>Ga0208755_100074_pt1 | contig 62744 bp, 68 predicted proteins | sample LakWasMet57_HOW8_2_FD_183891 | JGI IMG/M metagenome (GOLD analysis project Ga0208755, IMG submission 183891) | Freshwater sediment methanotrophic microbial communities from Lake Washington under simulated oxygen tension - Sediment Metagenome... | ecosystem: Environmental > Aquatic > Freshwater >... | reverse complement strand
TTTTTTCCCTTTTTATTTTATTTAATTAAAGCAGTTTTGAGAAAAAGGGCTAGACCCAAAACCACTTATATTTTTATAAATTCTAAAATACAAATTTGCCTGTGTATTTGCGCTAGTTTAAAAATCCAATAAAATTTTAAAAAATTAAACGAATTGCAAATAGGGGGGAGTTGTAATTGTATTGAAGAATTAAATATTTATTCGTTTTAAAAGATTTACACAAATATAAACAATAAAGTCGCTTTTTGCAAATTATTGAATAAGTAATTGTTAATCAACATATTAAAATGAAATTTTTAGTGGTTTTCAGTAAATCTACCAATAATTATTTCGATAAAGATTACTTTTTTAGGGATGAATATAAAAACTTCGGTTAACGATGTTATTGTTATATTTAACAAAATCGCTTTATGAAAAATAAATTAAAATTGGCTCTTCTTGTTTTTACAAGTACTCTGTTATTATCAAATTGTAAAAAAGGAATGGACGATCCTCTTTTTTCATTTAGAACACGGAAAGCTCGCCTTGCCGGCGAATGGCGAATGGTGAGCGGTAATGCTTCGCTTACCCAATTAATTGCTAACGAACCTCCCTTTAATCAAAATTTTTCGTTTAATGGAACAAGGGCTACAATTAATGAAACTGAATCTGGTGGGCCTGCAATTATTTATACTGCGGCTTACATTTTGAGTTTAAATATTAAAAAAGATGGAACATTTAATTTAAGAGAAAATTTTGCAGGTGATGTTTTAGATGTAAGTGGTCATTGGGATTTTAATTTAGGGGTTGGTAAATCTAATAAAAAAGAGGAGATTACTTTAAAATTAGAAACAATTACAGGTGGTATTACCAATGAACATATTTTTAATAAATTAAGAACAGAATTTACTTACAAATTAGTTGAGTTAAGAAATAAGGAATTAAAAATGGAGTCAGCAACAAAATTATATTTTGGAAATAATGGCGATAAAGTTACTTATACAAGTGAGTATTCATTTATTCAAAGCTAGAGCCTATTAAACTCGTTTGTGATTAATTTTAATTTTTTACCTTTAATTAAATAGCATGGAAACGTTTTATAAAATCATATTAGTAATACATATTACCGCAGGTTCAGTTGCTTTGTTATCTGGATTGTTTGCAATCGTTTTTCGTAACAATGTTAAAAAGCACAAACCCATTGGTAAAATTTATTTTTGGGCAATGACAGTGATTTTTTTTAGCGCTGTTTTCATGTCGCTTTATAAATCCAATATATTTTTGTTCTGCGTTTCTCTTTTTACTTATTATGCTTGTTTAACAGCTTATCGATCATTAAAACTAAAAAAACTGCATGTTAATCAAAAGCCAATTTGGTTTGATTGGGCAATTGAAGTGTTTTTTGGTTTAATGCATATTGGATTTATTGTTTTTGCCATAATGCTATTACTTGAGCATAATACCGCAATGGGAATAATAAGTTTGGTGTTTGGCCTTTTGGGTATTCGTGGAAATTATGTAACTATTCTGCGCTTCCAAAAAAAATTGGTGTATAAAAACTATTGGTTGCTTGCACATATTGGTGGTATGTTAGGAAGTTATATTGGCGCTATAACTGCATTTACTGTAAATAATGGCAGGTGGATTCCTGCACCGGGAATTGTTTTGTGGTTAGGCCCAACAGTATTTTTAGTGCCTTTAATAATTTTTGAAACCAACAAGCATAAAAAAAATGCTGGTAAGTTTGATGCAATTATTAAAAATTAAGTAAGTTCCATCAAGGTAATAAACGTTGGCATCAGTTATAGCTCGTTTTAAGGGAATTTTCTGTACAGGATATTGCTCCAAGCATAACAATAATTATTTGTTGCAATGGTTGCCGAGATATCCTGAATGCCATACCAATCATTTGAAGTTGGGGATGTGGCATTACCGTTTCCATTAGTATCACCGCCAATAGCATCATCATGATAGCTTGTAAATATAACGCCAGGTAAATTATATCCATCTATGCTCGAAATTCCTTCGCGAATGGATATTTTATTAAAGCCTGCTGCAGGAAGATCAGATACTTTAATAATTACATTTTGTGCTAATATTAATTTTAATCCATCACCAACATAAAGCGAACCGCTAAGAACAAAGGGTACTTCAGTTTCAAGCCAACTTACATTGGTTGTTGCTTCATTAGCTTCGTTAGTGATAAATATTCCATTTAAATCGTTTTTTTGAAGCAAATCAGCCGGGTTATGAAAAGTATTACTATTATCGATACTTAAAAACGGATTAAGAAATAATGGTTTTATACAACCGTAAAAAATACTGTTAGTGATACTGAAGTTAGTATTGTGACAATTACGTGCATCTACAACCCCGTAACCGTTATAAGTACTTTCGCCACCGCAATTTGCAAACGTACAATTATCAATTACACCGTAATATGAGGAAAACTCAAGCGAGGGTTGACCTACACCTGCACTTGGTCCTTCGCCACCGTATAAAAATTTACAATGTTTAAATATACAGTTGTTTGAGTTTAAGATAATGCCTCCCCAATCACCACGCGCTGGTAATGTTGCTGCCCCGTCGCCATTAGAATCGCCATCATTAACATCATCTTTATAAGAGGTAAAAACGATTGGCTTTTCGATAGTGCCAATAGCATTTATAGATCCGGCATTTGAAACCAGAATAGCATTGTCCGAAACAATGTCTCTGAATTTAACAGTAACGCCGGGTTCAATCATAAGGCTACTTGTAACACTAATTTGATTAACCGTAATAACATAAATATGACAGGCATCCCAAACAGTTGGGCTTGTAATATCTGTGCTAATATTTACAATTGTTTTTGTACAAGGTGTGCTTGTAATAGGTTCAGGATCTGCTGCAGTGTTAGATTTTTTTTTACACGAAGTAATAAAAAGTGTTGCCGCTGCTACTATATAAATTGACGATTTAAACATAGTTTTTTTTATTAAAATTAAAAAAAAATAAAGAGAAGAAAAATTATTATTATTACTTTAAAGAGTTGTTTCGTTTAACTATATTTTGCACCGAAACGCTCTAGTTTTAATGATTACGCGTGTTTGAGGACGTTTTTTTGTTTTGATTCTTTTAATGATAATTATCATTTATGTATTAACTTGTAAATAAGATTTATTCTTAATTGTACATCAGTTGTTTTGCCATGTACCAAAATAGTTCTACGGCTCGAGAGCGGTTTTCTGATAATTCTGCAATGGTTTTAATATTTGTTTCAAATAACAATTTATTTAAATTGCCCATATCGGTATTATCAAGTTCATGATAAGCCATGCTCCAATTAGTAAACATGCGTTCTTCTTTTTTATCTTCGGTAATAAGTCTAACACTTGCATGCCTGGTGTCTTTTTCAATATTCGAATAAAGTTCTTTAACGATATCCTTGTTGCCTTCTAATATTTGAATAAACTCGCGGTTGTGAAATAAAAGGCAGCCGGTAATATCATTTTCAGAATTAAATTTTCTTGAAGTATTTAAAATATTTTTAATATCCACTTCGGTGATGTTGCGATCTGCAATTGAACGATATATTAATTCATACATAGTTATAAAAATAAAACTTTTTTTGTATACGAACCATTAATTAAAAAAAATAAATCAATCCTCGTCTTCAAATTCCAGTTCAGCGTCTTTCTCCCAAATCTCCATTTCGCAAGGTTTGCAGTTAAATTTTAATTTGTATTCGTTTTCGCCATGTTTTAAGGTAAGAGGCTCAACTACTTTTTCTCCCATGGTATCACGTTGAAATCTGGCGCATTTACCCAATTCATATTTAACGCAATACTTTGTTGTCATTACCCTAGATTTTCCAGGGTCCCATTGTAATTCAAAGGCTCTTTCAATTTCGGTTACGCCATGTCTTTTATAAAAAGCTCTTGCAAGATTATTAGAAACGTTGTAAGTAAAGTCTAACTGTGCAACCGGGTAGGGGTGATCTGTTTTTTTAATCTGAAATTCTTCGCGGTGATAATTATTTATTCGTATCTCAATTAATTGTTCTAATACTACTCTTCTTATTTCGTTTATTTTAGAAATTGGTAAAAACCAATTATTAGAAAACTCAATCTCTATTTCATCAACAATAAATGGTGTGCCACCTGTTTTGGAGAGATTTTTTTTGATATTTGGTAGCGTTGATTCCTCATTTTTAGCCAATTCTTTTTCTGATTGAAAAGATGAAACACTTTTATGCCCATCTTCATCAATAGCTATTAATTCAAAGCCTGTGGTAGTTTCGGTAAACTTTAATTTTACACCAATTTTACGAATAGCGCTGTCATCTCTTTCTACTAATCGGTTAAAGGCGGCATCAGAATTTCTATATATAATGGTGCCTGGTTTAATTGGTTTAAATGTGTTTGGAACAACAATGTTATTAATAATAATATTTATTTGAGCACCATCAGGCTCTCCATTATCATTAATAAAATAAAGCCCATCTCCGTTATTTAGGGTTTCGTAATTTTCAATCACATAACCGTTTGCTTTTACTTCTAAAAGTTTACCTATTAATTGCCCTTGTGATTTAGGACTTTCCCACGAACCAATTTTTTCGGTACGTTTATTTACAAAATAATCGGTGTAGCCTCTGTTAAAGCTTCTATCCATTTCGGCCTCAAAATTGTAAAAGGTTCTACCCGAAGATGCTTTTACATACTTATCATTATTTTCTAAAAAGGCATCTAATTTTTTGCGCAAATACGAGGTGTTGTTTTTAACGTATACCATATCTTTTAAACGACCTTCTATTTTAAAAGATGTTATTCCTGCTTCAATTAAATTTGGTAATTGATCACTTAGGTCAAGGTCTTTAATAGATAATAAATGACTATTGGCAATTAAAGTTTTTCCTGTACCATCAATTAAATTATAAGGTAAGCGACAGTTTTGTGCACAAGAGCCTCTATTGGCACTGCGCTCTCCGCCGGCAATGCTCATATAACAATTTCCACTAAATGAAACACAAAGTGCCCCCGAAACAAAAAATTCTAATTCAACATCGGTTGCGTTTTTAATATCTTTTATCTGATCTAGATTTAATTCTCTTGCTAAAACCACACGTTTCATTCCTGCATCAGCTAAAAACTTTACATGTTTAGGGTCTCTATTATTGGCTTGTGTACTAGCGTGAATAACTATTGGTGGTAAATCCATTTCCATAATAGCCATGTCTTGCACAATAAGTGCATCAACGCCTATGGCATATAATTGGTGTATTAATTTTTTGCAATCTTCTAGTTCATGATCGTATAAAATGGTATTAACAACCACAAAAACCTGTGCTTTAAACAAGTGCGCATATTTTACTAATTCCTCAATATCTTCAATAGAGTTAGTGGCATTGGTGCGGGCTCCAAACTGCGGTGCTCCAATATACACGGCATCGGCGCCGGCATTAATAGCAGCCATACCTTGCACTAAATTTTTTGCAGGCGATAAAATTTCAACTTTCTTCTTCATAATATTGAGGTGTAAAGGTCTGCATTTATTTGTTTGCTTGCAAGAGGTTGAAGATTAACAAAGTAATCGTGTTTTTCTGATATTGAACTTGATACATTAGCACAAAACGGGACAACTAAAGTTGTAAAACCTCAACGAATCGTTTACGGAACCGGAGCAGATATTATAAACGGTGAGGCTTTAGAGAATCAATCAAGGCGTAAAATGATTACTCAAAAACTATCACTCGCTTTAATTGACCTTGCAAAAGAAAAAGGGAATAAAAAACTGGAGAAGAAATTATGGAACACTTACCATTGCAGAAGTAAGATCTATAGTTCATATGGCAGATTGTATGGTGATTATTGCAAGAACCGAATTTGTGCCGTCTGCTGCGGAATTAGAAAAGCAGAAACTATTCGTAAATATTTACCAATAGTGCAAACCTGGTCTTGTCCCCAATTCGTAACATTAACCGTAAAAGCCTGCAAAGCAAAAGACCTAAAAAAAATTATGGATAGAGTTATGCGGGCATTTTATAAAATAGCAAATAAGCATCGCAAAAGACATCAACGAGCAACGGGAATTAAGTTTGTTGGCATTAAATCTTTGGAATGCAATTTTAATCCAATGACTAAAACCTACAATCCTCATCTTCATTTAATTGTAGCAACCGAAGAAATGGCTATTTTATTAAAAAAAGAATGGCTAAAAATTTGGACACGTAAATATACCTATAACAGAGCGCAAAAAATAATTCCTATTAATCCTGAACAAAAGGAAAAAACATTAATAGAAATCATAAAATACGGTTCTAAGATATTTACAGAACTTGATCCAAATAACAAAAACCCAAAGGCTACTCGGTCAATTTACGTGGCAGCTTTCTTTAACATTTTATTGCAAATGGAGGGAAAAAGATTGTTTGAAAGATTTGGTTTCAACCTCCCAGCAAAAAGTATTAAAACTCCAAAGAAAAAGTTGATTGTTGACTTTGAAGAATGTAAGCACTGCACCCGCTTAAACGATTGGGTCAATGAAACGGAACAGCTTTTGACGGGATATTTACCTAGTTATGATTTAATAGAAATGCTAACTAATAAAATGAATAAAGAATTAACTTAAGGAAAATAGCAGTAGAGTATAATCAACGAATAAATTGAGTGAAAATGGATAAATAATTTTTAATTACAAATCCACAAGAAAAACATATCTTTGCGATCTAAATCTAAAAACTGCTTCGGCGAAAAAAAATCATGTAATCAAATTGTACATTCTAGAAAAGGTATAAGAGCATTATGGATTTTGAACCTATTTGATCCAAATTTATCCGATATTTTTTGAATTTTCTTTGATATATCCATATCATACTCAAATTCAAATTCATTTTCTCGCACTTCTCTACCCAAAATTGTAAGATCAATTAAGTGATTAATAAATTTATCTAATTCTTCAGGAGTATCATAAGAAATCTTTGCTAAGCGCATTTTAGCTGAAATTTCATCCCTAGAGATTATCATATTGCTTGCCATAAGTTCATACATAAAATCTTCCATTTGTTTTTCTGTAATTCCATTTTCCACAATCATAGATGTGAAAATCCAAGCCGAATAATCTTTATAAGCACTTTTCAAATCGTCAGCTTCAATCTTTTTATGCCCTCTTGAAACAGCCGTGTCTTTAGCGGATTTAAATAAAAAAATAATATCTCTAGGTCTAGGGAAAATAATATTCATAATATAATTCTTTGTGTCAACACCGTCAATTTTATCGACAATAAATCTACTCCAAAGCTCTTCAGCAGTATAACTTTGATCACTTAAACTAATAAACCTCTCTTCTATTATTCTAAATAACACTTCTTTATCGTCCCATCTTAGTTTTGTCACTTCGATTTTATCAGGCTCTCTAGCAATCTGTTTGATGTATCTAAAAATATCACTTCTTAAAAATAAAGTAAGGTGAAATGAAAGGCCAGTAGGGATATTTTTAATCACTTGTAGTTCTTTTACTATTCTTCCTGATAGACCTAATAAACCTAAAATATACTTACTTAAAATTGTTACTTTAGAATTATCTCTCCAAGATTTATCGAGATTGTCAATCAAAACAATAATAGAGTGGTTCTTTGGAACTATCTTTGCAAAATGTGACCTCAAGTCAACTAAAGTGCTTTGATGTAAATACTCAGAAACTTTTAATCTAAATTCATTATTATTTCCAGATTCAATTTCAGCGATTTTCTTTTCTTTTAGAACTTTAAGTTGTTCTTCAAGTCTTGTACTGAAATCAACTAAAAAAAGACTGGCATTTGCATCAATGTATTCCACAAACGTATTTTCATCTTTAGTTCTTGCATATTGTCCTTTAGCTGTGATCTCCTCATAAAAAAACTTGGCGATTTCAGAAAAAATTAAAAATTTCCAAATACATTCAATTAAAAACCCCCTTTCAAAATCATCTTTAGTTGTTTCCATTAAGGTTATTAAACCATCAACCTCGAAATTAATCGGCTTAATTAAAATTACATGATTTCTTTTATCTTGTTTTAAAAATGAATTTAAGTAATATAAAGTTGCTGTTTTCCCAGACCCTTTTCGACCAACAACTATGTTGTATTCGTTTTTAATCAAGTTGTTTATAGTTGCACTTTCAACAAAGTATTCAAACAGATTATTACTTTCATGTTCTGCAATAGCTTCACCAAAATTTATTTTTTGTAATTCGCTACGTTTAAGTTTTACTTCTTTATTTTGCAATTTTTTTAGCATCAACTCGCCAATTTCGGTTTGAATTTTTTTAAAAAATTCTTCAACAATATTTCCGCACTCAGGGCGAAAAGTAAAAGTGGTTAGCAGATCTTTGTAGTCTATTGGGGAATCGTATGGTCGTTCAGCAACCATCTTTATTTTTAAATCTCTTCCTAAAGCTAACCCTGAAATTAAAGCGCACTTAGAATTATGAATTTCACAACCAGCCCTTGTTGTCGATGAAAACTGTGCTAAAAAAGATGGTGCATTATACAATTGCTGTATGTACCAATTTAAAGGCAGAACTTTGGACTCTGAAGCATCATCAAGAATGTAAGGCAGTCTTTGTGCCTTCGCTTTATTTATTACTTCTTGATTAAAATTCGTATCAACCTGTCCATTTAATATTAAAACCGCACTTTTATTTTCAGTTACATCTATATTGGAAACTAAATTTTTCCATAGATTCCCATCCAAAGAATCGAAAGGTCTTTCTTTAGCAAACTCCCTAACTATATCATCAGTTTTGGAATAGCGAGAATAACCAAAAGTAGTTAACAGTCCAAGTTCTTTATATCTTTTCATTGATTCTATTTGCGAAGGATCATTAATCAAGAAAATAACTTTTTCCCTAGAAATAGCGTACCCTAGCTCAAACAAAACATTATTATTCAAATTAGTTATATCAGCGCAAAAGAAGTCGCAATTATCTATTGCGTCTAAAATAGAAGAAATTAAATATTTTCCTGATATTTTTAATTGCTTCCAAGAAGATAATTCAACTTCGTGACTTGAATTAATAATTTTAATTGCCTCCTCTATGCATTCTCCACTTGAGGTTGGAGTCGAGCCATATGCAAAAAAACCTTTTTCACCCATAATTGCTTTTTTTACGAAGTTATTTTTTTAAACTTTTTATTAATAAATATACAATGTATTTTTAAACCTTTTCATTTTGATAATATTTTACTGCCGCACTGACAACCAAACCGACAACCAGAAATTAAAAACCCTCGTAGAGTATTGATCTACAAGGGCTTTTTTCTCTTAGTTGTGGAGCCAATGGGGGAAACTGAGAACTTTGACCCTGAAGATTTAGATAAAATATTTGAATTTATGGGCATGATAGAGGCTTACGCTGAGTTTTAATTATTACGTGGATGAAGGTACAAAAAAAGGCGGATTCCCGCCTTTTGCAACTATTATTTATTACTCTTTAATCCACCCGATGAAGTTTCTTAGCCTCGTCAAACCCAACCCATTTGCCTTTACTATCCAAGCCCCTGTTAGCTAATTCCCTACGAACCAAGTAAACGAGGTCAAAACCCCCTTGTAACGCCTCAGTAAGCACTTTTGTATTGGTAAGGCTAAATACAAAACCCGGATTCTCATCATCCTTCCTTTTGGCATAAATTTCAGGGTAGAATTTCGCTCTTGATTTTTCTACGGACTTCCCTGTTTTCTTATCCCATTCTTCTATAGCCTTTCTCATAATGGTTAAAAACTTAGAAAGGTTATCATGGATCGCATTAACGATTTCTGGAAAATTGGAACTTCTTTCTTGTGCTATATCTAAGATCTCAATATAGTCGCTATCTGTTAATTCCAAATCCCACTCACGCTCAATTACACCTTTCAATAAACGTACTCCGTGATTAAAAACAATAGTCGGCTTTTTTATTTGTTCAACAGTTTTTGTAGAAGATTTTTGTTTCATTGCTTTCAATTTTTCTTCTCCTGTTTTAGTTAACTGACCACCCATCTTTTTCCAAACATCAGGTGGTATCTCCTCACGAATGACCGTATCGCAATTCATGGCATGATTCATCGCTGATTTAAAATCGCCCTTATCAAAATACTTTTTGATGGTTTTTAAATTCTGCCAGTCAGCTTTGTTCAACCATTCAGGCTCTGTCCAATCATTTTTCTTTTTGGTATTTTTCATTGCTTTATTTTTAGTTCCGTCTAACAACGGTACATTACTCCGTAAAGTCAAGTTATGTATTAAAGAATCTTTTTTAGTTCCACTAACGCCCTCGTTATCCTTCCAGTCGTAATATAAATCTTTGTCTTTACCGGCTACTTTTCTGAGTTCAGACTCCAAGCCGGATAGTCTCAGATCATAATACGAAAAACCATTTTCATTCTCTTCAACTTCTTCTTCATCATCGTTAGACATAAAATAAACAGCTTCAATTTTTACTTTCACTTCTTCCTTTTTAATTTGAGCCTCCACAAGTTTTTGTGCCCATCGTTCTGCTTCAGATTTATTGGCTCTAATTGCCTCTTGGACGGATCCACCTCTTTCAACAAGAAAATCAAATTCTTCTAGAGGAGCGCTAAAGGTTGGTTTAATAACAATCGTGTTTTCATTTTTTGAAACACCTTCTATGGCCGGGTTTTCCCAATCATAAACAAAAAGTGAATCCTCACCGGCTATTTTTTTAAGATCACTTTTGCTGCCTTTTAAAGTAACGTCAAAATATGCGACACCTGTACTTAGTTTTGGTCTGTCCATTTGATTGAATTTTACTTTTGTAGCAGCAATAGTTAATTTTTCATGTGAAATAAAATCGGCAATAATCTTTCTTACTGCTTTATCGGCTTCTTCAGATTTGTGATCTAATAAATCAACAATCCCTTCCTGTGGGTTCTTTGCAGGAATTAATTCTATTGCTAATTCTTCTAAAGGAATACTGAACTCCGTTTCAATTTCTATAATTGACTCACGCATGGGCTTTTTTTTTACTCTTCCGATTCCTGACAAATCATCTTCTCCCGAAATACCATCATCAAAAATCCGCATCTCGCCACCCTGATTAAAACGACCGTTTTGAATAGCGATTCCTTTTTCCGGTACTTCTATAACCACATCCACATCGTGCTGAAATTCATTTGTTCCTCTGAATTTTCCTTCCTTTGTACTTTGAAATACGTAGATAAAACTTACACCCGGATTATCCGTTTTTAGCTTGGTAAGCTCTTGTGGCGATAAGCCCAGTTTATTTACACTATCCAGGAACACAAATTGGTACTCGGATAGGCTTTTTGGCAGGTTATCAGAAACAAAAAGGTTTTCGGTAGCAACGTCCTTATCCTTCAATTTCTTCTGTAAAGTAGCATCCAGTTTTTCCTCCTTGGCCACATAGAGGACTTTGCCATGATTTCTTGCCAAATAACCCGCAAAATCTACGCACAGATAGCTTTTCCCCATCTTCGGGCGTCCATATACCATAGCTGTGAATCCGGGCGCAGGATCGCCAATAAATTCAAGCCATTTGTCTTTTAGCCCAATGGTACTGAATTGAAGGTTGGCAAAATCCAAACTGCTCATGATTTTGCCGTTGTTTTGAGGAATTCCGTTTAATCCAATAGACTTGCGTTTGGGTTTCTTCTCTTTTGGTTCATCTTCTAAATCCTCGTATGCATTCTCATACTTTTCGATGATGGTTTTATAGCGTTTAATGGTTTCGGGTTTGAGTACAAAATGCTTTGCATTCTTCATGGTATTGAACGCATTAATGACGGCATTTTGCATCGCAATAATATCTTTGGCAACGGGGGACTTTTTTGTAATCTCCTTTTTCTGAATTGCTTTTTGTAATTCATCAATAAAAATTTCAAAGGTGTTTTTGTAAAGGATCTTATCGTGAAAAGCTAAAAAACGGTGAATGAATTTTATTTCAGTTCCGATTTTAGAATATGGATTAACTTTTTTCGGTTTGTTTTCGTTGCTTTTCATTCCTTCTACTTTCCCTTCTTTTTCTTTAATGATTCTTTCCAATGCTTCTTTTCTGATTTCGATTTCTTCTGTTAAACCATCTTCCTGTTCAGCATCTAGTTCCAATCGATAAATCATTTTTAATTTATCTAATGGCAAATGTTTATACCCTGCTGCGTCTTTTTTTGCTTGAGTAACAAGAGGTGATTCTTTTTTTGTTCCTGATAAATCTCCTTTTTGAGATTCAATAAACTCTTCCAGTTTCTGAAACACTAATTTGGTCATGCGGGTAAACCCTGCATCTGTTCCAAACGCAGACCAGTCTTTTCCGTTATCCGTTCCCTTGATTATAAACTCGTGCGATAAGAAAAGAACTTCGGGCAATTCCTTTAAATCGAATTTTTTAACGGTATCAAAATAATTTTCTGTTGTAATTTTCATTATGCTGCGAATTTTAATCGTTTAAGTTTTGATTCTAAATTCTTAACCGAGATGTTTTTAATACTTGGTTTTGTTGTTAGTGCTTTTATTTTTGCAGGGTCGTAATTCATCACAAGCATTTCTGTTTTCTTTTTATCGGTATGCTTTGTAACAGCCACAGATTTTTCTACCTTCTTTATATTCCATTTGTATTTTTTGATGTACTGTGATAAAATAGGAGAAGGGTAAGAGCTTAGTAAAAACTTACCTTTTATTTTTACTAATGTGTCTAAGAGTTGTTTGTAATCATCCTCCGAATAGCCTTTGTAATGTCCCATATCAGAACCGATGTAAGGTGGGTCAGCATAAATAAATGTGTCCTTCGTGTCGCTTCTTTGAATGACTTTAATGGCATCGTTGTTTTCAATTTGTACCATGCGTAAACGGTCGGCATAAGCTCTTGTAAAATCATCCCGTTTATTTGCCAATGATTTTTCTTTTGAGTTTTCTTTTCCAAAACCCCAGGAGCCAATCATACTGGCGAAGCCCTGATTGGTTAATACCCATAATGCCCACGCACGTTTTACATCGGTAAACAAATCAGGATGTTCATACACTACCATTGCTTTTTTATAATGCTCACGACTGTGTAATGTGCCTTGTAGTTCTTTCTGTAATTCTGAAAATTTTGTTTTAACCACTTTAAAGAAGTTTATTACTTCTCCATTCTTGTCGTTGATGATTTCAACTTCTGATTTCGGTTTGGCAAAAAATAATGCACCACCGCCAAAAAAGGGTTCGCAATAAATTGTGTGAGCCGGTATAATATTCAGCAAGTGTTTTATCATATTTTGTTTGCCTCCGTAATAAGTGATTGGTGTTTTCATTTTTTTTGTTTAGGCAGCTTGTTTAAAGTTTAATAGTTCTAATTGCAATTCAAGAGTTAAGTTTTTAATTGAATCATCATTTTTTAATTCAATTGCTTTCATTCCGATTAATCGTTCAGCAATAGCCCGAACAACAGGAACACTAACTGCATTACCTAATAGTTTGTAGCGTTGCGAATCTGATATTTCTGAAACCGAACCGTTAAATATTCCTGGTCTTGTCCAGTTATCTTTAAAACCTTGTAAGCGTTCACATTCAATCGGAGTTAATCTTCTTAAATTATTTTTAGCAAGCGTATATTGTTGTACGCCTGTATCAATCGTTCCTGCAATACCTTTACCCACACGACCTCTTCGTTTGTTCGCTTCCAAATAAGACAGATTAATACTATCTCCTTTTTTAGCTGTAGCATATCCCTTCTGCGTGTCTTCAGGAATATGAAATACTCCGTTCTTTGTCCAGTTATCAGGGAAACCTTGTAACCGTTCGCATTCGGTAGGAGTTAACCGCCTTATTTTTTTGTTGACTAAATAATTTCCGGTTTGCGACCCGCTTCCGTGACCGGATGATTTAATTGTTTTTGAAATACCATTTTTAGAATCGTATAAACGATTGTGTTCTGATTCATTTTTAGTGAGCTCGCGCAACATCACCATGCTGTCCTTTTGAACAGAGGTTAATTGATTGGCGATATTGTCTTTTCGTGATTCAATTTTTCCCCCTTGCCCTTTGTAGTTTCGGGTACGATAAGCGACTCCGTTCGCTATCAAGGGTTGCCTTATCCAATCCTGTTGTGTATTCAGAGTCGGACTTTGTTTCATTTTAGATAAATTCCATTTGGTGGAAGAGCCTTTCCAATGCAACACATAAGGAGAACGGTGAGTACTTTCTCCCACTTTGGTATCGATGGTTGGGCTTATAGTTTTCCTTTGAGATTTTTCTTTATCGAACGCATCACACCCTTGAGTGCTTTCTCCGATAGGAAATATTTGGGATTGGGTTTTGCCTCTAAGACATCCGACAAAGTAAACCCGCTCTCTGTTTTGGGGTAGAAACCAGCTAGTATTAAGCAGTTGCCATTGGATGTCATAAATCCCAAGGTCGGCAAACGTTTGCAGTATGACTTCAAAGTCTTTGCCTTGGTTACTGGAGAATAACCCTTTGACGTTTTCAAAGATAAAAACATCGGGTCGGCATTCCCTAATGATTCTAACTGCTTCAAAAAAGAGGTTGCTTCGTTTTCCTTTAAGCCCTTTGCGTTTGCCAGCAATGGAAATATCCTGACAGGGTGAACCAAAGCAGATAATGTTTGGGCGTTTGATTTTTTTAGTGTTGATTTTCGTAACATCGCCAAGATTAATTGAATTTTTAAAATTGTATTGATAATTTGCAACTGCATATTTATCAATCTCAGAAAAATAATGTTGCTTGATATGATAACCCGCTTCCTCTAGTCCTTTTGAAAAACCACCAGTTCCACTAAATAAATCAAGCAGAACAATTTCATTCTTCTTTTGTTTAGGCTCGTTAATGATATTTGCAGAGGAATGGCTATAATCATAAAACCCTTCCAATCCGTTCATTCCTTCTTCTGCAAAAGAGAAAAAACCTTCTTTGGTAATAATGATGTGATCTATTAATTCAAGCTCCAAAGATTTAGCGGCTTCCTTCAATTTTTTTGTAATGCTGATATCTGAATCACTTGGTTGTATATTTCCGCTCGGATGATTGTGTGAAATAATTATTCCCGTGCTTAAACTTTTTAATGCACCTGCTAAAATCAAACGAATATCCACAAGTGTTCCTGTAATACCGCCAACAGAGTGTTTTGTATAACCAATAACATCTCCTGCATTATTTAAATACAAGACCATCATCTGTTCTCGTAGTTCTAATTCTTCAGGAGAGAAAATAGTTTTTAAAACCCTAACAGCTCCCTCGGCCGTTTTGATTTTAATCCTGTCTACTTTTTTAACAGGATTGATATAGCTTAATTTTATTTCAGGTAGTTTCATTCAGAAAACAATAAAGACAGGATGTGAATTTTACATCCTGTCTTTGATTTAATGTTAGCTATACACTAATGCTTTACGGTTATCCCAAACTTTATCAAAGTTCTTGTCACCGCCAGCCCATTGGTAAGTCAACACATTTTTGTTATTGGTTACTTTTTGAATCGCCCAAACAGCATCTGCGTTTTTAGCACCCGGATTAGCAAAGCCTTTGTAAACTACATTAGCATTTGCTTCATCAATTTGCTTCGGCTCAAAGAACAATTTATCGTTCAAGGCATTTACTTTATCCTTCATATCGTTTACACTATTTTTAATGTTAACGATTTCAGCATTGCCTTCTGTTTGTTTTAGTTCTGTTGCCAAACCTGTTGCCGATGCTGTTTGAAGCATCTCCATAATTTTATCACGTAGTTCGCCAACATTAGCACTTGCGGGATTGGTTACTTCCAGTTGATCCACAAACACATTGTAAAGTGTTCCTTGTCCGATATCAATTTTGATGATGGTATCTCTTACGATTTCCACTTCACGGATTTGATTTTTTAATATGAATTTAGGAGAGCCATCTGAGATGAGTCTTAAACTCGAACCGCCATTTATGATTTCTGTTATCATGGTTAATTGTTTTAGTTGTTATTATCGTCTTTGTCTTTTATCGCCCCCACAACTACTTCGCCTATAACTGCTCCAATAAATCCTCCAATCATTACATAAGGAACTACATCTTTTGCAGTTTCCTTTGCATAGAAATAACTAATTAAAGAAGCAGCGAGCGTTACAGTTGATACAATTGTTTTTTCTTTCATGCGCATTTATTGCCTTGATTTTATAATTAAACTTGTGGTTACACCGGAGAGAATTAGAAAACCTGCTGCAAGAAATTTATTCTGAATCCTGTTCTTTCGCTGTTGCTTATAAGCAGTTTCCAAATCCTCTGTTAACTTTCGTTCTCGTAGCAGATTATCATCGCTTATGCTTTTTAGCTGGGTATAGGAAATTTGACAAACAACAATTTCTGAATCCTTGACCGCGACTATATTGCTAAGCTCTCTGATGGTTGTTTCATAACCGCTTTGCGTACTATCCACCCAAAAGACATAATCTGAAACCTCCTCTTTCAGCGAATCACAATCATTTAACTTTTGCTGAACACTTAAACCGGATGTATCCTTCTCAACCAAACTCACCACATTAAATTTGGATTGCTCCAGTTTTATTTTGGTAGCGATGAGTTGCTTTTGAGTTTTATTTAACGCCCTCTCCAAACTGTCGGAGTAAATTTTTAAAAGTGCGAACGCTTCTCGATAATGATTATCCACAAGGCTTACTTCTTTCTCGGCTTTTTGGATTTGCTCTTTGTCAGGCTTTAAATGTTCCGTATCATTGGAGCAGGTACTGAACAATAGAAATAACCCAATGCACAAGGCTGTAATTAAAATAACGATTGGTACTTTTTTCATAATTTATTTTACGTTTTAGAATGATTAATTTTTACTTTCTGAGTGGACCGCTTTTGGATTTACGTTCCAATGAATAACCAAATGTTCCTGCTCCGATCATACTAATGAATGCGTAGAACATATATTCGGGAACGGCTACTCCAAAGAACTGCTGACCAATCCAACTGATGATGGACATAAGCACATAGAGCATAGTAAATACTTCTCGTAATGAGAAATTACCGTCTTTGTCTTTTAGTAATTGATGAATGATGTCTTTAATTTTCATTGTCTGTTTTTTCTTTTCGTTTAAATAATTGGGCTATTTTATTTCTGCTTTTAAAAGAAAAATATCCAACTGCTATCAACCCAAGAGTTCCTATACCGTATGCGATTCGCCTGATGTTTTCTCTTTTTACCGACCTGAAATCTATCAGGGTATAAGTAAATTTATTACCATATAATTGGTTGTGGCGTTCGCATAGTTTTAAAAACTCCTGAAAGGCATCTGCATTTTCAAATACCTGGCATCCTGCCGAATACTTATCGACTGTTCTCGTAGTACCAGTTTTATTGGCTCTGTGGATATTGATTCCGTATAGGCCTGTTGTTTTTGTACCATTGAGAAAATCGAGTTTTGCATTTCGGTCGTAATCACGAATCACCGTCACGGGTTTGCGTTGTACTAAGGCTTTGTATTTTCCCTGATGCATTCCTAACTGATAGGTATCGAGATACTGGCCTTCTGAGAGGATCGCAGTTCCTTGTTTTTGCAATGGGTTTTTTAACCAAAAAGTACCGGGGTCAGTTGTGGCTTTAAATACATGATAGTTCCACTTGATCGGGCTAATCTTATAGAACACATGAATCTCGTCATCAAATTTGTTGGGTTCGGTGCTGTTTCCACGCAAGCCTACAATGTTGAGTTCGTAAGGACGAGTATAAAGCTCATAACGTTTGTGACGAAGTATGGCTCGTAATTTTCCAAGTACCATCTTATGCTGCGTTACCTAAATCGGGTTCGTAATTTTTTAACCAATCTTTTACATCAAAGCAGGGGCAGGCTTTGTGTACGTTTGGAAAATCACGGTGACCTAATACTTCAGCAGAAGGATATTTTTCAGTGAGTGATACAATCAAATCGAACATCGCGTGTTTTTGCGAATCGCTTCGATTGTCAATTGGTTTGCCTTCTTTATCAATGCCACCTAAATAGGCAATATTGATACAGGCGGAGTTATGTAAATACACACCGTTGCTATTTTTCTTTTCATCCAACAACTGAACAACTGTTCCGTCACGTTGAATAAAATAATGGTAACCGGGTGTGTCTTTCCATCCTCGTTGTTCTTTCCAATAACGTTTGATAGACTCAAGCGTGGTATTGGTGGGCGTGGCAGTGCAATGCACCACAATGTATTTTATGTTTCTAGGGTTATTCATTTTAATGATGTTAAATTGTTCCTTATTGCCTGCGGAGGCTCTCCGCTATTTTTTTCGTTTCGCTACAATAATTTTCATCCAGTCGCTGTACTGACCAAATTCTGCTTCCGCTTTCATATCATCTAGCATATTTGTTCCGTATAGTTTTTTATAGGAAACTGCTGTTTGAATGAAGGCAGTTTGTGTTGGGATTTCGTTAAACACTGCAATAATTGCATCTGCATCTGTCCCCGGTAAAAAGCCATAGACTTTATCAAAGGCTGCCTTTAGTCTTTTTGCCCACGCATCGTAAGCATTGGCTGTCGGTGCTTGTCCCTTCTTTGGAGGTTTTCCTGCAATGATCTGTAACATCTCATTGTACTCGGTGCTTTGCAACTCATCACTCATATCCTTTAATAGATTTGAGTTGTAGAGTTTCTGATAGGACTTCTGAACTTTTGCAAATTCATCCTTACTGCTTATTTGTCGAAGTGCATTTCGTAATGCAGTTGTATTTGTTCCCCACCAACCGTCATTCTCAAAAGCCATTTTAATTTGCTTGGCGATTGTTGCAGAAGATCCGTCTTCAAAACTTTGATTCTCTTCTTTGTTGGCCACCTTATTTAAAATCAACTTCCTTCCGAAATACACACCACCTCCTAATACCGCTAAACCAATCGCTGAGTAAAGGAGTTTTTCCTTTATGCTCATGCCTTGCTCATGCTGTACTTCCTGATGGTTATATGGTACTATTTCTTGCATATTGATTTATTTAAAATTGCCTGCGGAGGCTCTCCGCTTAAACTCCGAGTGCTTTTTTTGCGAGTGATAGTTTTACCGGATCATTTTTAACGATGTGCGCGAGCTTCTCCAATTCTTTTGCAGAAAGGCGTGAAGCCAATATTGTTAATGCACTCATTTTGGTGTCCGCTTCTTGTTCCGTAGGCGCTTCGATGCTGATATCGTAATTAAATTTTGCCATGTTGCTTTTGTGTTGACACAGTTTTCCTTTAGGCAGGCTGATTTTCACAGCCTGCTAAAAGAATTTCTGTATGGATTAATGATTTAGTTCTTGCCGATATTTTTCAGAACTTCCGTTACGTTGATGTTTAATAATTCGGCAACTGGTTTGAGTTGTGTGGTATCTTCTTCCAGTTTGGTAATGACCTGAGTTAAAATAACGATCTCTTCATCATCAAAACTTTCAGCAATGCCTCGCATAAAGTTTAAGTAGCCTTTCTCTTCATCGCTCAATTCAGGAGTATCACTTTTCTTTTTAAAGCTGACTTCTGTTTCCTGCGTTGGAGTAGTAGTACCTCTTTCTTTATTGTCCTGCTCAATGATACCGGCTAATGTTTCGCCACCCGGTAATTTGGCGACCATTTGTGGATTACGTCTCACAATTCCTTCAACAACTACCGATGCTAATTCTCCAAGATTGACATTTCCCCAATGCAGTTTTTTACCTTTGTACTCTAGTAATTCTGCCGCCAACTTTTCAGCGTACTCTTCTGATTCTTTGAGTTGCTGTTTGGTTTGCTCCAATTCTTTTACAAGAGCTTCGTGTTCCCATCGCTCACGATGTGTTTGGAGTTTCTCTTCCATACGACTTTCAATTTCGATCCCGCTTAATCCTTGTTGCTGAACAACTGTCTTTTGTTCATCTTGCTTTTTCATGCGGTACACATATTGGTCGTTGCGCGGAGATTGAGAATTAGTAGAGTACACCAAAATTCGGATACGGTCGGTATCTTCGGTCATATAATCCTCATAAGAATCAAACTCCTGGATATCGTTTGTTTTATGAACTGCTTTTAAATTATCGACATAGATTTCATAATAACGTGCAGCGTTTCTATCTGCCTGTGTTTGCAGATACAATTTTAGTTTGTCGATTTTTAACTGGTCGTATGTTTCGCTTGTGATTGCCATATTATTTTTTTTCTTCCGTTTTTAAATGCTTTGGTATTACCTGAATGAATCGCAAATGATTTGTAGTAGTTGAATAATTATTGATATAAATCACTCCTTGATGTTCGTAGCTCTGCTCGTTGGTTTTGCCAAAACTCAGATCGTACATTCCAAAATCCGATATCACACTAATGCTGACCGGAGGGTCTTCTACTAAAATGTAGAACTGGTTGTAGGCTTCAAGCTCTAACAATTCTCCTGCCTGTAACGTCAAGTGCCGGAAGCGGATGTAATAGTTTTTACCGTAACCCAACTCTTCCATTCTTCGGGGGATATATTCCAATGCGAGTGCTGTTGTCATTTTTCGGTTGTTTCTTTTTCGTTGTTTAAAAATTCAAACGTTACTCCATTTTGATTCTCACTTGTTTCAATCCACACAAATACTTTAAGTGTATAAAGAAGGTCTTGCTTGTGAAACTTCCCAATCGTGTCGAGATATATAGCATTAATGATTGTGGACTCAACAGGCACATCTACTTTTTTCGGTGCGGTTTTTCCCCTAATGTCTTTTAAGCCTGAATGAATCTCAAAAGCCTTTGGCTGTTTAAATCCTTCATAAAACACCGAAGCCTTGACCCAATCTGAAAAGAAGATGTTTTCTTTTTCCATACTTTGTAGCTTCAGTTTTCCGGCAACGTTGTAATAACCTTCTATTCTTGGTTCTCTTGCAGTAACTAATGCTTCTAAAGTTTTGATTTCCGGCATAGCTGATGGAGCAATCACTTCTTTCCCTGATCTCGATTTCAAAAGCACATCGGTTTCAATGCCGACTATTTTAAAAGCGTGTTTGGAAAGTTTGACTTGAAAGTGCGTGACTTGCCCCGCCTTAGTGATGGTTGCTTCAGTTACTAAAATTCTTACCCTGCTCATATCTCGCTTTCTCTTTCTCCATCAACACTTAAGGACACGATATAAGGAGCGAACACTGTTCTACCGTCTTCATTGTCGGTATATTCAAAGGTGATCAAGCCGTTACTGATTGAAATTTTACCAATGAAAAAACAACGTTTATTCGGCTCCACGTTTTCCGATGACATGATTTTTTTAGTAGAGTAGCCATCGGGATAGATTTCATCTTTGTTGATTTCTAATCTGAAAGAGCCTCTGTAATAAGTCAGGTCATCACGATTGGAAAGAATGCACACACCATAAATGGTTTTCACGCTTTTATCTACCTCAAAGGTTTTCTTTACCGTTTTTCCGGCTTCGGTTATTTGCACATCAAATTGCTTGGAATAATATTTTAGCATCTTTGTTTTCTCTTTATTATTTATATCTTTAAAAAGATTTTTTCATCATTTAGGTTTAATTAAAGTGGTTTGCCTTTAAAAGCAAACCACTTTTTTTGCTAATGATTACGGAGTTGTGATAGTTCCGTGTAAACCCACATACAAATGTGTCTTCGGATCTAAGCCTTGCATTGAGCCTAAGTCAATGGTTGCTTCCACCAAAATATCATCGTGGATCATACGCGGGTTTGCCAGTTTGTAATAACCAACCGGAACGGTGTTCATCGTTTTGGTTTTGAAAATTGTGTTCACCGTTTCAGGCATAATGATTTTCTTGTTACTTTTTAAACTGAACTCTCCGTTGGCCAATGCAGCAAAATCTTCAATGCCATCAAATTTGGAGGCAATTACCTGGTCTTTGTTCACCTCTGCCGGAATTGCTGCCAATAAGAAAATCCCGCTTACCAATAAGGCTTGGTTCTTTGGCAATTTAGCGTTACTAATATTACGCAAGCCTACTTCTTTGTCATCTTGCGTTTCAAACATTTTTACCGTTTTCGAATTCACGGGTTTGATACTGTAAATGATCGTATCCGCTAAACGCAACTCACCTTTCATTAAGCCATCTTTAATGTGTTGTGGCAACTCGCTAAAATGTTTTTCCATTTCAGCTCTTGATCCTTTACTTGCGGGAACACCACCCGCCATTTTATTCATCACGCGCATACGCTGAATTGGATTCATGCGTCCTAGTGCGCCCAATAATTCTTGTGTTTCGGGGCCATCTACGCCCAATAAAGCTGCTGAGTTATTGTACTCTTCGACTCCGTCTAACATTCCTAACATATTGTTTTGTTTTTAGTTTGTAATTAATTTTTGTTTTGATGATTGATGATGAGGGTTCAGGGTTTATAAAAGAGGCTCTTCGCCCAGTTCACCAATCCCACCTGAGAAGGATTGTTTACGTTCAAAGTTTTTTGCTGACTCCGCCACTTGCCTTTCGATGCGGTCTAAATCATCAAAGGCTCCTTCAAGTTCTTTCCCATTTGGATAAGTGATGTATTGTACTTCGCCCATTCCGTTTGTTCCGTCTTCTTTTTCTTTGCTCTTGATGATCTTATCTAAAAAGAGTTTGTGTTTAAACTCATTTTTAAATGCGGTCATTCGGTCTTTTATTCCATCGAAGCCATCTCTTTCATTTCCGTTCATTCCTGCAACGGCTTGGTATCCTCCCGATGCCATCATGCCCACACCGAATGCTGCCGCGCCATTACTGCCCATGTAATGTCCGACACCGGTTATCGCAATTCCGACAAGGAAAGAAGAACGTCCCACCACCGCGCCTGCTAATCCACCACCGATAGCTCCGATCAATACATCACGGCCTGTTTCAATGGCGGTTTTTTTAAAGTCACCTTTCGCTAATGGATTCGCTCCATTAAGTACCTCGTGTTGGTGCGCTTTTTTTATGTACCTGTTTTTACTTTTTCCCATTTTTTCTTTTTGTTATTTAATTGAACTCAAAAATTATTTTGCTCTACATTAATGCAACTGATTCTTTTTTGTGTTTTTTACTTTTGAAGTGTTTGTGTTTTTTAGGTTTATGTTTTTTCTTACTCCTCGGTACACCTGATAAAGAAGGTTGTGTAGCGGCAGGTTTTTTATGTGTAACGATTTTGTATCCTGCGAAAAGCAATCCTAAACTTCCTACACCAATCGCTACAGGCTTGATCCATTTTTTATTCTTGTCCCAAAAGCCTTCAGGTTTATTATCTTCAACATCTTCTTTTTCTTTGCCCTTGCTTTTACTTTTGCCGTTGATGTTCGAATCGTCTGATGCATCATCATCTCCGCCACCACCGCTACTACTTCCTCCACCTCCTGAAGAACCGGAGCTTTTACTTTTAGTAGTTACATTTCCACCGCCACCTTCATCACTTGATCCACTACCTTCTTCAGATGAACCGCCTCCGCCTTCTTCACTTCCGCCACCTTCTCCGCCTGAGCCTTCGCCTTCTTTTCCTTTTTTTGGAAAGATGTTACCGACACTTTTTAGTAAGGCAGCAATAGCTCCAATTACGCCTGTTGCCGATGCAATGGCTGTGGCCGTAACCACTCCTAATTCCCCGAATTCACCATCTAAGCCTGATAACTCATCTCGGTACATGTCCGTTCCAAGAATTGCGGACGCATCTGAGGTTTCATTTAAACCATCTAACGGATCGTAGCCAGCACCTAAACCGTTTACTTCTTTATTCTTGTTTCCTTTTCCCGTAAGAATTGCTTTCTTTAAATTTTCCGGTTTGCCCCCCATACCGTAAAAAATCTTCTCCAGTTTTTCTCGTATTCTTTTTAGTTTAGCAAACTTGCCCATGTCGATGCCTTTATTTTTAGCGGCATCTTCACTCAAGTATGACCACTTTAAACGTTCCCCGATTTTCATCACGTTTAATTTTGCTGAGAGCAATACTCCTGCACGAATGGTTGCTGTTGCAGGATTTAAAATATTAGTAAGGTGTAAGCCCTTTTTTAATATAGTCTTAAACTTTCCTTTCTTTTTTCCCCCACCCCCTTCGGAGCCTCCTTCAGAATCCCCACCGCCTTTTGCTTTTCTGCGAAAGAGTTTTCCTAGATCAGACATTGCTTGGCTATCATCGAAGATACCTACCAAGTCGAGTGTGTCTATGTTTTTGGAATCGTAGATTCCGTTTAAATATTCTAAATCCATGTTTGTATCTTTTTTTTCGCTGTAAGGTTCTTCGTAATCAAAATTTCTCACCACACAATCGATTGTTATATATGAGCCGTCATTTAAAGGAACAATAGGGTAGATGTGTTGAAAACGGTCTTCTTTGTATTTGGTAATTCGTAGCTTGTGTCTGATGTTTAAATTGCTAAGAATGCTGCTGATAAATACAGTGTAACAATCGCAATCAACTCCTTGTATATTGTCCCTGTCGTGCCATGCTCTTGCGGGACTTCGTACCTGTTCTTTTCCATCTTCATCTTTTTTGTAGGCGATGTGATTGTAAACAAAGTGCCAAATATTTGAGCAGGTTTCTCTCACATTACTGCCTTTTAAAATTTTGGCAATTTTCTCTGTGTGAAACAAAGTATCTCTTACTACTTGTGGAATGAACCGAATCGTATCTGCTACCGTTGCACCTTCTTTTTTAGTGATAGTGGTAAGCATTGCCCTTGGAAACAAATGGTCGTATTCCTTTCCGCTTTTAACTCGTATCATTTCTCTTCTTTCCATGTTATGCCTTTCCTTGACTAAGTGTAATGGTATCTGCTTTGGTGTAGGGTACTTTTTTCCAACCGATGTCAATGGTGGTTAATGTTTTTACTTCCAACTTTACTGGCTCTTTATTTTGAATGGCTTTAATCAATCCACCTGATAAAGAAAAAATATTCATCAGGGGAACTTTAATCATCATCTTGTCGATGATTGCTTCTCCAAAAGCCGGTATCTGAATATCTTTGTCGAGTACCTGCGATGAGCCCACTGTTGTTCCTTTGTACACCAACTTTATAAATGGAAATTTTATTTTGAACGGTGTGCGTGTCGGATTTTTTAATTGTACATCTACCCTCAATGTTAATCCTGAAAAATCCAACTTGTGAATTTTTACCATCGGTACTGTTTCCAGTTCCGCATTCATTTTGTTGAGTCGCAACAAGTAAACTGTTCCACCAATCAAACCGCCTCCGATTATTGTTCCAACCGTTATTTTTTTCCAAGTCTCCATTACTTCTTTTTTAATCGTTCACTGATGTAATCCCCTGCTACTTTAAATGCCATCCAAATCACTCCGCCCACGAGTGCCTTGACTGCATAATCGGCAAGTCCTGAGTAGTCGAGATTAGCAAGTAGAATTGTTCCTGTGAGAAACATATTACTACTGCTATCTGTACTACTTTGATTTTTTTCCATATTGCCCTCCTTTTTAATTGTAGTAATTACTTTACGGGAACAAAGGAATGGCAAGGGTTTGACTCACTTTCCGAAAACCACTGTTTAGATTCATCTTGCGCATCCAAACGCATCGAAGTGTTATTTAGATAGCAATTTCAAAGAGCGTTTTTGTAAGACATTTTTAGGATGAGCATGTTTGTAATAATGCTTTTTCAAAAACAGAATGGCATAACAGCTTCCTCTTAATGCTACTCGTTCCATAAACAGTTCTCGTAAACCAACTCGCCCTGTGCCATTATAATCATAGGCTCTGTGATTAAGGAGCGTGTTTTCAAGTACATCGTTGCACCATGCTATTGTTTGTTTATCGCTCAACTTCTTTTTTGTTTCCACAAATAAATGCCATCTGATTTTTTTATACTCTATGTCAGAAGCATTATCAAAAAACATTTTTTGTGCATCCTCAAATGAATTGACGTACTTTTTTGAAGAAGGGGAAACTGAAGCTTTACAACCTCCCTGCACCACGAAGCTTTGTAAGACATGGCGATTATCGAATATATGTTCCATCGTTTCTTTAGATCACAGTTCAACAATACCCGGTGCGCCCAGTTTATCAATGATGATTTTTACCTGCGCAACGGTATAGTATTTGCCTTTTAATTCTCCGATCTCATCTTTAAAACCTTCCGTCCATTTTTTATAGGTAAGTGCTGAAACCCCATATAGATTGCGGATTTCCTTGGGTGAGTATGCCTTGAGCATAAATTTTCCCTCTTCTGTTTTATTGCCCATGACCGGATTGTTTTAAAAAGTTTACATGGATGGTGATGTTGTAAAAAAGCTGTGTGAGCTTTTCATCCTGGTACTGGATGAGTTTTTCGTTGATCTCTAAAAACAATTCCGCTTCGGAAGTTGCTACATAAAGCATCATTTTTTTTGCAATGAATCGTAAGCCGGAAACTTTATCTAAATGATTTTCTTCCCTCTCTTTGTAAAGGGCAATGTATTCATCTTCGCCTTTCATTAATACTTTGTTGTAATCCTGTAAACGTTGCGGATTCAGGTGTGCAAAGCTTTTGTAAATGCAGAGCTCTCTTTCGATGATGTCGGTGCTGTAAGTTTCCGCTTCATGCGAGTTGGAGATCACATTACGAAGCACTTCGTAATGTGGTACTAATCGTTCAAAGTAGAATGCCGGATTAATTGCTCTTGCTACTTTTTGCATCAAGCCTAATGTTTCTACACAAATATTGGCGAAGAATAAACTCTTCTGCTCAATGCAGGCTTTACGTTTTTTTTCTCGTTTGAGAAAATAGAATTTTGATTTTTTGGAGAACTTTTTCTTTGGATGGTTCCCACCTTTTATCACTCGCATGTGAGAGTGATGTTTTTGTTTTAATGCTGTCATAATTTTTTGTTTTAAAATTTATGACGCAAAGGTGTGGCGGAGAGATTGGGCAACAGCCGAGAAGGGGTGTTATTGCAGACTTGAGTATAATTTGTTTGAAACTGTAAGTTTGGGGTTGTTTTGCAGGTTTGGGGAATTTTGCTCAATATTATCTTCAGTAAAGCATCCGCCTAGATAAATATGGCCTTTAGAAATTATGCATTATATAAACCAAAAATCAGGTGTGGTAAGGGAGAAAACATCTACTGGTATAATTTTAGGGGGAGTAACAATTGTAATACTGAGAATACCTTTGTTAATTGTACTGGATTGTAGGCAAATTGGTGTAGGATAGACCCGATTTATTAAAGTTTTCTTATCTTATTCAATAGTGAATTAAGTTGTTTTATCTCTTTATCTGACAAGTGTTCTATAAATCCCTCAAAATTTCTGATATCCTTATCCATTTTACTAACAAGGCTGTGTCCAATAATATTCAACTTTACGTTAATTTTTCGCCTATTTTTCTGGTCTTGCCTGCGAACTACTAAATTTTTCTCTAAAAGCCTTTCAACCAATCTTGTTATATCCGAACTTTTATCAAGCATTTGTAGCTTAATGGTAGAAACCATCATGGACTTAGGATAAACTTCGTTTAAAATTTTAAGTATGTTAAATTGCTGAGCGGTGACGTTGTATGCTTTTAAGACAACATGGTACTCATTATGCAACCAATTATTTGTAAAATAGATATTTACTAAAGCTTTTTGTCTATCATTAATAAAACTATAAAACTCTAATCCCTCTTTAGCCATATTTGATTTTGTTCTGAATTTGATTTTGTTCTGAATACAAAACTACCAAAAATTCAAAATTCTGGGACAATTAAATTTATATTTTCTATTGCAAGATCGATAGGTTGTAGCATTCAACCCTTACTTATAACCTCCTAGTGTAATTTAAAAGAGGAAATTCGATAAAATACTTTAAACAATTATCGTTTAAACATCTATCTGAAAATAAATTTTAAATATATGATATACATATAGTTAAAAGAATTGTATAATAATTAATAACACAGGAAACTATGTAATATAAAATAGTTTTCATAGTTTTGTCGCTCTTAATGGAAAAAGGACATCAAAATAAAATTCTTGAAGGCGCCAAGGAACTTTTCTTTATGTATGGATTAAAGAGAGTAACTGTAGATGATATTTGTCGGCATATAGGGATGTCGAAAAAAACTCTTTACTTATTTTTTAAGAATAAAGAAGAACTAATTGAATGTCTACTTGAAAAAAATATTAATGAAAACAAAAAAGAATTTGAACACATATTTAAAAAATCACATAATTCAATACAGGAGATTATTCTTTTAATGGAACATTTAGCAGAAATGTTTTCAGAAATAAACCCACACGTATTTTATGATCTGCAAAAATACCATCCTGTTGTTTGGAAACAGTTTAAAGAATTTAAAGAAAATTTTTTGTTTCAAATGATTGTGGAAAATTTGGAAAAAGGTATTCAAGAAGGTTTATACAGGCTTACAATAAATAAAGAAATTTTAGCCAGGCTGCGCATTGAAGAAACTGAAATGGCTTTAAATCCTTTGTTATTTCATAAAGAAAAATACAAAATTTCGGATATTCAAATTGAATTATTAGATCATTATTTACATGGCATAACTACTTTGAAAGGGCATAAACTAATAAATAAATACAGACAAATAAATGAAGACGAATAATTTATGAAAAATATTTCAATAATAATAATAGGCGCTGTCATCTCTTTTCAAACAGTTGCTCAAAATAAGAACGAGCCTGCAAAAAACCTTTCATTGAAAGAAGCAATTGAATTTGCATTAGTAAATAACTCTAGTATAAAAAATGCCGAGTTGGATATTGATGCCTCAAGGTATAAGAAAAAAGAAATAACAGGTATGGGGCTTCCTCAAATATCTTCTTCTTTTGATGTTAAAGATTATGAGAAGCTACCAACGCAATTGCTTCCTGGACAATTTTTTGGCGCACCTCCCGGAACCTACATTCCGGTGCAATTTGGCGTAAAATACAACGCTACAGGCTCGATTCAGGCTAGTCAGATTGTTTTTAATAGTGACTACATCGTTGCCTTACAATCCTCAAAGTCATTTTTGGAATTGTCAGAAAAAAATTATCAGCGTTCACAAATTGAAACCAAAGCTACAGTTACTAAAGCCTATTATACCGCTTTGGTGAGTAAAGAAAGGTTGAAATTGCTTCAAGCTAATGTAGATCGTTTGAAAAAATTAGTTGAAGACAGCAAATCATTAAACACAAATGGTTTTGTTGAGAAAATTGATGTTACTCGTGTAACTGTTGCTTATAATAATTTGCTGTCGGAAAAGGAAAAAATAGAACGTTTAGTTGGGTTGACGGAAAGTGTTTTGAAATTTCAAATGGGAATGGAAATTAAATCGCAAATTAACCTTACAGACTCCTTGCATCTTGATAATATTCCGGTATTTGATATTTCTACTTCTAGTGAATTGAATTATAAAAATCGGATTGAATATTCTTTATTGGAATCTCAACAAAGATTAAACGAACTTGATGTGAAGAGGGGTAAATTAAGATATTTACCTTCCATATTTCTATATGGTAATTACAGTGCACAAGCACAACGAAACGAGTTTGACTTTTTTGACGCCAGCAAAAAATGGTATCCAATCGGAATAATTGGAGGAACTATAAATCTTCCGTTGTTCGATGGTTTTCAAAATCATTATAGATTGCAGCAATCCAAAGTTAATTTGATGAAGACGGTTAACACTATGAATAACTTAAAGAATGCTATTGATTTGGAAATTGAAACTTCTAAATCAAGCTTATTAAACGCCTTAAACACATTAAATATTCAAAAAACCAATATCGAACTTGCGAAAGAGGTTTATGATGTTGCAAAGAAAAAATACGAGCAAGGCAGCGGTTCAAGCATTGAAGTTATGAATGCGGAAACGGCATTAAAAGAGGCTCAGACCAATTATTATAATGCTTTGTACGAATATTTTACAGCAAAAGTTGACTACGAAAAGGCCACAGGTGTAATAAAATAAATTAAAGAATAAACTAAAAAAATAAAACAACTCAACTACATATGAAAAAATTAGTATTGATAATCTTCATAACAGGATTAATAGCCTCTTGCGGATCGGGAGATAAAAAGGCCAAACTAGAAAAACTCAAGCAGCAAAGTTCTGATTTATTAGAGCAAATAAAAAAACTTGAAGATGAGATTGCTTTAAGTGGTGATACAACAATTAGTAATCTAAAAACAAAAGACATCTCCATAAAGCCCATCACTTTTGAGACCTTCAAACATTTTATAGATGTTCAAGGCCGTATAGATGGTGACGAAAATGTAACTGTTAGCGGTAAAATGGCTGGAGCTGTTGATCGCATATTAGTGAATGAAGGGGATGAGGTTTCGGAAGGACAGGTGCTTGCTGAACTTGATAATTCAGTTTTTAAGCAAAGTTTAGAGGAGCTAAAAAACGCACTTGCTTTTGCATCTGACGTTTATGAAAAACAGAAAAATTTGTGGGATCAGAAAATTGGCACGGAAATACAATTTTTATCTGCTAAAAACAATAAGGAAAGTTTAGAGAAAAAAATTTCAACTCTAAAAGAACAAATGGAGCTTTCAAAAATAAAATCACCCATTAACGGGGTAGTTGATGGGATTGATATAAAAATAGGTCAATCAGTAATGCCTGGTATGCCGGCAATAAGGGTGGTCAACCTTAATAAATTAAAAGCGAAAGCTGAAATTTCTGAATCCTATGCTTCAAAGGTGAAAAAAGGAAACGAGGTTGTAATTTTCTTACCTGATTTAAATAAAGAAATTCCATCAAAAATATTTTATACGTCTAAAGTTATAAATAATACAACCAGAACTTTTAGTGCGGAGGCAGATTTAGATTCGCAAAATCAAGATTATAGGCCGAACATGATTGCTGTTCTAAAGGTTGTTGATTACCATAAGGATTCAGCGATTGTAGTTCCACTCAACCTTGTCCAACATTCAGGCACTTCTGAATATGTTTATATTGTTGGTGTCAAAAACGGAAAAGAAATTGCCATAAGAAAGGATGTTACTCTTGGGCAGGTTTATAACGGCAAAGCAGAAATAATTACAGGATTAAACCTAAATGACAAACTAATAACGTCAGGTTATTTGGATTTAACTGAAGGTGTTCTAATTAAATACTAAATATTTTAATTGTGGAAAAGAAATTTAAAGAGTTCAAATTAACAAGTTGGTCTATTGATAATAAATCGGCCATCTATGTGCTAACCATTTTTATTACGTTAGCAGGAATGTTTTCATACAACAGTATTCCTAAGGAAAAATTCCCGGATATCGTTATCCCTACAATTTATGTAAGTACTGTTTACCCTGGTAGTTCGCCAAAAGACATGGAAAATCTAGTTTGTAAACCACTTGAAAAACAGATTAAATCTATATCCGGAGTAAAGAAACTTACAAGCAATTCTGTACAGGATTTCTCTAATATCATTGTTGAATTTAACACAGATGTAGAGGTTGCAGTAGCAAAACAAAAGGTAAAAGATGCAGTAGATAAGGCAAAAAAAGATTTGCCGAAAGACCTCCCTTCCGATCCAAGCGTGATGGAGGTAGAATTTTCAGAAATGCCGATAATGTTTGTGAACATATCAGGAGATTATGAATTAAGCCAGTTAAAAAAATATGCAGATGATTTACAAGACAGAATAGAATCTCTTAAGGAGATTACAAGAGCGGATATGGTTGGAGCTTTAGAAAGGGAAATTCAAATTAATGTGGACATGTACAGAATGCATGCTGCCAAACTTTCAATGACAGATATAGAAAGGGCCATTGCTTCAGAAAATTTGATTATATCCGGAGGAAGTGTTGATATGGATGAAATGGCAAGAACAATTAGTGTTTCAGGAGAGTTTTCGGATATTGATAACATAAAAAACATTGTTATTAATTCGATGGTTGGCGCACCTGTTTATTTAAAAGATGTTGCTGATGTTAAAGATGGTTTTCTGGAACAAGAAAGTTATGGTCACCTTGATAACAAAAAGGTAATTACTTTAAATATCATTAAAAGAGGTGGTGAAAACCTGATTGATGCTTCTGATAAGATTAATGACATTATAATTGAAATGAAAAAATCATCATTTCCTGAAGATTTGGTTATTAAAACAACAGGAGATCAATCGTCTCAAACCCGAACTACATTACACGATTTAATTAATACCATTATCATTGGCTTTATTCTCGTAACAATTATTCTGATGTTCTTTATGGGTGCTACCAATGCAATTTTCGTTGGATTATCTGTACCTCTATCCATGTTTATTGCTTTTATGATTTTACCTGGTATTGGTTTTACCATGAATATGATTGTATTGTTTGCTTTTCTGCTTGGTTTAGGTATTGTGGTTGATGATGCAGTTGTTGTTATAGAAAATACGCACCGGATTTTCGATAACGGAAAAAAGAATATTGTTACTGCGGCTAAGCAAGCGGCAGGTGAAGTGTTTCTGCCTGTATTATCCGGAACCATAACAACACTTGCGCCCTTTATACCACTTGCATTTTGGGGAGGTACTATTGGTAAATTTATGCATTTTATGCCCGTAACAATGATTATTACATTGAGTGCATCGCTTATCGTTGCTTATATTATTAATCCGGTATTTGCAGTTAATTTTATGAAGCCACATGAAAAGCACCATGGTAAAAAAAGTCGCAAAGGACTAGTTATTACTGCTGTTGTAATGGTAATGATTGCTTTGTTGTTTTATATAACAGGATCTCCAGGAAAAGGAAATTTTATTATTTTAATGTTACTGATTTATACTTTGTATAGTTTATTAATTGAGAAAATGATTGCCAGGTTTCAGGAAAAAACATGGCCTGCCGTTCAGAATTTATACGCACGATTTTTGAATTGGACACTTGATCGGCCATATAAAGTTGTTGGATTAACAATAGCCTTGCTTATTGGTTCTGTAATGCTTACAGCATTAAGAAATCCTAAAGTAGTTTTTTTTCCTAAAGGAGATCCCAATTTTATTTATGTATATGCAACCTTACCCGTTGGTACAAAAGCTTCCGCGACCGACTCCATTGCGAAAATAATAGAAGGCAGAATATATAAGGTAATTGGAGAGAAAAATCCAATAGTTGAATCAGTAATTACAAACGTAGCTGTTGGTGCTTCTGAAAATAGAGATGACAGAGGAAAGTATTCAAACAAAGCAAAGGTTGGAGTAGCATTTGTTGAATTTGGATTGCGAGATGGGGTTTCAACTAAAAAATATTTAGATGAAATTAGAACTGCCGTTAAAGGTATTCCGGGAGTTGAGATGTCTGTTGATCAAGAACAAAGTGGGCCACCTACTGCCAAACCTATTAATATTGAAATAAGTGGTGATAAATTTGAAGATCTGGTGGCAACCTCACTTTCCCTGAAGAAAATGCTTGATTCGCTTCAGATAGCGGGCGTAGAAGAACTTAAATCTGACTTGCAACTAAATAAGCCTGAAATAAAAATTAATATTGACAGGGAACGAGCAAATAGAGAAGGAATATCAACTGCTCAAATTGGAATGGAACTTCGTAATGCAGTTTATGGCAAGGAGGTTTCACGATTTAAAGATGCAAACGATGATTATCCAATCATGCTTCGTTATAATAAGTCACAGAGAAATAATATTGAAGAGTTGCAAAATCTTAAAATTACCTACCGTGACATGAATATGGGTGGTGCTATCCGTCAAATTCCGTTATCCGCTTTTGCTAAAGTAGATTACACTAGCACTTACGGAGGAATAAAAAGAAAAAATCAAAAAAGAGTAATTACTCTTTCTTCTAATGTACTTTCCGGATTTAATGCTAATAAAGTAAATGCGGCATTGCTTTCGGTTACAAAAAACTTTAAAACGCCGCAAGGTGTAATAGTTGAATTAACAGGCGAAAAGGAGGAACAAAAGGAAGCGGCTGCATTTATGGGACGAGCTTTGATGATTTCCGTTTTTATAATTTTGTTAATATTGATCATTCAGTTTAATTCATTTAGTAAAACATTAATAATTCTGTCTGAAATTATTTTAAGTGTAATTGGTGTTCTCCTTGGCTTGGCTATTTTCAATATGGATATTTCAGTTGTAATGACGGGAATTGGAATTGTTGCTTTAGCCGGAATAGTCGTCAGGAATGGTATATTACTCGTAGAATTTACCGATACTCTTGTTGAGAATGGCATGTCGGTTCGAGAGGCTGTTGTTGAAGGTGGACGCATAAGAATGACTCCCGTAATTTTAACTGCTACGGCTACAATATTGGGCATGATTCCACTTGCTGTAGGGTTTAATATTGATTTTGTTACAATGTTTACAGAATTAAACCCCAAAATTTATTTTGGGGGTGATTCTGTTGCCTTTTGGGGTCCTTTGTCATGGACAATTATTTTCGGATTAAGTTTCGCAACTTTTATCACGTTAATATTAGTTCCTGTAATGTATTTAATTGCATTTAAAACCAAAGAAAAAACAAAAAAAGTAATTTCCGGTGTTAGAAAAAAGAAGGTTACGATTGCTTCAAATTAAATTTCAATTGATGAATAATGTATCTCTCATAGACCGTTTAAATAATATTTCAAAGCTTTATCACAAAGCTGTTGCAAGTTATTTAAACGGTTTAAGTATTGATAGGTATTATATAATACTTTTTGTTATTAATGAGTCGAAAAAGAAGCTGACTCAAAAAGAGATAAGTGAAATAATCTATGTTGAGAAGTCGTCACTGGTGCAAATGATAGATTATTTAGTGAAATCCGGATATGTTAAGAGAATTTCAAATCCAAAGGATAGAAGGCAAAACTTTATTTATTTAACAGAAAAAGCTAACAAGGATATTTCCTTAATAACTAATGCATATAAGAAAGCCGATGAATTTTCTTTCAAAGACATTCCCAAAAAAGAAGTTAAAGTATTTAAGCAAAGTTTAAATGTTATGCTAGGGAATTTAATTTAATTAGGAGAATGCTTGCTTGTTCTTCAAAATATATAAAATTATGAACGTATAAGTAAAAATTAGTTAAGCAAACTTGTTCTTTTGTCAATTATTGTAAGATTTTTTTCCTTAAATAAAATATCCGATTCAGCAATGGCTTTAGTAAATTTTTGAAGGTTTTCAACGGGAAGAATTTCGAGGATTACTGAAATACAATGAGAGGCTTCATTTCTTATTTTCTTATCCCCGGATTTTGCCATTTCTAAAAAAAGTGAAAGCCCTGATTCTAAAACAAGAACGTCTCCGGCCGTTATTATATCACATATTCTGTCGCGACAATCCCATATATTCTCTAATTTTTTATTGGCTAAATTTGAAAAAGTTAGCAAGGTAAATTTATGTACGTTGCTATTATTTGAATTTAAACATATTGCAATATCGTCAAAATAATCTAATAGAAGATCAGGCTTGATTAAACTGATTTCATAAATCAAATGAATTAAATCAAGTTCAGTTTCCGGTTGATGCAAATTCGTTATGAGGGAATTTATTTTTTGAATGTTATTTTCTTTAACAATTTCCCTTGCAATTTCTTTTGACATTGAATCCTAATCTAAATTAATATACGCTAAGATAGTAAATAACCGTTAAACAATATATGTTTAAACAAATAAATTTTCATTACATGAAAAATAAAAGGTTTTAAGGTTAAATTCTGATCTTATCTAAAAGTTCATTTAGTTTCTTCAGGTCTGTTTCATTTAAATGCGAGAGAATATTATCCGATTTTAAATCAACTAAATCCATTTTCTCAAGAAGGCTCAACCCTTTTTTTGTTATTTTAATCTCAGCAACTCGCCTATCACTTATACTGTTTTTTCTTTCGGCTAATTGCTTAATAATTAGCCGGTCAATTATTCTTGTTATGTCCGAATTTTTATCAAGCATTCTTTCCTTTATTGTTCCAATTGAAGCTGTTTCAGGAAATTGTCCTCGAAGTATTCGTAGAATATTATATTGCTGAACTGTTAATTTGTATTCAGAAAGCAAATCCTGAAACTTTGAGAAAATATAGCTGTTAGTGTAATAAATATTTATAATCGTCTTTTGAAATTCACTCCTGAATTTACTTTGCTTAATTTCTTCTTCCAAATTCATATTTATAAAATTATATTCATAAGTAAATTACCCTAATTAAATATTATTGTTCCCACAACAAACCAAATATATGCCAAAACGCTATTGTCTTATTTTTATTTTGTTTAAGAATACTTGGAAAAATCCTATTTTGAATACTCTTCCCTGATGAAATAATTTCCGGAATATTTATCAATATCCAGCCTTTTAAGGATATCCGAAATAATAATTTCTTCAGTAGTATCATTAGCATATCTTCCTATATAGAACCCCAAATCCGCGCCAATTGGTAGTTTCAGAAAATTTACTTTGATGCTTTTTGGAGCATCGTTTTGGATTTCGACAATAAATATAACTGAATGTCTTTCATCCTTTAATGTTAATACTAATTTTTTGTAATTCATTTTCAAAAGTATTGGAGGGCCGGTATTGCAGATGTTTCAGTAACTGTTTACATGGAACAGCAAACTATTCTGAAAATCAAACTGCAACCGCCAGCCCATATATTTTACTTCAATGATACCACCTCATAATCTTTTAACCTATACGAAAACCCCTGTTGCTAAACGCTGGAAGCATTTCTTCAAAAGTGTGTTCAATATTTTCATCCTCATTCATTAGAGCGAGACTATATATTAAAGGCACATAATGATCGGGGGTGGGGGCAGCCATCAAGCCTAATTTATTTTTTTCGTAATTGACTATGCTTTGTATATCTCGTTTATCCAATTGTTGTTTTATCCATTGATCAAACTCTATATCCCAACCATAAGGCTTCATATTTCCATTAAAAAATCGTTTACCTGCTTCCTTTATATTATGCACAACCGCACCACTGCCAATAATTAAAACACCCTTATCTCGCAGGGGTTTGAGTTGTTTTGCTAAATCAAAATGATATTGTGCGGATTGGTAATAATCAATACTCATCTCAAAAACCGGAACATCAGCCTTTGGAAACATGTGTTTAAGCATAGGCCATGCACCATGATCTAAACCCCACTCTGTTGTTTCTTTAACTTTTGGAATAAGCTTGGTTACTTCCTTAGCCGTTTCTGGTGAACCGGGAGCAAGATATTTCTGAGTATAATATTCGGGAGGAAACCCGTAATAATCATAAATAGTTTCAGGTGCAGAGCTTACATTTACAAGAGTCCCTTTCGTGCACCAATGTGCTGATACTACCAAAATGGCTTTTATCTCATGTTCTTTTCTGATTTTTTCTCCTATTTGCGCCAAACTTGTTAAAAAGGGATTTGCGTTTAGTCCTAAAGGAATGTCCATTGGATTTCCATGTGATGTAAAAAGTACAGGCATTTTTTTAGTTGAAGAAAATGAAGAAGTTATTTTTGAAAATGCCTGTAGCTTCATATTATGCGTGACAAATGGGGTTAACGCTAAAAGTCTTAAAAAATCTTTGCGATGCATCAAATTATTTTTTTGTAAACGAAGCGAGCATTTCCGGATTACGCAAATAATTAGCAACCCAAACTAACAAGAGCATTACTATTTGTGGAATAAACATTTCTGCATTACTCATGTGCGTTACAATTGCACCACCTAAGTGTGCGCTTAATAATAAAACTCCGAGTGATGATGTTCTTGGAATTAGAAACAAAATGGCAGCGATGAGTTCGCCCATTCCTATTAACATAAGTTTACCATCCAATCCCCATTTAATAAAGTTTTGCGCTATTTCCGCGTTTGCACCAGCCATCAATTTCATTGAAGCGCTCATAATAAATAAGGCTGACATAAGCCCTACGAATATCCATGTTGTTACTTTTCTCGCTGTAGATAATTTTATTGGTTCCATAGTTGTAGGTTTTAATTTGTTATTTAGTTAAACAGGAAGGTAATAAAATATCATGGCTAATATCAAACCAAATACCATACCCGATATAATCATTTGCCATGCCTTAATACGATCTTTTCTGTAATTTTCCTTTTGATCAATGGAAAATGTTTTGCCGATATCTCCAAAATTAAATACACCTTTTATTCCGAAAGCAACACAAAACTTAAAGTACCATTGCTGAAAACTCACGCCAAGCGAAGTTGCAGGGATAAAAAGAGTCAATCTCCATATTTTGTTTGCATCAAGCATAAATATTAAAACAATTACTGTAATAGTCAATACAATAGAAAAGATGGCTGCTTTTTTTCTCCTTTTAATTTCTTCGTGACCAATGTTACATGCTCCTGGAATGTAGTGATTATCTGAATCATTGCTATTCTTATTTTCCTGAAACAACGACATGAAAAGAGTTTCGGAATTTATTGAAATTGCTTTTGTTTTCATTTTTATATTTTATTAGTTTGAATAATAAAAACGTTCGTTAATAATTTTTCCATCTTTCCATTTCTGCACTGCAACCTGGGACATTTTCATACGAGGAGCTCCTTTATAAGTAACATCCATTTCCCATTCAGATGTTGTTACATTATCACCAACAGCAATTGATTTCACTTCCGCCCCATGAAAGGCTTCAATCATTTGCATAGCTTGTAACTCTCTTTCTCGATTTGCAGACTTTCCAACTGTAGGTGGATTAGAGTTTTCCTGCATTACAACATCTTCATGGTAATACTTTTCAAAAGCATCCATTTGTTTTCCGGTAAGAATCATTTGATTCAACTCTTCAATTTTTTCTTTTAAGTTCATTAGATATAATTTTTAGTTAGTATATCACAAAGGTATTAATTTATATGTTTAAACATATATTGGTTAAACGAATTTTATATTTTAATTGTATTTTATTGATAAACAATTAGTTATGCTATTTGCCTCAAATGCTATAAAGACCTTACGGTATACTTCTCTTAATTTTTTACTGAAAAGGTATTTCAAATAAAAAAAAATACTACATTTGACCGTTCTATATAAATAGTCAAATGGTCGAAAATAGTAATTCGGGTAATTCAGATAAAACGGTTATAATATTAGCCGCTGCCCAAAAAAGGTTTGCTCATTACGGCCTTCTTAAAACTACGATGAATGATATTGCTGAAGATATCGGTATGTCTAAAGCATCTTTGTATTACTACTTTGCTGATAAAGAAACTATTTTCCAAGACGTAATTAGAAAAGAACAAAGAGAGTTTGTAAATCAAATCGAAAAATTTCTTTCTGACAAAGTTAGTGGAGAAGAATTATTAATTACTTATGTTAAGAAAAGATTATCGTATTTCCAGACTTTTTTAAATCTTAGTAAATTAAGTTCAGACTCTATTAAAGGTATAAAACCAATCTTCTCACAACTTTTTGAAAATTTCAAGCATGAAGAAGTTACCCTGCTTAAAAAAATTATTAAAAATGGAATAGAGAATGGGGAATTTGAGAAAGTAAATGTAACTGAATTTTCAGAATTGTTTATTTCTCTCATTCAAGGGTTAAGAAGCAACCTTATTATTAGAAAAGAATTGGAAAATTTAGATAAAAAGGATTATCAGATTTTGGAAAAACAATTTATTAACGTAGCAAAAATATTTAGTAAGGGAATAAAAAAATAAGTGTATGAAAAACAAGAAAAAAATAATTATTTATACTGCTTTAGTCATCGGTTTAATTTTGGGCGGATACAAAGGAGTTTTATGGTATCAGCACATGAAAGCGTATGAAAGCACGGATGATGCACAGATCGATGGCAATGTAATTCCTGTAATAGCCCGTGTCGGAAGTTATATAAACCAAGTAAAAGTTAAGGAAAATCAAAACGTTCAGTCAGGAGAATTAATTGTTTTGTTAGATAGCTCAGAACTTTCTTCAAAACTTAATCAGACAAAGGCGGGTTTGGAAAGTGCAGAAGCACAATTAGCAGTAGCAAAATCTTCTGCTAACGATGTTTTACAAGCCAAAAATTTGGCGACACTTTCATTGGAAATCCCTAAAACAAATCTGTGGAAGGCACAGAATGAATATAAGCGATACGATGATCTTTATAAGCAAAAATTGGCAACCCCTCAACAAATTGATACTTACAAAGCCAATTTAGAAACTGCACAATCACAGTTTGATATTGCCAAGCAAAAAACAGAAACTTCCGAATTGCAATATCAAACAGCAATGGCTCAAGTAAAAGTTGCTGAAGCTAATGTTTTTCAAAAACAAAAAGATTTGGAATATGCCCAATTACAATTATCCTATACAAAAATTTATGCTCCTGTTTCGGGGTTGATCTCCAAAAATAATATTCAGCCCGGACAACTTATTCAAGCAGGCCAACCCTTAATGTCGGTAGTTCAGGATAAAGAAGTTTGGATTATTGCCAATTTTAAAGAAACACAAATGGAAACCATCAAAGTAGGTAATGAAGTTATAATTAAAGTAGATGCGTATCCTGAATTAGAAGTAAAAGGTGAAGTGGAGTCCACGAGTGGAGCTACAGGTGCAAAATTTGCTTTATTACCACCTGATAACGCATCCGGAAATTTTGTAAAGGTGGTTCAACGAATTCCGGTGAGAATAAAAATAATTCATACCGATCAGTCCAAAAAACTTCTTAATCCTGGGTTAAGCGTAAGTGTAGAAGTTAAGAAGTAAAATAAATGATGGCAAAGAGCGAACCAAATAAATGGATTGTTGTTATAACGGTAGTTTCTGCTGCTTTACTTCAGCTAATTGATACTTCTATAGTTAACGTTACCCTGACTCAAATGATGGGTAATTTAGGCGCATCTTTAGGAGATATTAGTTGGGTTGTAACGGGGTATGGTGCAGCAAACGTAGTAATGATTACTTTATCGGGATGGTTGAGTTCAAAATTTGGACGTAAGAATTATTTCACAGCATCCATTGTCTTATTCACTATTGCCTCTATCTTTTGTGGAACATCCACCACCGTTTCTGAACTTATTATTTTCAGAATCATTCAGGGTATTGGAGGAGGAGGTTTACTTTCTACAGGACAAGCCATTTTAATAGATACTTTTCCAAAAGAAGAATTGGGTAAGGCGAATGCGGTATTTGGCATGGGCGTTATTATCGGGCCATCCATTGGCCCTACACTTGGTGGATACATAACAGATCATCTTTCATGGAACTGGGTTTTTTACATTAACATCCCTGTTGGAATCATAGCCGCTATTCTTGCTGTTCTTTATGTTAAAGAATCCGAACATAATCAAAAAACAGGGAAAATGGATTGGCTTGCCCTAATGATGCTCATCGTCACCATTGGAGCACTTCAGGTAGTATTGGAAAAAGGAGAAAGTGAAGATTGGTTTGAAACACGATATATTACTATACTAACTATTTCGTTTGTTTTGGCGGGAATAATTTTTGTTTGGCGACAGTTAACTGTCGACCATCCTATTCTCAATTTACGATTACTAAAAAACAGGCAGTTTGCCGTTGGCTCTTTCTTTTCGTTTATTCAGGGAGTTGGATTGTATGCTTCTGTTTTTGTTGTACCTGTTTTTTGCCAAACCATGCTCGGATATAATTCTCAAGATACAGGAAATTTATTAATGCCCGGAAGTTTGGCAGCAGGAATGATGATGCCAGTAGTGGCTGTGCTAATGAAGAAGACTAAAATTTCACCTGTACTTCTTGCGGGAATTGGCTTTTCATTATTTATTGTTTTTGTATGGCAATTATCTGGTATGAGTTTAAGTACCGGAGCTAATGATTTCTTTTGGCCGCTCATTTTACGAGGCGTTGGTCTTGGATTGCTCTTTATCCCTCTGCTGACAATAACCATTGCTCCTTTAGAAGGTAAAGACATTTCTCAGGGAACTGCATTAACGAATACACTTAGGCAATTGGGTGGTTCTTTTGGAATTGCAGCAGCAACCACATTTATAAGCGTTAGAAATATTTTTCATTACAACAATTTAACAGAACACGTATCTGTATATAACCAACCTACTTATGATCGATTAAATTCTCTTACGGCCCTGTTTGTTTCAAAGGGCAGTGATATTAATACCGCTCAACTAAAAGCCGCTGCTGCCATGAAAGGAACTGTTTTTAAACAATCCATGTTGCTTACCTATAATGACGTTTTTCTTATTGTGGGTGTATTTTTCGCAATCTGTATACCCTTGCTTTTACTTTTTAAAGCAAAGAAAAAAACCGTGGAAGGTCAGGTGAAAGAAGGAGAAGAACAACACATGGAAATGGTAATGGAATAAAAATTTATAAATATGAAAAAGAGTATCATACTAATTTTTGGTTTGCTGAACATAACTTTTTTAATGGCTCAGAATAATAGTTATAGTCTTAAGCAATGTATTGACTATGCAATAGGCTCAAGCCCCGAAGTCAAAAACTCAACAATTGATGTTGTTATTAATGATAATAAGACTAAAGAAGTAAGGTCAAAAATACTTCCTCATGTAGATGCAGAAGCGGATTATCTTCACAATTTTAATATTCAGAAAATCATTTTAGAAAATGGTGTTATCCCCGCTTTTTCAAATCCAATGATTCCTTACGGGCAAGTGATTGCTTTCCAATTGCAACTTAAAAATTCTATAACCGGTTCCGTTAACGCTTCACAGGTTATTTTCGATAAATCTTTATTTTCAACTTTAAATTCCGCCAAATTATATAAAGAATTAGCTGACCAAAATTTAAAGAAAACAAAAGTTGATGTTATTGAAATGGTGACGAAAGCTTATTACGGAGTATTGGTGACCCAACAACAGGTTGCATTCTTAGAAAGTAATTTGCAAAGGATAGATTCTGTCTATAAGGAAACGGAGGCTCGTTTTAAAAGCGGTTTAGTAAGGCAGATTGATTTGTACCGAATTGAAGTTGCCATGAACAACATAAAAGAAGAAAAAGAAAAGGCACTTCAAAATTTGCTTTTAAGTAAAGCTGTATTGGCTTTTCAAATGAACATTGATAAACCTGAAGATATTATTTTATCTGACACCTTAAACGAATCTTCGCTTTATGATGCCGGTAATATTACAGATGCTAAAATAAAATATACAGACAGGCTTGAGTATTCCATTTTACAAACTCAACAACAAATAAGCATAAAAAACACTAATGTTGCTAAAGGGGCATTCTACCCACGCCTGTCAGCATTCGCAACAAGCGGTTATAATCCGGCTGCAACAAATGCATCGGATCTTTTTCAAAGCACCCGCTATTTTAACTATACCTATGTTGGAGCAAGATTACAAATACCAATTTTCAGCGGCTTCGAAAAAAATTACAAATTAAGGAATGAATTATTAGCAGAAGAGAAACTAAAAAACAAAATAGATAGAACTGAAAAGTTAATCAATCTTGAAGTACAGCAGGCACAAATTAATTATTCTAAGAGCCTTGAATCAATTAAAATACAAAAACGAAACTTAAATCTTGCTCAGGAAAACCTTAAAAGTATAAAAATTGAAAATGAAAAAGGAATTGTAAATAATATTGAAGTAACGAATGCGGAGTCCGATTTAAGACTGGCACAAAATAATTATTACAACACGCTGTATCAGGCATTCATAGCAAAAGTGGATTTTGATAAAGCAACAGGAAAACTAAATAATTAAAAAAATGGAAAAAATTATTATCGCTATCGATCCGGCAGAGTTTGCATCACCTGTTATAAATGAAGGATTTTTACTTGCAAGAAAATTAGAAGCATCTATCGATTTAGTATCAATAATTGACCAAGAGTTAGATACATTCATTGCCAGTACAGGATTAATGTATGATAATCAATGGGAAGAAAGATTGGCAAGTGCAACTCAGGAACTGACTAAGATTAAAAATGAAAACTCAGACTTAAAAATCGAGGTAATTACATCTATTGCTTATCCCAAAGAATTTCTACTTAATCACATCTTCGAATCAAAGGCTACTTACATTATTATTGGTACACATGGCAGATCAGGACTTGCACAATTATTTATGGGCGGAACTGCTGAACACATAGTGCGGCACTCAACAATTCCGGTTGTGGTAGTTCCTTTTAAGACAAGTGAACATTAATTTAGGTTTTTTTTGGATTTTTCTCAAAATATTGATTTTATTTCTACCTTTGAACAGTTAACCAGTAAACTATTTCAAATGGAATGTAAAGAAATGCACGATGCTTTAGGTTATAAAATTGTTTATTCCGGTAAATTATTAATTAAAAAAATTAATAGCAGATTTACGGCATTCACAAGCGATCTTTCTTTTGACCAATTGGCAATTCTACATTTTTTATCTCGAAATGAAAGGCAAGAAATCATTCAACAAGATATTGCAATTGCTTTGGATAAAACAAAATCAGCCATTCTTAAAACAATTGATATTCTTGAACAGAAAAAATATTTAAAAAGAGTTCCGGCTCCGGAAGACAGGCGTAAAAATGTAATTGAATTAACCCCTGCGGGCAATAAAATTATAGAAGGTGTTCATAAATTATATATGGAAGAAGAAGAGTACATCACTAAAGGAATAAGTAAGAAAGACTTGGAAATTTGTATGCGGGTATTAGATCATATTAAAACAAAATGTAAAAACTAAAAAAATTTATCTAAATAGTTTCCTATGACACTATATCATAGTAACTAATTATATAGTTTACAATATATACTAAAACAGTTATCTCATTGACAAAAAAAGTAAGAATCAATAATTTTTATTAAAAAAATAAATGAAAAATAATTTTCAAAATATTGGTCCCGGTCTGAAAGGCAGTGCGCCTCTTTATAGGAGGCAGATACGGTTCAAATCCGTACGGGACCTTTTTATTGGATTTACTTAGGTGATTTAATAAGAGACCACGAAATGCTAACAACAGAATGAACGAAATATGAAAAATTTATCCTATCAAAAAAAATACGTCCCTATAAAAGGCTTTAAAAGTTAGATGATATGAAAAAAACACTTCCATTATTTCTTTTTATTGCTTTAACTGCTTGCAGTGCTAAACTGTTATTGCCAACACAAACGGATGTAAACAGAGTTTCAGCCAAGTACCCTGGTTATACTTGGAATGAGCTCATGGCAGGTAAATCTATTTACGAACAGAATTGGAGAATACTCAAGGATCCTGCATCACGAAACGAGGAGCAATGGAAAGAAATAGTTCCACACATGGTCAAAAAACTAAACAAAAGAAAGGGTAAAGAAGTCATAGATAGCAAAGCGCAGGAAACCCTCTTAAAATACCTAATAACAATGAGCATGGTTCCTAAGAATACTAGCAGATAAATGTAATTATACTTCTAAGTAATTATGAAAAAGCAAGGAATAAAAGGATTTAAAATTTAGTAAAGATGATAAAACAATTACACCAAAAATTATCTGCTTTCACGGCAGCGGATGAAATCAAAAAAGCAGGGATGTACCCCTACTTCAAGGCAATTACTTCAGGTCAAAACACATCAATTACCTATCAAGGTAAAGAGTTGTTAATGTTTGGCTCCAATTCTTATTTGGGATTAACTACTCATCCCAAAATAAAAGAGGCTGCAAAAGCTGCTTTGGAAAAATATGGTTCCGGATGTGCAGGCTCACGTTTTTTAAATGGCACAATTGACTTGCATGTTCAATTGGAAGAAAAACTCGCTGCATTTGTTGGCAAAGAGGCGGCTATTGTATTCAGTACAGGTTTCCAAGTGAATCTTGGAGTTATCTCATGTTTAACGGGTAGAAATGATTATATTCTTTTAGATGAATACAATCATGCTTCCATTATTGATGGGGCAAGGCTTTCGTATTCTAAAACGATTAAATATGCCCACAACAATATGGAGGATTTAAGGAATAAATTAAGCTCTCTGCCGGAAAATAGTATAAAGTTTATTGTAACGGACGGCATATTTAGCATGGAAGGAGATATAGTCGATTTAAAATCATTGATAGCTGTTGCGAAGGAATTTGAAGCTGTAGTAATGTTAGATGATGCGCATTCACTTGGTGTATTGGGTAACAATGGCAGTGGAACTGCATCTCATTTTAACTTGGAAGAGGATGTTGATTTAATTATGGGAACGTTCAGTAAATCACTTGCTTCGGTGGGTGGATTTATTGCAGGTGACGAAAAAACAATTGATTACATAAGGCACAATGCCCGCTCGCTTATGTTTAGCGCCAGTATGCCGCCTGCATCGGCAGCAAGCGTTATTGCTGCATTAGAAATTATTAAGGAAGAACCTAATCGTATCCAAACGTTATGGGATAATACCAATTATGCTATTCAAAAATTCAGAACGCTGGGTTTTGACATAGGTAAAACAGAATCACCAATTATTCCTATTTACATCCGTGATAATGAAAAAACATTTTTGCTAACCAAAATGTTATTAGAAGATGGGGTATTTGTAAACCCGGTTGTTTCTCCCGCTGTGCCAACTCAATCAACACTCATCCGTTTTTCATTAATGGCAACGCACACCATCGAACAAATAGACACTGCCATTGATAAAATTGCAAAAACGTACAAAAAATTAAATGTAAAACAACTTAGTCGTTAATCTATGGTACATATAGTTGAAATAAAAAACAGTAAAGATTTGAAAAACTTTATTTCTTTTCCTGATAAACTATATAAAGGAAATAAATATAGAGTTCCGCAACTTCATACTTATGAAAAGTCGGCACTGTCTTCTAGCGTAAACCCTGCATTTGATTTTTGCGAAGCAAAATATTGGTTGGCTTATAAAAATAAGCAAATTGTCGGAAGGATTGCAGGCATAATAAATCACAGAGCAAACGAAAAATGGAACGAAAAAGTAGTGCGTTTTGGTTGGATTGATTTTACTGAAGACACAGATGTCTCAGAAGCTTTATTAAAAATCGTGGAAGAATGGGGGAAATCAAAAGGCATGTCAAAAACACAAGGCCCTCTTGGTTTTAGTGATATGGATTTAGAAGGTATGTTAGTTGAGGGTTTTAATGAAATAGGAACACAAGCGGTTATTTATAACTACCCTTATTATCCGGTTCATTTAGAAAAACATGGTTACTCAAAAGATGTGGATTGGGTTCAGTATGAAATAAAAGTTCCAAATGAAATCCCTGATAAAGTTAAGCGGATATCAGAACTGGTTCAAAAAAAATACGACTTAAAAATTTTAAATTTCAAAAAAGCAAAAGAGATATTGCCTTATGCTGACCAAATGTTCAATGTTCTTAATGAGGCATTTAAAAATTTATACGGCTTTGTTCCCCTTACAGAAAAACAAATTAAACACTATGTAAATCTATATTTTTCAATGGTCAATCCAAAGTATGTAAGTTTTGTTGTCGATAAAAATAATGAAGTTGTTGGTTTTGGCTTGGGTTTTTTATCCTTATCAAAGGCTTTAATAAAGGCAAAAGGTAAACTTTTTCCGTTTGGATTCATTCATATTTTAAAAGACATGAAAAAGAATGATACTGCCGATTTACTATTGCAAGCAGTGAAAGATGAATATAAAAGCAAAGGTGTTCCGGCTGTTTTTTACGCACACATGATGCAAGCTTTTATTGATAATGGCGTAAAAACCGCTATATCTAGTCATGTATTAGAGGAAAATAAAAACTCACTTCTGATGTTTACTAATGGTTATGATGCCAGACAACACATGAGACGCAGATCTTACATGAAGCATTTATAATGGGTAAAAAAATTAAAATATTAATTACCGGCTCAAGTGGATTTATTGGAACTCACTTGGTTGAAATTGCTTTGCAACAGCAATTTGAAATTTATGCAATGGTAAGAAAAAGTAGCAATACAAAATATTTGGAAAATGCAAATATTGTTTATGGCGATATAAATAACGCACAAAGCTTATTCTCAATTTTTTCTGATTTTAACGAAAACAATGTGACAATTGATTACGTAATTCACACGGCAGCATTAACAAAATCAAACTCAAAAAAAGATTTTTTCGCAACAAATTATCATGGAACCGAAAACTTAATTAACGCTCTTAAAAAATTTAATATAATTCCTAAGAAAATCATTTTCATTAGCAGCCTTGCAGCCAGTGGCCCCGTAAAAGCAAAAGATCAAATTAAGGTCTCACATCAAAATCCGATCACCTTATACGGACAAAGTAAATTACAAGCGGAACAACTAATAAAAAATTCAGGATTAGCTTATATTATTATTCGCCCTACAGCAGTTTATGGCCCTGGAGAAAAAGATTTGTACACAGTATTCAAATTTATCAATAAAAACATTAACCCTGTTTTAGGGAATCACAAGCAAGAATTGACTTTTATTTATGTTAGAGATTTGGTACGATTAATTTTACGCGCAACAATTAGTGAAGTAAAAAATGAAATCTATTTTGCTTCCGATGGAAAAATATATGATAAGCATGCTTTTTCAATAGCAATTAGCAATGCTTTAAATAAAAAACCAGTAAATATTAAGTTTCCATTAGCGATAGTAAGAATTGTTGCATTTTTTTCCCAGTATATCAGTGCAATTACAGGTAAAACAAGCCCTTTGAATTTGGAAAAATATAATGAATTAGTGGCAGAAAGTTGGAATTGTGAAATGACAAAAACAACACATCACTTTCAGTTTCAAGCAAAGCATGATTTAGAAAGTGGAGTTAAAAAAACAGCTGAATGGTACAAACAAAATAAGTGGATCTAATAATTAAAAATAAATAAAATGGATGTAATTAAAAAGCCCACAGAGGCAAAGGGGAAATTAGGAATTTTAATGCCAGGTTTAGGAGCGGTTGCTACAACTCTTATTGCAGGCGTAGAAGCTATAAAAAAAGGTAAATCTCAGCCCATAGGTTCCTTAACTCAGATGAGCACTATTCGATTAGGAAAGAGAACGGAAAATCGTAACCCTTTAATAAAGGATTTTGTTCCCTTAGCTAAATTAAGTGATATAGTTTTTGGAGGTTGGGATATCTATGAAGATAATGTATATGAAGCCGCAGTTAACGCAAAGGTTTTAGAATTACATCAATTGGCAGAATTGAAAACAGAACTAGAACGAATAAAACCAATGTCGGCAGTGTTTGATCCTAACTATGTAAAAAACATAATAGGCACAAACATCAAAAAAGAAACAACAAAGTATGATTTGGCCCTAGCCTTAATGAAAGACATGGAAAAATTCAAGGTCTTAAATAATTGTGACAGACTTGTTATTGTTTGGTGTGCTTCAACCGAAAAGTACATTGAACCAAAGGATATTCATAATAGCATCGAAGAATTTGAAAAAGCACTAAAAAATAACGATGAACGAATTGCTCCAAGTATGATTTATGCATACGCTGCCCTTAAATTAGGGATTCCTTTTGCTAATGGAGCTCCAAATTTAACCGTTGATATTCCTGCTTTAATAGAATTATCTAAGCAAACGAAAACACCAATAGCCGGAAAAGATTTTAAAACCGGGCAAACATTAATGAAAACTATTGTTGCACCTGGTTTACATGCGAGAGCTCTAGGTGTTAGCGGATGGTTTTCTACAAATATATTGGGTAATAGAGACGGAAAAGTTTTGGACGATCCTGAAAATTTCAAAACAAAAGAGGTTTCAAAATTAAGTGTATTAGATGAAATTTTCCAACCTGAATCCAATCCTACTTTATATGGAGATATGTATCATAAAGTAAGAATAAATTATTACCCGCCAAGAGGAGATAATAAAGAAAGTTGGGACAATATTGATATTTTCGGTTGGATGGGTTATCCAATGCAAATTAAAATTAATTTTTTGTGCAGAGATTCAATTTTAGCCGCACCAATTGTTTTAGATCTTGCTTTGTTTATGGATTTGGCTAAACGTGCCGGAATGGATGGTATTCAAGAATGGCTTTCATTTTATTTGAAATCACCTCAAACTGCTGAAGGCTTAAAACCTGAGCATGATATTTTTAAACAATTAATTAAGTTGCAAAATACTTTAAGACACATGATGGGAGAAGACTTAATTACGCATTTGGGTTTAGATTACTATCAGGAGTTAGTTGAATCAATGTAAATGACTTTGTATAAAATAATAGCATCATTTTTTGGAATTGGTTTTATAAAAAAGGGAGCCGGAACAGTTGCATCGTTAATAACGTGTGGTTTTATTTATTTGTATGTAACCTTCCATTTATATTCAAATATCCGGTTCCTATTTTTAAATCTTGTATTGTTTATAATCGGGGTATTCGTTTCAAAGGAAGCGGAAAAAAGTTGGGGGAAGGATAGTAATAAAATTGTTATAGACGAAGTTTTCGGCATGACGATTTCGTTGCTCTTTCTCCCAATCAATTTTATTACAATTGTAATTGCATTTGTATTGTTCAGATTTTTTGACATTCTAAAGCCGTTAGGGATTAGAAAAGCTGAAAAGCTTAAAAATGGTTGGGGTGTAATGGTTGATGACTTAGTTGCCGGAATTTATAGCAATATTATCATTCAAATTTTGATTATTACAAATATTATTAAATGAAAATATTTTTGCGAACTCAACTATCTTCCTTGGGCGCAACTATGGTTGACTTCGGGTTTACAGTCACTTTAGTTGAGTTAGCAAAATGTAATTATTTAATGGCAACAAGTATTGGTGCCATTGCCGGAGCGACAACAAATTTTATGATAAATAAATATTGGTCATTTAAAATGAAAGACAATAAAGATTTGAAAAAGCAGGGAGTAAAATATTTATTAGTATGGATTGGAAGCATCTTCTTAAATGTTTTCGGAAGCGCTTCAATACTAAAGATTTTCAATTTACCGTATTTAGTTTCCAAAATTATCGCTTCGCTAATTGTTGGAATTGGGTTTAATTATACACTACAAAAAAAATATGTTTTTGTCACTTCAGAAAAACCACATACTCGTTAGTCTTCTGTTTTTAATGTTGTGTGGGAAAACTTTGTTTTCTCAAAACACAATCATTTCAGGTACTGTAACTGACGCGAAAACATCAGAACCCCTCTCTTTTGCCACTGTCTTTTTTGATGAATCAAGTATTGGAACAACAACTGATGCTAGAGGCTATTATAAAATACAATCAGATAAAAATTACACTAAATTAAAAGTATTGTCTTTAGGCTATAAGCCAATGAGTAAAGAGGTCGTTTTGGGAAAAGAACAATCAATCAATTTTAAACTTCAACCAGAAGCAAAACAATTAGATGAAGTCACAGTTAAGGGGCAAAAATCAAAATATCGAAATAAAGATAATCCGGCAGTGGAATTAATCAGGAAAGTTATTGATCACAAATCTGAAAATAGAAAGGAGGGCTTTGATTATTATGAATATGAAAAATATGAAAAAGTCCAATTTGCCTTAAGTAATGTTACCGATAAATTTAAAAACAGAAAAGCATTTAAAAAATTTCAATTTGTTTTTGAAAATTTAGATACAACAAAACTGGAAGGGAAGCCTGTGCTGCCTGTTTATTTAAAGGAATCGCTTTCGAACGTATGGTATAGAAAATCGCCAAAAACAACTAAAGAAATTGTGAAGGCTAATAAAACAGTCGCTTTTGAGGGGTATGTAGATAATCAAGGTATAGATGCTTATATGAAGTATTTGTATCAGGATATTAATATTTACGATAATAACATTACCCTTTTAACCAATCAATTTATAAGCCCTATTGCCAATCTTTCACCTACTTTTTATAAATTTTTTATTGTTGATACAATTACTGAAAATAATAACAAATTTATCCGTCTCGCCTTTGTGCCAAGAAATCATTCAGATTTTTTATTTCAAGGACACATGCTAATAACTCTCGATAGTAGTTATGCTGTTGCCAATATTGATATGAGTGTAAATAAGGACATAAACCTTAATTGGGTAAAGGAGTTAAAAATTGTACAAAATTTTGAAAAAAATGGAGAACAAGGATATACGGTTGTAAACGAGGAATTGTCGGCAGATTTTGGATTAACCAAAGGGAAAATGGGAATCTTTGGCCAACGAATCGTGTCGTATAGAGATTTCATTATTAATAAGCCAAGACCTGAGCAAGACTATAGAGGTGATCTAATCGTAATAAGTGATAGCGCAAGTCTTTTGACTGATGAATATTGGATAAAAAATCGTCACACACAATTATCTAAATCAGAAAAAGGTGTTTATGCAACTATTGATAGTGTAAAGAAAATCCCTGCGTTTAAAAGATCAATGGATGTTTTAGTTTTACTTTTTGCGGGCTATAAAACTATCACGCCCTATTTTGATATGGGCCCCTTGAGTACATTTTATAGTTTTAACCCTGTAGAAGGCTTTAGATTAAGGTTTGGAGGGAGAACGACAAATGCTTTCAGTAAGAAAATTGTGTTTGAAGGATATGGAGCCTATGGTTTTAAAGATGAAAAGTGGAAGTTTTACATTGGCTCAACTTATTCTTTTACCAAAAGAAGTATTTTTGAATTCCCTGTAAGATCATTGAAAGCGAGTTACCAAAGAGAGACTAAGATTCCTGGACAAGAATTACAATTTATTCAGGAGGATAACATTCTACTCTCTTTTAAACGAGGTACAAATGACAAATGGCTTTATAATGATATTTTAAATTTAGAATATCTCAACGAATTCAAAAATCACTTTTCTTTCACACTAGGGTACAAAAATTGGATTCAAAAGGCTGCAGGTGGCTTGCATTACAATCGTACAGATTATGTCAATGACTCGTTTGATATAAAGAACATTCAAACTTCAGAAGTTTCGTTAACGCTTCGTTGGGCTCCCAACGAAAAATTCTATCAAGGGAAAACTTATAGAATCCCTATATCTTTTAAAAACCCAATATTCACCTTGCGCTATGTTCAAGGGATTAAAGGCCTGTTAGGTGGCGAATATGATTATCAAAATATTTCATTAAATATTTATAAACGATTTTACTTTTCTCAGCTAGGTTATACAGATGTAGTTTTAGAAGGCGGCAAAATATTTGGAAAGGTTCCTTTCCCTTTACTAGACATACATCGTGCAAATCAAACCTATGCCTATCAACTTCAGTCATATAACTTAATGAATTTTCTTGAGTTCGTAAGTGACCAGTATGCAAGTATAAATATAGACCATTCCTTTAATGGATTCTTCTTTAATAAAATCCCATTGTTTAAAAAACTAAAATGGCGTGAAGCTGTGACCTTAAAAGTTTTGTATGGTAGCATAAATTCGAATAACAATCCAGCTAATAATTCACAACTTTTAAGATTTCCGGTTACTTCAGAAGGAGTTCCTATAACCTATAGTTTATCTGAAAAGCCATATATAGAGGGTAGTGTGGCAATTGCAAATATTTTTAAGTTTTTTAGAGTGGATTTAGTAAAACGTTTTACATATCTCGATCATCCTAATATTTCACAGTTGGGAATTAGAGTAAGATTTAAATTTGACTTTTAACTAATAAGCATGCATTCTCATAGACAAATAATTTTAAATGTTTTAAAGCAATTGCTTTCTGTTTATTTATTATATACTATTTGCAGGATATTATTTATTTTATTTAATAACCCCTATTTCCAAAATATAAACATAGAAGACCTTTTTAAGTTACTTTTTTACGGATTAAGATTCGATACTTTCAGTATAACTGCCACTAATTCATTATATATTCTTTTAGCTATTTTGCCGTTTCATTTTTACTATTCTAAAAAATATCAAGTTATATTGAAAAGTGTTTTTTTAATTCCGAACGCATTTTTCATTATGCTTAACTTTATTGATATTGCATACTTTCCTTATACTCAAAAAAGATCAACCGTTGAAATTTTTAATCTAATGTTTGGGAAACAAATTGATTTGATTAAACTTATTCCGCATTTCATTTTAGATTATTGGTATTTATTGCTGATTTATTTTGTATTTCTATGGGCTCTTTTAAAGTCTTATGAAATTATCAACACTCGTCAAATTCCAAAACTAAAGAAAATTAATATTAAAAATATAAGTATTCATTTTTTGATTCTTATTTCCTTTTGTTCTTATGTTGTTTTAGGAATTAGGGGCGGTTTCCAAAAGATTCCAATTGTTTTATTAGATGCGGCAAAATACACTCGTCCGAATTTTATCCCAATACTTTTAAATACCCCGTTTTCAATTTTAAAATCAACTGAGTTACATGAATTAAAAACTTCAAACCTAATCCCTAAGAATTTATCCGAGAAATATTTTAGCCCTATACATGAAGTAAAATCCGGAAAATTTGAAAACTTAAATGTTTGCGTAATTATATTGGAAAGTTTTTCAAAGGAGTTTTGTGGAATTGGCGGAAGAAAAAGTTATACTCCTTTTTTAGACAGTTTAATGGAGAAATCTTTGGTTTTCACTAATGCTTACTCAAATGGGAAGTCTTCAATAGAAGGAGTTCCTGCTATATTAGCATCGTTACCCAGCCTTATGCAAGACCCATATATTAATTCTGCATATAGCAATAATACAATTCAAACTCTTCCTAATTTGCTTAAGGCAAAGGGATATCATACTTCATTCTTTCATGGTGGTACAAATGGCACTATGAATTTTGATTCATTTGCGAAAATTGCAGGATTTGATTATTACTATGGCAGAACTGAATATAATAATGAAAGAGACTATGACGGCCAATGGGGAATTTGGGATGATGCATTTTTAGCGCAAATGCCTAAGATTGTAAGCCAATTTAAAGAGCCTTTTTTTACTTCATTATTTACTTTAAGCTCGCATAATCCATATTTAGTGCCTTATAAATTTAAAGGTAAATTTCCAAAAGGGAACTTGGAAATTATTGAAACGATTGGATATACCGATTATTCCTTGAAGTTGTTTTTTAATGAAGCAAAAAAGGAAAAATGGTTTAATAATACTTTGTTTGTTATAACATCCGATCATACCGCTATTTCGAATGATAAGTATTATTCGAACCCGATAGGACAGTATTCAATTCCTATTGTGTTTTATAAAAACAATGAATTAATTGGTACAAATGGAAAGACGGTTCAACAAATTGACATTTTACCGACAATTATGGATTATTTAAATTATGATAAACCCTATTACGCATTTGGAGAAAGCATGTTTTCAGCAAGGAATAAACCAATAATATATTTTACAAATCCGTATTATTATTTAATACTAGACAGTACAGTGTATATTGGTATAGAAGGTAGATTAACCGAAGCATACAATTTTAAAACTGATAGTTTATTGAAAAAATCAATATTAGGTGAAAACAAAAATATGGATATTGAAATGGCGAGTTATTTCAAATCATTTCTGCAAAAATACTCTAACGACATCCTTGAAAATAAGACATTTTATAATGATAGAACTAACAATAATTTAGTGCACAATAATTGAACCATGAAAACAAGAGATTATCTGCAAGGCCTGATATATAAATTGATTAATCCGTTTGTAAGATTTTTAATTAAAATTGGATTTACCCCAAATACAGTTACAATAATTGGTTTTTTATTAAATATTGGTGTAGCAATTATTTTTATTGTAGGGGCTGAAGAAGGAAATAGAGGCGATTTGTCTTACGTTGGATGGGGCGGTGGATTAATTTTATTCGCAGGATTGTTTGATATGCTCGATGGGCAGGTAGCAAGGTTAGGTAATATGTCGACAAAGTTTGGGGCATTTTTCGATTCGGTACTGGATAGATATAGTGAATTGGTTATGTTTTTAGGTATTTGCTATTATTTAGTGGCGCATCATTATTTCCTAAGTTCATTATTTGCTTTCATTGCATTAATAGGATCTATGATGGTAAGCTATACAAGAGCAAGAGCAGAAGGGCTTGGAATTGAGTGTAAAGGAGGTTTAATGCAAAGACCTGAGCGCATAGTAACAATTGGATTATCCGCATTGTTATGCGGAATAATTTCTTCTTTTATTGGCGGGGACTATAAATTATTTATTTCAGGAATATCTATCCATGTTTTTGAAAGTATCTCAATATTTACAATTCCAATAACTATAGTGGCTGTTTTATCAAATATAACAGCTACAAAACGATTGTTGGATTGCAAAAAAGCATTAGAAAAACTATAAACATTAAGAAAATGATTAGGTTAAATAAAATTGTGGCGTTTGCAATACTAATATCTTCCTGTATTAATTTTTCCTGTAATAAACAATATGTATGTGTCTGTTCTGTGGTTAAAAGTGGCCACAATACAAATGTCGATAGTGTAAAAACCACTAAATTAGGTAGTAAAGGATACGGTAAAACCTGCCAATCTTATAACTCTGATAGCTTAACAAATTGTCATTTAAAATAAAAACATCAACTATGCAATTTTTTAATTCAAAATATTTAGTAGTATATCTATTACCATTGTTTTTTTTAATGAATGCGTCTTTGGTTAATTTCTCCATGCCTGCTGCCTTGAAGAGCATTAAGCAGGGGAATCCACAAGACACATTTCCTACTCCACCGTTCAATAAAAATTTACTTTTCTATATACAGCGAACTCATAATATCAATACAATTGTTTATGAAGTAAACTATAATAAAGATAGTACCATTAACGAAAAAGATCCTGTTAAGATTTATTGGATTCGTTACGCTGACAATGGCGAAATATTACCATTATCAGGTATACAAAAGAGTTTTGCGTACGGTGTTAACGTGAGTGCTTTCGATAAAGAAAAAAAATGGTTTAAATTAAATATCGTTTCATATAAAAAAACAGACATTTATTTAATGAATACAAAAGGAAGTAGGTATCACGCATTCGTAAAAATAAACGACAAAATATCTCTTTTAAAGAAGATTTTTTTTAAAACCGATGGTGGTTCTTTTTGGAGCCCTAATGTGGTATATGTTGAGTTAACAGGAAATGATATTACAACGGGAAAGATAGTTTCGGAAAGATTTAAACCATGATAAAAATATGATAAAAATTAACAAAGTTCCGCTGAGAAACATAATAATTGTAACATCAATAACATTAAGTTATTTGCTTCTTTCATTCATTTTAATTGGATTTAAAACGGATCAGTTATTTCTGGCTGGATTATTTAATTTCATGTATTACTTTTCAGTAAGTACCCGAAAATTCATATTAGGCTTTTCCATATTTATTGTGTTTTGGATAATTTTCGATAGTATGAAGGCGTTCCCTAATTATCAATTTAATACAATTCATATTAAGGATTTATATTTAAAAGAAAAGTCCATTTTTGGAATTTCCGATAATAATACCATACTAACCCCAAATGAATTCGCGCAAAAACATTCAAAAACTTTTTTAGATATAGCGTCCGGCTTATTTTATATTAATTGGATGCCAATACCACTTATTTTTGCTTTTTACTTATTTCGCAAAAATAAGACACAATTTCTTAAATTTTCATTAGCCTTTTTATTTGTTAATATAATCGGCTTTATAGTATATTATATTTTTCCTGCTGCGCCACCTTGGTATGTGCAAAAATACGGATTTGATGTTCATTTTAATACTCCAGGAAACACTGCCGGACTATCGAGATTTGATAATTACTTTGGAATAAATATGTTCGGAGCTTTATATTCTAAAAGCTCAAATGTTTTTGCTGCAATGCCCTCGCTTCATTCGGCATATCCAGTAGTAGTTCTCTTTTTTGGTTTAAAAAATAAAATGGGTATTATCAATTATTTCTTTGCTTTTTTTATGATCGGAATATGGTTTTCTGCGATTTATTCCGGACATCATTATACGTTGGATGTATTAATGGGAATTACATGTGCCATTACGGGTTTAATTATTTTCAATTATGCCATAATAAAAAATTCTTATATGAGAAACTTTTTGTTTAGCTACGAAAGTGTAATAAGCTAAAGAAACTTTTGCAGAATTAATTATAAAATAAATAAAAATGAAAAAACATGAAGCAAATAAATTGATAGTAAAGGGTAATTACCTTTTAAATAAGACAATTTTATTAAAGAATCCACATTCAAAAAATCCAATGCAGGAAATTCCTTTTGTTGTTAAAAGTTTTGGAGCCGCTAAAGTCTATTTTGAAACAAATATTGAAAGGGCATGGTATGAAATTTGGGCGAATTTGGAAGATTCGCAAACTGGAAGGATTTATAAAATGAATTTAGATAAACTAATCCGCATTTTCCCTGCTAAGATTTTTTTAAACATATTGTGATTTGTGAACGACCACTGTAAAGCGCTTCTTTTAGAATTAGAAGAACAATTAAAATATATTGCACTTGAAACTGATAATCCGCTTTCAAGTGCTGAGTTGTCATTTCAAGTTGTCCAGAATAATTTAAAAAACTTAAAACAATTTATCGTAAAATATAAATTCAAAAGCATAGCGGAAGAAATATTTTTTTTTAAAGAGTTAAAGCCAACATTTTGCAGTAAATTATTTTACCATATCTCGATTTATAACATTGAAACGAGAAAACCTAGTGGCGGATATAAGGTTATAAAAAAATACCTCCAAAATGAGCTTGATAAATTAAAGCACTATTTTGATAGCAACCTTGATTTTTATAAATACTATCGTACGGGATGTAATTATCTTGACCATAAATATTTTGTACGAGGAAAACATGATATTCGGCTTTCGCTCGAAACATTTTATTTTGAAACAGATCCCAAATTTAGCACCAGTCATGACTATAAAATTTCGATGATATTAGCTAATGATTTATTGCAGGTTTATCTCGAAGATGGGATAATGGAACTTGAAAGAACAGCTCCCAAGCAAAAATCAGAAGTCAGTCAGAAGTCTGATGTTTTATGGACAGCTCCAAAGGTTGCACTAATTGAATTATTATACGCTTTACATTCTGAACCAACATTAAACTATGGAAAAGCGGAACTGCGCCAGATTGCTGTCGCTTTGGAAAAGGCTTTTAATATTGAGTTAGGTCAATATCACCGTACTTTTTTAGAATTAAGAATGCGGAAAGGAACAAGAACTAAATTTTTAGATAGCCTCCGCGATTCCCTTTTGCAAAGGATGGATAACGCTGATGAAGATGCCAAATAAAGCGGTTGAGATTATTTAAATAAAAAAAACAACAGACTTCTGCTTACCTTCTGAAATTAAAACAAACAAATACTCCATTTTTGCCACCCACAAAATTTGAAATGATGGCAGAACAAGAAAAAATTGAAATTAAACCTTATTCGAAACAAGAATTAGCAAGTTTATACAAAATAGGAGTACGATCTATGACCACATGGTTGCAACCTTTTGAAAAAGCAATTGGAAAAAGACATGGGCGATATTATAACATGAAACAGGTGCGTTATATTTTTGATAAGCTCGGATTTCCGGGAGATTAAACAAACTTTCCCGAACTGTATAGTGATTTTAGGGTTAGACAACCATCATGCGCTTCATTCATATAACATGCCTTTACACGACTTCTTCATCATATACACATGGGATACATCATGCCATACAGTATTGCTACTCCATTACTTTCCTATCTGACCATTTTATTCATTATTATATCTAACTATCGCAACATTGCGCTATGATTATTATCAACTCGCTTAATGGAGTTACTTTAATCTATTAAATATATTGCACGATTTCGATTCGCTGTGCTTATCAATTCTAGGGTTTTCGGAAAGTCTCTCAAACCCTCGTCCTACTTTCGCTTCCGATGATGAGGGTAAATTCAATAAATAATAAATCTGCCTGTTTACGGCAATGCCCGCCAATTAATGACTCATAACGGTTGTGAGATTAGGGGCTATTAGAGTATGCACTATTTGTTTGAAACATCCAAATCTATTAGGCTTTATCTGCCTGAGCGGATAACTATTGCCCAATTCAGGAGGTGTTCCGAAATAGTGTACGTAATTTTCAATTGAAATAAAATGCTAAGTAATAATAACGAAAATATAGACTGGACAAGGAATTCAGACATAACGATAGATGAAGTAAAATCTACTGAAGGCTTAACCCATTTGACCGATGAGCAAGCTGCTGAAGTAGTAGAATTTATAAAAACCTATTCTATGCTGATGCACAACCTCTATAAAAAACAAATAGAGGATGAACAAAATAAAAGTGAAAATCAAAAAATCATTTCAATGAATAATTACGAACCAATAAAAAATGCGGCATGAAAGAATTAGTTGTCTTCGATCAATTTGCAAAAGGGAAATCGAAAGCCTTAAAACGAACAAACAATTGTGTTATTTACACAAGGGTTTCAAGTAAGGAACAGGAGCAAGGGTATAGTTTAGAAACCCAACGTAAAGCTTGTGAAGAATATGCGCGAAAAAATAGTTACACCATGATGGGGCAATTTGGTGGAACGTATGAAAGTGCAAAAACAGATGAGCGAAAAGAATTTAATCGAATGCTGTCTTTTGTAAAACGATGCAAAGAAAAAGTTACTTATATAATTGTTTATAGTGTAGATAGATTTTCGCGATCTGGAGCAAATGCAATTTATATAAAAGACCAGTTAAGAAATGAAGGTATTTATTTGGTTGCTGTAACTCAACCGGGAGATGCTTCTACTTCAAGTGGAGACTTTCAACAAAACATTCAAATTATTTTTTCGCAATATGATAACCAACTCCGAAAAGAAAAATGTATGGCAGGAGTAAAAGAAGCATTATCAAGAGGAGAGTGGTGTCATAAAGCCCCATACGGTTATGATGAAATAGTTGTAAATGGGAAACGTAAAATTGTAATCAATGAAAAAGGTAAACTTTTACAGAAAGCTTTTTACTGGAAAGCCAACGAACGTATAACCCATACATTAATTTCAGAACGTCTTGCTGAAAGAGGATTGATATTGGATGAGAAACGGTTGTCGGGGTATTTTAGGAATCCATTTTATTGTGGATTGATGGCACATTCTGCTTTAGGGGGAAGTGTAGTAGAAGGAAACCACGAAAAAATGATCCCAAGGGAAATTTTCTTAAAAGTAAATGATATCCTAAGTGCAAATAAGCATGGTTATTCTTGTCACGAAGAGAACGAAATCATCCCACTAAAGGGTTTCTTAAAATGTGGGCATTGTGGCGAACCGATGAGGGGATATATTGTAAAAGCCAAGGATATCCCTTATTACAAATGCAACATGAAAGGTTGCTGTAATAATAAAAGTGCTAGGGAATTACATAGCATTTTTGAGTCTGGATTGGAATATCTTACCTTAGCCGGAAATGAGGGGATAAAATCGCTTTTAATCAAACAAGTGGCTTCAACCTATAATAGCGCCAATAAGGAGAAAGAAGGCGACAAAGAGGCTATAAAACGTCAAATAGTTGAAGTAAATAAGAAACTTGAAAGGTTGGAGGAAAGGCTGATATTGGAGGAGATAAACTTCGAACTTTACACCAAATATTCAGAGAAGTTTAAGCTCGAAAGGTTAGAAATGGAGAAGGGTTTGCTGAAAACCCCAAAAAGGGTGTCGAACCTTCAGGATTGTGTAAAAAAAGCCCTTGAATTTTGCTCGAAACTCCCGACAGTGTGGCGATTGCTGCCATATAAGGATAAGCAAATTTTTCAAAATTTGCTATTTCCAGAGGGAATTTGCTATAACAAGAAAAAGGGGGAGTGTCGAACCACAAAAATAAATTCGGTGTTCCTCTACGTTGCCCAACTGGCGAAGGATGTAGCGGAAATAAAAAAGGGGATGTCAAAATTAATCTTTGACATCCCCCACTTGGTGGTGCCTCCAGGAATCGAACCAGGGACACAAGGATTTTCAGTCCTTTGCTCTACCGACTGAGCTAAGGCACCAGCATTTTGAGGTTGCAAAAATACATAAATTATTTAGCCCACAAAATTTTTTATAAAAAAAACCTAATTAAAATTATGCTTTGCATATAAAATATATCTTTACATAAATGAATTTTGTTGTAGATTTTGGTAATACACGCATTAAAGCGGCCATATTTGATGGCTCGGAACTGCAACATGTCTATGTTTTTAATTCTACCCATGGTTTAATTGAGGGTTTAAAAGAGATTCCTGAGTATACTAATTGTTTAGTAGCTTCGGTAACCAACCAGCATAACGAATTTTTAAAGGCATTGCCAAAAAATAAGCAGGTTATCCTTTTTAGTGCCACCACACCAATTCCGTTAAAAAATTTATACAAAAGTGCTGCAACTCTTGGTTCTGACAGAATCGCAGCCTCTATTGGCGCTTTTAGTTTTTATCCAAATCAAAATGTATTAACCATCGATGCCGGAACTTGTTTAAAATATAATTTTGTTACAAGTCAAAATGAGTATTTAGGTGGCGCTATTTCGCCGGGCTTAACCATGCGGTTAAAGGCTATGAAAGAATTTACGCATGCCTTACCTTTAATTGAAATTGATAAAACCTATGTTGATTTGATTGGCACCAATACAAAAGATTCTCTATTAAGTGGCGCATTAATTGGTGCTGTGGCCGAGGTGGATGGAATAATTAGCAAATACCTCTTAAATTATGCTAATTTACAAGTAGTATTAACCGGAGGAGACGCCGATTATTTGGGCAAACAACTTAAAAATCGTTTATTTGCCAACCAAAACATATTGCTATACGGCTTAAACACCATTTTAAATTATAACCTTGAAAAATAAATATTTCCTTTTCCTTATTATCCTTGTTATTCAGTCTGTTCTTTTAAAGGCTCAGAATAATACGTTTAGTCCTTATTCGCGATACGGCCTTGGCGAGTTTAATCCCACAACTTTTGCTCACAATGCGGGTATGGGTGGTGCTTACGTAGCCTTAAAGCCAGATTCGTTAATGCCAATTTTTATTAATGCGGGTAATCCTGCTGCTTATTCGTTAATTAAATTAACGTGTTTAGAAGTGGGTGGTACATTTACAGATTCTCGGTTTAAGGGCAATAATTCTACACTTCACAAATGGGCAGCAAATTTTGCCTATGGCGCTCTTGGTTTTCCTATAAGATCTAATGGTGGCGCTTGTTTTGGTATTATGCCATACAGTAGTATGGGTTACGATTCTGAAACTTCTTCAGAAACCGCCGGCATTGGTTCGGTGCAATATAAATATAGCGGAAGCGGCGGCCTAAACAAGGCATTTTTAGGATATGGGGTTATGCCTTTTCAAGATAGACTAAAAAAATTCAGAA
>Ga0208755_100067_pt1 | contig 72399 bp, 68 predicted proteins | sample LakWasMet57_HOW8_2_FD_183891 | JGI IMG/M metagenome (GOLD analysis project Ga0208755, IMG submission 183891) | Freshwater sediment methanotrophic microbial communities from Lake Washington under simulated oxygen tension - Sediment Metagenome... | ecosystem: Environmental > Aquatic > Freshwater >... | reverse complement strand
AGCTCTCCGAAGGGCACGCCGTCGAGCGTGAGCCGCCCGCGCGCGGGATCGTAGAGGCGGTACATCATCGAGGCGATGGTCGACTTGCCCGCGCCCGAGGGCCCGACGACCGCCACCACCTCACCGGGCTCGAGGTGCAACGAGAAGTCGTGGAGCACCGTGGTGTCGGGCCGCGAGGGGTACGCGAAGCTGACCTGCTCGAACGAGAGGCGCCCGGCCACGTGGTCGAGCTGCCGGCCACCGGAGGGGATCTGCGGCTCGCGGTGCAGGAGATCGAACACCCGCTCGGCGGCGCCGGCCGCGCGCTGCACGTCGGTCCACAGCTCGGCGAGCGCGGCGAGGCTCGCGGCCATCTGCATGGTGTTGAAGAGGAACGAGATCAGATCGCCCGGTGACAGCTCACCGCCCGCCACCATTCGCGCGCCGTACCAGAACACCGTCGCGCCGGCGCTGAACGAGGCGAAGAAGGCGACGCCGAAGAAGATCGCCGAGAGGTTGATGCGCTTGAACGCCAGCGCCAACGACGAGTCGATCGCGGCGCGGTAGCGGCTGGTCTCCTTCTTCTCTGCGGCGAAGCTGCGCACGGTGCGAATGCCGCCCAGCGACTCGACCGCCACCTCGCTCGCCTTGGCCAGCGCGTCCTGCGATTCCTTCGAGAGCTTGCGCACCCGGCGGCCGATGATCACCGCGGTCAACGCCACTGGCGGCACCACGCCCATCATCATCAGCGTCAGCTTGGGCGAGGTGTAGATCAACATGCCCAGCGAGCCGACCGCGAGGGTGAAGTTGCGCAGCACCATGCTCAGGTTCGCCGAGACGGTGGTCTGCAGCACCGACGCGTCGGACGACAGGCGGCTCGAGAGCTCGCCCGTCTTCTGGGTGTCGAAGAAGCCGATCTCCTGGCTCATCAGCGCCGCGTAGAGATCGCCGCGCAGCTTGCTGACGATGCGCTCGCCGGTGCGGCTGAAGAGCAGGAAGCGCAGCGCCGAGGCGAGCGCGGTGACGGCGAAGATCGCCACCAGGACCAGCGCCATCTGATCGACCTGGCTGAGATCAACCTTGCCGTTCTTGAAGCCCGCCAGCGACTCGTCGAGCAGCGTGCCGATCGCCCGCGGGAAGGCGAGGTTGCCCACCGCGCTGGCGAGGAGGAACACCGTGCCCAGGGCCAGCGGCCCCCGCTCGGGCCAGGCCAGCGAGTAGAGGCGCTTGAGCGTCACCTTGAGGGGAGGGCGCTTCTCATCTTTCTTCTGTTCGGTCGGCTGAGCCACGCGCCCACCCTAACCACAGGTACGCGCACGCACACACCTCTTCACCCTTCTTCAACTTCGCCCGTGAAATCTCGCTGGGCTCTCGGCACCCGCGGCTAGCATGCGAGGTCCGATGTCATTGTCTCAAGATGACGCCCTCCTCGGTCGCATTGCGCTCCACTACAAGCTGGTCACGCAGGAGACCCTGAACGCCGGAGCTCAGCGTCAGACCGTGCTCACCCCGCCGAGATCCCTGGGCGAGGTGCTGCTCGAGATGAAGGTCATCAGCGCCGAGCAGCTCAAGTGGCTGCAGCAGGCGCAGGCCCAGTACCTCGCCAAACAGGGTGGGGCGCCCAGCCCGTCGGCGCCGACCCCGGCCGCAGCGCCCGTCGCGGCCGCTCCGGCTCCGCGCCCGCAGGGGCACGTGGTGAACCTGCCGAGCGTCGCGCCGGCGCCGCCTCCGATTCACGCGCCGCTCACGCCGGTCAAGCGCGGGTCGATCACCCTCAAGGACGTGCTGGCCAAGGCCGTCGAGGCGCGCGCCAGCGACGTGCACATTCACAGCGGCGCGCCCCTGCAGATGCGCGTGGGCGGCGTGCTCAAGGAGCTCAAGCTCGGCCAGCTGTTCGCCGAAGAGGTCGAGCAGCTCATTCGCCAGGGGCTCACCGAAGACGAGCAGAAGCAGCTCGACGAGAAGCTCGACTTCGACTCGGCGCTGGTGATCCCCGGGCTCGGGCGGTTCCGCGCCAGCTTCTACAAGCAGCAGCGCGGCTTCGACGCCGTGTTCCGCCCCATTCCCAACGAGCCGCCCACGCTCGGTCAGCTCGGGCTGCCGGCCGGTCTCTCGAAGCTCGCCGACTTCCACCAGGGGTTGGTGCTGTTCACCGGGCCCGCCGGCTCGGGCAAGTCGTCGACGCTCGCGGCGATCGTCAACATGCTCAACGAGTCTCGACAGGACCACATCATCACCGTCGAAGACCCCATCGAGTACGTGTTCGCCAAGAAGAAGTGCGTGGTGAACCAGCGCCAGGCCGGCAAGCACACCCACTCGTTCGCCAACGCGTTGCGCGCCGCGCTCCGTGAAGACCCCGACATCATCGTCATCGGCGAGCTGCGCGATCTCGAGACCATTCAGCTGGCGATCACCGCCGCCGAGACCGGCCACCTCGTGCTGGGCACGCTCCACACCAACAACGCGATCCGCACCATCAACCGTGTGCTCGACGTCTTCCCGCCCAAGCAGCAGTCGCAGATCCGCGCGATGGTCTCGGAGTCGCTGCGCGCGATCGTCTCCCAGCGGCTCATTCCCACCACCGACGGGCAGCGCCGCGTCGCCGCGTGCGAGGTGCTGTACGTGAAGCCGGCCGTGTCGAACCTCATTCGAGAAGAGAAGACCTTCCAGATCCGCTCGATCATGCAGACCGGTCGCGCGGACGGCATGGCGCTGCTCGACGACTCGATCGCCGACCTGGTGAAGACGGGGCAGGTCTCGAAGGAGATCGCCCGTCGCTTCGCGGAAGACCCCAAGCGCTTCGCCTGAAAGACCGACATGGCTCGCCTCGACACGCTCTTCAAGCTCCTCAAGGAACAAGGAGCCTCCGACCTCCACCTCGCCGCCGGCATGGTGCCGCACCTCCGCCAGCACGGCGTGGTGGTGCCCGTCGCCGACTGGCCGGTCTTCACCGATCAATCGCTGCGCGATCACCTCAAGGAGCTCGCCAGCGAGAAGCAGTGGGCGCACTACAGCTCCAACCTCGATCTCGACTTCGCCTACGCGCTGCCCGGCGTGGCGCGTTTCCGCGCGAACTACTTCAACCAGGAGCGTGGCGCGGGCGCGGTGTTCCGCATCATCCCCGAGCGCATTCGCACCCTCGAGGAGCTGAAGGCCCCCGCGGCGCTCACCCAGCTGGCGACCCTCGAGCAGGGCCTGGTGCTGGTGACCGGCCCCACCGGCTCGGGCAAGTCGACCACGCTGGCGGCGATCATCGACCAGGTGAACACCAACAGCGCGCGCCACATCATCACCATCGAAGACCCGGTGGAGTTCGTTCACCCCAACAAGCGCTCGACGCTCTCGCAGCGCGAGGTGGGCGTGGACACCAAGAGCTTCGCCAACGCGCTGCGCAGCGCGATCCGCCAGGACCCCGGGGTGATCCTCGTCGGCGAAATGCGCGACATGGAGACCATCTCCCTGGCCATCACCGCCGCGGAGATGGGCGTGCTGGTGTTCGGCACGCTGCACACCAACAGCGCGCCCAAGACCATCGATCGCGTGATCGACGCCTTCCCGACCGATCAGCAGCAGCAGGTGCGCACCATGCTCTCGGAGTCGCTCGCCGCCGTCGTCTCGCAGCTGCTGCTCAAGACGCCCGATGGGCGCGGCCGCGTCGCGGTGCACGAGATCCTGCTCAAGACGCCGGGCCTCCCCAACGTGATCCGCGAAGGCAACACGCCGATGATCAGCTCCATCATCCAGTCGGGCAAAGGGCAGGGCATGCAGTCGATGGACGACACGCTCTTCAAGCTCGCGACCGAGAAGCGGATCTCTGCCGAAGACGCCTTCCACAAGGCGAACAACAAGGCGCGCTTCGAGCCGATGCTGGAAGAAGGCGGCGGGGCGGCCGGCGGTCACTGACGGTGGCACGCGCTGCGTGGGGCGGTTAGCTCGGGGGCCATGCTCACCTCGACCCTGCTGGCCCTCACCCTCGCTGGAGCCCCCATGTCCGTGTACGACTTTTCGGTGAAGACGATCGACGGCAAAGACGTGGCCCTCTCGCAGTACAAAGGCAAGGCGCTGCTGATCGTCAACACCGCGTCGCAGTGTGGCTACACCCCGCAGTACAAGAGCCTCGAAGCGCTGTACCAGGAGTACAAGGACAGGGGCTTCGAGATCCTCGCGTTCCCCAGCAACGACTTCGGTGGTCAGGAGCCGGGCACGAACGAGGAGATCAAGAAGTTCTGCGAGCTCAAGTACAAGACGACCTTCCCGCTGTTCGCGAAGATCGCCGTGAAGGGCGACGCCGCGCACCCGCTCTACAAGTACCTCACCGGCCTCAAGGACAACGGCGGCGAGGTGGCGTGGAACTTCAACAAGTTCCTCGTCACGCCGGAGGGCAACGTCGTGGCGCACCTCTCGTCGGGCGCCGTGCCGACCAGCGACGACGTCAAGAAGAAGGTCGAGGCGGTGCTGCCGAAGAAGTGAGCCGCGCGCGAAGCTTCGGCTCCACGCGTTCCCACGCCTTCACGCACAGCCAGGTGGCGGCGATCAGCGCCACCACCAGCACCCAGAACAGCGGCCAGTCGGCCTGTCCCCGGAAGAAGCGGGCGAAGAGGCCGACGTGCCGTTGGAAGAGCAACATCTCGTGGAAGAAGTAGGCGGAGAGCGATGAGCCTCCGAAGGCGGCCAGCCACTTCGCGAAGGGGCGCTGGGCGCTCGCCGGCCACGCCCGCTCGATGAGGCGGAAGATCGCCACCAGGCCCAGCACGTAGGTCCACCGCTGCGCGGCGTTCGCGGGGTTGGTCACCCAGAAGTGGTGTGGCGGGTAGAGCGCGGCGATCTGCTGATCCTTCCACCACAACAGCGCGCCGAGACCGAGCAGCAACCCGAGCCAGCCCCACAGCTCACGCTCGTGTTTCATCGCGCCGACGGTGGCCCCGAAGCTCGCGCCGAGGAACACGTAGCCCGCCCACGGCAGCAGCGGGAACGACGCGCCGGTCGTCTCGTCGAGCACGCCGGGGTTGTTGTTGAGGAACAGCTGCGCGAGGCCGGTCACCTGTTCGCCCAACGGCGCGACCGCGAAGATCGCCAGCGCGAGGAGCAGCATCACCCAGCGCAGCAGCTTCGGCCGCGTCGACAGGCCCACCAGCAGCGGCAGCACCAACAGCAGCGACAGCCCGATGCAGTGGAGGATGTCGATGCGGAACAGCCACTTCGGCGCGCGCCACATCGGGAACCAGATGAAGTTGATGAGGCTGGCGACCAGCAGCACCTCGCCGATGCGCTTGAGCGTCTTCCTGGCCTGTTCCTTTCGCCGCCCCGCGAGCCCGGCCCGCACCTGCACCAGCGCCAGCGCGAAGCCCGCCGAGAAGATGAACGACGGCGCCACCAGCCCATCGATCGCCACCAGGCGCGGGTAGAACGCCTGCTTCGTCAGCTCGGGCAGCAGCAGCACCAGGCAGTGGGTCTGAATCATCACCAGCACCGCCACGCCGCGGAGCCAGTCGAAGGCATGAATCCGCGCGCCGGTGGGAGCCATGGTCGTTCGTGGATGCTGCCGAAATTCGCGCGATGCGCTAGTCAATTGGGCCCATGAGCGACTCGCACCACGACGCCGACCCGCGCAAGCTGCCCGTGCGCTACACGCCCCGCCCCGACGCCGACATCGAGCACCACAAGCGCGAGTGGACCAGCGGCACGCGCGGCGGCGGCAAGATCCCCAAGGACTTCGGTTGGCGCACCAACCCCAAGCAGACCCAGGAAGAGAACGGCTCGAGCGCGCTCCCCCCTCCGGCGCGGAAGTAAGTCAGGGCACCTGGTTGAGGTACGGCCCGTCGGGCGTGTCGACGAGCGCGTAGCTCCCGGCGAAGAAGAGGGCGCGCACCGGCGTGCCCTGCGGCAGGCCCGCGGAGTCGTCGGCGAACGTGACTCCGTTGTCGTCGCTGCGCAGCAGGCCGCCATTGCCACCCGCCCAGAAGCGCGTGCCCTGGGCCACGTAGGTCAGCACGCCGTTGCTCACTGGCGACGAGACAGGGCGGAAGGTGTTGCCGTAGTTGTCGCTGCGCTGTTGCCCGTCGGTCGCGGTCGAGACCAGCACGTAGGCGCCGCCGGCGGCGATCGCCTCGAGCTGACCGCGCAGGGGGCTGGCGGTCCACGTGACGCCGACGTCGGCCGACTCGAACAGCCCGCCCAGCGTGGCGTTGCCCGGCTCTCCCGAGGCGAAGAGCTTCTGCTGCGCGGGCGCTGCGATCAGCCGCGAGACCTGCCTGGTGAACAGCGCGGTGCCGACGGCGCTGCGCCGCGTCCACGGGCCCTGGAGATCGGTCGCCACGTACAGGCCGCCGGTGGTCGCCAGCAGCCACTCCGAGGACTTCTTCACCAGCAGCCAGGTGGGCTTGGCCGGGGCGGCCATCACCTGCGCCCACTCGCCATCGAAGGGCTTGATCCACAGCCCGCCGGTGGTCGCGCCGGCCGCCGTCATCACCAGCGCCTGATCGACCTGCTGGATCGAGGTCGGCTTGACGTCGCCGGTCAGCGGAGTGGCGACGGTGCCCCACCGCGTGTCGATCGCCGGCAACGAGAGCAGGCCCTGATCGCTGGCCGCGAAGAGCACGTTGTCGAGCACCGTGGCGCCCAGCACGCGCGCGCCGCTCGGCCACCCGTCGGTGCGCTTGGTGAACGAGGTGTACTTGATGGGCTGCGGGCCAGCGTCGACCGGACCGGCGTCGGCGCGCGGGGTGCCTCCATCGGGATCGCTGGCCGAGCCCTCACAGCCCACCAGCAGCAGCACCACGCACAGAATGGAACGCTTCATCGCGAGACCTGCCTTGCCAGAAAGTCTCCCAGCTTCAGGAGCGCGTCTTCGCCGATGGTATGCCCACCGTCGAACGGAACGAACTCCTCTTGCAGGCCCGCGTCGACGAACAGGTCGCGCAGCCACTCGGCGGCCTTGAAGGGGAGCACCGGGTCTTGCCGGCCGTGCGACTGGAAGACCGGCAGCCCGGCCCGCGCCTTCGCCTTCACGCGCCACACGTCTTCGAGGAGCAGGGTGCCCGAGAGCACGCACAGCGCGCCCGGCGCTTCTTCGAGCCGCAGCGCCACGTCGGTGGTGAGCATCGCGCCCTGCGAGAAGCCGCCGAGCACCACGCGGTTCATCGGCAGGCCGGTGTGCGTGGCCACTTCCTGCACCAGCGCCAACAGCGCCTTGCGTGCCGCGGCCATGCCCTCGGGTTCGATCTTGCGGAACTCGCGCAGCGCGGCCTCGTCGCCGTACTGGAGCCGCTGAATGGCGGCCATGTCGATCAGCCACCACGCGCGCGATTCGCCCCACCCGGAGCCGCCGAGGCTCAGCGGCGCGGCAGGGAAGTAGAAGCGCACGTCGGCGAGGGCAGGCACGCGGCGCGCGAGCTCGGCGCCCAGGCCCACCAGGTCGTCACCCGGTGCGCCGAACCCGTGGCAGAGGATGACGGCCGCGCGCGGGGGCTGCTGGCTGGCCTGAAAGATCTCCACGCTCAGCCCGGCGATGTCGGTGTGCATGCCGGTCGCCGTACACACCGAGGGGGCCTGCGACAAGGGCTTGACCCGAGGGCGAGGCTGTATTGCCCTGCGCCCGTGCCATTCACGTTGAGAGTCTCCCAGAGCGGCGGCGAGGCTGAAGATTTCTCGTTCGAAGGCGGCGAAGTTCGCCTCGGGCGCACCGCGGACAACGACATCGTCATCAAGGATCCCTCGTCGTCGCGCAGCCACGCGCGGGTCTACGAGGAAGACGGGCGCTACTTCGTCGAAGACCTCAAGAGCGCCAACGGCACCAGGCTCAACGGGAAGGCAGTGAAGGCGCCGCTCGAGCTGAACAACGGCGACCGCGTCATGATCGGCGACGTGACGCTCGAGTTCGGCTGCCCCGAGTCGAACGACACGATGATGGCGCCCCCGTCCTCCACCGTGGACGAGGCGGCGAGCGAAGAGGAAGAAGATCCCAACGCGACGATGCTCAAGCCGCCGACCAGTAAGCCGGTCGCGCCATCGCGCCCCAGCGGCATCGTGCGCAAGCCGCCGCCGCGCAAGAACACGCCTCCTCCCGAAGAAGACGAGGCGCCCGCCGATGACGAGCCGGCGGAGGACGTCGGTGACTCCACCAAGAACTTCGACGTGCCGCTCCCCAAGGCGCTGCAGCGTCGGCCTGCCGGAACCCCAGCGCGCGCGTCGCGAGCGGTCGGCGGTGGTGACGAGCCGGTGGCGCTGTCGGCCGCGGAACGGGCGCGGCAACGCCGAGAGCTCCAGAAGTCGTCGGTCGGTCGCGCGCAGTTGTTGTGGAGCGATCTCTCGAAGCCCGCGCAGATCGCCGTGGGGTTGGTCGGCAGCCTGGCGATCATCGCCGGCCTCGGCCTGGTGGTGATGGCGGTGATGCCCAAGCGGGTGGCCAAGAAGGTCGAGCCGGTGGAGTTGGTCGCCAACGGCGAGCCGATCGCCGAGTCGTTTGGCGAGGGCGATGACGTCGACTTCCCCCGGTCAGATCAGAAGTCCTTCACCTTCACCTCGGCGGCGCCGACCTCGATCGTCGGCGTGCTGCACTACCAGGCGCGAGACTGCGCGAAGGACGAGGTGACCATCGAGCTCAACGGCAGCTCGGTGGGCACCATTCCTCCCGACACCGTCGAGGTCGCGACGCGCCAGCTCGAGGTGGTGTTGCCCTCGGCGCAGCTCAAGGTGAACGAGCCCAACGAGCTGGTCTTCGACAACGTGAACAACCCGCCCGCGGAAGACACGTGGCGCGTGTGGAACATCTGGGTCGAGGTGATCCCCATTCCGCAGATGAGCGCCGAAGAGGCGAGCCGTCGCGCGAAGGAAGACATCGAGCGTGCCTCCCGGCAGTACGAGCTGCGCGACGTCGGCGCGATGAACCTCTTCCGCTCGTGGAAGCAGTACCGCGACGCGTGGCTGCTGCTCGAGGCGACGCCTGATCGGCCGGCCGACCTGCTGAACATCTCCCGCACCCGCATGCGCGAGATCCGCCCGGAGCTCGACCGCAAGTGCTCGGCGATGCTGGTCGACTACCAGAAGGAAATGACCCAGAAGTACCCGAACATCACCGCCGCTCGGAAGGTGCTCCAGAACATCCCCGCGCACTTCGAGAAGGAGCACCCCTGCTACGGCATGAGTCGCTTCCTGCTGCGCGGTCTGGACGACCTCAGCGGGTCTGAAGAGTAATTTCAGTCAGTTACGGGGGCGGTGGGGTCGCGTCCACCTGACGGATGGAGGGGTTGGGCGCTCACGCCGACAATCCTCACGTTCCAATGAGAAAACCCTCCCGTCGAGAGTCCGGTCAAGCAGCGGTCGAGACGGCGATCGTCATGCCGCTCTTCGTGTTCATCGTGCTCGGCATCGTGCAGCTGAGCCTGATGCACCAGGCCCGCTTGCTCACCAAGTACGCCGCGTACAAGTCGGTGCGCGCCGGTGCGCTCAACCGCGCCGATCTGGGCGTGATGGAGAAGGCGGCGATCGCGGTGATGTTGCCGATGATCACCCGCGAGAACCCGATCTCCGGTGGCGATGGCCGCAAGCAGCCGCAGTACGGCGTCTACAAGTCGGACTCGGCGAGCAACTTCGTCACCGGCTTCAAGGAAGTCTCGCAGTCGCGCAACAACACCTCGTCGTCGGGCAAGAAGATCGTCGAAGTCACGATCTGCCACCCGCTCTCGAGCGACGTGAAGCCTACCGACGACTTCGACGACCACCGCACCAACCCGCTGGGCAGCAACTCCGACTGGCGCAAGTACGAGACGACCAAGCTCGCCGGTCAGGTCACCATGTACCTGACGCTGATCATTCCCTTCGCCAACGCCTTCCTGTGGTGGTCGTCGATTCGCCAGATGGACGGGCAGCGCGTCGACACCATGAAGATGCTGCGCATGAAGACGGACAAGTCGCCCAACGACCTGCGCAAGACCTTCAAGGGCCAGACCTACACCCTCACCGAGCTCAAGTCGGAAGCCGAGCGCGGCAACTACATCATGCCGATTCGCGCCTCGTTCTCGATGCGCATGCACTCGAACCTCGCGGAGAACGCGAGCCTGCCCTCTGAGAACAAGTGCCACATTCCCTTCGATCGGAAATGACCATGAACGCACCTTCTTCCAGGCGACTTCGTCGTGGGCGTGGCCAGGTGCTCGTGCTGGCGTGCGCCACCTTCCTGCTGCTCGCCCTGACGCTGATGGCGAGCTTCTCGATCTCTCACGCGGTGCACGAGCGCATCCGCATTCAGGCGGCCGCTGACGCGCACGCCTTCAGCATCGCCACCCTCGAGGCCCGCGGCTTCAACACCATCGGCTACATGAACCGCGCGATCGCCGGCGGCATCGTGGCCGAGATGGGCCTGCACGCGTGGCGCGCCATCGCGCTGCGCGACATCTCGATGTACCAGGCCGGCTTCATCTCGTTCTTGATGGTCGCCGCGCTCGAGTTCGCGCAGTGCCCGAAGTTCAAGATTCAGCACTGCATTCACGGCATCCAGGCGCTGAAGATCGCCTTCAAGTACCGCAAGCAGAAGAGCGCCACCCAGAACGAGCTCGAGAGCAAAGACCAGCAGTGGAAGGACGCGGTGAAGGGCTTCAGCGACATGATCAAGGACATCAACAAGGATCAGAAGGATCTGCTGAAGAAGGTGAAGACCGCCATCGGCCCCATGAGCCCGGTGCTCAGGCAGATCGCCAACACCAGCGCCCCGCAGGCGTCGATCAAGATGCTCGGGAAGCTCAACGAGAGCGGCCTGGCGTGCGCGGTCGAGGGCTCAGACTTCGACGACGACTGCGACCCGCCGAGCTGGAAGACGGCCGGCACGGTCAGCTCGGCCAGCGAGCGCACCCAGATCATGGAATCGGCCGCCCTCGCCGCGCGCCCGATCTTCGAGCAGGGCCGCTTGAGCAACCGCAACCTCTCGGGCAGCGGCTACCGCACCGTGCCCGTGCCGCCGCTCGAGCTCGACCTGCCGATCCCCGCGATCAACCCCCAGAAGATGATGGATATCCAGAGCGAGGGTACCTACATCGAGCTCGGCATCACCAAAGAGAACAACACGCTGAGCAACAACAAGATCAGCTCGACGGTGCCGATGTCGATGGTCTTCGTGCAGTGGAAGCACGGCTTCGGCATGTACTTCACCAAGGGCACCCAGTCCGACTCGATGGGCCAGTACGAAGGCGTGCCCTGCGACGGCAGCGGCGGCTGCTTCATCAACTTCCGCATGGGCAAGGCCAGCACCGCCAGCGACGATTCCGATTACGGGCAGCCGGCCACCTACGGCGCCATCCAGCAGGATCTCCGGGCGCTGAAGAACGGCGGCAAGGGCAACTGGGAGATCGACGACAAGGGTGAGGTCAACAACCTCGGCAACATCAAGAAGGACAAGACCGGCAAGGGCACCTTCAAGTACGTCAGCGACAATCAGGCCTACGCGGTCGCCAAGGGCAAGACGTACTTCCACCAGCTCGGGCAGAACGGCTGGGAAGTGCCGCCGAACATGTTCGACCCCTTCTGGCGCGCGAAGCTGCAGCCCTTCATCAAGGACGAGCTGAAGGACGTGCTCATGAAGGCGGGCGACACGCAGGGCGTGCAGGTCGTCAGCGGCGGCGGTCCCGTGGAAGGAGTCGTCAAGTGAAGCGCACTCAGCGAGCCCGTGGCGCAGCGGCAGTCGAGATGGCCATCACCATGGTCCTCCTCATTCCGCTCATCTTCTTCGCGCTCTTCCTCGAAGACTTCGTCTTCTACAAGCTCGAGGGCCAGGAGCCGGTCATCGCAGCCGCGTGGGACCACATCACGCCCGACTACATGCGCAGCAACCCCGACGACGGGAGCATGAACCGGCTCAAGTACTGCGACCACACCGCTGCCTACGACAGCTACGAGCGCGACTTCGAGTGCGACGGCGCGGGCGGCGGCGCTTCCGGCGGGCCCAGCCAGCAGATCACCGGCGCCACCCCCGACCTCGGCCACCACCACGCCACCGGCGCGCACGCCTGCTGGATCGGCGGCGGTCAGCAGGTGCGCTGTGACGTCTCGAAGGGCGTCGACGCCACGATGCTGCCAGCGGCGAAGCCCTTCATGATGTTCTTCGCGACCAACTGGAACCGCGGCGGCATCGCGACCTGCAGCGCGCAGCTCAACGTCTTCAACTGGATCATCCCCCAGAACATCAGCAAGGAAGGCGGCTGGCTCTGGAGCAAGGGCAACAAGAACAGCCAGCTCACCTCGAAGACCCAGTTCGGCGCCGGCACTGGTCAGTCGGTCTCGGGGCAGCGCGAGTGGAACGAGAGCTACGCGTTCAAGGGCGTGCACGACGACGCCGAGAAGATGGACTCGGGCGGCATGGGCAACTGGCTGCTCGCCAAGGAAGAGTTCTCGCTGCTCATCGACCCCTGGGCGCTGACCGACATCCCCGACGTCGGCGTGCACGAGGGCATCTTCGGTGAGGGCACCGGCGCGCTCACGCTCACCACCTTCCTCGCGCCCGGCACCATCCCCGGCATGGACCTGTACCACCCGCTGCTCGACCGCACCGGCAACTACTACAACCACTACGCGAGCTCGGCGGCCGACAAGGCGATGGATTGGCAATCGGCCATGAAGGACAAGGAGCTGCTCGACACCTTCTCCGGCTACGACATCGCCGGCGACGAGATGCACTCGGTGCCGGTGTACTGGGCGAAGGCCAAGCCCCGCTCGCACGCCAGCGGCTACGCGTCGGGCTACAAAGACTCGCGCGCGCAGCAGGCCAACCGCCCCTCCAAGTTCCCGCCCACCTGGGGCCCGCAGTCGGCGCCGTGACGAAGAAGCCCGCAGCGCCCGCGCAGAAGGGTTGGTCGTTCACCCGCATCCTGCTCCTCACCGCGGTGGTGGGCATCGTGGCCGGCACCGCGATCGGCTTCTTGTCGCAGCCGGAGATCTCCACCGAGCAGTTGGTGGAAGAAGAGATGAAGCGGCTCATGCCGCGGGGTGATGCGATCGACCCCCGCGACCCGATGGAACCTGATCCCGCCTCGCTGCGAGGCATTCCTCCGTACCCCGGCGTGTACCCCCGGCGGATGATGAAGAAGGCTGGCGCGCAGGAGGTCCCGATGTCCGTGTCGTGGTTCTCCACGCAAGATCCGGCCAGCACGGTGCTCGACTTCTACGAGAAGGCGTTCGCCGCCGACGGCCGGCGCCCGGTCGCGCACCGCACCTCGGACACCATGGGCTACGTGGCGTGGCTCGAGGAACAGCCCGACGCCGGCAACGCCGCCGCGGGCGTGCTGCACATGGTCTCGGCGATGAAGCAGTTCTCGCAGACCATCGTGCTCATCTCGGCCTCGCGCCCCGACCTGGCGATGAGCGCCAGGCCGCGGCTGCCTGACGGTCTCGAACTGCCCCCCAACTCGAGCGCGCCCCAGTCGGTGCAGATGGGCGAAGAGCAGCTCGCCAACGAGGTCATTTATTCGCGCACCTTGAACACTTCGCCCAGCGAGGTCGTCACCTTCTTTCAGCGGCAGTTCCAGGACCGGGGCTTCACGTTGACCGATTCCTCGAGCTCACCGACGCAGGCTTCGGTGACTGGGCAGAAGGGCCCGACGACCGTGGTGGTGGCAGTTCGGGCCGAAGGCAGTCATTCTTCGGTCGTGTTGACTTACGAGCGGCGCGCGACGCCGCAGGAGGTAGGACCATGAAGTGGGTGGTGTCGATCGCGCTGTGTTTGTCGAGCGCTGCGTTCGCCGGTGATGCGTGCCTCGCCGACTGTGCCGAGACGATCAAGCAGTGCCAGGACGTCTGCAAGAAGTCGCTCAAGAAGGAAGCGCCCGACAAGATCGGGTTCTGCCAGGACAAGTGCAAGGAGTTCGAGAATGAGTGCAAGAAAGAGTGCGACGCCGAGAAGAAGCAGAAGGGCCGCTGAGGCTGCCGTCGCGCTGCTGCGCTCCCCGCGCGGGCAGGCGATGGTCGAGTACAGCGTGGTGACCCACTTCCTGCTGCTCGGGTCCACCATCGCGTTGATGCCGATGATCGCGAAGCTCTTCGAGGCCTTCTCGAAGTTCTACGAGAGCATCTTCTTCGTGCTGAACAGCGGCGCCATCTGAGGCGCCGCTGGTGATGTGCCTTGGACGCGCGGGGTGAGTTGGCTAGACCGCGCGCCATGGAAACGCCCGCCGCAGCGCCGAAGCAACGTTCGCCGTGGTTCTACGTGCTGCTCGGCTGCGGTGGGCTCGCCGGGCTGATGTGTCTGGGCACCGCGGTGCTCGGCCTGGGCCTGTTCAAGACGGTCAAAGACATCGGTGACGGCGTCAACGACCCCCAGGAACGGCAGGCCAACGCCCTCAAGCAGCTCGGCGCGATCCCCGACGGGTACCACGTCGTCGCCAGCCTGAGCTTCTTCGGGTTGATGCAGACCACCGTGCTCACCGATCGCCCGCCGCTCGAAGACGGAGGCCTCGCGCTGACCGAGGGCGGCCGCTCGTTCACCTACTTCCGCATCGTGGGCAACGAGAACAACCAGAAGGCGCGCGACTTCCTCACCGGCAAGGAGACCGACCCCAAAGCGCTCGCCCAGAGCGGCATCAACCTCCAGACGAAGCAGATCGTGAAGCGCGGGCAGCTCACCGTCGACGGCCGCAAGGTCTACTGGCTGGCGTCGTTGGGCGAGCTCGACACCGGCGCCGACCCGATGGTCGAGAAGCGCGAGACGGTGATGATCGAGGGCAAGCCCGTCGAGAAGACGTCCTACGGCTTCAAGAGCACCAAGATCACCCTCAACAACGCGATCCTCTTCGACTGCCCGGGAGACGCGCTGCAGGTCGGCATCTGGGCGCAGCCCGACCCCGACCCCGAGAAGGACGCCGAGGCCCTCGAGCTGGCCGGCACCGTCGCCGACGAGGCCGAGCTGGTGCGGTTCCTCAAGCCGATGAATCCCTGCGGCAAGTAAGCTGCGCGAATGTTCCAGCTGATCGTCGTGGTGTCCCTCGCGCTGGTCGATGGGGGCACGGGGGGCGACGTCGAAGGGGTCACGGCCGCGGCGTCGGATGCGCCGGTGCTCGACGCGGGGCTGCTGTCGGCCACGCCATCGCCCGAGGTCGAGAAGCGCGACGGCAAGCCGGAGTTCGTGAAGGGCGAGCTCTCGGTGTACCTGGGCAGCGATCGCCTCACGGTGAAGAACACGCGCATCGGCGTGTCGGCCGGCGTCGATCGCTTCGAAGACGCCTACTACGCGCTGATCGAGCCGCTGGTCGACCTGCGCTTCCTCGATGGCGCGCTGGCCTTCGGCGTCGGCGTGCCGCTGCGCCTGGAGCTGGTGAACTTCGCCAACAACCCGGCGACCGGTCAGCCGTACCTCATCGAGCGCATCGGCCGGTTCCGCGTCGAAGACTACGACTCGGTGCACGACTTCGGCCGGGTCCTCAAATACGTGACGTATGGGCGCAAGGAAGACCCGGTCTACGTGAGCGCCGGTCAGCGCTACGCGTCGTCGATCGGTCACGGCGCCATCACCCGCCGCTACTCGCCGAGCATCGACATCGACTACCCGCGCGCCTCGGCGCAGGTCGACATGTACAACGACTACGCGGGCTTCGAGCTGATGACCAACGACCTGCTCGAGTGGAACCAGCTCTCGGGTCTGGCCTTCATCAAGCCGCTCTCGTTCTTCAAGCCGAAGAACCTGCTGGCGCGCACCTTCTCGATCGGCGTGACGGGCGGCCTCGACTGGAAGGCGCCGTGGGCGCTCGCCACGCAGCAGGGCGCGCGGGTGACGGCGGCCAACCGGCTCGCGGTCGCCTCGCTCAAGCCGGCGCGGCTGATCGGCGTCGACGCCGAGGTGAAGGTGGTGAAGACCGACGCGGTCGACATCAAGCCGTACGCCGACTACTCGATGCTGCTCGACGGCGACGGCGGCTTCACCGGCGGTGTGCTGGGGCGGTTCAACGTCGGTGAGAAGACGGTGCACGCCTTCCGCGTCGTCGCCGAGGCCCGCTTCCTCGGCAACCGCTACGCGCCGAGCTACTTCGACACCTTCTACGAGGTCGATCGCATGGCGTACCTGAACCAGGACTTCAGGGCCTCGCCCAGCGACCCGACCGCGCTCTACGTGCCCAAGCACCAGTACGTGCTCGAGCACGGGCTCGGGCAGCGCTTCGGCTACTACCTCGAGGCGAGCTGGGGCATTCGCAACGCGCTGGGGCTCACGCTGGCCTTCGAAGGCACCAGCAACTCGCCGGCGAAGAACTTCGTCGCGCACCTCGAGGTGCCGGTGCTGAGCTTCTTCCAGCTCTTCGGCAGCTACTACCTGCGCGGCGTGGAGCACATCAGCGAGCTGGGCGCGGCCGACGCGTCGGGGGTGATCGGCCTCTTCGGGCTGAAGTCGATCATGTTCGCCGGCGCGCGCCTGCGGGTGCTCCCGTTCCTGTTCATCAACGGGCGCGTCTACAAGACCTTCCGGGTCAACGCCGCGCTCGAGCGGTACGACAACCAGTTCGGCTTCTCGGTCGATCTCGAGATTGGCTACGAGTTCCGCAAGGCCGACCCGCCGCCTCCGCCGCCGGATGAGCAGCCCACGCCCGCTCAGGGCTCGGCGATGTCGGCCGGCGCGATGCGCTGAGGCTCCGCCGCCGCCCAGCCGCCGGAGACGACCACCAGCAGCACGCCCACCGCGCCCAGCGCCGTGAACGGCTCGTGGAGCACCACCACCCCCAGCAGCGCCGCGGTGAGGGGCTCGAGGTAGGTGAAGACGCCCACCAGCTGCGCGCCGATGGTGCGCAGGCTGATGTTGAAGAGCACCGCGGCGAAGAGCCCGTTGACGAAGGCCGCGAAGACGATGCGGGGCTCGAAGGTGGCGGGGATCGCCTGCTCGCGGAAGACCACCAGCAGCGCCACCGCCGAGACCACCGAGTGCAGCGAGGTGACCGCCAGCGGTCCAAAGGTGCGGCCGGCCCGCCGGCTGCCGAGCACCACGAGCGCGTAGAAGAGCGCGCTCGCGCCCCCGAAGAGCGCGGTGGTGAGCCACCCGTCTCCGTCGTGGCCATGGCCCAGCACGAGGCCCAGACCCAGCAGCACCAGCGGGCTGGCCAGCAGCGCGCGGCGCGACCGGGCTTCTCCCAGCCACAGCGGCGCGGTGATCGCCACGAGGGTGGGCGCGAGGTAGTGCGAGAGCACCGCGACCACCACCGGGCCGCGCTCCAACGCCGAGAAGTAGAAGAAGACGTTCGCCGCGTCGGCGAGGCCCACCAGCGCCAGGGCCAGCACCGCGCCGCGATCGGCGAAGTCGCGACGCCGGAAGACGAAGGGCGCGGGCAGCGACATGACGGCCATGGTGATGAAGCCGATCGCCAGGCCGGAGGTGACGCCGCCCCGGGTGTAGAGCGGCCAGGTGCCCCACAGGGTCGCGGCGAAGGCGATGAGGGCGATGCCGGTGGCGCGCTTCGACATGGGCGGCGGGCGCGTAGCGCAGGCAGGTCTGCTATGCGAGCGACGTGAAGCGACTCGCCCAGCAGTTCGGCGTCACCCGGCTCGCGCGGTTGACCGGGCTCGATCGCGTCGGCATCGAGGTCGTCGGTGCGGTGCGCCCGCGCGGTCACGTGCTGCAGGTGTCGCAGGGCAAAGGCCGCACGCTCGCCGCGGCGCAGTGGAGCGCGCTGGGCGAGGCGATCGAGCTGAGCGCCGCCGAGCAGCCCGACCTCTCGCGCCTGACCTTCGGCCCCGCGCCCGCGGGCGCCCTGTGGGACGTCGGCGAGCTGTCGGTGTCGTGGATCGAGGGAGAACGGCTGCACGATGGCCGGCCGTGCTGGGTGCCGGCCGAGGTCGTGTACTGCCCGCCTGCAGGCACCTGCTGGTTTGGGCCGTCGGTCGCGACGTGGCAGTCGAACGGGCTCGGCGCGCACCCCACGTCGAGGGCCGCCGCCGTCGAGCACGCGGTGCTGGAGTTGATCGAGCGGGACGCGCTGGCGCGGGTGCTGCCCGAGGGCTGGACGCCGGCGATCGCGTCGCGGCGGCTGGTGGCGCGCCCGGAGCTGCCCGCGGGCTTCTCGTGCTTCGGCTTCGACCTCACGCCCCCCGGCGCGGCGCTGCCGGTGGCGGGGGCGCTGCTGTTCGATCTCGAGAGTGACGTGGTGCCGCTGACCGCGGGCTATGCGTGCCGGCGCTCGTGGGTGGATGCGCTGGAGGCGGCGGTGCTCGAGGCGGCTCAGTCGCGACTCACCGAGATCCACGGCGCGCGGGAAGACGTGCTGGGCGGCGTGCGCGAGCAGGGCAGGGCGCTGCGCGAGGTGCTCGAGCGTGCCAGACCGAAGGCGGCTCGAGCGCGGAGCGAGCGGCGCGCGCTGCGCAAGGTGGCGCCGCCGGACATCGCGCTCGTCACGTTGCGGGAGCGGCCGTACGTGGTGAAGGCGGTCAGTCCCTCGCTGCTCGTCTCGGAGCTTCTGTGACGGCGCTTCCTTGGCCCTGCGCTGTTGGTCTCGGAGGTCCTGTGACGGCGAACGTCTTCCTTGGCCCCTCGCCGCGCGTCTCGGAGGTCCTGTGACGGCGATCGTCTTCCTCGGCCCCTCGCTGCCGCGCGCCGAGGCTCAGCGCCTGCTGCGCGCCGACTACCGCCCGCCTGCGCGGCAGGGCGACGTGTTCCGGGCGATCGAGGCGAGGCCGTCGGCGATCGTGGTGATCGACGGCGTGTTCGAGTCGGCCCCCTCGGTGTGGCACCACGAGTTCCTCGCCGCGCAGGCCGCGGGCATTCCGCTCTACGGCGCGTCGAGCATGGGCGCGCTGCGGGCCGCGGAGCTTCCGGGGGTGATCGAACCGGTGGGCGAGATTGCCGCGCGTTTCGTCAGCGGCGAGTGGAACGACGACGCGCTGGTGGCGCTGCTCCACGGTGACGAGGGCAGCGACTTCCGCGCGCTGTCAGTGCCGTGGGTCAACGTGTTCGCCACGGTGCGCGAGACGCCCGGACTGTCGCCGAAGCGGGCACGGTTGGTGCTCGAGCATGCCGCGTCGATCTTCTACCAGGCGCGCACCTGGCGCTTGATCGTCGAGCCCTTGACCGAGGCCGAGCGAAAGGCCGTGCTGGCGCACCGGGTCGATCTCAAGGCGAGCGACGCGCGGGCGTGCCTGACGCGGGTGGCGCGCCAGTCGAAGCGCGCGCTCGCGGCTCCGCGGCCCTCGCGGTTCTCTTCATTCGTGCGCCGCTCACGACTCCTCGCCGAGGGGGCAGAAGGCGCCGACGACGGAGTGCGGACGCTGCTGCTCGCAGACTTTGCGCGGCAAGCCGGCATCACCGCCGACCCCGATCGCGTGGCCTTCTTCCGCGAAGTGCTGGAGGTGCCCGCCGCGGATCTTCGCGAAACGTGGGCGGAGGCGCTGGCACTGGAAGAGATGATCCTCGCGATGCCCGAGCGCTTCGTGCCCGATGGTCCGTCGCGCGCAGAAGGTGCGGCGTTGACACGAGCGCGGGCGACCCGTCGTCCGCGGCGCTAGTGTTGGCTCGTGCGGATCGTCACCTACAACGTCCGTTACTTCGGACACGGCCTCAAGGGGCTCGCGAGCACCGCGAAGTCGAAGAAGAACATCGCGCAGGCGCTCGGTGAGCTCGACCCGCTGCCCGAGTTGATCGCGCTGCAGGAGGTCGAGACGAAGTCGCTGCGGGCCGGCGTCGCCCACCGCGACTCGCACCCGGCGGAGTCGCAGCTCGAGGCCTTCCTCCGCTACCTCTCGCAGGACTTCCAGCGTCGCGGCCTCGTGATGCCGTACCGCGCCTGGTACTTCCCGGCGCACGTGTACCAGGTGGGCCCCGTCAAGCTCTACACCACGGGCCTGGCGATGCTGGTCAACTCGCAGAAGCTCGAGGTGATCGCCGACAACGGCCACCGGCCGCACCCCATCACCCACCACCGCAACGAGGCGCTCAAGCAGGTGAAGCAGACGCGCATCGCGGCGCACCTCCAGCTCGAGGACCTGAAGGGGAAGCGCTTTCACCTCTTCAACACGCACCTCTCGCTGCCGACGCCGTGGGCGAAGGAGTTCTGGAGCCAGCCCGGCAAGATGGGCTTCGGCACCAACCAGCTCGCCGAGGCGAAGGCGGTCAGCGAGTTCGCCAAGGGCACCGCGAAGTCAGACCCCTACCTCGTGGTGGGCGACTTCAACACCGCGCCCGCGACGCCGGTCTACGAGTTCCTCACCCGCGAGGCGAAGCTGCGCGGCGCGCAGGAGCTGCTCAAGCAGATCGACCTCTCGCGCCCCGGGGCGTTCTCTACCGCCGGCTTCATGCACCTGCGCATGCACCTCGATCATGTCTTCGCGGGCGGGCCGTTGGAGTTCGTCGATCTCAAGGACACGCACTCGTTCGGAGACCCGGCCGGGCCCTTCAGCGGCCTGTCGGATCACGTGCCGCTGATCGCGAACTTCGAGCTCGGCTGAAGCGGGCGCCGGGCGTCGAGATCGAACAGCTCGTAGCGATCGGGCGTGGTGTGGATCATGCCGCCGTCGAGGAAGTACAGCCGCGCGTCGGCCGGCGTGCCCCTCGCGTACCGCACCTCGTCGCCCTCGATGCGCAGCGCGCGGATCGGTCCGTCGAGCGCCGGTGCGCCGTCGGCCCACGCCCCCAGCAGCTCGCGGCTCTTCTTGTCTCGAATGTGGCCGATGGCCTGCGCGAACTGCGGCGGGAGTCGGCGGGGATCGAAGCGACGCCGCGGGGGCCCTTGGAACTGGGGGTCGTCTTTCGGCAGGGCCGGGCGATGAAAGAGCACGCCGCGCGCGACGCCCTGACGGGCCGAGCCGGGCTGGTGCAGCGGGGAGAGCTCGAGCGCGCCGCCTTCCCAGCCGTCGACGCGCTCGTCGAGGAAGGCGTTGAGCTGCGTGGCGGCCTCCAGCGCGTCACCCGGCGCGCGGCCGAGCAGCGCGAAGTCGTCGACGGTGACGCCGGCGTGCACCAGCAAGACGCCACCGTGGGCGTGCGCCAGGCGGAGGCGCTGGGTGCGCAGCAGCTCGGTGACCAGCCGCTGCTGCTCGGTCGAGAAGCACGAGAAGTCGCGCGCCAGGCACTCGGCGTCGGGCACGTGCGGGTACGCGGCGAGGAACGCGCGCTGGGCGTCGGCGTCGTCGGGCGCCCGGTACGCGCGAGTGGCGTGGGCCCAGGCCTGCTCGAAGGCTTCGTCGGTGGTGAAGGGCGCCAGCTCGCAGACGCGGCCGAGGTCGTGGTTGCCGGCGAGAATGACCACCTGCTCCGCGGGGTGCGCTGACAGCCAGGCCAGCAGCGCGATGGCGTCGGTGGTGGCCTTCTCGCGCTCGGCGGCGGAGCCCCAGTCGAAGTGATCGCCCATCGATACCAGCTGCACGTCGTCGCGCAGCGTGCCGCGCCCGCCCAGCAGCCCGTGACGTTCGAGCACCGAGAGCACCGTGGTGAACGGCGCCTGCGGATCACCCATCGCGACGTGGCGGCGCCGGGCGCTCAGCGGTCAGAGCTCCGCGACGTTGCCGGCGTAGAAGCCGTCGATCAGCTCCTTGTACTTGGTCTCGACCGCCTTGCGCTTGAGCTTGAGGCTCGGCGTGAGATCGCCCTCTTCCTGCGTGAGGTCCCTGGGGAGGATGACGAAGTTCTTGATCGACTCGTACGAGGCGAGGCCCTTGTTGAGCTCCTGCACGTAGGGCTTCACCAGCGCGTGGGTGCGCGGATCCTTGACGATCTGCTCGTAGGTGCCGGTGACACCGTTGTTCCGGGCCCACTCGCCGATGGCGTCCTTGTCGAGCGCGACGAGCATGGTGCAGAAGTTCCGGTTGTTGCCGTGCACCAGCGACTGGCTGACGTACGGGCACACCATCTTGAACTTGCCCTCGATGTTCTGCGGCGCGACGTACTTGCCGCCGGAGGTCTTGATCAGGTCCTTCTTGCGGTCGGTGATCTTCAGCAGGCCGTCGCTGTCCACCTCGCCGATGTCGCCGGTGTAGAGCCAGCCGTCCTTGATCGTCTCGGCCGTCGTCTCGGGGAGGTTGTGGTACCCGCGCATCACCCCGCGGCCCTTGATCAGGATCTCGCCGTCTTCAGCGATCTTCACCTGGGTGCCGGGGAGCGGCGGGCCGACGGTGCCGAACTTGAAGTTGGTGGGCCGGTTGACGAACGACGCGGCGCTGGTCTCGGTGAGCCCGTAGCCCTCGAGGATCAAGATACCCGCGGCGTGGAAGAACTCGGCCATCTCGCGCGAGAGCGGCGCGGAGCCCGACACGAAGTAGCGCAGCCGGCCACCGAAGCGCGCCTGCAGCTTCGAGAACACCAGCCGGGTGGCGACCGAGTACTTCATCGCCAGCATGCCGCCGGGTTCCTGCCGCTTCTGGCGCAGCGCCGAGACCTCGCGGCCGACTTCGACGGCCCACTTGAAGATCGAGTACTTCACGCCGCCGTCCTTCTTCGTGCCCTCGACGACCTTGTTGTAGACCTTCTCGAAGATGCGGGGCACGGCGGCCACGAAGGTGGGCTTCACCTGCGCCAGGTTCTCGACGATCTTGTCCACCCGGCCATCGATGGCGGTGTGGAAGCCGATCTTGAGCTGCGCGACCTCGAGCACCTTGCCGAAGCTGTGCGCCAGCGGCAGCCAGAAGAACTGCACGTCGTCGGGCACCAGCAGCTTCATCTCGTCGATGCCCTCGGCCTCGTACACCCAGCAGTCCTGGGTGAGCACCACGCCCTTGGGCTTCCCGGTGGTGCCCGAGGTGTAGATCAGCGTCGCGATGTCCTGGTTCTTGACCGACTTGCAGATGGTCTCCCACTCGGCCTGGGTGGCGCTCTTGCCCTTCTCGAGCAGCTCGTTGAGCGTCAACACCCAGCCGTCGGCGCTCGACTTGCCGTCGAAGGTGATCACGTTCTTGATGTTGGGGATCTTCGCGCGGACGCTCGAGAGCTTGGCGACCTGGTCGTCGTTCTCGGCGAACACGAAGCGGGTGCCCGAGTCGTTGATGATGAACTCGCACTCTTCGGCGAGGTTCGACGGGTAGATGGTGGTGGTCGCCGCGCCGGCGCCGAGAATGCCCATGTCGGCGGCGATCCACTCGTAGCGGGTGCCGGCGAGGATCGCGACGCGCTCCTCGTTCTTCAGCCCCAGCGAGCGCAGGCCCATCGAGATCTGCCGCACCTGCTCACCGAACTGCTTCCAGCTGACCTGCTTCCAACCGGAGCCGACGGGGTAGCTGAAGGCCGTGTTGTCAGGCGTCGCAGCAAGTCGGTGCAGCAACATCTCGGGGACGGTCTGAAAGCTGGTGGCCACGGTTACGGCTCCCTGGTGATGGGTATCAACAGGGGCGCATGTTACGGGCGCGTGCCAGCCGCGCAACCACTGAAACGGTCAGCGCGCGGGGTACCAGCCGGGGGCGATCGCTGCGTTGTTCTGCCCCCCGATCAGCTCGGTGCTGCCGACGCCGAGGAAGCCGGTCGGCCGCAGGCTGGAGCGCAGTCGCCCGATCACCTGCAGGCGCGTCACCTCGGGGAAGTAGATGAGCACGTTGCGCACCAGCACCAGGTCGAAGCCGTCGCCCGGAGGGGGCTGGGTGATCAGGTTCTGCGGCGCCCAGCTCACGATGCGACGCAGCCGTTCCTTGACGCGGAAGTGGCCGCCGTCGCGCTCGAAGTGCCGCATCAGGCGGGGGGCCGCCACGCCGCGGTTGACCTCGAACACCGAGTAGCTGCCGTGGCGCGCGGCCTCGATCACGCCCTCCGAGACGTCGGTGGCGGTGATGGTCACCCGGTCCATCAGCTGGGGGAACTTCTCCTCCAGCAGCATGGCCATGGTGTACGGCTCCTGGCCGGTCGAGCAGGCCGCGCTCCAGATGCGCAGCGGGCCGGGGCGCTCGGCGAGCCTGGGGATCACCACGTCGACGAAGGTCTTCCAGAAGCCGGTGTCGCGGAAGAAGTACGTCTCGTGGGTGGTCATCGCGTCGATCAGCGGCGAGACGACGGTGCGGGTTGCACCGGGGCGACACGCTTCCATCACGTAGTCGTCCACCGAGCGGAACTTGAGCGTCTTCGCCACGGGGCCCAGGCGGGCCTCCATGAGGTAGTGCTGCTCCTCGCTGAGCTGAACGCCGCACTTCTCCTTCATGAAGGAGCGCAGCGCGTTCCAGCTGGCGGGTGCCTCAGCCATGGAATGCCTCGGTGACCCGTTCCTTGAGGGCGTCGACGCTGAAGGGCTTCATCACGAAGTCGTTGGCGCCGGCGTCGAGGGCTTCCTGGATCGACTCCATCACCGCGTTCGAGGACACCATGATGATCGTGACCTTCGACCACTTCGCGTCCTGGCGGATGTGTTTGACGAGCGCGAGGCCGTCCATCTCCGGCATCTGCCAGTCGGCGAGCACGAGATCGCAGCCGTCCATGCCGGCCAGCGCCTTGAGGGCCTCGACGCCGTTCGACGCCTGCTGCACCTGCCAGCCCATCGACTCGAGCGCCTTCTGCTCGACCACCCGCATCATCTTCGAATCGTCGACCACCAGCGCCTTCATGACTCGCTCCCGCACACCACCGAGGTCTTGAGGCCCAGCAGCATCTGCCCGTCCATCGGGTAGATGCCGAAGATCGCGTCGCGGTGGCCGACGGGAAGGGTGTCAGGGGCGGCGCGCCAGCCTTCACCGGCCAACTCGAAGACGTCGCCGATGTCGTCGACCACGAGGCTGACGAGGCCTTCGCCGGTGCTCAGCACCAGCATCTTGTGATCCTTCGCGGCGTCGGTCGGCTCGACGCCGAGCTGCACGCGCAGATCGATCGCCGGCATCACCGCGCCGCGCAGGTTGAGCAGGCCGACGATCTCCTGCGGCGCCAGCGGCACCGGGGTCAGCGGCTGTGAGAGCAGCACTTCCTGCACGTCTTCCACCGGCACCGCGAACTGTTCCTGGTTCACGTAGAACGTCGCCCACTGCCGATTGCCTTCGCTGATCTGGTTCACGCGACCTCCGCACGGTGCTGTTCGAAGATGCCCGCGCCCGAGAGCGCCTCGAGGAGCGCCTCTCGTTCGACGCGCCGCACGCAGGCACGGGCGCCGACCGACTCGGCCTGGGCGCGAAGATCGTCACGGCTGACGCACACCACCGGGAGATCCGGCTGCTCGGCCTTGAGCGTGCGCACCAGCTCGAGCCCGCGCGCCACCGGGTCGAGGCCGGTGACCACCGCGTCGTAGCCGCGCTGGTGCTGGCGGAGCTCCTTGAGGGCGGCGTCGGCGGTCACCTCGACCACCTCCACGCCCGAGGCCCGCAGGAAGCCGGCCAGCGACGCGCGCATCGCGTCGAGCTCGTCCGACAGCAGCACCCGCGGCTTGCGCGGCTTGCTGCCCGGCTCGACGAGGCAGTTGGGGGCCACCTGGCGAACCAGCGAGAACACGTCCATCAAGAGCGTGGTCTTGCCGCCGATGACGGTGCGGCCCAGCGTGTGCGGCACGTCGCTGGTGTGCACCGCGCCCACGTCGATGGCGTCGAGGATCGCGCTGACCGCGAGGCCCACCGGGCGCCCGAAGTTGAAGACCAGCAGCTGCTGCACGCCGCTGTCGTTGGTCGCCATGCCGATCGGCATCACCGACTCCGGGCGGATGATGGGCATGATCTCGCCGCGGTACTGGAGCACCTCGTTGCCGGCGACGATCTCGATGGCCTTCGTCTCGACCTGCTCGAGGCGCGCCACCATCGACACCGGCACCGCGCAGCGCGTGTATTCGCCGGCCTGGAAGACGAGCATCGACTGCTTGCTGCCCACGACGGTGTCCACGGCCTTGCGTTCCTGTTCCTGGCGGCTGTTGAGGTCGATGCCCGCCATCGCCGCGACCCCGCCGACGTCGAGGATCAACGCGACCCCGCCGTCACCGAGCACCGTGGCGCCCGCGTAGCAGGTCAGCTTCTTGAGCATGCTGTGGAGCGGCTTGATGACGATCTCCTCGGTGTCGAGGATCGACTCCACCGCCAGGCCGTAGCGGCGCAGGCCGATGGCCACCACCACCAGGTTCAGCGGTGCGCCCTCGGGGCTCGAGCGGCGCAGCAGCGGGGCCAGCCGCACGATGGGGAGGATCTCGCCGCGCAGCCGGTAGATCGGCGCGCCGCGCACGTACTCGATCTGCGTCTTCACCTGTTCTTCGTCGAGGTGCACCAGCTCGAGGAGGTTGGCCTGCGGAATGGCGAAGCGCTGGGCCCCGTCGCGCACCAGCAGCGCGGGGATGATCGCCAGCGTCAGCGGCATCTTCATCACGATCGACGTGCCGCGGCCGAGCTCCGACTGCAGCTCGACCTGACCGCCGGCCCGCTCGACGTGCGTGCGCACCACGTCCATGCCGACGCCGCGCCCCGAGATGCTGGTCACCTTCTCGGCCGTCGAGAACCCCGGGCGGAAGATGAGCTCGGTGGCCTCGCGATCGCCCATGCGATCGGCCTCGGCCTGGGTGATGACGCCGCGGCTGACCGCGACGCGCTTGACGATCGTCGGGTCGATGCCCTTGCCGTCGTCGCGCACCTCGATGCTCACCGTGCTGCCCTCGTGGGCCGCGCGGACGATCAGCTTGCCGGTGGGTGACTTGCCCTTGGCGGTGCGGTCGGCCGGCGTCTCGATGCCGTGATCGATCGCGTTGCGGATGATGTGCATCACCGGGTCGCGGATCGCCTCGACCAGCGCCTTGTCGAGCTCGGTGGTGGTGCCCTCGAGCTCCACGGTGACGCGCTTGCCGGTCTGCTGCGCGAGGTCGCGCACCTGCCGGGGGATCTTCTCGAACACCCGCGCCACCGGCTGCATGCGGGTCTTCATGATCTGCTCCTGCAGATCGGACGTGACGATCGACAGGCGCTGCGCGGCCGCCTGCGAGGCGGTGTCGCGCTGGGTGCGCATGAGCTGCACCATCTGGTTGCGCGAGAGCACCAGCTCGCCCATCAGGTTCATCAGCTTGTCGAGCACGCCCACGCTGACGCGCACCGTGCCGTCGCTGTCGTTGTGTTTGCTGGTGCTCGGCTCGGCCTCGGCGCGCGCCTCGTGCGGCGGCGCAGAGGGCGGGGGCAGGGGCGCCGTCTCGCGCGGCTGCGGCGCCGGGGTGGGGGTGAAGGTCGGCGCTGCCTCCACGGGGGCGGGCGCTGGCGGCTGGGCCTGCACCGGCTCGGGCTGGGGCGGCGGGGCAGGCGCGGTCGGGGCGGGGCTGGGCACGGCCTGCACCTCGTCACCCAGCTCGTAGTACTTGCGCAGCTGGGCGATGGCGCCGGCCGAGTTGAGCGAGCCTTCGCCGTCGGTGTCGCGCGTCGACTCGACGTAGGTGCGCAGACAGTCGATGACCTCGACCATCAGCGCGAAGTGTTCGGCGCGCGGCTGCATCGTCTTGTCGCGCAGGCGCGACATCAGGTCTTCCGCGGCGTGGGCCAGGGCGGTGGTCTTCTCGTAGCCGAGCAGGCCCGCGGTGCCCTTGATGGTGTGCATGTCGCGGAACATCACGTCGACCAGGTCGGCGCGGCCTTTGCCCTCTTCGGCGTCGAGCAACATCTGCTCGACGCGCTGGAGCGCTTCGAGTGATTCGTCGACGAAGAGCTGCTTGATCTCTGCGTCTTCGCTGAGGCTCTGACTCATCGGGTCCCTCCCTGGGGCCACGCCATCCACTCGAGGACGGTCTGTGAAAGTCGATCGATCGAGGCGACGGCGTCGGCCGCTCCGGCGTTCATCACCGCGCCGGGCATGCCCCACACCACGCTCGAGTCCTGGTCCTGGATCAGCACCGGGTTTCCGGTCTGTCGCAACGCCACCGCCCCCTTCGCTCCATCGGCACCCATGCCCGTCAACACCAGCGCGAGGCAGGTGCCGGGACAGACCTGGGCGATGCTGCGAAACATCGGATCGACCGCGGGCTTGCAGTGGTGCTCGGCGGGCCCGTCGAAGTGCCGCGACACCAGCTGGCCCCCCACGCGCTCGATGGTGAGGTGCTTGCCGTGGCCCGCGAGGTAGGCGCGGCCCTTCTGCAGCGGGGCGCGATCCATCGCCACCTCCACCGGCCGGCCACCCTGCTGGGTCAGCAGCTCGGCGAGGTAGCCGAGGTGCAGCGACGGCATGTGCTGGGTGATGACGATCGGCGCGGTGAACCACGCCGGCAGCCCCTTGAGCACCTTGAGCAGCGCGGGCGGCCCGCCGGTCGACGAGCCGATGGCCAGCAGATCGCGCCGGGGCTCGGGCTTGAGCCGCGGCCCGCTGGGCGGAACGATCGGCCGGCGCTGCTGGGCGCTGGGCTCGCGGCCCTTGCCGTCGGCGAACACGCGACGCAGCTCGTCTTCGAAGCCGGCGAGGCTCTTCGCGTCGGGCTTGGTCAGCAGCGCCGAGGCGCCGAGGAAGACCGCGTCGACGCCGGTGCGCGCGCCCTTCTCGGTGCCCGCCGTGACCAGCACGGTGATCACCGAGGGGTGCGTGGCGCGGCACCACTTGAGGAAGTCGAGGCCCGACTCGTTGCGCAGCACTACGTCGACGGTGACCGCGTCGACGTCGCCGCCGGCGAGCCGCTTGCGGGCCGATTCGATGGTGCTGCAGGCGGCGACGACCTCCAGGCCGAGGCTGGTGAGGAGTCGCGACAGCACGGTGCGGAACACCGCGTCGTCGTCGAGCACGACGAGCCTCAGCGGCCGCGCGGCTTTGCCCGGCGGCGCCTGTGCGATGGCTGCGAAGCCCATGGGGTGACCTCAGGAAGCGCGGAGCGCCGATTCGAGCTGGGTGCTGAGGTCTTCGAGCGCGCGGGCGCTGGTCTGGGTGGTGGTGGCGTTCTTCTCGGCTTCGCGGGCCGCCTCGGCCACGCCCGAGATGTTCGACACCACGCTGGCGACCGACGTCGAGACCTCGGTGGCGTTGCGGGCGATCTCCCTGGTGGTGGACGCCTGCTCTTCGACGCTGGCGGCGATCGACGAGGCGTAGGTGTCGATCTGCGACATCACCTTCACGATGTCGGCGACGAACTCCACGCTCTTCTGGGTGTCGATGCGGATGGCGTCGATCTGCTGGCTGATCTCTTCGGTGGCCTTGCTGGTCTCCTTCGCCAGCTCCTTCACCTCGTTGGCGACGACCGCGAAGCCCTTACCGGCCTCACCCGCGCGCGCCGCCTCGATGGTGGCGTTGAGCGCGAGCAGGTTGGTCTGCTGCGCGATGGTGCTGATCACCTTGGTGATCTTCCCGATGTTGGCCGACGCGGCCGAGAGGCTCTGCACCATGGGGTTGGCGTTCTCGGCGAGCTCGCGCGCGTGGCGGGCGGTGCGGGCCGACTCGGTGGCGTTGGAGGCGATCTCCTTCACCGTGGCGCTCATCTCTTCGGCCGCGCTGGCGACCGAGGCGACGCTGCTCTTGATCTGCTCGGCCGCGCCGCTGACCATCATCGACTGCGCGCTGGTCTCGGTGGCGCCGGCGGCGAGCTGGCTGGCGGTGGTCGACAGCTCGGCGGCAGACGCGCGGATCTGCTGGCTGGAGGCCTCGACCTTGGCGAGCGTCGCGGCGAGCAGCTGTTCCTTGCGGATCTGCTCGTTGGCGTCGGTGAACGAGACGAAGGCCCCGAGGAAGCGCTTGTCGGCGCTGGAGATGGGGTCGGCGTGGATGCGGTAGAAGCGGCCGTACCACTCGGTGGTGTACGTGTGCGGCAGGCTCGCCGCGTTGGTGAAGATGGGCGCCTTGTCGTCGATCGAGGGAATGACCGCCGTCAGCTTCGCGCCGGGCGTGAAGGCCGGGCCGCCGAGCTGCGCGAGGCTGTCGCGGAGCGCGCGGTTGATCCAGCTGACGGAGCCGTCAGGCAGCACCACCAACAGCGCGGAGGCGGCGTCGTCGAGCAGCTGCAGCACCGAAGGGCCGACCGGCTCGGCCGACGGCAACGGCTCGAAGCCCGACGCCTCCACGGTGGGGCGGGCGGCCGCGGGCTTGCGCGTGGTGCGGGGCTTGCGGGCGGTGGGCTCGGGGCGCGCCGTCGGCGGGGCGGGCGCCTTGAAGACCCGCGCGTCCTGCGGCTCGGGGCGGGCGCGGCGGGCAGAGGTCGAAGAGGTGCGGCGGCGGCGGGTCGGGCGGTTGGTCTTCAAGTCGGGTTCCCTTCGTGGGGTGGTGTGGCGCAGGACCACCCACTGAGCGAAGGCTGTGCCACCGGCGATCAGCCCAGATCGCGCGGAGTTGAAAATGCTGCGCCGAGGTCGGGCGTTACCCCCGAGGTCAGCGCGACTCGACGGGGATCGTCAGAGACGAGGCGCGGTTGACCCCTGCACCGAGACGCCATGTCCACAGAAGCACGCGGTGGCGCGGGCCTTGCGATCAAGCGCGCGAATGCCCGCTCAACTCCCGCTCGAAGTGTGGATCACCGCAGTCGAAGACGGTCTGCGTGACGTCGCCCGAGATGGAATGGGCCACGCGAACCTCGAGGTCATTTCCCGGACCGCCGAGATCCCCGAGAAGATGCCGGGGGCCTTCATTCCCCTGATGAGCGCCGACGAGTCGGTGCAGGTCGGCCTGGTGTCGACGCCCGACGGGGCCCAGAAGATGGCCCGCGCGATGTTGCAGATGGGGGAAGGGGAGACGCTGTCGCAGGCCGATCTCGCCGACGCGCTGGGCGAGGCCACCAACATCCTCGCGGGCTTCGTGAAGCGGAACATGCAGCCGCACAAGCAGAACGTGCAGCTCGGCCTGCCCCTGTACGTCAACGGCCACCTCGAGATGACCGACCGGGTGCGCGCGATCGTCAGCCACCTGAAGATGGGCGAGATCCCGGTGGCGGTGATCGTCTTGCGCGCGGCGGCGTACCAGCCCCACTCGCACTGAAGCGGCGCCGCCGCCCAGAAACACCACGAGCCGGCCCCTCGACTGAGGAACCGGCTCGCGGGCTGCTGCGACCGACTGCGACCCTTACTTGCGGGCCGCCGCCTCAGCCGCCTGCTTCTCCTTGAACTTCTTCATCAGGAGATCCTGCTCGCTCTTCGGCACGGCCGAGTAGCGGGCGAACTCCATCGAGAACTCCGCCTTGCCCTGGGTGGCCGAGCGGAGGTCCGTCGAGTAGCCGAACATCGTGTTGAGCGGGACCTCGGCGACGACGGTCACGTGACCCTCGGCGGTGCCCGTCTCCATGATGATGCCGCGGCGCTGGTTGACCTGGCCGACGACGCTGCCCTGGAACTCGGCCGGGGCGCGGACTTCGACCTTCATCACCGGCTCCATGACGACCGGCTTGGCCTGCTCGTAGCCTTCACGGAAGGCCATGATCGCGGCGGTCTTGAACGCCTGCTCGGACGAGTCGACCGCGTGGAAGGCGCCGTCGTTCACCACGCAGCGCACGCCGACGACGGGGAAGCCGATCAGCGAGCCCTTCTTGATGGCCTCGTTGAAGCCCTTCTCGATGCCGGGAATGAACTCCTTGGGGATCGAGCCACCGACGGTCTCGTTGACGAACTCGTACTGGAGCACCGCGTCGGAGGGCAGCGGCTCGAGGTAGCCGCACACGCGCGCGAACTGACCAGAACCACCGGTCTGCTTCTTGTGCGTGTACGCGTACTCACCGCGCTGGGTGATGGTCTCGCGGTAGGCGACCTGCGGCTTGCCCGAGACGACTTCGCAGTCGTACTCGCGGCGCATGCGCTCCATGTAGATCTCGAGGTGGAGCTCGCCCATGCCGCTGATGATGGTCTCACCCGACTCGTCGTCGCGGTGCACGCGGAAGGTGGGGTCTTCCTTCGTGAAGCGGTTGAGCGCCTTGCCGAAGTTCGCCTCGCCGGTGCGGTCCTTGGGGGCCACGGCGAACGAGATCACGGCGTCGGGCACGTGCATCGACGTGAGCGTGTAGTTCACGTCGCCGTCGGTGAAGGTGTCGCCCGAGGTGGCCTCGATGCCGTACAGCGCGACGATGTCGCCGGCCTCGGCCGTCTGGATCTCTTCGCGGCGGTCGGAGTGCATGCGGAACATGCGGGGCACGCGCTCCTTCTTCTGGTTGCGCGAGCAGTTGACGATGAACTCGCCCGACTTCACCGTGCCCTGGTAGACGCGGAAGTAGGTGAGCTGACCGTACTGGTCCTGCTGGAGCTTGAACGCCAGGCCGACGAACGGCTTCTTGGGGTCGCTCGAGAGCACGACCTTCGCTTCCTGGTTGCGCTGGTCGAGGGCGATGTTCTCGACTTCCGGAGGCGAGGGGAGGAAGTACATGACGGCGTCGAGCAGGGCCTGCACGCCCTTGTTCTTGTACGCCGAGCCGCACATCACGGGCGTCATCTTCAGCGCGAGGGTCGCGCGGCGCACGGCGGCGCGGAGCTCTTCGGTGCTGATCGCTTCGCCGTTGAGGTACTTCTCGGCGAGCTTCTCGTCGACGTCGGCGACCATCTCGATGATCAGCTCACGGCGCTTCTTGGTCTCTTCGGCGTACTCGGCCGGCACGTCCTCGAGGCGAACCTTCTCGCCCTTCTCGCCGTCGAAGAAGTAGGCCTTGCCTTCGATGGGGTCGATGACGCCCATGAACTTGTCTTCGGCGCCCATGTTCACCTGGATGGGCACGGCGTGGTGGCCGAGCTTCTCCCGGAGCATGTCGGCGCAGCGCAGGTAGTTCGCGCCGGCGCGGTCCATCTTGTTGACGAAGCAGATGCGGGGAACGCCGTAGCGCTTCATCTGGCGGTCGACGGTGATCGACTGGCTCTGCACGCCGGCCACCGAGTCGAGCACGAGGATCGCGCCGTCGAGCACGCGCAGCGAACGCTCGACTTCGATCGTGAAGTCGACGTGTCCGGGGGTGTCGATGAGGTTGATGTTGTGCTGCTCCATCTGGCCCAGCGAACCCGTCCACGTCGCGTAGGTCGCGGCAGACTGAATCGTGATGCCCTTCTCGCGCTCGAGATCCATCGAGTCCATGACGGCGCCGACGCCGTCCTTGCCGCGGACTTCGTGGATTTCGCGAATACGGCCCGTGTAGAAGAGGATGCGCTCGGAGAGCGTCGTCTTGCCCGAGTCGATGTGGGCGGAGATGCCGATGTTGCGGATTCGTTCAAGCGGGATGGTCGCCATAGCGGCGGCCCGCGTACTGAAAGGCTGCTTGAAACACAAGCACCGCGCGCCTACGAACCGCCTCCATGAGTGATGAGGTGCAGAACGAGGGGCCAGCGCTGCCCACCTTTGCTCCTCACGAACGGGTCTGCGGCAACTGCAAGCTGTGGCGCGCGCACTCCCTGGATGCCGTGAAGGGCTGGGTCGGCAACTGCCGCATTCAACCCAACCGGGGTTTGTTTCCACCCGCTGCGCCGCTGTGTGACGCCTTCGTGGGCCGCGGCGAGAACGTCACCGTCACCGTCGAGCCCGCGACGAAGCGCGCGCGGGCGATCAAGCCCATCGGCCCGCTGGTGCGCCGCGCCGACGGCCGTGAAGTGGTGGCCGGCGCGCCCACGCAGTTGCCGGCGATCGACCCCCAGACCCCCATCGACTTCGAAGGAGATCAGATGACCCGCGCCGAGCTGATGGAGCTGTTCCTCGAGGCCTCGGGCCTCACCGACGTGACGCTGGCCGGCAAGTGGGAAGGCGGCACCGTGCGCCTCGTGCCCGCCGACCCCACGCTGCAGGCCAAGGACCTGCCGATCGACGCGCTGTTCCACAAGGTGGTGATGGTGCGCGATCGCCTGCGGGTGCTCGAGCAGAAGATCAACGGCCACCCCAAGCTCAGCGACACCGACAAGGTCGAGATGCAGCAGTACGTCACCCGCTGCTACGGCTCGTTGACCACCTTCAACGTGCTCTTCAAGGACAAGGCCGATCACTTCGTCGGCTCGAAGGACGACTGATCAGGTCGCCACTTCCGCCGCGTCGGTCATGTGGGCCATCAGCCGGGTGCGCCCGCGGTTGAGCGCGCTCTTCACCGTGCCCTCGGGCAGGCCGAGCATGCGGGCGATCTCCGGGTACGAGTAGCCGCGCAGATCGCGCAGCGTCACCACCAGGCGGTGCTGCTCGCTGAGGTGCTCGAGCGCGGCGAGGAACATCGCGTGGCGCTCGTGGCCCACCGCCGCTTCTTCGGGGCACTCCGACGCGCTCACCGGGCTCTCGAGCCGGCCGCGCCGCTTCTTCGCGCGCAGCGAGTTGATCGACGAGTTGACCAGGATGCGGTGCAGCCACGTGGTGTACGCGGCCTTGCCGTCGAAGCGCACGTTCTGGCTGAAGAGCCGGGTGAAGACTTCCTGCACCACGTCTTCGGCTTCGTCGGCGTCTCGCAAGATGCGGCGGGCGATGGAGAGCGCACGGCGGCGGTGCTGACGGTACAGCTCGGTCATCGGGGGGAGCGCGGACATGGGCGCTGAAAACGACCCACCCGCGTCCGAGATCTATTGACGCGCGCCGACAGCCCAGCGCCCCTGAAATCAGCCGCTTACTCTTCGTTCGCCGACCCGATGCCCCATTCCTTGAGGCGCTTGAAGAGCGTCGAACGGGCGATGTCGAGCTCCTTGGCCACCTGGTCGCGGGTGCTGAAGCGGCGAATGGCGCCCTCGATGATCATGCGCTCGGCGCGCTCGAGCTGGGCTTCCAGCGACATGCCGGGGATGCAGTCGAGCTCGCCGCCGATCTTCGCCGCCAGCTGCGCGTCGGAGTTCTTCGAGTCGAAGGTGAGATCGGTGACGTCGATGTTCGGGCCCTTGCGCAGCAGCAGCGCGCGGTGAATCACGTTGCGCAGCTCGCGGATGTTGCCCGGCCAGGCGTGCAGCTCGAGCGCCTTCATCGCCGCCGGCGTGAGCAGCACCCGCTGCCCGCGCGGCGCGTGGAGCTTGAGGAAGTGATCAGCCAGCAGCTTGATGTCGTTGGGGCGCGCGCGCAGCGGCGGCAGGTGCAGCGGGATCACGCACAGCCGGTAGTAGAGGTCTTCGCGGAACTTGCCCTCGCGCGACATCGCCAGCAGGTCACGGTTGGTGGCCGCCACCACACGCACGTCGACCAGCTGCGGGCGCGGCGCACCGACACGCTTGATCTCGCCCGACTCGAGCGCGCGCAGGAGCTTGGCCTGCAGATCGAGCGGCAGCTCGCCGATCTCGTCGAGGAAGATGGTGCCGCCGTCGGCCTCTTCGAAGGCGCCCTTGCGCGCGTTCATCGCGCCGGTGAACGCGCCCTTCTCGTGGCCGAACAGCTCGCTCTCGATCAGCTCCTTGGAGATCGCCGCGCAGTTGACGGGGATGAAGGGCGCCGTGGCGCGGTTCGACTGCGAGTGAATGGCGCGGGCCACCAGCTCCTTGCCGGTGCCTGATTCGCCGAACACCGCCACCGCCGCCGTCGAGGGCGCCACGCGATCGATGAGCTCGATGAGGTGGCGCACCGCGGGGTCGGTGCCGATCAACCCGTAGGTGCCGGTGGCGCCCGGCTTGGCGGTGGTGCTCAGCGCGGGCTCGATGATCAGCTCGCCTTCGCCGACGCGCAGCGTGGTGAAGAAGGGCACCTCGGCTTCGAAGATCCGAATGCCGCCGACCCACGTGCCGTTGGTCGAGCGCTGATCGCTGACCAGGAACCGGTTGTGCTGGCGCGTCACCTTGAGGTGACGGCCCGAAACGAATCGCTGGTTCAGCACGAGGTCATTTCCGGCATCCTTCCCGGCGGTGAAGCTCTCGGTCTGCAGCTTGTGCGTCGATTCCTGCGTGCCGCTGCGCAGCCGCACCTGCGCGGGCATCTTCGGGCTATCGCTCGCCTCGGCCGCGGCGATCATCTCGGTGCGCGGGCCCAGCTCGGTGGCGTCGGCGTCGACGCTGGCGGCCGCCTGGCGGAAGATCGCGCGCCACTGGCCGAGCACCAGATCGGCGCCGTCCTGCACGAAGCCGTCGCTCATCTTCTTGCCCGCGACCAGCGTGCCTTTGCCCGAGAGGTCCTGCAGCACGCAGCGGCCGTCTTCGAGGTGGAGCGCCACGTGCTGCCGCGAGACCTCGGGATCGGGGATCACCACGTCGCAGCGATCGCCTCTCCCCAGGACCACCCGGTCTTCGCCCATCGCCAACCGCAACACCTCTTCCCCCCGCCGGAAGAACACGAGCTCAGCCATGGCGGCGCACCTACCACGGCGTCGTTGGGCTCACCAAGGCCCACACCGCGGCACGGTGACCGATGGAGCCGCACCACGACAGGGGCCACACTCGTGAGCGTGCCGGCGCGGGAGTCTGGACAGGCAGCGGTCGAGACCGCCATCACCATGCCCCTCACCCTCTTCATGGTGCTGGGCACGCTGCAGCTCTTCATGCTGCTGCAGGGGCGGTTGTTCGCCGAGCACGCGGCGTGGGCGGCGGCGCGCGTGGGCTCGGTGCGCCACGGCGACTGCAAGGCGATGACGCACGCCTCGATGCTCGCGTTGCTGCCGAGCTTCACCTCGTACCTCGGCGACGCCACGCCGGGCGCCACGCCGCACGCCAAGCTGGCGAAGGCCTTCGCGCTGCGCACCGACGGCAAGCCCCACGAGAACCAGTACGACGCGGTGTTCGACGAGCCGCACGATCGCGCGGTGTTCTGGATCTTCCGCCCCTCGCCGCGGGTGGCGGAGGTGCGCCGCGATTCCGAAGAAGACTTCGACGATCTCGATCGCCCCGGCTACCGCCTCGAGGTGCGCGTCATCTACTGGTACCCGCTGCGGATCCCCTTCGCGAACTGGGTGATGGCCACCCTGTACCGCGCGTGGTTCGGCTTCGCCGACTACAAGAAACAGAACCCGCTCATCCCCACCCAGAAGGCGAACTGGACCTCGAGCTCGCGCGCCCTCGACGGGTTCCGCACCGAGTTCGTCGAGCGCTACGACCAGCAGCAGTACGTCTTTCCCGTCACCGGCACTGCCGCGATGCGCATGATGACGCCGCCGCGCCGCGAGTTCTTCCGCCGTCAGCACTGCGACCCGACCCCATGAGCGCGCCCCGTGGCCAGAACCTGGTGTTGCTCTCGCTCACCATGCTCTTCCTCGTCTTGATGGTGACGATCACCATCGGGCTGGGGCTGCGCATTCGGCAGAAGCACGAGCTGCAGAACCTCGCCGACGCGGCGGCGTACTCGAACGCGGTGATGACCGCGCGCACGTTCAACAACATGGCCGTCGTCAACCGGCTGCAGGTCTCGTACTGGGTGGCGATGGCGGCCGACGAGTCGCTCATCTCGTGGACCTCCTACGCGCACGCGATGGCCAACGGCGTGCACAACGCGGCCGACGACATCTTGCAGTCGCAGTGCGGACGGCGGCTGCGCCCCAACGTGCGCAACCAGCTCGCCGACTTCCGCGACGCGGTGAAGTCGTACGTGCGCAACGACATCGAAGGGCCGTCCGACGCGCTGTGGCGCCAGATGGATCAGGCGGCCGGCAACGAGGCGCTCACCATTCAGGGGCAGATCGCCGGCCTGCGCGCCGAGCTGACGCCTGGCGTGACGTCGTCGAGCCCCGGCAACCTGCGCGACGAGTTCTACCGGCAGGTCACCTCGCAGCAGCTCACGCGGCAGATCCTCGCGGCGGCGCGGCAGAACGACATCTCGGTGATCGACGACGGGCAGGGCGGGGCGCCGAACACCGCGGCGGCGATCTCCATGCGCGAGGTGAACTGCGACTTCGCCGACACCGGCAACGGCCCGCTCGACGACACCGAGCCCGGAGGCTCGGGCCTGTGCCTGCGCGCGACGTGGAGCACCAACATGCTCGAGGCGGCGATGGGCTCGCGCGGCCACAGCTTCCTCACCGGCCGCTCGCAGATCCCCGACAAGGTGTTGATGCGGCTCAACCAGATCGCCGCCAACTACGGCTCGGTCTCGTACGCGCTCACCGGCAAGGGCGGCAGCGCGTACTGGTCGAGCTCCGAGACGCACGGCAACGTGGCGAGCGGCACCGAGGCCTGGGGCGACGATCACGGCGGCGCGGTGGTGTCGGCGGGCAACTGCTCGGCGACGGTCGGCGTCATCGCCCACGTGCGCTCGACGCACCTGCTCGACACCGGCGATCAGCACCTGTGGGTGCCCAAGCTCAACGGCAGCGACGTCGACCAGAACCCCGACGTCGATCACACCATGGGCGACTGCACGCCGATGTGCCCGTCGGTGTGGGTGCGCACCATTGGCTTTCAGCCCGCGGACTCGGCCGACGACGCGTGGGGCCAGCCGAAGATGGTGGTGGCGCTCGAGCGCAACCTCGCGCGCAACCGCTACCCGTGGGAGCTGCACTTCGAGTTCCCCTTCAGCGCCACCGGCGCCAGCAGCTGGGACGGGCGCGGTCGCGAGCTCCACACCCGCGCGGGCAAGGGGCTCAGCATTCGCCGGCAGACCGCGCTGGCGACGGGCATCGCGTACTACCACCGCAAGGAACACTGGGAGGAGTTCCCCAACCTGCTCAACCCCTTCTGGCGCGCCACGCTGGCCCCGATGGACGTCGACTCGGCCGTGCCCTATCGCTCGCGCGACATCGAGCGCGCGCTGAGCAACAGCGAGACGACCCCCAACGGCGCCGACTACACGTGGCAGCGCGACGCGTACCGAGCGCTGGTGGGCGCGGGCTTCGAGGGGCTGCACTGATGCGCGGCCAGGCGACCGTCGAGCTGGCGCTGGCGAGCGTGGTGTTCGTCGCGGTGCTGCTGATCGGCATTCACATGGCCGAGTACTCGCAGCTCTCACTCAAGGTGCAGGACGCGCAGGCCTTCGCGGTGTGGGAAGCGACCGGCCGCCGCGTGCAGGATCGCAAGCTCGACGGGGCCACCTCTCCCGAGCCGTTTCGCCGCACGATGGACTCGACGACCGGCGTGGGCTTCGAGGCGCAGCAGCGCTTCGCCGACTTCGACGGGCTGGCGACCAGCAACCACGGCAACGTCATCGGCCGCGCGCTGACGCAGGGGCGCGGAGTGAAGGTCTCGTGCGAGCCCGATCGTTCGCTCTCGTTTCCGGCGACGGTGACCGCGCGGCCGGTGCTGCTCAACGTGGGCGGGCTGCGGTGCACGGCCTCGGCCGAGGTGCGGGCGATCAACATTCCGCGGCGCTTCATGAACAAGGCGATCGTCCGCGAAGAGCCCATCCCCGTGTGTGGCATGGGGCTGCCGGTCAACGGGGTGTGTGAAGGCTCGCTCTCGGTGCTCACCAACGACTGGGGCCTCTTCGGCGACGAAGAGACGAAGGAGTGCAAGAACGACTGTGACGTCTCGCACTACCGTGGCCTGGTGCGCTCGTTGTGGGCCGGTGGCGGCGGGGCCGGGCGCGCGTTCGCCGAGCGCTTCGCGGGCACACCGGGCACCGACGCCAACGAGTTCCAGTTCAGCTACGCGGGCATCGAGTCCGATCTCACCGACTACGTCGGCGGCGAAGGGCTGCCCACCTTCATCACCGGTGGGGCCGGCGCGGGCATGGTGCCGAAGAAGACGCACCCGAAGTGTTTCCTCGGCAAGGCCTGCCCGTGACGCTCGCCGTGGCGTTAGCGGCCTGGCTGGGCGCGACCCCCGATGCGGGCGCGGCGACGTTCTCGTGGGACGTGCCGGGGCAACTGCAGCTCGTCCCCGTCGGCCGGAAGCTCGAGCGAGACGGCCTGCCGATGGTGGTTTACCTGGCGAAGTCGAGCTGGGAGCTCGATCGCCTGCTGCTCCACTACGCGGGGCGCTTCGCCGAGGCGGGCTTCTTCATTCCTCCGAAGATGGGGCGGCTGCCGGGGCTCAAGCTGCCTCGCGTGGTGGCGCTCGACGACCGGCGCATGGTGAGCTTCCTCGTCTACGGCTGGCCCGAGCCGGACGGTTCGACGACCCTGGTGTTGGGCGCCGCCGATCTCGCGCACCGCAAGCCGTCGCAGGGCGGGGTGCTGCCGGTGTTCCCCGGCGCGAAGGCCCCGACCACCTTCAACGTCGAGCTGGCCACCGCGCTGTCCTTCGTGGCGAAGGCCACGCAGGACGAGGTGATCGACTTCTACCGCTCGGTGCTGCCTGCCGGCGGCTGGCAGGAACGGGAGCCCGGCACCTTCGTGCGCGAAGGGCGCGCGGTGCGGGTGCTGGCGAAGACGCTGAAGAACGGCGAGCTGTCGGTGGTGGTGCTCGAGCAGAGCGATCAGGCGCCGATCGACGCGCAGTGAAGTGACTCCTTGGTGCCGGTCCGTCTTTCGCGGACACTCGAGGCTCCCCCATCTCGAGAGGTGTCCTTGCTTCGAACGACGCTGTCGTTGTGCGCGGTTCTCTTCGTCGTGGTCCTCTCTGGCTGCCGGTCTGCGAGCAGCTGCGCGGTCGACTGCAACGGGAGCTGTCCCAACCTGCAGACGGACAACGCGAACTGTGGGGCATGCGGGACGGTGTGCGCGGCCGGGCAGGTGTGCTCGGCGGGGACGTGCGCGGTCAGCTGTGCCGCGAGCCTCACCACGTGCGGCACCGGCACCAGCGCCGTGTGCGCCAACACCCAGACCGACCCGGCGAACTGTGGCGCCTGTGGCACTGCGTGCGCCGCGGGTGAGGTCTGTTCCGCCGGCACCTGTGCGGTCACCTGCGCGGCCACGCTGTGTGGGGCCGGCGCCTCGGCGGTCTGCACCAACACGCAGACCGACAACGCGAACTGCGGCACGTGCGGCACCGTCTGTGGCGCGGGCTCGGCCTGCACCGGCGGCCTGTGCACCACCACCTGCGCGTCGGGGCAGACGGCGTGTGGCGCGGGCAGCGCGGTCTTCTGCGCCAACACCCAGACCGACTCGGCCAACTGCGGCGCGTGCGGGGTCGCCTGCGCTTCGGGCGAGCGCTGCATCGCGGGCGCCTGCGAGACCACCTGCGCGGCGAACCTCACCAGGTGCAGCGTGGGCGGCGCTTCGTTCTGCGCCAACACCCAGGCCGACAACGCCCACTGCGGGAGCTGCGGCAACGCCTGCGGCGCAGGTCAGGTCTGCTCGGCCGGCCAGTGCGCCTCGACGTGCGGGGCCAACCTCACCACGTGCGGCGTCGGTCCGGCGGCGGGCTGCGTGAACCTGATGAGCGACCTCGCGAACTGCGGGAGCTGTGGCAGCTCCTGCGGCCCGGGGCAGATCTGCTCGAGCGGCGTGTGCGCGACGACCTGCGCCGCGAACCTCACCCAGTGCGGCGCGGGGGCCAGCGCGACGTGCGTCAACACGCAGACCGACAACGCCAACTGCGGCACCTGCGGCACGGTGTGCGGGGCCGGCAAGGTGTGCTCGATGGGAACGTGCACCACCACCTGCGCGAGCAACCTCACGCAGTGCGGCAGCGGCGCCAGCGCGACCTGCGCCAACACCCAGACCGACAACGCCAACTGCGGAATGTGCGGCGTGGCGTGCGCGGCGGGCCGGGCCTGCGTCGGGGGCACCTGTGCGACCACCTGCGCGTCGGGCCTCACCTCGTGCGGGGCGGGCGCGGCGGCGACCTGTGTCGATCTCAGCTCCAACCCCACGCACTGCGGGTCCTGCGGGGCGCCGTGCGCCACGGGTCAGGCCTGCGTGGGCGGCACCTGCAGCGCGGTGTGCACCAACCAGCAGACCACCTGCGGCACCGGCTCGAGCTCGGTGTGTCGCGACGTGCGCTACGACCCGAGCGCGTGCATCAACTGCGGTCGTTCGTGTGGTGGCGGTCAGGCGTGCGCGTCGATCGACGGCTGCGTGCCCGCCTGCTCTCCCGCGACGGACGGCAACCGGGAGTTCCTCTCGAACACCACCCTCGCCGCGGGCACCTACAGCTTCGGCTACTTCCGCATCGCGCCGGGCGTGACCGTCACCGTGACGGGCTCGGTGCCGTTGATCATCCGCGCGAACTCGATCGAGATCGAAGGCACGCTCAACGCGTCGGCGAACGGCTCGACCCCGGGTAACGCCGGCGGTGCAGGCGCGACCGGCGCGTCTCAGGCCGGCGCGACCAGCCCCGGCTCGGGAGGCACGCCCGCGGGTGGTGGCGCCGGCGGCGCGTCCGGTAAGGGCGGCGGCGGTGGTGGCAACGCCACGGCGGGTGGGACGGCGAGCAGCGGCGGCGCCGGTGGCTCGGCCTTCGGCACCGCGACGATGTCTCCCTTCACCGGCGGTGGCGGCGGCGGCTCGGGCGGCACGGGCGCGGGCTGCTGCTCGTGGAACAACTTCGGTCCCGGTGGCGGCGGCGGCGGTGCGGTGCGGCTCAAGGCCGCGGTGGTGCGCGTCAGCGGCGCGGTGCTCGCTGATGGCGCGAACGGGGTCAGCACGCCCAGCTCCAACGCCGGTGGCGGCGGCGGCGGTGGCGCCGGCGGCATGGTGTGGATCGAGGCGACCACCCTCGCGTCCGTCACGGGGCGCGTGTCGGCGCTGGGCGGCACGGGCGGAACCGTCAACTTCACGTCCGCGTCGGCGGGCGGCAACGGAAGCGCGGGCCGCGTGCAGATCATCGGGCCCACCCAGGCGCTCACCGGGCAGATCACCCCGGCGGCGGTGACCAGCTCGCTGGCGGCCTGCACCAACCCGTAAGCCGCGCCGAATGCACCTCGTGCGCAGCGCGCAGTTCGGTGAGTGGCAGCAGGTGACGGCGGCGCTGGTGGGGGCTCCGGCCGAGCTTCCCCTCGACGCGCTGCTGGTGGAGGCGGTGCGCGGCAACGCGCTGCGGTGGACCGAGCGCGACGAAGCGCACGGCGTGCCGCTCGAAGGGACGCTCGCCCGCTGACTCAGGGCGCCGCGACCTGCACCGGGAAGTCGAGGCGGGTGATGGTCTCATCGGCCTCGACGTCGACGTGGAGCACCTGGTCCCCCGGCGCGCCAAACACCACGGTGCCGCGGTAGAGGCCGTCTTCCCCGAGCGCGGGCGCCACGTCACCCTCGGTGGCGGGCGTGAGGTGGAAATGGAGATCGTTCACCGGCGCCCACTCGGTGCCGTCGAGCGCTTCGTGCGCGCTGACGACGATCTCATTGCTCCCCACCTTCAGCGCCGCGGGCGCGCCGAGCGTCACCACCACCTGCCGCTGCGCGCGGGTGAGGACCTTCTCGAGCGGCGAGTCGGCGACCGAGAGCACGCCGAGATCGACCAGCTCGGTCACGCCGTCGTGCGACAGCTCGACGTCGATCGACAGCCGCCAGGTCAGCTCGGCCGAGCTGGGGGCGGTGAAGATCAGCAGGCCTTCGAAGAAGCCGTCGGCGCTGGGCGCGTGCTCGGGGTTCATCATCGGGCATGAGCCCTCGGTGCCGGCGCCGTGGCGCATGGGGTGCTGCATGAGCTCTGCGTGAGGCACCACGGCCCCTTCGTGGAGCACCTGGTAGAAGACGCGGTTCTGCCCGACCGACAGGGCCTCGAAGCTCGCGAGCTTCACCGTGACGTCACCTTGCGTGCCGGTCGCGCGCACGGTCGGTTGGGCGCCGAGGGGCGAGGCCGCGGGGGCACAGCCGAACACCAGCAGCGAGACGACGGTGAGGGCAGACCTCATGGCGAACCTCCGGGTGGTGACCTGGAGGCCGCGGTGCAAAGCCATCGCCAGCGCGCAACCGTGCGTCTCTGCGAAACGCAGAGCGCCCAGTCATTCAGATTGAGCGCTCAGCGGAACTGCGGGCGGCCGAGGTAGCCGGTGAGCCGGCCCAGGCGCCAGGTCGGGTCCTTCGGATCGGCGCCGATCATCGACAGCGCGCTGCCCAGCAGGCCGAGGCGCTTCTGGAACTCCGGGTCGGGCTTCACGCGGATCTCCATGTTGGGCTCGGAATACTCGAGGCGCTTGGCCATCTTCACCGTGCCGGAGATCGCCAGCTCGAGGTCGCTGCTCTTCGACTTGAACTCCTCGATGGTGGCGGCGCCCTTGTCGATCTTCACCTTCCCCGAGAGCTCGCCGACGGTGATCTTCGGGAGATCGACCGGCGTCGGGTCGGGCCCGAACTGGGGAATGGTGATGTTGGCGGTGCCTCCGTTGATGGCCAGCGCCTTCGCGTCCAACGAGATGGTGCCGGAGGCCTGCGCGAGGTCGGGCTCGGCGGGCGCGTTGGCGGCGGCGGCCACGCGGGGCACGGTGAGATCGACGTGCGCGTCGAGGGTGCCGGCGAAGTCGACGCCCGAGAACGCCTTGAGGTTGCCCTTGGTGAGATCGAGATCTTCCGCGTCGACCTTGATGCGCGCGTTGCCGAAGCCCGAGACGCGGGTGGTGACGGCGCCGCCCAGCAGGTTCACCTTCACCGCCAGCCCCGGCGGAAAGAGCGAGGGCCCGATGCTCAGCGAGTCGATCTTCAGCGCTTCCGGCGGCGGCTCGGCGTTCGACTTCTTGCTGACCTGCACGTCGCTGGCGCGCACCGCGAAGAGGCCCGGGCCCATCTTGCCGATGCGCAGGAAGTACCCCGCGGCGTCGGCCTCGAGGCGCACCCGGTCCTTCAGGGCGTCATAGGGGAAGGTGAGGAAGAACGTCGCGACGAGCGCGAAGAGCGAGAACGCCGTGTAGGCGAGGATGCGTTTCCAGAGGCTGGTCTTCTTCTCGGCCATGGCTCGTTCACTTCATCTTGTAGGTGGCGACCGTGAGCCACGCGGTGACGGTCTCCTGCGCGGGCCGGGGCTCCAGGCGCAGGTACTTCACTTTGACGATGCCGGGGCCCGCCTCGACCGCGGTGAGGAAGTCGACGAGGCGGTTGAGCTTCACGTCGGTGAGCGTCACCTCGACCGAGCTCTCGATGATCTTCGAGTTGTCGAGCTGCGCGTCGGCCTTGGGGTTGATCGACGGGAGCTCGATGCCCGCGGGCTTGGCCTTGTCTTCGAGGTAGCTGACGAGGCGCACGTTGCTGGCGCGGAGCTGGCTCTCGAGCGCGTCCTGCTGTGCCTTCGCTTCGCGGTAGCCGTTGGCCAGCGTCTGCACTTCCTCGAGCTGGGCGATCTTCGCCTGGGTGTTCTTGCGGATCTTGTCGGCCTTGTTGCCGAACGTGAAGACCACCATGAACACCACGAAGACGGCGAGCGCGAGGCCGGCGCCGGTCACCATGCGCTTCTCGCGCGACGACAGCGCCGCGAAAGAAGTCTGAATCGTCTGCTGCAGATCGGTCAGCGCGCTCATCCCTGCGGCTCCGTGTCGGTGGGGCATTCGACCTGAATGTCGAGGCGGCTCGAGACCTTCGTGCCGTCTTTGCTCTTCTCGACCCGGCCTTCGTTCACTTCCTTGAAGCACTTGTACGTCTTGAGGGCGGAGATCAGCTCCTCGAGGTTCTTGCTGTTCTCGGTCTCGCAGCGCAGCGAGATGCGCTCGAGGTCGATGGTCATCTGATCGAACGTGACGTTCATGTCGGGCGGCACGTGCGCGGTGAGCTCGGCGAGCAGCGTGGCGGCCGAGCGCTGCGGAATGCCGGCGGCCGGGCTCTCCTGACCCTTGAGCAGCGAGAGCGCGATGGTGAAGTCCTTCTCGCACTTGCCGAGGATGCGCTGCGTGACGTCGCACAGCACCGCGTCGACCTGCTTCTCGCGGCGCTCGAGCACCGAGTTGCGCACGATGCCGCTGGCGATCAGCAGCACGAAGAGCACCGCGGCGAAGGCGGCGAGCTGACCGAACTTGTCGGACGCGAAGTCGAAGTCGCTCTTGAAGGCGAACTCGCCGCGACGGAGGTTGAAGCGGGGCGCCTTGGCGCCGGTCGCGGTGCCGCGCAGGGCGAGCGCGTACGGCTGCGCGGCCTCCTGCTTGCCAGTGCCCAGCGCGTCGCGCGTGTCGGCCGGCAGCTCGAGCAGCTTCACCGGGAGGTTGAGGTCGCGGCTCATCTGCTCGGCGAGACCCTTGAGCTTCGCCGTGCCGCCGCACAACAACACCTGGCCGATCTCCCGCCGCGAGCGCGCGCTGTACGACTTCAGTGTCGAGCGGAGATCGCGCAGCACCGGCTGGAGCGCGCGCATGAAGGCGCCCGCCGCGCGCTCGGCCTCGGCGCCGACCACTTCGCCGCCGACCGCGCCGTGCTCTTCCTTCCAGGCCTGGGCTTCGGTGAGGCCGATCTTGAACTCGTTGCTCAGCGCCCTGGTCAGCGACCAGCCGCCGCCGGCGAAGGTGCGCGCGGTCTCGACCGGGCCGCCGGCCTTGCCGATGGCGAGGCTGCAGCGCTCGTGACCGAGATCGAGGATCGCCACCGCCTTGTCGCCCTCGGCGGGCAGGGTGGCGAGCAGGTTCTGGTACACGAGGCCGGCGTGGGTGACGATGCGCGGGTCGAGCTTGAGCTCGTGCAGCGCGTCGAGCACCGGCCCCAGCTCGGTCTTCTTCGCCACGCCGACCAGCAGCTGCGCGCCCTTGTCGTCCACCACGCTGATCTGGTGATCGAACACCGCGTCGGTCAGGTCGTACGGCACCTGGCTCTCGATCTCGCCGGGGGCGGTGGCCTCGATCTTCTTCGGGTCGCTGAAGGGCAGCGAGATGGGGTGGGTGGCGATGGAGGTGCCGGGCAGCGCGATGACGATCGAGTCCGCCTGGAGCGGGCCCTGTTCGAGCAGCTTCGGCAACGCCGCCTTCAAGCGATCGAGGCGCTCACCGTCAGGCGGCACGGGCACGGTGACGTACGACTTCACCGTCGCGCCGCGGTACGTCGTCTCGAGGACGACGGCCTTCAGCGAGTGGCTCCCGAGATCGAGTCCGAGGACGCGGGCCATTCGTTATTCCTCTCTCCAATAAACGAGGCGACCGAGCCCGTCGTCGAGCCGCACCACCGCAGTGATGGTGCGTGAGACGTCACCCGCGGTGCCGGTCACGCGCACGCGGTAGGTGAGGCTCTTGTCGCCGATGAACCGGTTGCCCTGCACGTTGTTCTGAATCTGCGCGTTCACGGGGATGCCCGCGGCCGCGACGATGTTGACGAAGTCGGAAGCGCTCATGCCGAACAGCGCGAAGATGCGCGCCGCGCGGATCTTCTTGATGAGCGTGTCCATGAAGATGGGGTCGGCGAGCCGCGGGTCGGGCCGCAGCGGGTCGGCCACCGAACGAATCGCCACCTCGAGCAGCATGGGGTCGTCGGTGTTGATGTTCAGGCGCGCGTTGACGTCGGGGTAGACCGTCAGCTTGTCCTTGAAGGCCGCCATGAAGCGGTCGTTGATGCCGTGCACCATGTACAGCTCGTCGAGGCTGTCGAAGCGGGCGTTCTTCGCGCGGTAGGCGGGGTCGTACTTCACGTAGCCGCCGTTCTCGTCGCTGAAGCCCTTCAAGAAGGGGTCGCCCGAGCCGCTGTAGTTGAGCGTGCTGCCGGTCTCGTCTTCGTCGATCCAATCGCGGAGGTTGGTGATGACCTCGGTGGGCGTCACCTTCACGCGGTTGCTGTCTTCCTTCTCGAAGAGGAACTCGTACTTCTTGTCGCCCAGCGTGGCGGTGAGCTGCTGCAGCAGCACGAAGGCCGTCGCGCCGGGGCCGTCGAGCTTGCTCAAGTTGATGCGCTCTTCTTCGTCGCTGATGACGGTGTCGAAGCAGCCGGTGAAGCTGCCGAAGCGACGCTGCGCCTGGGCCTGACCGAGCTCGGGCATCTCGTCGTCGAAGTCGAACTTCTTGTTCTTCGAGCTGCCGATGGGCGCCTTCACCGGCGCGCCCTTCTCGTCGTACTCGGGCACCATCTGCTGCAGCATGTGGCAGTCGATCTTCGCCATGCGCCACAGCTGAATCGACATGCCGCCGCCGCCGGCCGCCGCGCCCGCGCCGGGGAGCCCGCCCGCACCGCCCAACGCCCCCGCGAGGCCGGCCGCGCCCCCGGGGAGCAGTCCAGCCAGCGCGCCGAGGCCACCAGCGCCACCGGCCCCGCCGAGGAACTGCTGCAGCATGCCGCCGAGGTTGGGGATCTGGATCGAGTCGAGCTGCTTCTGGAAGCGCAGCATCAGCCGCGACATCGAGATGCCCGACTTGGCGAGGTAGTGGGCGCGCAGATCGTCGCGCTGGTTGGTCGCCAGCCGCAGCTCGATGACCGAGTTGTAGCGGACCTCGTTGGCCACCAGCGCGAGCACCGCGATGCCCACCAGCACCAGCAACATCGCCACGCCGCGTTCGCTGCGGGTCTGCTTCGAGCGCCGGGTCCTCACTGGTACCTCGGCAGCTCGGTGTTGAGCATGATGCGCGCCTGCGTCGTGTACTTCACCTCTTTGCCGCTCTCGTCGACGGCGAAGAGGGTGATCTTCACGCGGGTGGGGAGGATCGACTTGCGCTCGGTGCGGCGCGTGTCCCACTCGTCTTCCCACTGCTTGCGCTCGCTGTTCCAGTACTGGAACTCGATCTTCTTCGCGCCCTCGAAGAGCGAGTCTTCGGTGCCGCCGCGCTCCATGCGCTCCTCGAGGAGCACCTTCTCGCGACGCACCAGATCGTTGCGGCCCCTGGCCTTCGGGTCAGGTGAGCTCTTCACCTGGTACTCGACGATCATCTGGTCCGATTCCTTGGCGTCGGCGTACAGGCGCTGGTGGGCGAGGGTGCTGAACATCAGCTTGTCGCGCGTGCCGATGAAGTTGGTCGGGCGATCGTAGGCGTCGCGATAGCGCTTGGGGTCGTAGCGATCGCTGACGTAGGCCGCGCCGATCTCGCGCACCATGCGGCCCATCGCGGCGCGCAGCATGCGGTAGTGCTCGGCCTGGCCCTCGATGATGTCCTTGTTCTGAATGGTGGTGTTGAAGCTGACGCCGATCACCACGCCGATGAAGGCGGTGATGGCGATGGCGATCACCACCTCCATCAAGGTGAAGCCGCGGCGCGAGGTCTTCATCGGCCGATCCCCGGAATGAGGCCGGTGCCGAGGCCCGGGGTGAGCGGCCGCGCGCCGCCGAAGGGCAGCTGCAGGTTGGGGTTCGACAGCGCGTTCTGCGCGCCCGGCACCAGCGGCGTGTTGTCGTCGTCGACGAAGCCGTTGCCGTTGGGCGCGGGCCGTGGCGAGCGCGCGGGCGTGCCGTCGGGGCGCACCAGGCCGCCGTTCGATGCGTTGGGCTGACCCGCCGCCGCGGCTGCACCACCGTTGCGATCGCTGCCGGGCCCGAGCGAGACCACGTGGGTGACGAGGTCGATGCTCTCGGTGAGCTTGCCTTCCTTCCAGCTCACGGTGAGGTGCACCTCGCGCACCGACTTCTGGAGCTGATCGACCATCTGGGTGAACTGCTGCTGCGCGAGCCCGGCCATCGGCCCGAGCGCGCCGAGCAGGCCACCGGCGCCACCGGGTTGCTGACCACCGGCCGCCGCGGCTGCCCCGAGGCCGGCCGCGCCAGCGCCCGCGGCCCCCGCGCCACCACCGAAGAGCCCGCCGAGCAGGCCGCCCGCACCGCCCGCGCCGTCACCCATCGGGAAGTTGAAGAGCGCCCCGAAGAGCTGCTCGGGCGACAGCCCGTTGGTCTTGGGCACGATGATCTTCGCGCGCCACTTGTACCCGGGCCAGCCCTCGGCGCTGAAGTCGCCCGCGTCTTCGTCGTCGTCGGCCGGGAGCGCCTCTTCGTAGAGCTTCTGCTCGAGGTCGGTCATCTTCGAGCGGGCCAGCAGCGTCGCGACGGTGAGCTTCTTCGCGTACACGTGCGAGTAGACGGCGCTGGAGTTGATGTCGAGCACCGCCACCAGCGACACGCCGAGGATCGCCAGCGCGACGACGACCTCCAGCAGGGTGAACGCGCGCGCGTGGCGGGATCTCATGAGCGCGGCACCTCGAGATCCTCGTTGTGGATCTTCGTCTTGCCGGTCAGCGGCGAGATGGTGAGCGTCCACGCGTTGTCGCCCTGGCGCACCCAGACCTGGGCTCGCTCGGTGTACCCCTGCGGGAAGAAGTACAGGTACGCGATGCCCGACTTCACGGCCTCGCGCTGCTTCACCGTCCACACCTCGATCTTCACGCTCGAGGGCAGGGTGTGCTCGACCACGTCTTCGCTCGAGAAGTCCGAGAACTTGGCGGCCTCCTCGACGCGATTCTTCTCTTGTTCCTGCAGCTGCTGCAGCGTCGGCGCGTCGTCGGAGTCGAGCCGGCGGAAGCGCGCGTCGTCCTTCACCTTGTCCTTCGCGGCGGCGCGCGCGTCCTTCAGCTCGTCGTCGCGCCTGGCCGACGCGGTGGCGCCGGCCTTCGCGCACTCGGCGCGCCAGGTGGTGGGGCTCTCTTCGTCGCGCGGCTGGGGGAGCGTGAAGACCAGCCGGCAGGTGCGGCCCGATAGCGCCGCGGTGTCGTAGAGCGCACGAATGGTGCCCGCGAGCTCGGTGGAGGTCTCCTTCGCCTTGGCGCCGGTGAGCGCGCCGACGCCGAACACCACGGCGGCGAACAGCAACACCACGATGCCCAGCGCGACGGTGAGCTCGATGAGGGTGAGGCCGCGCTGCGAGCGGGTCGTCTTCACGAGAAGACCCTCCGCAGCACGTCGACGACAAGCCACACGCCCGCGCTGGCGCACAGCGCCACCACGACCGTGACCGGCGAGAGGCCGGTCTGCTTGTCGTCAGGCTGCTTCACTTCTTGGTCCCCGTGTCCTTCGACGAGATGTCGGCGTCAGACTCGGACCCGCCGGGCGTGCCGTCCTTGCCGTACGAGATGATGACCGGCTTGCCGCCCTCGTTCAGGTACACGTACTCGTGGTCCCACGGGTCGACCGGCATCTTCTCGAGGATCTGCGCGTCGACCACCGCCTTCAGGCCCGCGCCGGTGTCGGGGTAGTTGCCCTTCTTGGCGTAGTAGGTCTTCAGCGCGTTGTTGATGTTCGCGATGTCCATCTTCGCGCGATCGACCTTCGCCTGATCGAGCTGCGGGATGACGGCGATGCCGACCGCGGCCATCAGCAGCGAGAGAATGGTGATGACGACGATGATCTCGATGAGGGTCATGCCGCGGGCGCTGCGGCGGCGACGGGCGAGCTGGCGGGTGAGGGTCGACATGGTGCGGTGCTTCCTTTCAGACGTAGAGGACGACGGCCGCGCAGACGAGCGACGCGGCGATGGCGAGCAGGGTGGCGGTGAGCACACGCTGAATGAGCTGATCCTTCTTCTGAACATCCGAGACGTGCATGGAAGTCCTCACCGAACCATCGAGTTCATCTGGAGAATCGGCATCAGGATCGAGAAGGCGACGAAGGCGATCACCGCGCCCATCACCACGATCATCATCGGCTCGAGCAGCGCGGTGAGCGCGCCGATGCGCACGTTGACGCTCGACTCGTAGCTCTCGGCGACGTTGAGCAGCATGTCTTCGAGCTGGCCCGACCGCTCGCCGATGCCGACCATGTGGTAGACGAGCGGCGGGAATTCGCCCGACTTCTTGAGCGGCGAGGCGATGCTCTCACCTTCACGAATCGCGTCGCGCGCGTTGTCGATCACCGCCGACATCGTCGAGTTGGTGATGACGTTCTTCACGATGTCGAGCGCGTTGAGCAGCGGCACGCCCGACTTGAGCAGCGTGGCCAGGGTGCGCGAGAAGCGCGCCACCGAGAGCTGCCGCACCAGCGCGCCGAACACCGGCACCTTGAGCACGATGCGGTCCCACACCGGCTTGCCGGTCTCCGAGCCGGTCCACCGGTAGAAGAAGAACGCGCCGCCGATGAACATCGGCACCACGATGAACCAGTAGTTCTGCAGGAAGTTGGACGAGATGATCAGCAGCTTGGTCGTCCACGGCAGGTTGACCTTCATGTCGTCGAAGATCTTGGTGACCTTCGGCACCACCACGGTCATCAGCATGATCAACACGCCGCCGCCGATGACCATCATGATCGCCGGGTAGATCATCGTGCCGACGATCTTCTGCTTCAGGCGCGCCTGACCCTCGGTGAACTCCGCCAGGCGCAGCAGCACCGCGTCGAGCGCGCCCGAGCTCTCGCCCGCGCGGATCATGTTCACGAACAGCGGCCCGAAGACCTTCACGTGGTGGTTGAGCGCGTCGCCCAGCGAGCTGCCTTCGTTCACCCGCTGCTTCACGTCGGAGAGGATGCGCTTGAGCTTTTCCTTCTCGACCTGATCGACCATCGCGCTGAGCGCCTCGACGAGCGAGACGCCGGCCTTGAGCAGCGTGGCGAGCTGGCGCGTCATCACCGCGATGTCGTCGGTGTTGACCGAGCCGCCGCCCAGCTTGCGGAGGTTGATGTCGGTGCTGCCCAGCGAGCCCGCCGACGCCGCGCCCTTGCCACCCTTGCCGGGCTTGATGCTGCCCTCGGCCTGCCCCATCACGTCGGTGAGGAAGATGCCGTCTTTGCGCAGCAGCACGCGCAGCGTCTTGGGGCTGTCGGCTTCCTTCAGGCCATCGACGTTCTTCCCGGCGGCGTTGAGCCCTTTGTACTCGTAGACAGGCATGGCGGCTTAGAGGTCTTCCTGCGTGACCGAGAGGACCTCGGCGATCGTCGTCTCGCCCATCGCCACCTTCAGCGCGCCGTCGTCGAGCAGCGCGAGCATGCCCTTCTCGACGGCCTTCTTCTTGATCGTGCCGCTGTCCACGTTCTTGAGCACCAGCTGGCGGATGTCGTCGTCGAGCACCAGCAGCTCGTAGATGCCGCTGCGGCCGCGGTACCCGACGCGGTTGCACGCCGGGCAGCCCTTGGCGCGGTACACGATGTCGCCGCCCATGGCCTTGAAGCGATCGCGGCTGATGCCCAGCTTGGCGATCTCTTCGTCGGTGGGCTGGTACGGCTCGCGGCATTCCTTGCAGACCCGGCGCACCAGGCGCTGCGCCATCACCGCCATCAGCGACGACGACACGAGGAAGGGCTCGACGCCCATCTCGACGAGGCGGGTGACGGCGCCGGCCGAGTCGTTGGTGTGCACCGTCGAGAACACGAGGTGACCGGTGAGCGACGCTTCGATGGCGATCTGCGCGGTCTCCTTGTCGCGGATCTCACCGACCATGATGATGTCGGGGTCCTGCCGGAGGAAGGCGCGCAGGCCGCTCGCGAAGGTGAGGCCGATCTTCGGGTTGAGCGGCATCTGGTTGATGCCCTTGAGCTGGTACTCGACCGGGTCCTCGACGGTGAGGATCTTCACTTCCGGCGTGTTGATGCGCGTCAGCGCGCCGTAGAGCGTGGTGGTCTTGCCGGAGCCGGTGGGGCCGGTGACGAGGATGATGCCGTGGCTGCGGCGGATCAGCTCGTCCATCTCGCCGAGGATCGTCTGGTTCATCCCGATCTCGCCCAGGTCGAGCAGCGTCGCGCTCTTGTCGAGCAGACGCATGACGATGCTCTCGCCGTGCACGGTGGGGATGGTCGAGACGCGAATGTCGATGTCGCGGCCGGCGAGCTTGATCTTGATGCGGCCGTCCTGCGGCAGGCGCTTCTCGGCGATGTTGAGCTGCGCCATGATCTTCACGCGGCTCAAGATCGAGTTCTGGTAGCGCTTGGGCGGCTTGATGATGTTCTGCAGCACGCCGTCGATGCGGAAGCGCACCGCCAGCTCGCGCTCCATCGGCTCGATGTGAATGTCCGACGCGCGCTCCTTCGCGGCGCGGAAGAGCAGCGAGTTGACGAGGCGGATGATCGGGGCCTCGTCGCCCGAGTCGAGGAGGTCGACGTCGCTCTCGAGCACCTGCTCGGCGGCGTCGAGGTCCTGCGCCTCCATCTCGCCGACGACCTGCTCGGCCTCGTTGAGCGAACGGTCGTAGACCGAGTTGATCGCGTCGATGATCGTCGAGGCGCGGGCGATCTTCGCCATCACCTCGCTGCCCAGCATCTCGCGCGCGTGATCGACGACCGCGGTGTCGAGCGGGTCGGCCACCGCGATGGCGATGAACTCGCCCTCGCGCTTGAGCGGGATGAAGCGCGACTGCTTGGCGAAGTTGATGGGGACCTTCTTCACCAGCTCGGCGTCGACGTCGTCGACCGAGATGACGTCGAGGTACTCGAGGTCGAGCTGCGCCCCCAGCGCGCGCGTCACCTGATCTTCGGTGACCGCCTTGAGGCCGATCAGCACCTCGCCCAGCCGGCCGCCCTTCTCGGCCTGCGCGGCGAGCGCCTCGTCGAGCTTCTCTCGGGGCAGGGCGAACGACTCGACGAGGATCTCGCCGAGCGGCCTGCCGAAGAGGTACGCCGGCCCGTGCGACACGACGTGCGTGCGCTCGGTGACGGTCGCCTCGCGAATGTCGGCGCCACCGCTCATCAGTTGATCTCCGCCTCGGGCTGCACCTTGAGCGTCTCGGGGTTCGGTTCCTTCACCGGCACCGCGGGCGGCGCGTCGGGGGCCGGGGTGGTCGAGGTGGGGGCGATCACCCGCTCGCCGGGCGTGCCGGGGCCGCCGTTCTCGAGCTTGTTCATTTCCTTGTTGATGATCTGCGACATGCGCGCCATCGGGCCCGCCTTGCGCTGGAAGTCGATCGCCACGTCGTAGGTGGTGGACGCGCCGTAGAACTGCTCCACGAACTCCTGCCGCTCGCGCATCTTCCGCTCGAAGATCCGGCGGAAGTCGCTCGACTCCCGAATGATGTACGGGGTGAGGAACAGCAGGAGGTTGGTCTTCACCTTGCGGCGCGTCTGCTGCCGGAAGAGGTTCCCCAGCAGCGGGATGTCTCCGAGGATCGGCGTCTTCGACACCGACTCGACCATGCGGTCCTGCATGATGCCGCCGATGACCACGGTCTCCTGATCCTTGGCGACGACGGTGGTCTTCGCGCTGCGCTTGCTGGTGGTCGGGCCGAGCACCGCGTCCTGCGAGGCGATCTCTTCGATCTGCTCGGTGATCACCAGGCGCACGTAGTCGCTGTCGTTGATCTGCGGCTTGACCGAGAGCTTGAGGTCGACGTTCTGGCGCTGAATCGAGCCGATCGGCGAGCCACCCAGGCCGCCGAGACCCGACAGGCCACCGAGCGCGCCCAGGCCGCCGAGGCCCGAGGTACCACTGAGGCCGCTGAGGCCCGACAACCCGCCGAGGCCACCCAGACCGCCGGCCGAGAAGCCAGACTGGAAGGGCACGTTCTGGCCGACGGTGATCTCGGCCTCTTCGTTGTCGGTGGTGAGGATGTGCGGCGTCGAGAGCACGTTGACGTCGCTCGACTTCTGCATCGCGTTGATCACGATGCCGAAGGCGGGGATCTGGATGCCGCCGATGGTGAGGTTCGGCACCGTCGGGCCCTGAAGACCGGCGAGGAAGCCGCCGAGGTTCACCAGGTTCGCGATCGACAGCGACGGCGGGAGCCCGGTGCCGCTGCCGTACTTGGTGCCGAAGAACACCGGCAGCGTGTTGCCCGAGCCATCGGTGACCGGCAGGCCGGCGTGGAGGTTGATGCCGAGATCGGAGTTGCGATCGAGGTTGACCTCCATGATCACCGCCTCGACGAACACCTGCCGCCGGCGGATGTCGAGCTTCTCCACCACGCGCACCAGGCTGCGGAAGTCGTTCTGGCTGGCGATGATCACCAGCGAGTTGGTGGCCTTGTCGGCGCTGACCTTCACCTCACCCGAGAAGAGCTCGGCGGCCCCGGCGGCCTTGTTGGCGGCGCCCGGCGGCGGCGGCGCGCCCGTCTTGGGGCGGTTCGCGGTGCCCTGGGCCAGCGTCTGCAGCGTCGAGGCGACGTCTTCGGCGTTGGCGTTCTCGAGGTAATACACGTTGATGCGGCCTTCGCCGGAGATCGGAATGTCGATCTCGCGCACCAGCGCCATGATGCGCTCGAAGCCCGCGGGGCTGGCGATCACGATCAGCTTGTTGGTGCGCTCGTCGGGGATGATCTGCGAGAGCGTCGCCACGCCGCTGCTGGCGTCACCGCCGGTCGGGCTGGGGGTGATGGTGCCCACGCCCGGGGCGGACGGCGGCGGCGGGGGCGCGGCGATCACCCCGGGGCGCTGGCCCGGCTTGTTGCCCTTGGCCTCGAACAGCTTCTGGATCTTGTCGGCCACTTCCTGCGCCGTCGCGTACTGCACCTGAATGGTGCGGATCTCGTCGGCCGCCGCGCGCGAGTCGAGCTGGTTCACCACCTTCTCGAGGCGGTGCATGTTCGAGCCGAGGTCGTTGATGATGATGGTGTCGGGCTGAAACGGAATGGTGTCGCCCGACGGGGTGACGAGCTGCTGGAGCACGCCGCGCAGTTGCTCGATCTCGACGTTCTTCACCTTGAAGACGCGCGTCACCATCTGCTCGTTGAGCGTGTACGACTCGCTCGGGTCGGTGATGGTGGGGATCGGGAACTGCTTGGCGCGCTGCTTGTCCACGATCTTCATGAACTTGCCGTGCTCGTAGACGGCGAGGCTGTTCGAATCGAGCGCGGCCAGGAACGCGGCGTAGAACTGGTCGGACGTGACCTCGACCTTCCCGTTCTCGGGCCCGATGATCGAGATCTTCCCGCGGATGTTCTCGGGGAGGATGAAGGTGCGGCAGGTGACGTCAGCCACCGTCTGCACCAGCTTCTCGATCTCGACCTTGTCGAAATAGATGTTGTAGCGGCCCTTGCGGCGCTGCTCTTCGCAGCTGGCCTTCTTGGGCGCGATGGTCGCTCCCGGCGGAGGCGGCGCGGGCTGCGCGGCGACGACGAGCGAAGTGGTAGCCAACAGAGCGAAGATCGTTCTCATGGGTCGGTGAATCACTTGACGTTGTAGGTCTTGCGGACGGAGGCACCATTGCGCTCGACCTCGATGTCGATGCGCGATGACTCCTTGAGCTTGCTGTAGATCTCGAGGGCCTTCTCAGGGCTGTTCAGATCGAAGCCGTTGATGCGCTTGATCACGTCGCCGTTCTGAATGCCGATCTTCGAGTAGATGCTGTCGGGGCGAATCGAGAAGAGCTTGAAGCCCTGCGCGACGCCGTCCTTGAAGGCCGGCACGATGCGAGCCTGCATCGCGACGTCGTTGAGGTTGGCGAGCGTCTTGTCGATCTCCGCGCGCGGGATCTCGTAGTCGTTGTCGGTCAGCTGCTTGACGCCGGTGCCCAGCGCGACAGACGGGGGCGGACCATCGTTGACCGGCTTGGCCGAGACCACCGGGGCCGGCGGGGGCGCGCCTGCACCATCGCCCGGCGTGCCGTCGATGTACTCCTTGCGGTTGTTGTTGATGACGATGACGCGCAGCCGCTCGATCTCGACCACCTCGGCGCCCTGCACGTGATCGCCGATCATGTACGTGTTCGTCTTCAGGGTGACGATGTCCTGAATGCTCGCCACCGACCACTGAGGGTTGCCTTCACTGACCAGTGTGCCGAGCAGCTTCACGCGCAGCGGGCTCTTCACCGCCGCCGCGTTGAGATCGATCTTCGGCGCCACCGGCTCGGTGACCACCGGCTCCGGCTTCGGTACCGGGAGCCCCAGCGCCTTGGCGACGCGATCGAGGTTGAGCGCCGCCATTACGGTCGGGCGCTTGAGGACCGCGGGTCCACCGGCTCGACCCGACGGCAAGGGCAGCAGCGCCGTCTCGAGGAAGGCGTTCGCCGTCCGCGTGACGAGCCACGCCACTCCGAAGATGAAGAGCAGGTGGATGATCCAGAAATGTCGCTTGAAGAGGACTTCCACGGCGGCGGCGAACAGCAAGCCCGGTGCCATGGATTCCATATGAATATCAGTGGCTTAGAGCCCCATTTCAGCAGGCGCAGTGACATTTTGTCAGGGCCCGCGCGGGCTCGGTGCCACAAGCTCCTTTGGTCGGCACCCAACGAAACATCTGGCGACATCTGGAAGTTGGCGCGCGAGGGCGTTAACCGGGGCGCCCCATGCGAATGCTCGTGCTGCTGGCAGTGACCGTTTCGGCCGTGTCGATGGCGCAGGTGTCGAAGTCGGCGACCACCGTGTCGATCGCCAACTGCAACCCGAGCCCGGCGATGGCCTCGTATCAGGTCGACGTGTACCGGCCGACGGGCGCGGGGCCGTTCGGGTTGGTGGCGCTGGGGCACGGGTTTCAGAACAGCAAGGACAACATGGAAGCCCTCGCGGAGGCGATCGCGGCGAAGGGCGTGGTGGTGGTGGTGCCGCAGTTCCCCTTGCTGCTTGCGCTGCAGTGCGGCTCGTCTGATCACGCGCGCAACGCGACGATCCTCATCGCGGCGATCGATCAGCAGATCGCGCTCGGCGGCATCGACGCGGCGAAGGTCGGCGTCGGTGGCCACAGCGCAGGCGGGCTCTCGGCCTTCCTCGCGGCGGCGCAGCGCAACTTCGCCGCGGTGGCGTTGCTCGACGCGGTCGACTCCAACGGGCTGGGCCTTGCGCAGGCCGCGAACGTCAGCGAGCCCACGCTCTTTCTCTCGGGAGAGTCGTCGACGTGCAACTCGATGAACAACTCGGCGGCCTGGTACGCGCCCAAGCCCGGGCTCAAAGCGAAGCTGAAGGTCGTCAACGCGAACCACTGCGATCCTCAGGACCCGATCAGCAACGCCTGCACGGTGGGGTGCGGTGGCCCTGCGGCGACCAGCGCGGCGCGAACGGCGATCTTCCGGCGCTACACGGTGGCGTTCTTCGACCGCATCCTCAACGGGGTGACGATGCCGTGCCTCGAGGCGACCGCCGCGGCCGATGAGCTGGCGGGGCTGGTCTCGATGGTCGACTTCCAGCTCGGCGGCTGCGGGGGCGGAGTCGATGCGGGCACGGTCACTGACGCTGGCACGCTCCCCGATGCGGGCTCGACGACCCCCGACGCGGGCACGGCGACCGATGACGCAGGCACGACGAGCCTCGATGCGGGCACGACGCCCGACGACGCCGGGACGATGATCGCCGACGCCGGCGAGACGAGCACGGACGCCGGCACCACGCCCGCCGACGGCGGGACCGACGAGGTCACGCCGCCGGGTGGTTGCGGGTGCACCGTGGTCCCCTCCGTCTGGGTGTGGCTGGTGCCCGCCGCGCTGCTGATCAACCGACGTCGCGCGCGCTGATCAGAAGCTGACGACGGCGGCGAGGCCTCCGCCGCTGCCGGAGATCACCAGCGGGATCACGTTGACCCGCACCGGCACGCCGCCGAGGCCGTAGTGGAAGCGCGTCGAGCGGTGTTCGACCACCCAGCGCCCGACGCAGAAGCCGATGCCAGCGCCGAGCAGCACGTCCGACGCCCAGTGGTAGTTGTCGCCGACCAGCGCCGCGCCGAACGCGAAGGCGAACAGGTTGAGTGCCACCCACAGCACCGGCTGATCCCAGTACGTCATGATCACCGAGAGCATCGCGTACATCGACGCCATGTGGCCCGACGGGGTCCCCGAGGGCCAGAGCGTGAGCGCCGCTGCGGGGCCGAGGTACTGGCCTTCGAGCTCCGGCCGGTTGGGGCCCGCGCGGCCGACCAGCAGCTTGATCATCTGGTGGTAGATCTGCGCGACCGCGAAGGCCTCGATCATCAGCGTCGCGGTCTCCGTCGCCGGGTCGTCGCCTGACACCAGGCCGTAGACCAGCGTGCTCAGCGTGGCGATCGCCGCGCTCGACCAGATCACGAGGTCGCCGGTGGTGTTCCAGATCGTGAAGTGACCTTCGCCGAGCACCTCGCGCTGCAGGTACGACTGAAACAGCACGTCGAGCGAGGGCCGACCCGACGAGAGCGCCACCGTCGAGCCCACCGTCGCGCCGAGCAGCACCCACTCCGACGGGCCCCAGCCCGGCGCGCCCGAGGGGATGGCGACGAGATCGGCCACGATGCGCGTCGCCAGGCCGGTGAAGAGATCGGCGCGGCGGTAGCGCCACTGATCTCCGGTGAAGAGCCCGGGCCCCGGCTCCGCGGACGCGGTGAGCGCCCCCAGCACGATCGCCACCATCGCCCAGCGCCTCATGGGACCCCCTGGATGCCGAAGTGTGGATCGCTGTTGACGCTCACCGTCAGGCGAAGCGCGAGGCCGGTGTCGTGCGTGTTGCCATCGCCGCTGAACCGCGCGCGCCGGTCCGACAGCGTGGCCTCGGCGCCGATGCCCAGCCAGCGCCACACCGGCACGTTGGCGCCGAGCGTGAGGTAGGTGATCGCCTCGAAGCCGTTGGGCGGGGTGTACGCGCCGACCACCAGCCAGTGCCGGAGCACGAGCTCGATCTGAAACCAGTGCGGCCGCACCAGGCGAAAGTCGACCAGCGCCTGCATGCCGGGCCCCACGTGGTAGTCGCGCGCGAGATCGGGCGAGACGTCGAGCTGGCCCGCCGCTCCGAAGGGGCTCGCGCCGAGCAGCGCGCCGGTCTGCAGGTAGAGCATCGGCGCGGGCCGCACCTGGAAGATGACGCCCGGCCCGAGCCCCACCGCGCTGGCGCGGACGATGGCGGGCGCCGCGTAGTCGTAGTCACCGAACAGCCCCCACACCCCGCGGACCGTCTGCGTCTCGAAGCGCGTGCCCACCAGCAGCCCTCGAATGAACACGTTGCCCACCACCTTCGAGGGGAACGCGAGATCGGCGCGGAGATCGAAGTACGAGAGCGGCGAGTCGTAGGTCGACCGCGAGTCCCACGGCGCTCCGGAGATCAGCAGCACGCTGATCAGCGCCTGGGGCCGCATGCGATCGCGCAGCACCTCGTTCGACACGTCGACCACCGCGCCGGCCGTCGCGCCCGCCTGCCAGCGCACGAAGATGGGGTCGAGCGTCACGTCTTCGATCGGAGGCTCCTCAAAGAGCCCGCCGTTGATGGTGCCCAGCGGGTCGAGCAGCGTGGCGCCGATCAGCCCCAGCCAGCGCGGGCCGTCGGTCTGTCGCAGTTGCAGCGCCGAGCGATGGAGCGCCTCGCCCAGCAACGAGCCGCCGATGCTGGTGGTGATCTGATCGTTCATCGACGGCGGCTCGGCCTCGAAGAACAGCTCCCACGTCAGGCTGCCGAGGGTGGCGTAGATCGCCGACCACCAGAACGAGAGCCCCGACGAGCGCGCGGCGTTGAAGGTCAGCGCGCCCTGGTACGGGTGTCCGAACTGGTTCGTCAGGTAGTAGTCGACGTCGAAGGTCCACGCGCCGAGCTGCAGGTTGTGGGCGATCGTCGCGCCGCTGATCTCGGCGAACGGCATGCGGGTCACCACGTTGCTGAACGCCAGCAACATGAAGTGCATCGTCAACCCCTCGAGCGCGGGGACCGCGTAGTGAGGCCACGGCAGGATTTGCGGAGCCGGCTCGGGCGCGCGCAAAGGACGATCGTCGTCCTGCGCAAACGCGGGCGTGGCGCACAGCACCAGCAGCACCGCCGCAACGCGTGCGCTCATGGCCAGGGGGCGCTCACCACCAGGCCCGCGCCTCCCGCGGTCGCCCACACCGAGAGGGAGGGGAAATGCCACGTCGTCAAGACCGCGGCGATGGTGATGAAGCACAAGCCTGCAGCCATCAAGGCGATGCCGCCGATGGTGTTCGACACGGCGTACTGCGCCAGCGTGCGATCGCTGGCGGCGATCTCGAAGGCCACGCCCGCGGTGAGGAAGCCCGCCCCCACGAACGCGGCGGCTTGCACCGCGGGTCGAGCAGGTCGATCGACCGGGCGCAGGTCGGCCCCCAGCATGGCGACCACCACGAGCGCGGTTACGGTCTGCATCGAGCGCCTCCAGCCGGGCTCTCGAAGCAAGTGATGTGCCCCTCTGCGAAAGGCCACTGCCATCGATCCCGTGCGTGTTGCGGTGACCTCGTTGTTTGTTCTGCTGTTCTCCTTCTCCAGCTGTCGCACCGACTGTCACAGCAAGAACGCCGGGCTGGTGCCGGCGACGCGCGCTGACCCGCCGGTGGTGTGCCCGCTGATCATCCCTCCTGATCCGCACGAGGCCGAGCGTGCGAGCTGCACCTTCGGCCCCGGCGCCACGGCGGAAGAGACGCTCGGCGTGCCCGCGTCGATCGCGCAGCAGATCCCCATTCGGCACGTGATCGTCGTGATGCGCGAGAACCGCTCGTTCGATCACCTGCTCGGCACCGCCCCGGCGTCGTTCACCAACCTCGATCACGCGGGCAAGGTCGTCGCGCCGTTTCACGCGAAGACCACCTGCCTCAAGTCGAACGCGCCCCATCAGTGGGACGGCATGCACGCGGGGGTGAATGACGGCGCGATGGACGGCTTCGTGAAGAACGCCGCGAACTGGACCTTCACCGACGGCCACTTCGCGATGTCGTTCTACGACGCGACCGATCTGCCCTTCGAGCACTGGCTGGTGAACACCTGGGCCAGCAGCGATCGCCACTTCGCGTCGGTGCGCTCGGGCACCATTCCCAACCGCGACTTCATGCTGCTGGCGACCAACGACGGCGTGCGCGGCACGGGCGCGGGCATTCCCAACGCGTCTACGCCGACCCTCTTCGACGCCCTCGACGCCGCGGGTCTCACCTGGGGCGCGTACAGCGACAGCGAGATCCTGAGCGGCGCGCTGGGGTGGAACACCGACAGCCCGGGTTGCTACTGCGAGCGCGATCTCTTCGAGCGCATCGACACCGGCACGCTGCCCAACGTGGTGTTCGTCGACGCCACCCCGGGGCTCAACGACGATCACCCGCCGGCCGACCTGCAGCGCGGCGAGGCGTGGGTGCGCGAGCTCTACCAGCACGTCATCGCCAGCCCGCAGTGGGCGCGCACCGCGATGATCTGGACCTACGACGAAGGGGGTGGCTTTGCTGACCACGTCCCTCCGCCCAACCAGGCGTGCGTGGCGCGGCCGGGCACCGTCGACGACGCGTACTTCGAGCTCGGGGTGCGTGTGCCCTTCGTCGTCGTCTCGCCGTACGCGCGGCCCGGCCTCGTGTCGCACGTGCCGCAGGAGCACACCGCGGTGACCCGCTTCATCGAGACCATCTTCGGGCTGCCGGCGCTCACCGCGCGCGACGCGAACAGCCCGGCGCTGCTCGACCTCTTCGACTTCTCGTGCGCACCGCCGATGCTGGTGCCGCCCCCCGCCCCCGAGGCGGGCACCGGCGGGTGTGACTAGTCGAGCTCGAAGCGCGGGTTGGTGACCTCCAGCGTCTCCTTCGCGGTGGCCAGCAGGTGCTCGAGGGTCGCGTCGTTCACCAGCTCGCCGGCCTTCAGCCTGGTGGCCAGTGCGCGGTTGAGCGCCTCGAGCTCGGCGTCGCTCTGGGGCACGGCCGCGCCCAGCAGCGTCGCCAGCCGCGCGCCCTCGGAGTTCAGCCGGGCGTCGTGTGTACGCGCCTCGCCGGCGACGACGGTGGCGAGGTTGGCGGCGATCAGCACTCGAAACTGCAGCGCCTTGTCGGCCTCGAGCTTCGGCGCCACGTCGGCCATCAAGAAGCTGGCGATGGCGTCGAGCAGGGTGGGGTGATCAGGTCGGTTCTGCATGGCTCACAGGCTCCCGCGACGAATGAGGCGCAGCGCTTCGAACTCCATCTCCACGTTGCGGCGCGCGATGGCGATCAGCTCGAGGTCCCGCTCCTCGCCCGACAGGTAGCGCTCGCCTTGAAAGACGCTGCCGACCGCCCAGCGCAGGTTGCCGCAGATCTCCCACCACCAGACCTGCGCGAGGTCGACCTGGCGGCCGCTCGCCTGCTCGTAGGCCTCGTAGAAGGGGGCGCGCGCCGCGAAGCCGCCGATGGGCATGTCGAGGCGGTTGAAGCGCCAGTCCCGCACGGAGATCCACGCCAGATCTTCGTAGGGCGAGCCCCAATGCGAGAACTCCCAGTCGAGGACCGCGGCGAGGCCGTCGGGGGTGACCATGAAGTTGCCGGTGCGGAAGTCGCCGTGCACCAGCACCACCTCTTCGTGCGCCGGGAGCCGCGCGGCCAGCCAGCGCAGGGCGAACTCCACCGCCGGGTAGGTGCCGGGCAGTCGATCGAGCATGCCGCGGAGATCGTCGAGCGCGCTCTGCGCCGGGCTGGTCCGCGGCGGGTCGAAGGGCAGGGGGCGCGCGCCGGGCGTGACGGTGTGGAGCCGGGCGAGCGTCTGCGCCAGCTCGCCGGGCAGCTTCGCGCGCGCCGCTTCGAGCTCGGGGTTGCGCACCACGCGGCGGCCGATCGCCTCGCCGGGCACCCACTCGAGGAAGTAGGCGTCGGCCCCCGCGCGCAGCAGCGACGGCTCGAGCCAGCGCGGTCGCGGCGTCTTCACCCCCGCGGCGACCGCCGCGGAGATCACTTCGAACTCGGCCCTGCGCTTGATGCTGTTGGGCAGCGAGGTCGGCGCGTCGCTGCGCAGCGCGAGCCGCAGCGGCTGGCCGTCGAGGATGAGCTCGACGCGGAAGTTCTCCTGGCAGGCGCCGCCGTGGAGCGGCTTGACGGTCTGCACCGTGGCCCCGTGCTTCTGCAGCGCCGCGCTGATTCGTTCGACCCGGTCGTCCATGCGGTGGAGGACCCTATTCAGTTCCACGCGAGGGCGCGGCACCTTTCGGGGCGCCCATGAATCGCCATAAGTGGGCGCGCAGGTCAAGATATGGCGACTTAGCGCCGATTCATTGCTCGCCATAACTCGCCTCTGCGGGGTACTTCTGGCTAGATTTGGCGCATGATGAACCTGATCGCCCGGCACGCCGAACGCGCGCTCCTCGAGGAGGCGTTGTCGTCGCCCGACCCCGAGCTCATCGCCGTCTACGGCCGGCGCCGCGTCGGCAAGACGTTCCTCATTCGGGAGGTGTACGCCCGCGAGACCTGCTTCGAGCTGGTGGGCATTCATCGGGCCGAGCTCTCGACGCAGCTCAGGGCCTTCGCCGCCGCGCTGAGCCTGGCATCGGGCACGCCCGCGCCGCTGAGCGCCCCGAAGGACTGGCAAGCCGCTTTCGCCCAGGTGATCGAGTTCCTCACCCCTCGACTCAAGCGGCGCAAGGGCAAGCAGGTGCTGGTCTTCGACGAGGTGCCGTGGCTGGCCTCGCGCCGCTCGGGCTTCCTCTCGGCCTTCGAGCACTTCTGGAACAGTTGGGGCAGCCGCCAGCCGAAGCTGGTGGTCGTGCTCTGCGGCTCGGCTGCGTCGTGGATGTTGGAGCACGTGGTGAGCGAGCGGGGCGGGCTCCACAACCGCGTCACGCGGCGGGTGCGGGTCGAGCCGTTCTCACTCGCCGACTCCGAGGAGCTGCTGCGCGCGCGCGGCGTCGACTGGGGGCGCTACCAGACCATCGAGCTGTACATGGCCCTGGGCGGCGTCCCCCACTACCTGGCGCAGGTTCGCGCCGGTGAATCGGCGGCGCAGAACATCGACCGGCTCTGCTTCTCCCGCGACGGGTTGCTACGTACCGAGTTCCTCAACCTCTTCTCGTCGCTCTTCGAGCAGTCCGAACGGCACGAGGCCGTGGCGCGCGCGCTGGCAAGGCGACGTCGGGGGCTGACGCGGGCGGCGCTGCTCGACGCGGCGGGCCTCGACTCGGGTGGCGCCGCGACGCGGGTGCTCGATGAGCTCGAGCAGTCGGGCTTCATTCTGCAGATGCCGCGGCTCGGGCGGGCGCGGCGTGACGCCGTCTACTGGCTGGCCGACGAGTATTCGCTCTTCTACCTCACGTGGATCGAGGGGCACCGCGGCACGGCGAAGGGCACGTGGCTGCGTCGCCAGGGCACTCCGGCGTGGCGCGCGTGGTCGGGGCTCGCGTTCGAGGCCACCTGTCTCAAGCACGTCGCGCAGCTCAAGCGCGCGCTGGGCATCGAGGGCGTCGAGACCACCGAGGCGTCGTGGTCTCACCAGTCGCGCGGCGGTGACGACGGCGCGCAGATCGACCTCGTCATCGACCGTGCCGACCGCAGCACCAACCTCTGCGAGCTGAAGTTCTCCGAGGGCCCCTTCACCGTCGACAAGGCCTACGCGCGAGAGCTCCGTGGGAAGCGAGACGTCTTCCGCGAGGCGACCGGCACGAAGAAGGCGCTCTTCCCCACGCTGATCACCACCTGGGGCCTCAAGGAGAACGAACATTCCCGAGGGCTCGTCGCCCGCGCCATCGCCATGGACGCGCTCTTCGCGCGCACCTGAGCCTCACTTCGTGGGCGCCGGCGCCTTGCCCTTCGCGACGATGTCGAGCTCGGGGATGTCGGTGACCAGGAATTCCTCGAAGGGCTTGTCGAGCTTCGATCGCTGGCTCATGACGGCGTTGGTGCCCGCGAGCCCCGCCGAGACGATGCTCGAGCCGAGCGGGCCGGCCTGCACGCCAGAGCACATGCCGCCTCGCTTCCACATCACGTAGCGGCCCTGAAAGCGGTTGACCTTCGCCGCCTCGGGCTTTGCCACTCCGGGAATGCCGCCGTGAATCGGCTCGACCTGCTTGAAGACGAGATCGTCGGTGAGGCTCTCCTTCGTGTAGCGGAGGTGGAGCCGCGTCACCGTCGCCTCACTCGCAAACTTCGCCACCTGCGCGTCGCTCTTGATGCCCGGCAGCACGTCGGCGCCGAGGTAGCGCGCGAGCGGGTCGTCGATGGGGTGGGGCGGTGGGCAGGGGTCGCACGTCACGCCGTAGATGCCCTGCTCGCTCATCACCTCGGGCGGCGGGAGCGCGCCTTGCCACGCGAACTCGGTGATCGCCGCGGTGGGGTTCTTCGTGAACGTGCGCTCGACGAGGTCGGCGTAGAACGCGCCGAACTTCGGCTGCACCGAGGTCTTCACGTCGAGGTTGGTGGGAATGGTGACGTTCGGCCGGTTGGCGACCTCGTAGCGGCCCTTCGCAATGACGTGGACGATCAGGTCCTGCGAGCCTGCGCTGTTGACGAGGCCCAGGCGCACCGGCAGCTCGAACTTCTCGGAGTCGTAGTGGAAGCGCAGCGGCGAGAGCACCGCCTGGCCCCCCGCGAACTTCACCTTCCTGGTGTTCACCTTCGCGACGAAGAACTTCCAGTTGTTCTGGACATACGGGCGCAGGAGCGGCGCCGCGCCGTCGGGGATCTTGTACCGGTTCTCCTTGAGCCAGACGTCGAGGCCCAGCGCGTCTTTCGCCGAGAGGATGACGACGTCGTACTCGCCGACCGAGAACGTCGCCTCGACCTTCACCCCGAGATCGCGGGGCAGCGCGTCGCTCGTCCCCAGCGCGACGCCGGAGCCCTTCGCCGCGCTCGGTACGAGGCAGGGCGCGGTCTCGGTGTACATCTCGACCAGCCGCGGGGAGGCGATCGCGTCGATGCGCTCGAACACGCCCCTGGGCAGCGTCTTCACGTTCTCCTTCGCGAGGATCACCGGCACGGGGATCACCAGGGCGAAGTCTTCAGGCGGGCCGCGGTAGTTGTTCTGCATGCTGAGCACCGTGCGCGTGCCGTCACGCATCAACGTCACCATCGTCGCGTCGTTGAAGAGCTGGCCGCCGGCGCTCGACACGTAGAACCCACAGAACGCACGGGCAGGGCTGCTGAGCAGAACGGCGCACGCCACGAGCGCCGTGAGGAAGGTCTTCATGAGTTCTCCGATGAAACCGACGACGGGTGCGACACCCCGACAGCACGCCCTGTTCCGTTTCTCGCGGGAGTAGACAGGAAGGCATGAACGTCCGCATCGAGCGCGACGCCGAGGCGAAGGTGGCGGTGTTGTGGGGCGAGGGGCAGTTCTGCGCTGGCGCCGATCTCAAGGCCATCGGCACCGAGCGACAGAGCCGGGTCGAGTTCGCGCTCGGGCTGGCCGCCTTCCCCCAGTCGTGCCTCAACGTCGATCGGCTCAGCGCGATCCAGGGTGGGGTGGCGGCGCTCCAGGCCGAAGGGGTCGCAGGCGCGGCGCGCTTCGCCGGTGGGGCCGGGCGGCATGGTGATTTCGGTCGCTGATCCCCCGTCGTGCGTGCTTAACGCCCGCGCATGAACGCGCGTGTCGACAAGCAGTGGAAGGACAAGGGTCTGGCTGGCTACTCCACCGAGGCGATCCTCGGGACGCTCGGCCACTACGGCGTCACCCTCGACGAGGCCGGCTTCAAGGCGACGGCGGCCGACAAGTTCCCGCTCGAGCTCGCCATCGAGTGGAAGCCGAAGTGGAAGGGCACCGGCCAGTTCGCGGCCTACCCGTACGCCGCCGCCAACGAGCTCTTCGGCCGGCTGCTCCCCGAGAAGCCCGCGCCGATGAAGACCGCGCACATCGTGCTCGATCTGATCGCCAACGCCCTCAAGCTGGTGAGCGCGCGCGAAGACGCGAACCTCGACGGCGCCTTCAAGAACTGGGACGCGCTGGTGCCCACCTTGCCGCCGCAGGGCGATCGCCGCGACGCCTTCCTCCGCGAGTTCGTCACCTTCATCGAGTCATGGGCGCAGACCTTCAACGAGCTCCCCGAGCGCCTGGCGAAGGTCGGCAAGAAGGACGAGGCGCTGCGCTTCGCCCGCGTGCACGAGGTGCTCTTCACCGATCGCGAAGGCTGCATGACCGCGCTGGTGCGCGCCCAGACCGGTGAGCGCGAAGCCGCCGTGGGCGACCTCAAGACGTGGACCGCCGACGCCGCGCGCGACGTGTTCGCCCGCTACTCGGCCCTCGACGCGCTCTTCCAGCTGGAGGAGTTCGAAGCGGTGAAGTCGCTGGGCCTCGCGGTGTTCGACGCCGCGGCCGAGCAGAAGAAGTGGGGCCTCGCCGACTCCATCGCCCACCTCCTCGGGCACCTGCTGCAGAAGGTCGGCGGCGACGCGGCGTACATGCGTGAGGTCCGCACCCGCCTCGACCGCGCCCACCAGCACACCGGCGGGCACCACTGATGAGCACCGAGCGCGTCGACAAGTCGTGGCACACGAAGGGCATCGACTGCTACTCGGTGCCGGCGATCCTCGGCACGCTCGCGCACTACGGCGTGGCGGTCACCGAGACCGAGTTCCTCGAGGCCGCGAAGGAAGACTTCCCCCTCTTCATCGCGCAGCGCTGGCACCAGCAGTGGAAGGGCACCGGCCAGTTCTCGCGTTTCCCGGCGGCCGCGGCGGAAGAGCTGTGGCGGCGGCTCAAGCCCGAGGAGATCGCGCCGACCGATCTCACCCTGGCGTTGATCAACCTGCTCTCGTCGCTCGATCGCGCGCTCGACGGCAAGCCCGACGACGGCACCCAGGAGACGCGCTTCAAGGTGGTCGAGGGCTACCTGCCGCGGCTTCCTCCCGAGGGCGATCGCCGCGAGAAGTTCATGGCCGAGATGGTCGCCGCGCTCGGGGAGTGGCTCGAGGTGACCGACACCATGGCCGAGGCGCTGGCGCGCAAGAACCAGCCCGCGCTCGCTGATCGGTTCGTCGCGCTCGAGGAGGCGCTCTTCCCCGTGCGTCAGGGCACCGCCACCGCGCTGGTGAAGGCGGCGAAGGGTGACGTCGACGGCGCGGTGAAGGACCTGGTGGTCATCGCCGGCGACGCGAAGCGCGACGACTTCGCGCGCTTGAGCGCCATCGACGCGCTGTTCGACTACGAGCAGCACGACGCGGCGAAGCGCTTCACGCTCGAGCTGGTCGATCGCGCCGAGCAACAGAAAGACGTCGATCTCGCCAGCGAGGTCGTCGAGCGCATGACGCGGCTGCTCAAGGCCGACCCCAAGCGCGCCGACAAGAACGAGCTGCGGGCCCGCGTCGAGCAGTTGTCGCGCGTCCTCGAGCCCGAAGCCCACTGAGCCATGACGGCCACCTGCACCGCGCACGGCGCTCCGGCGGTGGCGACGTGCGAGCGGTGCGGCGTGTTCCTCTGCGACGCCGACCTGCGCAGGCTGGACGCCCACGTGTACTGCGAGCCGTGCGTGGCGCACCCCGAGGTCGACTACCTCGAGCGGTATCGCCTCGAGTTCTGGGGCAAGCGCCGTGACGGGTGGTCGTGGCTGTTTCTGATCGGCGGCCTGATCAACACCGCGATGGTGGTGTCGGTGATCTCGCGGTTCCTGGTGAGCGATCACCGCATGCAGGACTTCGACGTCATCTTCCTCGCGGTGCTGGCCCCCTTCGCGGTCGCCCAGCTCGGCTGGTTCTTCAAGCAACGATGGGCGCGGGTGCTGCTGCCGGTGTTGTTGCTCGTGGTCGTGGTGCTCATGGGCCTGGTGGCCGGCGTCGCCGCGCTGCCCGGGTTCCTCATCCCGGCGCTGGCGGTCTTCTCGGCGTTCACCTCGGTGCGCTCGCGGCTCTTCTTCGAGCTCGAGGTGCCCCGCGAAGCGCTGCGGAAGGACTGGGCGCTGTACCACGACAACCCCATCGCCCGAGCGGGCATGACGCTGTCGATCGCTGGCTTGTTGATCCCCGGCTTCGCGGTGGCGGGGCTGGTGTGCGGCCTCATCGGGCTGCGGCGCGTCGACCCGCAGGCCATGCCGCCGGTCGGCAATAAACGCGCGGCGCTCATCGGCGTCGGGCTCGGCGTGCTCGGCACCCTGGGGTGGCTCGTCTTCGCCGTGGTGATGTACCTCGACCTGAGCTGAGCCCTTCAGCTCTGCGGCGGGGTCGTCGGTGGCTCAGCGGGCCGTGCCTCTTCTTCGGCGGCGAGCTTGCGGTAGATGGTGCGCGCCGCGATGCCCAGCATGCGGGCCGCGAGGTTCTTGTCGCCGCGCGTGTGGCGCAACGTCTCGTGGATCACCCGACGCTCGATCTCCTCCATCGGCGTGCCGATGGGGATCACGATCTGCGACGCCGAGCCGATCGGCCCCCGGCGGATCGCCTCGGGCAGGTCGTGCACCTCGATCACCTCGCCGCGGCACAGCACCACCGCGCGCTCGACGGCGTGCTCGAGCTCACGAATGTTGCCCGGCCACGCGTAGTTCTCGAGCACCGACGACGCGTCGTCAGAGAACCCGCGCACCGGCTTGCTGTTCTTCGCCGCGTACCGCCGCAGGAAGTGTTCGGCGAGCAGCGGCACGTCTTCGCGGCGCGAGGCGAGCGAAGGAATGCGCACCTCGACCACGTTGAGGCGGAAGTAGAGATCTTCGCGGAAGCGGCCTTCCTGCACCTCGCGCTGGAGATCCTTGTTGGTGGCCGCCACCACGCGGGTGTCGACCTTGATGGTCTGCGTGCCGCCCAGGCGCTCGACCTCACCTTCCTGCAGCACGCGCAGCAGCTTCACCTGCGCCGAGGCCGACATCTCGCCGACCTCGTCGAGGAAGAGGGTGCCGCCGTTGGCGCGCTCGAAGCGGCCTTCCTTGCGAGCGACGGCGCCGGTGAACGCGCCCTTCTCGTGCCCGAAGAGTTCGGCTTCCAGCAGGCTCTCGGGCAGCGCCGCGCAGTTGACCGCGACGAACGGCCCCTTCGCGCGTGGGCTCGCCTCGTGAACGAAGCGCGCCGCCAGCTCCTTGCCGGTGCCCGACTCGCCGAGCAGCAGCAGGGTCGCGGTGGTGGGCGCGGCCTGGCGCAGCATGTCCATGAAGGCGCGGAAGGCGGGCGACTGACCGACCAGTGACTTAGGGCCGAGCGCGGCGAGCTGCGCCTTGAGATCGCGGTTCTCGGCGACGAGGGCCTGCTTCTCCATCGCCTTCTGCACCGCCTTCACCAGCGAGTGGCGCTTGAGCGGCTTGGTGATGAAGTCGTACGCGCCTTCGCGCATCGAGGCGACGGCGGTCTCGACGGTGGCGTAGGCGGTCATCAACACCACCTCGACGTCGGGCCGCATCGCCCGCGCCGCGCGCAGCAGCGCCTGACCGTCGACGCCGGGCATCATCAGATCGCTGACGATGATCCCCACCTCCGGCTTGCGGAGGTGCTCGAGCGCCTCCTGCCCGTTGTTGGCGGCCAGCGTCGCCACGCCTTCCTTCTGGAAGATGCGGCAGACCGATTCGAGGTTGGCGCGGTCGTCATCGACGACGAGAACGGTGGAGCTCACTGCACCTCAGTCACAAGTGTGGAAGAAGCAGCTGCCGGAGCAGCAGTCGCTGTTGTAGTCGCAGTAGCTGTTGGTGGTGAGGCAGGTACATGCGCGCGTCGTGGCGTTAGTCGCGGTGAGAAAGCACGTCATGTTCGGGTTGAGGCAGGAGTCGAGGATGGAGTTGCACGACTCGAAGCAGTAGCCGTAGTTGTCGCCCCACGACGACGAGTAGCTGCAGAAGCCGTTGGGGCCGCAGTTCTTGGAGTCGCCGCGGCAGGGCCCGGTGCAGTAGCCGTTCGGGAAGTCGCTGCCCGTTGCGCACGCGCCGCTCTCGCAGTCGCTGCCGGTCGTACACGTCGCGCCGTAGCGGCTGCGGCCGCGATCGACGTTCTGACAGCGCTTGCTCCATGGGTTGCAGCCGTAACCGGTGCCGGTCCCCGAGCATTCCGTGTCGCTGGAACAACCCGGCGCGCAGTAGTTGTTGTTGTTCCCGGTGTTGCTGTCGGGGTCACGGCAGATGAAGCCCGCGCGACACGCCCCGGTGCCGGTAATCCCGAGGCCCGTGCACTTCGCGTAGCAGGTGTCGAAGGTGCCGGTCTCGACGCAGGTGCCGCCGTTGCAGCCGGCGTTGGTGCCGACGGTGCAGGTGGTGGCGTTGCTGCAGGTGCCGTTCGGCGCGCCGGTGGTCGCCTCGGTGTAGCACTTGGCTCCGGCGCACTGGCCGTCGGCCCGACACGGCTTGCCATCCGGAACGTTGGTGCACTGCGCCGAGTTCGTGCAGGCGATGTCTCCGCAGTCGATGGCGCGATCGCAGTTGTTGTCGATGCCGTCGTTGCAGATCTCGGTGCCCACTCCGAAGCAGTCGGTGTCGGCGCAGTCGATCTTCGAGTCGCCGTCGTTGTCCGAGCCGTCGGTGCAGGCGACCTCGGTCTTGCGGTTGAGCGCGCAGGTGCAGCCCATGCCGCACGTGATGCCGACGCAGTCGGGGTCGTCGCAGTCGGTCTTGTTGTCGCCGTCGTTGTCGATGTTGTCCGCGCAGTTCATCTCGGCTGCCGCGGTGCCGCCGCCGGTCGCTGAGCCGCCACCCGTCGCAGAGCCACCGCCCGTCGCAGAGCCGCCACCCGTCGCCGAGCCACCACCCGTCGCCGAGCCACCACCCGTCGCAGAGCCGCCGCCAGTCGCTGAGCCGCCGCCCGTCGCTGAGCCGCCGCCCGTCGCTGAGCCGCCGCCCGTCGCTGAGCCGCCGCCC
>Ga0208755_100063_pt1 | contig 83683 bp, 56 predicted proteins | sample LakWasMet57_HOW8_2_FD_183891 | JGI IMG/M metagenome (GOLD analysis project Ga0208755, IMG submission 183891) | Freshwater sediment methanotrophic microbial communities from Lake Washington under simulated oxygen tension - Sediment Metagenome... | ecosystem: Environmental > Aquatic > Freshwater >... | reverse complement strand
CGCGTCGTGGCGTGCGCCTGCGTCGTGGCGTGCGCCTGCGTCGTGACGCTCGCCTGCGTCGTGACGCTCGCCTGCGTCGTGGCGCTCGCCTGCGTCGTGGCGCTCGCCTGCGTCGTGGCGCTGGCGCGCGTCGTGACGCTCGCGTTCGGTTCGCGCGGGCTGCTCGCCGCGGAGCTCGCGTACGGAGTCGTGGCGCTCGCGTTGGGAGTGGGCGGGCTTCTCGCGAGCGTTTCCGTCGCCCTCGGCAAGGGCGGATCGCTCGAGTCGCGCAGCGCCATCGACCTCGCGCGCGAGCAGAAACCGCAGGCAGTCGATGGCCTCGTCGGGCCTCACCGTCACCGGCGCGAAGCGCTCGGCCACTACGTGGTTCACCTGCGCCTGCGCGAAGCCCGCCCAGTACGCGGCGTGGACGAACAAACGGGGCCCGGGGTGACCGCGCGTCGCCCGCGGCGCCAGGCGCGCGCGCCGCCGCAGCGAACGCTCCACGCCGCCGGTGGTGTCGAGCGCCGCGACGCGGGCCCAGCAGGCATCGAGCGCGCGATGCCCCTCGGCCCACTGCGCGCGCAGGGCGTCGAACTCGGCCAGCGAGAACGGCAACCGCTTCGCCCGCAGCAGCGGCCGCGAGAAGAGCGCCTCGAGCGCCGCGCCGAACTTCGCGAGCACCTGGAGCTCGGGCTCGTCGGGGTGGAGCACCTCCGCGGCCGCGTCCTCACGCTCGGTGAGCGGCACCGCCCTCGAGACGCCGACCAGGTGACGGAGCAACGTCGCGAGGTCGGGGAAGCCACGGTCGGTGAGCGCCTCGTCGAGCCGGCGGAACAACACGTCGAGCTCCTCGAGGGAATGGCGGAGCGGGCCGGCGGGCCACGACTCCACCTCGGCGCGACGGAGGGCGCGGGCCAGCGCAGCCCGGCTCGCCCGCTCGGTGCGCACCACCTCGCGCGCCACGTCGGACAACGCGCGCACCCGCGACTTCCAGCGCCAACTCTCGAGCGCTGGCACCAGCGCGGTCAGTTGCAGCCGGGAGGCATCGAGCCGCGCCGCGGCGTCTTCCAGCGTGCGGCGCAGCTCGGGCTCGATCATCGCGGAGCAGCGTAGCAGCCCGGCGCGGAGTGCCTCGCGGGTGCGGCGCCGTCCGGAAAGTGAGCGCAAGTCCTGTTGCGGTTGCGTTCGGGTTCGCCGCTGCCGCGGGCCGGAAGAGCAGGTACGGTGCGCCTCATGCGCGTCGCCGTCGTGCTGTCGGTGCTCTGGTCGCTCCTCGCGTTCGCAGCCGAACCGACGGCCGAGCAGTCAGAGAAGAAGCCCCGCCTCATCATCAACGACTTCACCGCGCTGCGCGTCTCGCCCGAAGAGGCCTCGGCGCTCAGCGACGCGGTGGCGACCTACCTCGCGGCGCGTGGGCTGTTCGAGGTGCTCGGCCCGCGCGACGTGCAGACGCTGCTCGGGCTCGAGCGCCAGAAGCAGCTCGTCGGGGCGTGCAACGACGACCCGCTGGCCTGCAGCCTCGACATGTCGAAGCTCGTCTCGGCGCGCTTCGCGCTCGCCGGCTCGTTGGCCCGGGTGGGCAACGCGTACCAGCTCACGCTGCAGCTCATCGACACCGAGCGCAGCCAGGCGGTGAGCCGGAGCAGCAAGCTCGCCGGCTCGCTCGAGGCCCTGCGCGAGCTCGTGCCCTATGCCGCGTCGGAGGCGACCGGCTCTCCCCTGCCCCCTCCGCCGTCGCGGGTGTTGCCCGTCACGCTACTCGCAGCGGGTGGCGCGACGCTGCTCAGCGGCGGCGTGGTCGGCCTGCTCGCGCTCTCGAAGGAAGGCCAGCTCAACGACGAGCTGTGCCCCGGCGGTCCGGGCCCGGACGGGCGCTGCGCGGGCAGCAACCTGCGCGACCACGCCTTCTACGTGACGCAGCAGCAGAACCTCACCGCGCAGAAGGCGCTGAGCATCGGCCTGATGGTGGGCGGCGCGCTGCTGGTGGGCGTCGGCCTGTGGTTGTTGCCCCCTGACGACGCGCGCGCGCGCATCAGCGTGCGCCTGGTGCCCGGTCTCGGCAGCTTCGCCCTCGCAGGAGCCTTCTGATGTCGCGCCCCCTCTTCTGGCTCGTCCCCGCGCTCGCCGCCGCCGCCTGCACCGGGCTGTACCTCGACAACGGCAACGCCTACCCGTGCGACTTCTCGAAGCCGCCCGGCGAGCGCGACGCGGTGTGCGTGGCCGGCGACGTGTGCGGCATCGACAACGTGTGCCGCAAGTACCTCTACGAAGGCCCGCGCTTCGAGGGCGCGGCGTCGGTGCCGGTGTACGGCGCGGGCAGCGGCGAGGGCGCGCGCCTGCACCCGCTGGTGCTCAAAGACCCGCTCACCGACGTGGTGCGCAGTCTCCCGTTGAACTCGGGCGAGCGCAGCGCCCTCTTCGCGCGCACCGAGGCGGGCCAGCTGTTCGCCGTGTCGGCGCAGGGCAACATCGCCGCCGCCGAGGCGACGCTCGCGCCGAACGTCGTCACCGCGCAGCCGTTCATGTCCGGCGGGCCGCACCTGCTGTTGCGCACCACCGACGACGATGGGTTGTTCGTCGACTCGCCGCTGGCCCGCGATCGCGTGCTCGACGTGCCCGCGCCGCCGTGGGTGCTGCGCTTCATCGACGCGCCGCCGCAGGGCGGGCGCTTCAGCCAGCGCGCCATTCCCCTCGTGGTGGGCGCGAGCGCCATCGGCTTCCTCGAAGAGGAGCCCGGCACGCCGCCCCCGCCCAACCCGCCGACCGCATGGCGCGTGCGCCCGGCCGAGGTGCCGCTCGACGGCGGGCTGCTCGACGTCGGCGGCCTCACCCAGCCCGGGCGGCTGTGGCTGGCGATGCTCGGCAACGGCGCGCTCAACCTCGCCGAGCGCAGCGTGGGCCCCGACGGCGGCTCGGTCTTCACCCCGTCGGCGCAGGCGCCGCTGACGCCGGTGAGCGCGGTGCAGGCCGGCGCGCTGCGCACCGACCTCGACGGCCGCATCATCAGCGCGGTGCGCCGCGGCACGCGCAGCGACGGCACGACGCCCCTCGAGGTGCTCTCCACGTGGCAGGTGAGCTTCACCGCTACCGGCCCGGCGCTCACCCAGGCGTGGCCCGACTGCCAGCCGTGTCAGCGCGCCGGCCAACGCATCGAGGCGCTCTCCGCGTCGGTGGCCACCGGCGCGCCGGTGGTGGAGGTGGTGTGCGGCCCGGTGGATCGCACCACCCTGCGCGTGGTCGGCAGCGTGGCGCTCAACCAGAGCGAGCAGTGCCGCACCGAGAGCTTTCAGGCCCCGGTGGACCTCGAGCGGGTGAAGTCGCGGTGGGACCACCAGAGCGGGCTGCTCTTCGGGGGAGCCACGGGCGAGCTGTGGTCGGGCGAGACCATCTCCGGGCTGACGCCGATGTTCCTCGACCGCGTGCCGCGCGACGTCGCGCCATCGTTGACCGCCGGGCAGCGCAGCCCCTCGCTGGCGGCCATCGGGGACGACTTCCTCTCGGTGCTGCAGACCCCCGACACCCTGCGCAGCAGCGACGCGGGCCTCGAGCGGCTCAACGGCTTCCGCCGCATCGACCCCAGCGAGCTGGGAGTGTCTGCCGATGAGCGCCTGCTGGGCCTCCTTCACGGCACGCCGGGCTGGGGCGTCACCGCCACCGGCCAGGTGGTGCGCACGCTCGTCTCGCCGACGGGGCTGACGCTCGACACCGCCGGCCGCGTGGTGACCGCCAGCGGCACGCCCATTCGCAGCAGCATCGGCGGCGAGGCCTTCGTCGCCAACGACGGCGGCCTGCAGGCGCTCTTCGTGGCCGCCGACGACAGCCTGTACTTCGTGAGGGAGCCGCGGAACCTGGTGGGCCTCACCAGCGAAGAGAAGCGCCTCGCGCCCGACCTCACGCCCGAGCCGTCGGTGCCGATTCGCAGCCTCGCGCTCGAGCGCACGCCGCTGGGCACCGACGGGGTGAACCGCGCGCGCGGCTACCTCGTCACCTCGCGCAACGTCTACGCGTGGCAGCTCAGCGGCGCGCCCGCGCGGTGGAGTTCGACGCTGCTGCGGCTCCCCGGCGGCGAGCCGATGGAGGTGTGGTTCGACTCGCCGCGCGGCGCGCTGGGCCGGGTGGGCTTCCGCGACGGGGAGATCGACTCGTTGCCCGGCGGCTACCAGCTGGTCGAGCCGCTGCCCTCCGCGGACGGCGGCGTCACCCCGCAGGTGAAGGACTACGAGAACCTCGGCGGCTGGCCGGTGGCCTACGCGACCACCGGGCTCTTCGTCGCCGGGTGGGACCTGGTGGACGGCAAGCTGCAGAACCGCTTCCCCGACGGCGGCATCAACCGGCCGATGAGCTGGCGGCCGCTGACGCTGCCCGACGGCGGCACTCCGTGGATGCAGACCAGCGGCCTGCGCGCCGGCAGCACCCGCGACGCGAAGCTCTTCGTCGCCGTGGACCCGCCCGATGATGCGGGGCTGCGCAACCACCGGCTGCTGCTCTTCCTCGACGAGCAGGTGCTTCAGGTGGCACACCATCTGCGGAAGTGATGAAGCTCCTCTCTCTCTCGTACGAGCGGTTCCGCAACCTCGAGCCGGTGTCGTTCGAGCCCTCGGCGCACGCCACCATCGCGGTCGGTGAGAACGGCCAGGGCAAGACGAACCTCCTCGAGGGGCTGTACCTGCTGGCGACGCTCAAGCCGCTGCGCGCCAACCGGCTCAGCGAGCTCATTCGTTTCGGCGAGCCCAGCGCGCGCGTCACCGGCCGCTTTCTGCTCTCGGGCGCCGAGCGGGAGATCTCGGTGGAGATCAGCCCCGGGGGGCGCACCGCCTTCGTCGACGGCAAGCGCGCGCCGTCGCTCGACGCGTACTTCGGCGGCGTGTCGGTGGTGGCCTTCACCCCTGACGACCTCTCGGTGGTGAAGGGCGGCCCCGACGGGCGGCGCGCCTTCCTCGACCGCAGCGTGTTCAACGTGCAGCCGGCCTACCTCGACGAGAGCCGCGAGTACGGCCGCGCGCTCAAGAGCCGCAACAAGCTGCTCAAAGACCACGCGCCGATGAGCCACCTCCAGGCGTGGGACGCGACGCTGGCGAAGCTGGGCGCGCGGCTGTGGGTGCGGCGGCGCGCGCTGATGGGCGCGTTGCTCGAGCGCGCGCGCGCGGCGTTTCAGCGCATCGGCCGCTCCCCGCTCGAGGCGCAGTGGGGCTACGAGCCGGCGCACCTCGGCGAGGGCCTCGACTTCGCCAGCGCGTCGGAGCCCGAGTTGGTCGAGCGGCTCCTCTCGCGGCTCGACGCGCGGCTGAGCCGTGACGTCGAGCGCGGCTTCACCTCGGTGGGGCCGCACGCCGACGACGTGGAGATCACCCTCGGCGACAAGCCCGCGCGCGCCTTCGCCAGCCAGGGCCAGTGCCGCGCGCTGGTGCTGGCGTGGAAGGTGGCGGAGATCGAAAACCTCCAGGCGCAGAACGGCTTCCTGCCGCTGCTGCTGCTCGACGACGTGTCGAGCGAGCTCGACCCGGAGCGCAACGCCTTCTTGATGGGCTACCTCGCCGACTCGGGCGCGCAGACGCTGCTCACCACCACCGACGCCGCGCTGGTGCAGCGCGCGGCCGGCGCCGACACCCGCTGGTTCCGCGTGCGCGCGGGCACGGTGACGGCCGAGTCACGGTGAGGGCACGAAACGCCGGAGCGTCTCGTAGAAGGCCACGACGTCGATGGGCTTCGAGAGGTACTCGTTCATGCCCGCCAGCAGGCAGCGCTGACGCTCCTCCTCGAGGGCGTGGGCGGTGAGCGCGATGATGGGCGTCTTCTCGAAGGCCTCGCGGCGGCGCAGCGCGCGGGTGGCCTCGAGGCCGTCCATCTCCGGCATCTGGATGTCCATCAGCACCACGTCGAAGTCGTGCGGGCCGCGCTCGAGGCGCTCGAGGGCGAGGCGGCCGTTCTCGGCGACCTCCGACGCAGCGCCGGCCTTCTTCAGCAGCGAGGTGGCGAGCAGCTGGTTGACCTTGTTGTCTTCCACCACCAGCACGCGGAGCCGGGCGAGCTCCGGGGGCGGCGCGACGGTCGCCTGCGCGGGCGGGGGCGAGAGGGCGGCGACGGCGGGGAACGAGAAGGTGAAGGTGCTCCCCTGGCCGGGTGTGCTCTCGAGCGTGAGGTCGCCGCCCATCAGCCGCGCCAACTGACGGCTGAGCGCGAGGCCCAGGCCCGCCCCGCCGTGGCGCCGGGTGGCGCTCTCGTCGACCTGGGTGAAGGGCTGAAAGAGCCGCGCCTGCTGGGCCTCGCTGAGCCCCACGCCGGTGTCGATGACGCGCAGCCGCACCTGACCGCCCTCGACCTCGCCGACGATGGACACCCGCCCCGCCTCGGTGAACTTCACCGCGTTCGACAGCAGGTTGGTGAGCACCTGGGTGACGCGCACCGGGTCGCCCTGCAGCTCGGCGGGAACGTCGCCGGCGAGCGTGACGTCGAGCGCGAGGCCCTTCTGCTCGGCCGGCGCGCGCAGCAGGGCCACCACGTGCTCCACCAGCGGCCGCAGCGAGATGACGCCCCGCTCGATGCGCAGCCGCCCAGCCTCGAGGCGAGAGACGTCGAGCAGGTCGTTGGCCAGCGCGGCGAGCGTCTTGCCGGCGGCGTTGATGGTGGCGAAGTGGGCGCGGGCCTCGTCGACGGTCTGCGCGTCGCGCCCCAGCTCGGCGACGCCGACGATGGCGGCCAGCGGGGTGCGGACCTCGTGCGACATGTTGGCGAGGAACTGGCTCTTGAGCCGGCTGGCGTCGCGCGCCTCGTCGGACGCGCGGCGCAGCGACTGCTCGAGGGCGCGGGTGGCCGAGATGTCCTGCCCGCTGGCGTAGAGCACGTCGACGCCGTCGAGCCTGATGCGGGCGAGGGTGACGCGCATGGGCACCACGTGGCCGTCGGCGTGGAGGTGGTCCCACTCGAAGCGGTGCACGCCCTCGCGCAGCGCCCGGGCGACGAAGTCGCTCATCAGCGCCCCCGACGCGGCGCCGCCGGGCTGCAGGGGCGGCGAGAAGTCGGCGGGCGCGAGGCCGTTCATCTGCTCGGGCTTCGCGAAGCCCAGCGCGTCGGCGGCGGCGAGGTTGCAGTCGATGACCTTGCCGTCGCGCAGCAGGAAGCACGGGTCGGGCGAGTTCTCGAAGAGGGCGCGGAAGCGCGACTCGCTCTCGCGGGTGCGCCGGTTGCTGCGCGCGATGAAGGCCGACGCGACGGCGAAGAGCAGCGCCACCAGCGAGAGCGAGGCGACGGTGATGGGCACCCAGCGCGGGGTGGGCGCAGGCGGAGCGTAGATGAAGCCGCTCAGCGAGACGTCGCGCGGCAGCAGCCCGGCCTCGGCGTACACGTCGGCGATCTGCCGCCAGCGCTCGGCGCTCATGTACCCGGGCTCGACGAGGTCGAACTGGAGCAGCGGGTCCATCACGTCGGCCTCGTAGCGGAGCTGCGCGCGCGTCTTGCGAGCGCTGCGCGCCAGCACCAGGTCGACGGCGGCCTCGCGGTCGGCCATCGCCTCGCGCCACCCCCGCAGCGTCGCCGCGCGGAAGGCGGCCACCAGCTCGGGGTGCGCGGCGATGAAGCCCTCGGTGGTGAAGAGCGTGTCGCCGTAGAAGTCGATGCCGGCGCTGCGCGGTGAGTAGAGCGAGTAGCTCAGGCCGGCGTTGGCGAGGCTCCACGGCTCGTCGGTGACGTACACCGACATCGCGCCCACCTCGCCGTCGAGCAGGTCCTTCGGGTCGAAGGAATGTTCGACCTCCTCGATGGCACCGTGGCCGAGGCCCTCGCGCGAGAGGAAGGCGTGCAGCTCGGCGCTGTCGGGTTCGATCATCACCTTGCGCCCGCGCAGCGCCGAGAGCTGCCGGGTGTCGCCCAGCGTCATCAGCGCGCTGGCCGAGTGCTGGAACACGGCGGCGATGGCCACCACGGGCTGCTGCCGGTGGCGGTAGATCAGCAGGTCGGTGGTGCCGACGCCGAACTGGGCGCGTCCGGCGAGCACCTCCTCGACGGGCTGCAGGCCGGGCGACGCTTCGACGAAGCGCACCTCGAGCCCCGCGTCGCGGTAATAGCCGCGCGCTTCGGCCACGTAGTACCCGGCGAACTGGAACTGGTGCCGCCACTTGAGCTGCACGGTGACGGGGGTCAGCTCGGCCGCGGAGGCCGCGGCGGCGACGACGAGCGAGCTGACCAGAAGGAAGCGCGTCACCGACCCAACATAGTGCCGCCGCGCGCGCGCCGCCGCTGGTGCACCGCTGACTCAGCCGACCGCTTCGTTCTCGAAGGCGACGGGCGGTGGCGGCGTCTCGTGCGCGCGCAGGTGACGGCGCAGCGCGACGGTGGGGAGATGGAAGTCGATCTCCAGCGCATGGCGCTCGTCGTAGACCGCGAGGCGCTGAAACGAGAGCGCGGCGAGGCCCTCGGCGAGGCGGCGGCGGTGGAAGCGCGCATCGAGCACCGCGGCCCGATGCACCGCGCTCACCACGCTCGACCCGCGGAAGACACACAGGGCGAGGCGGCCATCCATGGCGGCGTCGAGGGCCAGCTCGAGCCCCTGCGCGTCGTCGACCAGGTCGACGCCCACCACGTCGAGCGGCGCGAGCTTGCTGGCGCGGGCGAAGTCGTCGGCGCTGCCGTCGACGCCGAGCATGAACTGCCGCGCGGCACCGGGGCCGGGCTGCAGCGGGAGGCTGAGCGGCTCCTCGAGCGAGGCGACGTGGCGGCCTTCTTCGACGAAGCGCTGCAGCAGCGCGGCGAGCAGCGTCGACCGCCCGCTCCCCGGCTCACCCGAGAGGAGCACGAGGCCGCGCTCGAGCTTGAGCAGCGGCTGCTGCACCAGCGGCGAGAGACCCAGCCCGTCGAGCGTCGGCGGCCGCGGGGGCAGCGCCCGGAAGGTGGCGGCGCGGAAGGTGCGCTCGGTGGAGAGCGTCACCCGGAAGCGGCCGTGGCGCGCGGAGGCGATGGAGTGGACGGTGGGGCCGCGCACGCGCAGGACCTCGGGGTCGAGGGCCTCGGAGAGGAGCGCCTGCACGTCGTCGGGGGTGAGCGGCGTGGGGCTGAGCGCGCGGGAGCCGAAGGCGCCGTGCGCGGTGGCGGGGAGCCCGACGGTGAGCGTGAGGTCGGTGGCGTGGAGCTCGCGCAGGGTGGTGAGGAGTTCGGAGAGTGTGGGAGACGTGGTTTCGCCCCCTCTCCCGGACCCTCTCTCCCCGTGGGGGAGAGGGGCAGTGCTGCTGCGAACCAGGACGACGTGCGCCTCGGGCGCTCGCGCGGCGCGCAGGGCCGAGCTCTCGAGCAGGTTGATCAGCTCACTTTCCCACCCGAGCTGCACAGCCTCGCGGGCGGCGCGCAGTGACTCGCGCGACACCTGGCGCTGCACCACACGCAGGGGCAACGAGCCGAAGGCGTGCGCGCCGACGCCGCGGCGATCGAGCCAGCCGCCCTCGAGCAGCTGCGCAGCGAGCGCGTCGTCAGCCAGCGCGAGCGAGGCGAGGAGCAGGAAGCGCTCTTCCCAGTCGTCGGCGCCGTCGAGGTCGAGCACGCCGCCGTCGTCACCGGCCCGCGCGATGGCGGAGGTCAACGCGCGCGCCGCCTCGTCGTCGAGCGCGCCGGTGTCGGCGGTGCGGGCCAGCGCCTCGTGAGACGACGCCCCGCGGAGGTGCTCGCGGAGCGCTTCGGGCTCGAGGTACCGCGCGTGGATCAGCGGCACGTCAGAGGTCGAGGTTGGCGTTGAGGGCGTGCTTCTCGATGAAGTCGCGGCGCGGCTCGACCTCGTCGCCCATCAGCAGCGAGAAGAGGTGCTCGGCCTCGATGGCGTCGGACACCTTGACCTGCATCATGGTGCGCACGGCGGGGTCCATCGTGGTGTCGCGCAGCTGCTCGGGGTTCATCTCGCCCAGGCCCTTGTAGCGCTGCATGGTGACGCCCTGCTGCGCGTCGTCGAGCGCGAGCTTGAGCACTTCCTGGTAGGTCTGCGCGGTGAAGACGGCCTCGCCGACGTGCATCTCGTACGGGGCGGGCCCGAAGGCCTGGAAGCTGTCCTTGAGGGCCACCAGCTCGCGGAACTCCGGCGAGCTCAGGAACTGCACGTCGATGACGGTCTCGCGGGGCGAGCCGTTGACCTCGGTGGCGATGATGTACTTCTTGGCCGAGTGCTCCGGGTCGGCGACGCGCTTGGTGCCGGTGCGGGCGAACCACTCGACGAGCTCCGGGTGCCGGCCCTCGAGGTACTTCACCATCTCGTCGAGCTGATCAGCCGAGGCCTCGTCGTCCTTCAGCATCTCGGGCGTCAGGGTGGTGGCCTGGATCATCGCGTCGATGACCCGGTGGTCCTTGCGCAGCGACATCTTCTCGAGCCGCGCCTCGTACTTGATGACCTTCGAGAGCAGCGCCTTGAACTCGTCGCCCACCACCTCGGTCTTGTCGGCGCGGACCAGCTTGGTGCGCTCGGCGGCGATCGACAGCAGGTACTGATCGCGGGCCTCGACGTCCTTCACGTACAGCTCCTTCTTGCCGCGCGTGATTTTGAAGAGCGGGGGCTGGGCGATGTAGACGTAGCCCTTCTCGATGATCTCCGGCATCTGCCGGAAGAAGAACGTCAAGAGCAGCGTGCGGATGTGCGAGCCGTCGACGTCGGCGTCCGTCATCAGGATGATGCGGTGGTAGCGGATCTCGTCGGGCTTGTAGTCCTCGGTGTTGGTGCCCGCGCGCACGCCGGTGCCCAGCGCGGTGATCAACGTCACGATGGCGTCTGACGACAGCATCTTCTCGATGCGCGCCTTCTCGACGTTCAGGATCTTGCCGCGCAGGGGGAGGATCGCCTGGAAGAGCGCGTTGCGGCCCTGCTTGGCCGAGCCACCTGCGGAGTCACCTTCGACGATGTACAGCTCGGACTCGGCGGGGTCTTTGCTGCGGCAGTCGGCGAGCTTGCCGGGCAGCGAGAGGCCGTCGAGCACGCCCTTGCGGCGCACGGTCTCGCGGGCCTTGCGGGCGGCGATGCGGGCGCGCGCGGCGTCACCGATCTTCCCGATGATCTTCTTGGCGTTGGTGGGGTTCTCGTCGAGCCACGCCTGGAGCTTCTCGTTGACGATGCTCTCGACCAGGCCCTTCACCTCGGAGTTGCCGAGCTTCTGCTTGGTCTGCCCCTCGAACTGCGGCTGGGGGATCTTCACCGAGATGACGGTGGCGAGGCCTTCACGCGCGTCGTCGCCGGTCGGCTGTTCCTTGATGTCCTTCCACAGGCCGGTGCGCTCGGCGTAGGCGTTGATGCTCTTGGTGAGCGCGGCCTTGAAGCCCGACAGGTGGGTGCCGCCCTCGGGCGTGTTGATGTTGTTGGCGAAGGTGTACAGCTTCTCGTCGTACCCCTCGTTCCACTGCATGGCGATGTCGACCTGAACCTGGTCTTTCTCGCCCTTGAAGGTGATGGGCTTGTCGTGGAGCTTGGTCTTCGCCGAGTTGATGTACTCGACGAAGCTGGTGATGCCGCCCTCGAACTTGAAGTCGTGGCTCTTGCCGGTGCGCTCGTCGTTGATGGTGATGTGGAGCCCGGCGTTGAGGAAGGCGAGCTCGCGCAGGCGCGTGGCCAGCGTGTCGAAGTCGTATTCCTTGATCTCGAAGATGGTGGGGTCGGGGTGGAAGCTCACCTTGGTGCCGCGCTTGTCGGTGACGCCCACTTCCTGCACCTGCTGCTGCGGAATGCCGCGCGCGTACTTCTGCTGGTAGACCTTGCCGTTGCGCTGCACCTCGACGTGCATCCAGTCAGAGAGCGCGTTGACGCACGACACGCCGACGCCGTGCAGACCGCCCGACACCTTGTAGGCCGAGTTCTCGAACTTGCCGCCGGCGTGCAGCTTGGTCATCACCACGTCGAGCGTGTCCATGCCGGGCACGGTGGGGTGCGGCCCGACGGGGATGCCGCGGCCGTCGTCGACCACGCTGATGGAGTTGTCGACGTGGATGAAGACGTTCACCTGCGTCGCGAAGCCGGCGAGCGCCTCGTCGACCGAGTTGTCGACCACTTCGTAGACGAGGTGGTGGAGCCCGCGGAAAAAGGTGTCGCCGATGTACATGCCGGGGCGCTTGCGCACGGCCTCGAGGCCCTCGAGCACGGTGATGCTGGCGGCGTTGTATTCAGCGGGCTTCGGCGCTTCGGTCTGGGGTGACGTAGTGTCCATGAAGACGGCAATTCCTCTCGCGGAGCGCGTGGTGACAACCGCGCGAAAACACGAGTTTGCGTCTAGCATGTTTCACCCTGTTGAAGGGTGCTTTCGCAGCCGCATAACCATCGAGAACTGCATCGCTTTTCGCGCCGACGCGGCCCCGTTTTTCGTCACTGGATCGCGGCGCGGAAATCCTCGGGCGCGTCGACGGTGAAGTGGGCCATCTTTCCGGCGCCCACCCGGGTGCTGGACTCCCACGCGACGTGGATCTGGACCTTGCCCTTCGCGTCGGTGGTGAGCGCGAAGTGGGAGTTGACCGCCTCGTGCAGCGACGCGCGATCCGGGTACGCGAACTCGGCGCCCAGCGCAGGCAGTTGGCGGGCGATGTCGTTGACCAGGCTGGCGAGCTGCCGCTGGCTCATCAGTTGATCCAGCTTCGCGGTCTGGCCGGTGCGGGTGTCGATGGTGCGCAGCGCGGTGCCGCCGCTGGCGTGCGCGCCGCCGGTGTATTCCGACGTGGTCTCGCTCACGCTGACCATGCGGCCCGCGGTGCCGGCGCCCTTCACGTCGTACGAGGTGTACCACTCGAGCTGGGCGAAGCCGGAAGGGGCGGCGCGCTCGTCTTTCACCGCGGCGTGCCAGTCGTTGATGGTGTTGCTGACCTCCGAGACGCCGTCGCGCAGCGACAGCCGGCGATCGTCGGGGGTGAGGATCGTCGCCTTCACATCCTGATGGTCGAAGCTGGCCGTGGCGCGCCCGGCGTTGCCCGTCATCTTGTGGCTGATGTGCTCCTGCCGGGCCGTGAAGCCACGCGGCACGAGGATGGCGTCGTTGAGCAGCGGCCCGCCGTCGACCTTCGCCGAGCTGACGGTGAAGGCGCCCGCCGCGGGGCGCGCCGCGCTGCCCCAGGCCACCGCGCCGGAGCCCGTCGCGGCCGGAGGGGTCGCCGCGGGCCGCGCGGTGGTGGTGGGCTGCAGGGACAACGGGCGGACGGGGTTCGAGGTGACGCGTGAGACCATCGGGGGCGCTCCGGGTGAGGGGTCACTCCCCTGACGAGTCGGGCGCAGCCGATTTTGCGTGGCCCGTCATTTTGACGCGCTGAGCGCGGCGCGCGACTTCGCCAGCAGCGCGTCGTCGAGGTGCGAAGCCTCGAGGTCGCGCGCCGCCCGCGTGAGGTTCTCCAGGCCCTGCGCGCGCTGGCCGAGCGCGAGCTGAGCCCGCCCCAGGCCGCTGCGGGAAGGGGCGCTGCGTCGATCGTTCGCGCTGACGGTCTGCAGGCGGGTGGCGAGCGTGCCCTCGAAGAGCGCCAGCGCGCGCGCCGCGTCGCCGCGCCCGAGCAGACACTCGCCTTCCGCCTCGCGCACGGAGGTGAGGAGCACGTCTTCGGGCTGCGCGACGAGCACCGGCCGCAGCACCGCGCGCGCTCGCTCGAGCGTCGCGAGGCCTTCGTCGAACCGCCGCCCCTCGCACAACATGGTGCCCCGCGCGTTGAGGGTGATGCCGAGCAGCAACGGCATGTTCGCGCGCTCGAACGAGGCCTGCGCGCGCGCGTTGGTGGTGAGCGCGTCGTCGAGCCGCCCCACGGTGAACAGCGCGGCCGAGCGGTTGAGCAGCAGGCGGGCGACGGCCTGGTGCCCTGCACCGAGCGCGCGCTCCTGATCAGGGAGGATCGCGTCGAGCACCTCCAGCGCCTCGGCGGGCCGCTGGAGCGCCATCAACTGCGCAGCGACGGCGTGGTGGGCCTGGCCGACCTTCGGGTGCCCCCGGCCGAGCGCGGCCTCGAGCTGGCGGGCGACGTCGCGCAGCACGCCCAGCGCGGCGTCGAAGTGACCCTGCGCGCCGAGCGTGTTGGCGAGGGTGCTCAGCAGCGAGATGGTCTTCACGTGCGAGGGGCCCTGGTGCTGGCTGCGGAGATCCCACGCGCGGCGAGCACCCGCCCCTGCCACGCCCACGCCGCGGCCTCATCGAGGCGGGTGAGCTCGGTGCAGAGGAAGCTCAAGGCCACGGCGATCTCCACGCCCCGCCGCTCGTCGCGCGCGAGGTGCGCCTGCGCCCACGCGTCCTTCAGCGGTCGCTCGGCGTCGCGCAGGGCGCCGGCGCCGTGCAGCAGCTCGCCGCGCAGCAGCAGCGCCTCGGCCTCGAGCGGCGGCCACGCGAGCCGGTGCGCCTCGAGGCCCGCGGCGGTGGCGACGGCGAGCCCCTCGGTGAAGCGCGCGGCGTCCTTGAGCGCGCGGGCCTTCGACAGCTCGCGCTCCACCGCCTCGACTGCAGCGCCGACCGCCCGGTGAAGGTGACGCCCCGCTGCACTTCTTCGAGCGTGTTGTCTTCGAAGGGGCGTTCGTCGGTGAGCGCCTCGAAGAGCGCGACGCAGAAGGCGAACTGGTCGGAGCGCGCGTCGGCGCGGCCTCCCTCGAGCACCTCGGGCGCCATGTACGCGGGCGTGCCCACCAGCGCCGTCTCGACGACGCTCGCGCTGGCCACCTCGGCGTTGGGCGGCGGAGCGCTGCCTTCACCCACCTCGCGCGCCAGCCCGAAGTCGGACACCCACACGCGGCGGTCGTGGCCGACGAGCACGTTGTCGGGCTTGAAGTCGCGATGCACGAGCCCGGCGGCGTGGACCGCGGCGAGGCCGAGGCCGGCCTGGGCGAAGACGGCGACGATCTCCTTCGGCTCGCGGCGGGTGTCGAGCCAGGCCCGCAGCGTCTGGCCGTCGACGAACTCCATGGTGATGAAGACGGAGTCGCCGAACACGCCGGCGTCGTGCACCGCGACGAGGTTCGGGTGGGCGACGCGCGCGAGGGCCTTGGCTTCGCGCAGCTGCCGGGCGCGCGCCTCGGGGGAATCGCCGCGCGGGTAGAGCAGCTTGAGCGCCACCTTGCGATCGAGCACCGGGTCGTAGGCCGCGTAGACCCGGCCCATGGCGCCTTCGCCGACGACCTCCAGCACCACGTAGCGATCGACCGCGTCACCGCGCACCAGCGGCGGCCCACTGCGCAGCGCTGGCCGCGGGCCCGACACCAGCCGCGAGACCGTCACCCGGCAGCGCTCACAACCGGCGAGGTGCAGTTCGACGGGCTCTCGCGCGCCGACGCCACCGACGAAGTCCAACAGCGCGCTCTCGGAGGGACACGACACGGTAAGGCCTCGGCTGTGGAGCATGACCCGCGGAGCGCGGCGCGAGGGCAGGAAATCAGCTCAGGGGCACTTCACGGGGAAGGCCTCTTCGAACTCGTCGACGCCCCACGCGCCCCCGAAGCCGCTGCCCTGGCTGGCCTGCCCCACCACCGCGGGGATGAGCGCGCAGAAGGTGCCGTCTTTGGCCTTCGCGAGCACGCTGGCGTTCTTGAAGCGGCGCTCGATGACGCCGAACTGACCGCGCACCAACGTCCAGTCCGCGTCGCGCAGGTACACCGCTTTCACGTCGACCCGGCGCGCGTAGACCTCGCGCACGGCCTTCTCGGCGGCGGGCTCGCAGCACTACCACCTCGATGGCATGACCCTCACCGCCATCGCGCGGCTCTATGCGGTGGCGCCGTCGACGGTGATGCGCGCCATCGATCGCTCGCTCGAAGAGCTGCGCGCCCTGGCGAGGGAGCACCTCTCGAAGACCCACCGGCTCGGCCTGGCGTCACTCGAGAGCCTGGTGCGTCACGGCGTCCCGTGACGCACCGCCCCCGCTGATCAGTTGCAGCGACCGGTCTGCTGGCTGCAGGTGCCGGCGCCGCAGAAGCGCCCCAGGCAGCACAGCTGGCCCGCCCCACCGCACGGCTCGCACTGCGTGTTCTGCCCGCACACCGCGCCCGCGCCGCAGTAGCGACCGCCGTTGCCGTCACAGCAGCGCTGACCGGCGCCACCACACGCCACGCACACGCCGTTCTGCGGCACGGTGTACGGCGCGGTGCACGCCACGTCGCCGTTGCAGGTGGGTTGTCCGAGCCGTCCGCAGGCCATCGTGGCGGACACGCAGCCTCCGCCCTGGCAGACGCCGAGCGCGCCGGTGCAGGTCGCGCCGACCGCGAGGCACGTCAGGTTGTTCTGGTCGCAGCACCCGCCGCCCGCGCACACGTTGCCCTGGCAGCACTGCTGGCCGGGTCCACCACACGTCGCGCACGCGTTGCCGTCACAGGCGAGACCGGAGGCGGTACAGAAGTCAGCCGCGTTCGCGCCGCCCGCGCAGCACTGCTGGGTCGCGCCACCGCACGACGAGCACGCGCCGTTGGTGCAGGTGCCGAGGTTGGAGCCGCACGTCGAGCCCGACGCGACGCACGTGGTGCCCGCGCAGCACGCGCCCCCGTTGCAGGTCGAGTTCTCACAACACGGCTGCCCTGCGCCACCACAGGCGGTGAGCGTGCCGGCGACGCAGAGCTGGCCGGTCGAGCTGTTGCCGCCGGGCGCGACGCAGGCGCCGGTGGCCGCGTCGAGGCACGCGCCGTTGTTGCACGTGGTGCCGCCGCACGCAGGCTGACCAGCGCCGCCACAGGGTCCACACACCCCGCCGCCGCACGCGAGCGCCGCGCCGTTGCAGCTCGTGCCTCCGCAGCACGGCTGACCGAGCCCGCCGCAGCCCGCGCAGGTGCCGGACGCGAGGCAGAGGTCGCCGCCTCCGCACGTCGAGCCCGAGGCGAGGCAGCGGTTGGTGCCGCGCGCGTCACAGCAGCCCGCGCTGCACGCCGAGCCGGGGCAGCACGCTTCGCCCACGCCGCCGCACGCCTGGCAGACGTTGTTGCCGCCGCACACCGTGCCCACGCCGCACGCCTGGCCGGGGCAGCACGGCTGACCGGGTCCACCACACGTCGCGCACGAGTTGTTCGCGCACACCGTGCCGGCGGTGGTGCAGGTGTTGCCTCCGCAACACGGCTGGCCGGGGCCACCACACGCGGCGCAGGTGGTGCCGCCCGCGGTGCAGGTGACGCCGCCGGCGGTGCAGGTCTGGTTGGGGCAGCAGGTCTGGCCGAGACCGCCGCAGGTGCCGCAGCTCCCGGCGGTGCAGGTGCCGCCGATGGTGGGGCACGTCGCCGCCGACGCGACGCAGGCGTTGTTCACGCAGCAGCCACCGCCTCCGCAGAGGTTGCCGGTGCAGCACGGCTGGCCGGGGCCGCCGCACAGCGCGCAGGTGCCCGCGCCCTGGCCCGAGCACACGCTGCCGTTGTCGCACTGCCGGCCCGCGCAGCACGCCTCGCCGGGTCCGCCGCAGACGGTGCAGGTGTTGTTGCGGCACGTCGCGCCGGCCGCGGTGCACGCGTTGTTGGCACAGCACGCTTCACCGAGCCCGCCGCACGTCGAGCAGACGTTGGCGTTGCAGGTGGTGCCCGCCGCGGTGCAGGTGGAGTTGGGGCAGCAGGCCTCTCCCACCCCGCCGCACGTGCCGCAGCTGCCGGCGGTGCAGACGCCGAGCCCCACGCCGCACGACGCGCCGGCCGCGACGCAGGTGTTGCCCAGACAACAGCCTCCGGCGCCGCAGGTGTTTCCGGCGCAACAGAGTTCTCCAGGGCCACCGCACGCCGTGCCGCCGTCGTCGAGCAGACCGCCGCCACCGCCGCCCGTGCCTCCGCCGGTGGTGGTGATGGAGCCAGCGTCATCGCCGGCATCGGCGGCGACGGCCGCGGTGTTGTTGCACGCACACGCCGGGAGCAGCGTGAGCAACGCGAGGATCAGCCATGAGCGCATGCAGAGAACTCCGGTGGGGGGATGAAGACCGGCCGTGGGTTCGACTCACGCCACCGGCGATCGACCACACCCCTTCAGCTCACTCCGGCATCACCACCAACACGTACTCACCTGCCAACACACCGGCGCTCGCCTTGAACGTGTCGATCGACAGCCAGTGGGTGCCGGCCGCGAACGGACGCACGAGCACCTTGTCGTGGCGCGCCACACACGCCTGGCCGGACACGGTGGACGAGAGGACGTGCAGGTCGAGGTCGCTCCCTCCGAGCGCGACGACGAAGAGGCGCAGGGTCGCCGGCTGCGCGAGCTCGAGGCGGTACAGCACCTCTTTGCCGCTCTCGTTCGCGGCCGAGCCGCAGCCCGGGTACGCGTCGAGGCGCGCCATGCCGTCGACGCGGGTGTCGCGCACGTCGACGAAGGGGAGCGTGGTGATGGCGATCTCCTCGCCGGGCAGGCCGGTTCCGGCGCGGCGCGGCGCTTCGGTGTCGGAGGCGGCGCCGCTCTGCACCGCGGTCCATGCGCGCGACAGCGCCTCGAGCGTCGCGAGGTTGCGCACGTTCTGTCCGAAGCCGAGCCCCGCGGTGGTGAGGGCACAGCCGCGCACGGCCGACGGCGCGTAGACGTTGAGGTGAATGCCGTCGGGCCCCAGGCCGTGGGCCGGCACCGGCTGCAGCTCGCGGTGGAGATCGACGAACGGCACCTGCCGCGCCTGCGCGAGGCCGCGCGCCACGAGGTTGTAGCGGGCCACCCACGCCTCGGCCGTCGCGCTGTCGTCGCGCGGGGGCACGGTGGTGAGGATCGGCACCACCCCTTGCGACACCGCCACGTCGATGAGCGTCGCCAGGTTCTGGCCGTAGCCGTACGGGTCCATGAAGCCGACGTCGTTGGTGCCGAACATCACCGTCGCGTAGCGGGCCTGGGTGGCGTCGAGCTCCTGCTGGAGCGGAGACGGGGTGCCGGCGATGGCTGCGCTGGCGCTCCAGCCGACGGTCGCGGCGAGGCTCACGCGGTCGAAGGAGGTGGTGGTGCCGACCAGGCCGCCGCGGAAGAAGGTGAGCGCGGGCTCGAGCGCGGTGCGGCCGGCGAGGTCGACCTGCGTGCCGGCGAAGCACGAGAGGTAGTTGGGGTTCACCGTGTTCGAGTCGCCGACCTTCGAGAAGACGTTCGCGCGGCGGGTGGTCGAGCGCGCGGCGATGCGCTGGAGGCTGGTGACGACCTCGGCGGTGAGCGGCGAGTGTTTGCGGTCGAGCGGGTAGAGGAGGACGGAGGGGCCGGCGTCGGGGGTGGGCGCTCCGGCGTCGGGTTCGGAGCTCATGGCACCGGCGTCGAGCGCGGGAGTGCCTGCGTCGTCGATCGACGACACCGATGCGTCGGCGAAGAGCGTGTCGAGGTCGACCGTCGGCCCGCAGGCGGCCAGCACCAGAGAAGCGGAGAGCACCGCGCCGAGACGCATCGAAGTCGCAACAAAGCACAGGCTGGGAGAGGGTTGGGTGAGGGGGGATTCGAGCGCTGCGCCGGTGAAGGCCCCTCACCCCGGCCCTCTCCCCGCTTCGCAGGGAGAGGGTGTCAGGGGGTGCGGCAGAGCGAGAGGATCGCCGCGCCCGAGTCCTTCACCACCTTCGGGCCCAGCCCCTTCACGTTCAGCAACGCCTGCGACGTCGTGGGCCGCGCCTCGGCCACTGCGACCAGCGCCCGGTTGGTCAACACCCGGAACGCCGGCACCCGCCGTCGCTTCGCCTCCTCGAGCCGCCACGCGCGCAGCGTCGCGACCAGCCCCGCGTTCGCGCCACTCGACGGCAACTCGACCGCCGGGCTGCGACCCTCGCGCTTTCCGCCTCCGCGCACGCGCCGTGGCTTGCGACCTCGCGCGGTCCGCTCGGGCGCCGGCTGACTCTTCGGCGCCAACCGCGCTCGCTGCGCGTCGGGCTGACCGACCGGGTACAGCCGGTGGTACGGGATGGTCTTCCCGTCTTTCTCGAACGTCGCCTCTTCCACCCGCAGCTGCCCCGCGCGCACCAGTCCGCCGACGAGCCGCTCGAACTTCGGCCGTGCGTCGGGTGCGTCACCGAGCACCTCGCGACACAGCCTGCCGCTCGACTGCCCCGGCAACGACGCGAGCCGCGCCAGCACCTCGTTCATCACCACCAACTCCGCGCTGGTCGGCGTCTCGAAGCGCGCGGCGATGCAGTCCGACGGCGCGCACACGTCGCAGCGACCGCACGGCTTGCCGGAGTCGGCCTGATCACCGAAGTGCTGCACCAACGAGAGCATTCGGCAGCGGTGCCCCTCGGCGAAGCGCGCCATGAGCGCGAGTTGCTCGACGCGCTGCCGGCGCTGCGCCTCGTACGGCGCCTGCCACGCGTCGTGGCCCTTCGTGAGCTGGTCCTCCGTCACGCCGCGCACGCCGCCGTGGATCCACAACTTCTCGAGCGCCTTCTCGAACTCGTCGATCTTCACCCGCGTGCGGCGACGCAGCGTCTCGGCGTCTTGCGGCGCGTCGCTCAACGCGCGCGCCAGCTTCGAGAGCACCGCCGCTTCAGGGTAGTCGCGCTCGAGGAAGAACTCGTGCGTCTTGCGGTCGACGAAGTGGTGCATCAGCACCGCGCGCGAGGGCTTGCCGTCACGGCCGGCGCGGCCGATCTCCTGATAGTAGCCCTCGACGCTCCCCGGCAGCGCGAGGTGCAGCACCGTGCGCACGTCGGCCTTGTCGACGCCCATGCCGAACGCGACCGTCGCCACCACCACGTCGAGCTTCCCGGAGAGGAACGCAGTCTGCGTGCGGTCGCGCTCTTCGCTCGAGAGCCCCGCGTGGTACGGCGCGGCGCGCAGGCGGGTCGAGAGCAGCTCCGCGGTCGCTTCGGCCGTCTTGCGCGTCGAGGCGTAGACGATGGCCGGCAGCCGGCCCGGCCGCAGCAGCCACTCGAGCGCGCGGTCGGGGCGCTCCCTGGGCAACACCTCCAGCGCCTCGATGGCGAGGTTGTCGCGCCGGAAGCCGTGGATGTACTGCTTCGCCGTCGTGCGCAGCCCGAGCTGGGCCACGATGTCGCGCTGCACCAGCGGGGTCGCGGTCGCAGTGAGCGCCATCACCGGCGCCGGACGCAGCGTGGGCAGTCGCTCACCGAGGAGCCGGTAGTCGGGGCGGAAGTCGTGACCCCACTGCGAGATGCAGTGCGCTTCGTCGATGGCGATGAGCGACGGGGTGCGTTTGGCCAGCAGCTCCGGGAAGCCGGGCACGCCGAGCCGCTCGGGGGCGATGAAGAGGTAGTCGAGCTGGCCCGCGAGGTAGTCGGCGCAGACGCGGCGGGACTCGAGGCGCGCCCGGCCGGAGTGGATTCGTTCAGCGCGCAGCCCGAGCGCCTGGAGCCGCGTGACCTGGTCTTCCATCAACGCGATGAGCGGGCTGACGACGAGCGTGGTGCCCCCGCGCGCGAGCCCGGGGAGTTGGTAGCACAGCGACTTGCCGGCGCCGGTGGGCATGACCAGCAGCACGTCTTCGCCGGCGATGACGCTCTCGCAGGCCTCGCGCTGGTGTGGGCGGAAGGAGGCGTGACCGAAGCGAGCGAGGAGCGCCTCCCCTCTCCCCTGAAAGGGGAGAGGGTCAGGGTGAGGGGCAGAACGGACTGTGCGCTGAACTCGGGCAGCCGGCGGCGTGGTGACGTCGGGTTCGGCCCCTCTCCCGGACCCTCTCCCCCCGTGGGGGAGAGGGGCACCGCCGTTACCGACGCCGCCGCCGTCACGAATACGCCCGATCACCGACTCGACGTACCGCTCGATGCCCTCGATGAACTCCGGCAGCGCCCCCTGCCCCTTCGCGATCTTCTGCAGCCGCGCTTCCCACCCGCCGGTCATCGCCGCGCTCTTCACCTCCGGGTCGACCACCTCGATCAACCGCAGCCCCTTGTCGGTCACCACCAGCGTCTTGCCCTCGCGCACCACGTACCCGCGCGTCAGCAGCGTCTCGATGATGTTGGCTCGCGTGGCCGGCGTACCGAGCCCGTTCTCCTTCATCGCGTCAGACAGCTCACGTTCGTCGAGCGTCTTCCCCGCGGTCTCCATCGCCGTGAGCAACGTCGCATCATTGAGCCGCGGCGGAGGCCGAGTGCGCTTCTGCACCGCCTTCGCCTCGAGCACGCGCTGCACCTGCCCTCGCTCCAACCCCGACGGCAGCAGCCCCTCGTCTTCCGCCTCTTCCCCCGGCGCCTTCTTCTCACTCGGAGGCTTCACCGCGCCGACGTCGAGCACCTTCCACCCCAGCTGCTCGATGGCGGTGCCGTGGCTCTTGAACCGGTCCACCACCCCCGGCGTGCGCACCTCGGTCACCACCTCCGTCGCGGCCCACGTGAAGTCGTCGTGCCACGCCTGCAACAACCGCCGGCAGATCAGCTCGTACACCCGCCGCTCGTCCTGGCTGAGCGAGCGCCCGGCGGCCGAGGTCGCGGTGGGGATGATGGCGTGGTGGTCACTGACCTGCGCGTCATCGACGAAGCGCCGGCTCAGCGATCGCTCCCCCGTCCCCGGCGCGACGTGCGGCTGGAACATCGGCGCGATGGCGGCGGTGATCGGCCCCAGCGTGCGCGCGACGTCGGCGCTCAAGTGCCGCGAGTCGGTGCGCGGGTAGCTGATCAGCTTGTGCTGCTCGTACAGCGCCTGCGCGAGCTCGAGGGTGCGCTGCGCCGAGAAGCCATACAGCCGGTTGGTGTGCCGCTGGAGCTCGGTCAGGTCGTAGAGCAGCGGCGGCGGCATCTTCTTCTGCTTCGAGGTGACCGACGCCACCTTCGCCTCGCCGGTCTTCGCGCGCGCGACGATGGCCTGCGCCTCTTCCCCGCTCGCCGGGAGCCGCTTCGGGTGCTCGCCGGGCGGCTCACGGTGCCACGTGCCCTGGTAGCTCGCGCCCTCGCGCGGCGAGAAGGTCGCGACGACCTCGAGGTAGTCCTCGGGCTTGAAGTCGCGGATCGCCAGCTCGCGGTCGACCAGCAGCGCGAGGGTCGGCGTCTGCACCCGGCCCACCGACAGCTTCTCGTCGAGCGACAACCCATACGCGCGCGAGAGGTTCATGCCCACCAGCCAGTCGGCGCGGCTCCGACCCAACGCCGCGGCAGCGAGCCCATCGAAGTCGCGCTGCGGCCGCAGCTTCGAGAAGCCCTCCCGGATCGCGCCATCGGTGAGCGACGAGATCCACAACCGCTTCACCGGCTTCCGACACCCCGCCGCCTCGTAGATGAAGCGGAAGATGAGCTCGCCTTCCCGCCCGGCATCGGTGGCGCAGATGACCTCGCTCACATCAGGGGCGCTCAGCGCACGACGCACCAACTCGAACTGACTGCGCGTCTGGTCGAACACCCGCAGCGGCCACTTCGCGGGGAACATGGGGAGCGTCTCGAAGCTCCACCGGCGCCAGCGCGCGTCGATGCCTTCCGGTTCCTCGAGGCCGACGAGGTGACCGATGGCCCAGGTGACGACGTAGCCGTTGCCGGTGAGCGCGCCCTCTGCGCGGCCGTTCGCGCCCAGCACCCGGGCCAGGTCCCTCGCGACGGACGGCTTCTCGGCGACGACGACGACGCTCACCCGAGCCCTTCTAGCGCAGACCACTGACAAGTTGTTCAGGTGTCCACGGTGGGGGCGCAGCTATGGTGCGCCGCCATGAACCGCCTCACGATTCTCTCCCTCGCCCTCCTCTCCGGCTGCGCCACCACGTCTTCCACCGCCTTCTTCCCGCTCGACGAGCTGCGCGCGCTCGACGACGCCGAGAACCGCGCCGAGGTGCTCGAGCGAGCGCTGCAGGTCGCGCCGTCGAAGCGCAACGACGAGTGGCGCGGCGTGGTGGAGCGCGCCGCCATCGCCACCATGGCCGAGACCGAGGTGACGGATCTCCCCAGCGCCGAGCGCGCGCTCGAGCAGTCCGAGGCGCTGCCCGCGAAGTTCCCCTTCCTCAAGCGCTCGGCGGGCTGGCTGGGCAAGCGCGCCGACCTGGGCGTGAAGGCGCTGCCGTACCTCTCTCAAGCGCGCGGCGAGCGCAGCGCGTGGGCGCACCGGGTGCTCGAGTTCGCGAAGAGCGACGCCGTCACCCCGCACCTCGCGCAGCGGCTGGCCGACGAGGTGTTGCTCAAGCAGCTCATCGCCTCGACCGCGGTGCCGTTGTTCGAGCTCGCGCTCGAGCGTGACGGTGAAGCGGCGTGCACCTCGGCCTCGCTGCAGAAGGCCGCGCTGGAGATCGCCGCCGACGGCAGCGTGTTCACCACCGCGATGGCGAAGTGCTGGAAGGAGCTCGCGGGCCCGATGACCGACGCCGCGAAGAAGGCGCCGACGTACACCGAGAAGCTCAAGCTGTGCGCCGCGATGAAGCCGCACGCCGAAGAGCCCGCGGTGAAGTCCGCCTGCGCGGAGTGAATGGCCGCCATCACCGAATGTCACGGCGCTGACGGAGGCTCGGCGTAAGACATCGCGCCATGGCTGATCCGCTCACGTGGCACCGCGTGCAGTTCGCGTTCACCATCATCTACCACTACCTCTTCCCCCAGCTGACGATGGGGCTCGCGCTGCTCATCGTCGTGCTCAAGGGCCTCGCGCTGCGGCCCGGCGGCGAGGCGTACGCGACGGCGGCGCGCTTCTGGGTGCGCGTGTTCGGCCTCAACTTCGCGGTGGGCGTGGTCACCGGCCTGCCGATGGAGTTCCAGTTCGGCACCAACTGGGCGCGCTTCTCGCAGCTCACCGGCGGCGTCATCGGGCAGACGCTGGCGATGGAGGGCCTCTTCGCCTTCATGCTCGAGAGCTCGTTCCTCGCGATGCTGGTGTGGGGCGAGCAGAAGCTCGGGCCGAAGAAACACTTCGCCGCGGCGGTGGCGCTCTTCATCGGCAGTTGGTTGTCGGGCGTGTTCATCGTCACCACCAACGCCTTCATGCAGCACCCGGTGGGCTTCACGCGCGGCGACGACGGGGTGTTCGCGCTGGCCGACTTCTGGACCTACGTGCTCAACCCGTGGGCGCTCGCGCAGTACGCGCACAACCAGATGGCGTCGCTGGTGACGGCGTCATTCGTGGTGAGCGCGGTCGGCGCGTACTGGATGTTGCGCGGCGTGCACCTCGAGCAGGCGCGGCTCAACCTGAAGGTGGGGACCATCGCAGGCCTGGTAGCGTCGCTGGCGGTCGCGTTCCCCACCGGAGACCTGCAGGCCAAGCTCGTCGCGCGTCACCAGCCCGCAGCGCTCGCCGCGATGGAAGGCCGCTTCAAGTCGGGCCCGCGCGCCACCATTCACCTCATCGGTCAGCCCAACGTGGCCGAGCGCCGCCTCGACAACCCCATCGGCGTGCCCTTCGTGCTCTCGTTTCTCGCGTTCGGCCGCTTCGACGCCGACGTGGTGGGGCTCAACGACATCCCCCAGGAGAACTGGCCGACGAGCATCGAGCTCCTCTACTACGCGTTCCACGTGATGGTCGGGCTGGGCACGCTCTTCATCGGGCTGATGGGCCTCGCCGCGCTCTTCCGCTGGAGAGGCTGGCTCGAGCGCAGCCGCTGGCTCTTGTGGGCGCTGATGCTGGCCTTCCCCTTCCCGTACATCGCCAACACCGCGGGGTGGATGACGGCGGAGCTCGGCCGGCAGCCGTGGTTGGTCTACGGCCTGCTGCGCACCATCGACGGCGCGAGCCCCACGGTGCACGCGGGCGACACGGCCTTCACGCTCATCGGCTTCAGCGGGCTGTACTTCGTGCTGGGGCTGGCGTTCCTCTTCCTCATCGGCCGCGAAGTGAGCCACGGCCCGGAGGCGGCCCATGCCTGAGCTCTCGACGGTGTGGTTCTGGCTGGTGGCGGTGCTGGTGGCGTTGTGGGCGGTGCTCGACGGCTTCGACTTCGGCGTGGGCGTGCTGCACCGCTTCGTGGCGCGCAGTGACGTCGAGCGGCGCGAGGTGCTGGGCTCCATCGGCCCGGTGTGGGACGGGAATGAGGTGTGGCTGCTCGCGGCGGGCGGCTCGATGTTCCTCGCGTTCCCGAAGCTGCTCGCGGCGGGCTTCTCGGGCCTCTACCTGCCGGTCATCTTCGTGGTGTGGGCGCTGATTCTCCGCGGCGTGTCGATCGAGCTGCGCAGCCACCTCGACAACCCGCTGTGGCGCAGCTTCTTCGACAGCACCTTCGTGGTGTCGTCCATCGCGGTGCCGGTGCTGATGGGCGCGGCGCTGGGCAACGTGGTGCGCGGGGTGCCGTTGAGGGCCGACGGGTTCTTCGAGCTGCCGCTCTTCGCGAGCGACGCGGCGATGGGCGTGCTCGAGCCGTACACGGTGTTGATCGGCGCCTTCGTGTTGGTGACGCTCACCGCGCACGGCGCGAACTGGTTGGCGTGGAAGACGAGCGGCGTGGTGCAGGCGCGGGTGCTCGTGCTGCGGGTGCCGCTGTGGATCAGCGCGGTGGGGCTGTGGCTGATCAGCGCGTTCGCGACGTCGCGCGTGGCCCCGGAGGTGACGGACTCGTTCAGCGCGCGGCCGATGGCGTGGCTGGGGCTGGCGCTCGCGGTGGGTGGACTGGTGGTCGTGTTCTGGAAGCGCAACGGTGAGCTGGCCCCCTTCCTCGGAGGCGTGGGCTTCATCGCCGGGCTGTTGGTGCTGACGGTGGGCTGTCTGTTTCCGGTCGTGCTCCGCGGCGTGCAGGGACACTCGTTGACGGTGGAGTCGGCGGCTGCCGGTGCGTTCGCGATGCGGGCGGGGATCGTGTGGTGGGTGCCGGGGCTGCTGCTGGCGGCCGGGTATTACTGGTGGGTGCTGCGCCACTTCCGAGGCAAGGTGACGGTGAGCTGACCCATGCGCCTCGAGCCGTTGAGCACCCATTCGCTGTTCGACCCGAAGGCTGAACGCAAGTGGATCCACTTCGCGGCGTCGCTCGGGGTGGGCCACCTCTACACGCTGCAGGACGACGACGTGTTGAGCGTGTGTTCGCTCTCGCAGACATTGATCCCCGCGCGTGGGGCGCAGGTGCGCTTGCCCTTCGCGATGTACGAGCCGGCGCATCAGTTCTCGAATGATCAGCTCGTGTTGTGGGACGGCGGAGACCTGGTGCGCGTGAGCTGCGCCACGCCGGCCCAGCCTGAGGTGCGCGGCTCGTTCACGTTGCCGGGCCTGCGGTCGTGCGCGGCCATCGGCGAGCGGCTGTACGTCGAGCGCTACCTCAGCGACGAAGATGGGCTCGGGGTGTGCGCGCTCCCCACGTCGCAGGGAGAGACACCGACCGTCGAGCAGTTGGTGCCGGGTCGCGACGCGCACGGCACCTGGGCCGCGGTGCTGGGCGAGCGGCTGGTGTGGGCGACGCAGGACGGGCTGGAGCTGATGCGGCCTCCGACCATTCAGAGTCGGCTGCGCTACGACAGCGTGCGCGCGTACCCGCTGGGGGTGTCGCCGACTCGGCTGGCGGTGATGGAGGTCTACGACGACGCCCGCACCGCGCTCAGCTTCGTCGAGGTCGAAGGGAGCCGGCTGCGGAAGCTCGCGTCGTTCCACCCGAAGGCGCTGGTGCGCGCGTGGTGTTTGTCGGGCAACCGGCTGACGGTGGTGCTCCGCGCGGCCCGGCGCGTCGGCGGCAAGCGCGAGTACACCAACACGCTGGTGGTCTTCGACGTCGAGACCGCGGCGGAGCTGCTCTCGCTGCCGCTGCCCTTCGTCGAGGTGTACGGCGAGGCGCAGACGCGCGTGGTGTGGCTCGGCGTGCGGGATGATCACTGCGCGGTGCTGCTCGGCTCAGGCGAGCTGCACCGCTTCCAGGCTCGTCAGCGCCAGTAGAGCCCGGTGCACTCGGGCACCACCTTCCACTGGTGCTCGCGGATGCGGCTGATCAGCCGTTCGCCGAAGAAGAAGCCCAACGTGTCGATGGCCTCGTCGACGGAGTCGAACGCGTAGTCGGTGCGCAGCGCGCGGTGCGAGAAGCCGAGCGTATCGGTGACGAAGGCATGGAACGGCTCGAGCGAGTGACCGCCGGCGAAGGGCGTGTCGACGCCGGTGCCCATGGTCTCGATCAACACCAGCTTCCCGCCGGGTCGTACGACGCGCTCGAGCTCGCGCACCCATTTCTGGAGATCATCGCGCCAGCCAGTGGGGTTCCACGACAGCGCGTGACCGAAGGCCCAGCCCTCGAGGGCGAGATCGGCGCTCGCGTCGGGCACCGGCAGCGCGTCGTGGAGCGCGACGCCCCACTCCACGGTGGGCAGCAGGCGCTTCGCGACGTCGATCATCGGCGCGGCGGCGTCGAAGGCCTTCACGCTGCGCGCGTGCGGCGCGAGGAGTCGCGTCAGGCGTCCCGTGCCGGCGCCGGTCTCGACCACGTCGAGGGGTCGCGGGCCCATCAACTCGAGCAGCGCGCGGGTGAGGTTGCCTTGATGGTCTTCGTGAGAGACCAGCCTGTCGTAGCGATCGGCGTGGTGTTGGTAGATCTCGCGGTAGTCAGCCATGCGCGCAGCTTCGCAGGATAGGCTCCGCGCACATGCGTTCTCTCTCGTGCCTACCGCTCCTCGCCCTGCTCGCCGGCTGTGGGGCGTCACCCGTGCAGCAGGTCGGGTTCACGTTCGACCTCAATCGCCAGGCTGCTGGTGCGGTGGGCACCTCACCGTCCGACCTCTGGAACTTCACGGTCGATGGCAAGACGGCGCAGGACGACCCGTTCGACCTCCATGTGCAGTACTGGGACGGCACGAAGGCGATCGACGTGCCCTTCGGCGACACCTTCCGCGAAGGCGCCTGCGGCAAACCCGCGAGCATGGCGGCGGTGACGAAGGGTGAGGTGTGGCTGGGCTCGTTCCGAGTGGCGAACTGTGGCTTCGGGACCAACAGCAACGATCGCCTCATCTTCGGCAAGCTGAAGAAGGACGGCACCTGGGAAGACCATTCCAGCGACTTCCCGATCTCCGCGCCCGGCACTTACAAGATGATCGATCTCTTCGGCCGCGGCGGCGTGCTCTACGTGTCGGTGACCTACAACACGGCCGGGCCCTCGACGTACAAGCTCTTCCGCTACGCGGCCGATGGGACGCACAGCGAGCTGACGCTCCCCATGAACTTCAGCGCCGGAGCCGTGGTGGCGTTGGGACCCGACGAGCTGCTCCACACCGCGACGCCCACCAGCCGCCTCAAGAACGGCACGTGGACCTCGATCCCCGACCTCAAGTTCAACGTCGGCACGAACCACGTCAACACCGGCGGGGAGCGCTGGAGCTTCGGCCCCATCATCGATCGCGTCGTGCCGGTGGTGTACCGCTACGACGGCGAGACGTTCACCGAGGTCACCCTCACCTTCGCCAAGAGCGACGACGACATCGGCGTGGCTGCGGGCTTCGTGCCGCTCGACATCATTCCGCGCGGCGGCGGCAAGATGACGTTCCTGTTGGTGCAGCGCGCGGCGAAGGTGGGCGGCCTCACGGTGGTGGCGCGCGAGTGGGACGGCGCCCGGCTCAGCGAGGCGCGCACCCTCACCACCGCGGGCACGTGTAAGGGCACAGACCAACAGTGCCTCGCGCGCGACGCCCGGGTGCGGCTGCTGGAAGACGGCAGCGCGCTCGTCACGCACGACGGGAGCCTGTGGTTCTACACGGTCGATCCGCGCGCAGTGCCATGAGACCGGGCGCCGGCGAGCGGTGCGGCTACGCTCGGCGCCGTGCCTCAGTTCGAGCCGCTCCTCGTTCCCCTGCAGCGCGTCGTTCCAGCTCCAGCCGTGCCCACCGGTCAGACCCGCGCAGGCGCCGCGCGCGTACGCCTGCCGTGGGTTGAAGGGGCGCCGCTCGCTGGCTGGGGCCCCTTCTTGCGCTTCGGCTCACGGTCGGCAGAGCGGGAAGACGAGGCGAGACCGCTCCACGTGCGCGCGCTGGTGCTGGAAGGGCCAGACGGTGCGCGCGTGGCGTTGCTGGCGGTGGAGCTGCACGGCGGCTCGCGCTACCTCACCGAGAAGGCCGCCTCGCTGCTCGCGGATCTCGGCTTTCACGTGGGCAACGTCTTCCTCGCGGGCACGCACAACCACGCCGGGCCCGCGGGCCTCTACGCCTCGCCGTACTACGACGCGTTCGCTGCCTCGACCGGGCTGTTCAACGTGGGGATGTTGCGGGTCGGCTTCAACCAGACGCTCGCCGACGAGTGTGCGGCGCGCATCGAGAAGGCGGTACGTGAAGCGGTGAAGGCGCTGCGCCCGGCGCGCATCGGCACCGAACACTCGCTGCGGCTCGAGGGCTGGTCGCGCAACCGCAGCCTGCCTCCGTTGAGGGCGAACTTTCCCGGCGAGCGCGAGGAGCAGATCCTCGAGCGTTTCCAGGAGATCGGCGGCGGCGCGGGGACGACGTCGCTCCAGCGATGGGCGGTCGATGCGCGCGTGCCGAGCGTGGCGGCCTTCGATGCGCTCGATGGCCGGTTGATCGGCGCGTACGCCACGCGCGCGTCGCACTGTGCGTTGATCAGTCGCAGTCACGCGGTGCAGAGCGGCGACTACTTTGGTCATGCGGTGCTGCGCGCGGAGCGGCACCACCCCGGCGCGGTGGTGGCGCTGGCGGCGGGGGCGATTGGAGACGCAGATCCGCTCCCGCCGGGCATGCCCTTCTCGGAGCTGGTGCGCCGGCGCGAAGACGAGCCGACCAACTTCGACGACGTGGCGCGCGTGGGTGACGCGCTGGGGGAGGTGTTGATCGAGTCGATCGCGCGCGCGTCACGACACACCGCGCCGCTCAGCTCGTTGTCGACGCGTTTCCTCGACGACGTCATCGCGGGCGCGCAGGTCGACGACGTCACGCTCGCCTCACGTGCGGACATCGGCATCCCCACCCTCGCCGGCTCGGAGCTTGGCCGCGGCGACATCGAGGTGGTGGTCGGCTTTCACTGGAACGAGGGCGTGCGCTCGCAGCTTCCCAGCGGTGACGCGCAGTGGCCGAAGACGACGTCAGACGCCGACGACACGCGCGCCGACTGGTGGAGCCGCTTCAAGGGCGAGCTCGGCGCGAAGGTCTCGTTCTCCACGACGCGGCCGTTCCTCGACGTGCAGCACACGCGGCCTCCGGTGCGGTTGGTCGAGCTGCGTCGCGAGGGGCACGCGCCGGTGAGCCTGCTCGGGTTGCCCGGTGAGCCGACGACGTGGCTCGCGCAGAGCCTGGGGAAGCTCACCGCCTCCAGCGCGCACGCGATGGTCGTCGGGGTGACCGGTGACTACAGCGGGTACCTCACCACCGAGGCCGAGTACGAGCGCCAGCACTATGAGGGCAGCAGCACGCTGTGGGGCCGGTACACCGCGCGGTGGCTCGCTCGCCAGGTGCGACGGCTGGTCGCGGGGGAAGGCGCGACGCCTCCGCCCGCGGGCACTCCGGAGTTCCGCGTGCTGCGCGAGTCGTGGGTCACGCGCATCGACGGAGATGGCGGAGTGATGACGCCGTTCTGAGCGCTTCGACTTCAGGAGTTCGACCGCGGAGGTCGCTCGGAGCCGGGGTGGATCGCGAGCGTCGTGCGGCTGCATGCATGGTGGGCGGTGGCAAAATGGGCGCGGGTGCACTGCTCCAGTCGAGTGTGCCCCTCGGCGCCCACGCCTCGACTTCGAAAGTCCTGGCGGAGCGCAGCCAGTCGCCGGGCCGGGTCGCTCCAAACGGCATGTCATCACGGATGACCGTTTCGTCCTCCCTGATGACAACGAGGGCCCAGACGCGCTTTCACCAAATGCCGCGGGCAGGCTCCACGAGACGGTGGTGCGGCGATCGACGCACCCGACGTCGTCCGAGTCCCAACGTCTTCTCGCGCACCACCGACTCGCGGTGCTCGTCAGGCACGGTTTCGCGGGCAGCATCACGGATGACGTTTGGGTCAGCCGTGATGACGCGTCGTTTGGAGCGACCCAGCCCGGTGCCCGACTTCTGACAATCGCGACGCTGCGCGCTCAAGAGGCACGCCCGACCGCGGCAGTGCACCCGCGCCCATTCGCCACCGCCCACCCTTCAGGCAGCCGCGCCCAGCGGTGACGAGTCATGACGGCGTTCGAACGAGTGCTCGCTCAGAACGAGAGCGGCATCCGGGACCGAGCTGCTCGCGCGCGCCCAGTGTGGATGAGGCGCTCCAGTCGATGCACTGAACATGCAAGGGCGGTCGGCGCAGCTCGACGGCGGCGTCGACCGAGCCTGAGCGCACGCGATCCATGGTGGCGCTGCGGCGACACCGGTGACCGGTGTCGCGACGTCGCGACAAAGATGATGCGACATCGCGACATCGAGCTGTCCGATTACGGAGCCGTGCGGGCCCGCCCGTGAGTCGCACGTACACCCCATCGCGCAGCCAGTGAGTGCGCTCGAAGTCCGCGTCCTTCAGCGGGACAGGCGTCGCGCTGGGACCGCCCCTCACCCGGACTTCGTCCGACCTCTCCCCGCGCTTCGCAGGGAGAGGCTATTTGCCGCAGAGCGCCGGGCCGCCGTCGAGCAGCAGGAGCGGCAGCAAGCCACCGAGCAACGCGACCGCTCCCAGCCAGACCACCAGCAGCACCGCGCCGAACTTCTGTTTGCGAGTCTCCACGGAGCCGCCTGCTCTGCAACGCGCGTGCGGCGAGGAGATCAGCGCGGTTCGCCATCGTCAGCCGGGGTCACCTCGTGAGGCCCTGAGTCACCGGCGACTCCGGACTCGAGGCGCTGGCAACACGCGAGGCCCGGCTATGCTCCGCAGGCTCCCCGATGGGCAACTACCGGATCTCGAAACAGCTCGCGTCGCGTGGCCTCCTCTCTGATGCGTGGGCGGGCCTCGCCGATGACGGGCGCGCGGTGACGGTGCTCCGCCGCAAAGACCCCTGGGCCCGCGCCGCGTCGTTCGCCGAACAGTTCACGCCGTGGCAGCGCGGCTGGCAGTCGCTGCGACAAGCCGAGGGCCTGGTGCCGCTCGTCGAGGTCGGCCTCGCTGAAGGCGCGGTGTGTGTGGTGCAGGAGTTCGTCGAGGGCGAACCACTGCGCCTGGCGCTCACCTCGGGCGCGACGCCGCCGGGCAAGCTGCCGCTGTCCATCATGGAGACCGTCGCGGTGGTGCTGCAGGCCGCGCGCGGACTGCACGCGTTGGCGCAGCTCTCGCTGGTGCACGGTGACGTGTCGGCCAGCACGCTGATCCTCGGCGCCGACGGCACCGCGCGCCTCGAGGCCCTCGGCGTCGCCGCGGCGCACGGCCCCGACGCCACGCTCGGCCCCGCACGCTCGGAGCTGCTCGCGCTCTCACCGGAAGAAGCCAGCGGCGAACGTGCACCCACCACCGACGTGTTCCGTCTCGGGTTGTTGTGGCTCGAGCTGCTGACCGGCAAGCCCGCCTTCGGTGGCTCGTCCTACGCCGAGGTGAAGGCGCGCTTCGAGCAGTTCCCCGGCGTCACGCCCGGCCACTTCTCCGCGTTCCCCCAGCCGGTCGCCACGCTGCTGGCGATGATGCTGGCGAAGGCTCCGGGGGCGCGGCCGGCCGTCACCGACGTGGTGCTGTTGCTCGAACAGGTCACCGCCGCCGTCGGCGTGCTCGACCCGGCCAGCACGCTCGCGCACGCCTTCGCGCGGTTGTTCCCCACGCGCGCGCTGACCCGCCCGCAGCTGGATGGTGGCGCCCCGCTCACCGTCACGCCCACCGGCGATGGCACGGTGAAGCTCGCGCGCATCATCACCAAGAAGGTCACGGCCGAAGACGTCGCCGCCGCGAAGGCGCTCGAGGGGAAGGACGCCGCTCGCCAGGCCGCCCGCGAGTGGTCGCTCAAGCACGCGCGCGATGACGACAACCCGAAGGACTTCGCGCTCGGCGCGACGTTGATCGAGCTGCAGAAGCTGAAGGTGGAGCAGGTCGAGGCGGCGCTCCATCACGCGCAGTCGCTGGGCGCGACGCTGTTCGATTCGTTGCTCGCGCTCGACACGATTGATGAGGACGAGGTGCTGCCGGTGTCGGCGGGGCTGCTGCGCCAGGCGTTCCTCACCGGGCCACAACTGCTCGAGCTGAAGCTCGGCGCGGCGCAGGCAGCGTTGCTCCCGCGCGACGCGGCGGATGATTGGCAGGTGTTCCCCATCAAGGTGGAGGCGGGGGCGCTGGTGGTCGCGACGCTCGACCCGGCTCGCGGGGATGTGCTCGATGCGCTCAAGCAGCGCGCGAAGGTGCGGGCGGTGAATGGCGTGCGGGCCACCGCGCGCACCATCGCCGAGGGCTTCTCGCGCGTGTACGACGGGAAGACGTCGGCGCCGGAATGGGCGGGGCGGAGTGTCGTCGCGGCGCAAGCGCAGTCGCCGTCGTTCGAGCTCGACGTGCCGTCGGAGCTGCCACCACCGAGTGCGCCGCGGTTGTCGCTCAGCGCGAGTGGAGCGCTGGAGCCGGTAGTGGCGCCATCGGCGGGGTTCCCGAGTCTTACGTTCAGTGATGGGGCGCTCGGTGCTCCGGTCGCGGCGCCGTCGTCGTACGCACCGCTCGCACAGCACGCCGCGCCGTCACCGTACGCTGCGCCCGCTTCGTTCGCGCAGCACGCCGCGCCGACTCCGTTCACGCCACACGCGTCGCCGTACGCTGCGCCCGCCCCCGTCGCGTCCCCGGTGTTCGAGCTCAGCGGCTCTCTCGACGTCGCCTCGCGCCTCTTCGACGCCCTCCTCTCCGTCATGGGCGACCGCGGCCTCGAGGCCTCCGCCATGATCGCCCTCGTTCGCTCCGTCGCCAAGCAGGGCGGCGCCACCGGAGGGCCCCTCGATCAGGTCCGGCTTTCTGTTTCCGCGGTCGTCATCGCTTCGCTCCTCGAGGGCAAACGCGCTTTCGAGATTCCTTCTCGCCCCGCCGTCGCCATGTGTCTGGGCCCGCATTGGAAAGACTTCGAGGAGTTCGTTCGCCCTCTCCTCGACGGCGATGAGTCGCTTCCTTCGGATCCTCGCGGCGTCGTGCTCTCGCTGTGCTTTGAGATCGCGAACTCGGTCGGCGCTGTGCCCAGGGGGATTGGTGAGGCCGCTCAGGCCATTGAGGCGCTTCGCAGCCGGTATCCGCTCGCGGCCCTCGCCGCGCTGGAGATCGTGCTCGCTTCTCACTGAGGTGCCTGGGTCCGCCCCTCTCCCCGACCCTCTCCCCGCTCACGCAGGGAGAGGGAGGGTGGCGACTCGGTCTCGGCCGCTGCGCTTGGCGACGTAGAGCGCGCAGTCCGCGCGGTGCAGCCATTCTTCGTACGTCTCTCCCCGCCGTGACGCCGCCACGCCCACGCTCACCGTGAACGTCCGCCGCTCCCCCCGCGCCTCGTACCCCACCCGCGCCAGCTCGGACCGGATGCGCTCCGCGACGCGCAGCGCGTCTGCTTCCCCCTGGCCCGGCAACAACACCGCGAACTCCTCACCGCCCACCCGCCCCAACGCGTCGGTCTCGCGCAGCTGCCCCCGCACCACCGCCCCCACCGCGCGGATCGCTGCGTCGCCGGCCGCGTGGCCCCACGAGTCGTTGATGCGCTTGAAGTGATCAACGTCGAGCAACAGCACGCTCGCCGTCCCCTGCTGCAGCGCCAGCGTCGCCCGCCCCTCGAACGCCCGCCGCGTCAACGCCCCCGACAACGCGTCGAGCTGCGCTTGATCTTCCAGCCGCCGCTCGAGCGCAAAGCTCTCGAGGCGCGTGCGTCGGGTCAGCGCGGCGAACACCCCGGCCACCATCAACGACGGCACCACGAAGACGTCGAGCACGAAGAGCTCCCGCCCCGGCACGCCCGCCGAGACCAGCACCACGTTGCTCACCGCACACAGCGCGAGGCCCGCCCGCGCCAACATCCACCCCGAGGTCGACAGCGCGCCGAGGAACACCACCATCAACGACAGCGAGCCGAGCGTGAACAGCCGCCCCTCGGGCAACACCCCCGCCAGCCAGAACACGGTGGTCACCGAGACGCACAACGCGAGGTGCAGCACCACCTCCGGCTCGCGACGCAGCACGGTGCGCGAGGCGAGCTGCAGCGCCAACAACGACGCCGCCGCGCCCACCCGCACCGGCAGCGTGTGCGGCAACACCTCGGGCGCCGAGGTCCATTCCCAGACGAAGAAGCCGAGGAACAGCGCCGCCGCCGCGAGGAGGCCGCACTGCAACGGAACGGTCAGGCTGCGCGTCTGCCGCGCTTCGAAGCGGGCCAGGTCCGCGGGACTCAGAGACATGCGCGGCCTGCTTTCCACGCCACGTGCCAGCGACGCTCCGAGCGGACCACCGCGCGCGCGAGGGCGATTGCGCGACGTCTTGCGCAACCGGCTCTCGAAAATGTGAGGGTCACATCTCGGTGTGACTGCCCAGCGCCCGCAGCACGGTGCGGATGAGGATCATCAGATCGAGCCCCACGCTCCAACGCCGCTGGTACTCGAGGTCGAGCGCCACCACGTCGTCGAAGGTCTTCAGGTGCCGGTGCCCGCTGACCTGCCACAGGCCGGTGAGCCCGGGCTTCACCTCGAGCCGCCGCCAGTGCTCGGCCGAGTAGTGGCACACCTCGTCGAGCGTCGGAGGCCGCGTGCCCACCAGGCTCATCTCGCCCTTCAGCACGTTCCAGAACTGGGGCAGCTCGTCGATCATCGTCTTGCGCAGCACCTGGCCCACGCGGGTGATGCGCGGGTCGCGGCCCTGCGGCGAGAAGAAGAGCGGGTCTCCGTTCTTCACCGACAGCTTCAGGCGATCCGCGTTGGGCACCATGGTGCGGAACTTCCAGATGGGGAACTGCCAGCCGTGCCGCCCCACCCGGTGCTGCTGAAAGAACAGCGGCCCGCCGTCTTCGAGGTGCACCGCCAACGCCACGAAGGGCAACACCGAGAGCGTGATGCCCAGGCCCACCAGCGCGCCGGCGATGTCGATCAACCGCTTCACGCGGCTCTGCACCGACGGGTGCGGGGTACGTGAAAAGTGCGCCGGCTCGTTGGCCAGCGTCTGCTCGGCCAGCGCGTGGTCGATCTCGTCGGGGGTGGTCAGGCCCCACTGCTCGAGCAGCTCGCCCAACATCACCCAGTGGCCTTGATTCGCCTCGGTCTTCTGCACTTCGAGGGCGTGCGAGAGCTCCATGGGGTCGATCAACCCCTCGCGCTCCAGCACCTCGCCCAGCCGGCTGACGGCATGGTGGGCCAACTGGCGACGGAGATCGTCGCGATCTTCCTGCGAGACAGCGGCGGCCGACCCCTCGGGCATGCGGCGGGTTCATCAACGGACGTGCCATCGGTGAGTGCTCGGAAAGACAAGAGCGCCCCCCGCACTTTTTTCGGGGAGCGCTCGGGGCCTGGAAGCGGTCGTCGCTCAGGGGCCCGCCGGGACGAGGGTCACCGGGATGGCGGTCTCGCTGGTGCCGATGGTGCGGTGACGGCCCAGCGCGGTCTCGGACAGCACCGACACGCGCGCCGTCGCCGGGCCGGTGGCCACCGGGGCCTCGAGCGAGAACTCGGTGAGCTTCGTGCTCTCGAAGGTGGCCTCGCCCGAGTCGGCCGACAGCGAGACCGAGTACTCGCTCGCGCCGGGCACCGCGGTCCACTTCATCGCCAGCCGGCCGCCGGAGCTGACCGACGCGTTGGCCAGCGGCGCCTGCACCTCGGGCGCGGCGGGCATCAGCGCGTCGAGCACCACCGGCTCGAGGCCCGGCACGTCGACCCGCACCCGGTTGGGCGTGCCCACCCGCAGCACCACGGGGAAGAACTCGAAGAGCGTGTAGCTGCTCTCGGAGTCAGCGGGCACCACCGTACCGTTGATCATCACCCGCGCGTTGGTGACGGCGCGCGTGCCGAGCGTCACCTGCACCGTGCCCACCAGCCCGCCCTCGGGGAAGCCGAGGAAGAAGGCGCTGACCCGCGGAGTGCGGAACACCGGCTGACCGCACGCGGTCTCGGGCGTCGGCTCGAAGGCGTAGGCCGCGTCGCAGAAGGTGAGCGCCAGGCGCGGGTCGGCGGTGAGGGTGAGCTTCACGTCGCGCTCGGGCGGCACGACGACCGGCGTGGCGAAGGCCTCGTCGATGGTGACGACGTTGAGCCCGGCCTTCAGCCCCGGCTCGTCGGTGCCCAGCGTGCCCTCGCGCCACACCAGCAGCGTGCGCAGCCCGGGGCCGTCGACGTCGAAGGGCATCGCGCCGGCCGAGCTGCCGAGCAGCACGTCGCTCGACGCGCCCGAGGCGGACACGGTGAGGCGGCCGTCACCGTCGCCGTCGCGGAAGAGCACCACCACGCCGTACGAGGCCTGGCCGGTGCCGCCGCCCTTCGACACCACCGCGGCGCGTGCGCTGGCCGGCGGCAGCGCCTGGAGATCGAACGACCAGCGGTTGGGCAGCGTGGCGCCCAGCGACGGGCCGCTCTCCGCGGCGACCGGCCTGGCGACGTTGGAGGTGTCGATGCCGGGGAACCACAACACGCCCACCCGCACGTCGGCCGGCGGGGTGACGCCGGGAGCGATCTCCAGCGGCCCCTGGAGCTGCAGCAGGCCAGTCGGCTGGTGGCCGGCGTCAGGCGAGCCCGCGTCGGGGTTTCCGGCGTCGGGCGTCGGCGCAGGGCCGGGGCAGGCGAACAACGTCACGGACAGGAGGGCGATGGCGATTCGGTGCATGCAGCAGTGACTGCCGCACCCGCCGTTCCTGGGAACCTACACCGTCAGGTTCTCGTGCTTGATGAGCAGCTCGAGCGCCTTCTCCATCTCGAGGCGCGCGCCGGCGCTGGCCTTGTAGAGCGCGGCGTGAATGGCGCGGTCGGCGTCGTTCTTGTTCTCGCAGTCCTTCGAGTAGGCCTCGAAGGCCTGCAGCCGCTCGACCACCTGCGCGAGGTGGTTGGGGCACTCGCACTGCACGCTGCTGGCGACCTCCATCAGCTTGCCGAGCTGCTCACGGGAGAAGCGGGGCGGGACGGGCGAGGGATCCATCGAGAGCTCCTTGCGGGCGGACTGCAGGACGTTGCGGATGACGAGCGGGGCGAGGTGCGCCTGCAGCACCTCGAGGGTGATGGGCGACTGGAGCACGCGCACCTGCTGCGACTGCAGGCTGCGGATCAACGCGCGCCGCGCGAAGGAGTAGGTGACGATGTTCAGCTCGGCCCCGATGCGCTCGAGCGCGCCACGCAGCCGCTCGTCGGCGTCTTCACCGAACTCGGCGAGATCGACGATGACCACCGACGGCTTGAGCGCGGGCACCTCGGCGATGAACCTGTCGGGCGAGGTGCCGAGCCAGACCACCTCGACGTTCTCCAGCGAGCGTTTGCTGAGCTGACCTGCGAACTGAGCGCCGATGATGGCTGCACGAAGCATGGAGCGCCGAACTAACGCGCTGGTCGTGCCCGCGCCACCGCGCTTGCGGTTTGCCGCCCGGCGTGCGCACCGTGCCCGCGATGTCACGCACCGTTCTCTATGTGCACGGGCTGGAGTCGGGCCCCCGCGGGAAGAAGGCCCTCACCCTGGAGGCCGCGGGCTTCCGCGTGGTCTCGGCGCAGATGCCGTGCAATCGCGCCGCGGTGCTGAAGGACCCGGTGGTGGTGAGCCTCTTCGTCGCGGCGCTGGCGGTGCTGGCGCTCGGGGTGTGGCAGCGCGGCAGCTCGGGCTTCGTCATCGCCGTCGTCTTTCTGTTCGTCATTCAGCGCTTCGTGCGCCCAGCGGTGATGCGCCGCATCTTCCGGCGCAGCGTGGCGGTGCAGCTCGAGCTGCTGGCCCGCGAGGCGATCGACGTGGTGGTGGGCTCGTCGTTCGGCGGCGCGGTGGCGCTCGAGCTGATCAACCGCGGCGCGTGGAAGGGGCAGACCCTGCTGCTGTGCCCCGCGCACCGCCTCGTCGCCGCGCGCGGGTGGACGCCTTCACCCACCCTGCCCGCCGACGCGCGCCAGGTGACGGTGGTGCACGGCCGGCAAGACGAGACGGTGCCGCTCGAGCACTCGCGCAGCCTGGTGCGCGGCACCGCGGCGACGTTGATCGAGGTCGACGACGACCACCGGCTCACGAACACCGCGACGGCCGAGCACTTCGCCGCGTGGATCCAGCCTCACTGATCTTCGTCAGCGACCTGACGCGCGCAGGTGGGTCCGACGCTCCCGGGCAGGTAGGCGACGACTCGCCGGGCAGATCGCCTAACCACATCATCTTCCAGCTGATCAGCGGTTGGCCTGACAGCCGCAAATCGCCCCACGGTCCGATTCGAGGGGAGCGAGCTCATGCGTGGTGTCTTGAAGGCCGTGGCGGTGTTGGTGGCGGTGTGGGGGCTGGCGGGCTGTACGAGCGCCCCTGACGCGGTGGTGCCCGAAGAGGCCCCTGCGCATTCACACGCCGAAGACGCGCTCTTCACCAACTCCGGCTTCGAGAGCGGCAGCCTCACCGGGTGGACCGTCACCACCGCGCTCGCGGCGAGCGGCACCGGCGTGTCGACCTACCCCGTCACCAGCGAGTCGCAGCTCGGCCTGCGCGCGGGCGGCACGCTGAAGACGTACGCCTACAACGGCACCCCGTACTCGTTGATCCCCTTCGGCCTCACCGCGTCGGACGCGGCGCGCTACCCCCGCTTCGGCAACTGGGCGGCGGTGGTGAACGAGGGCGGCTCGAGCAACAACGCCAACCGCATCACCCAGTCGTCGGTGGTGACCACCGCCGACATCGACCCCGCCGACGGCCTGGTGCACGTGCGCTTCACGGTGCTGCCGGTGCTGCAGAACCCCGGGCACTCGCTGCAGCAGCAGCCGTACTACTTCGTCACCATCACCAACACGACCAAGGGCACCACCCTCGCCAGCCGCTTCAACTTCTCGAACGAGTCGGGCGTGCCGTGGCAGTCCAACTCCGGCGGCTCGGTGGTGTACACCGACTGGTTGTTGTTCGATCTCCCGCTCTCGCGCAGCGCGGTCAGCATCGGCGACACGCTCACCGCCACCATCATCGCGGCGGGCTGCGCGGCCGGCGGGCACTGGGGTGAGGCCATCATCGACAGCTTCGGCTCGAGCATCCCCGGGCTGGTCGTCTACGGCAGCGGCCCCGACAGCGTCGAGGCGGGCTCCGACTTTCAGTACACGTACCGGGTGTTGAACGGGGGCACGGCGACCTCCACCGGCACGAAGATCACCGCGTACCTCCCGGCGGGCACCACCTTCCGGTCGATCGACACCGCGGGCGTCTCGTGCACCACGCCGACGGTCGGCACGCGCGGCACGCTGATCTGCAACCTCGGCGCGGTGCCGGTCGGCGGCTCGACGGTGGTGAAGGCCACGGTGCGCGCCGACGCGACCGCGACCGGCATCATTCGCCACGGCTGGTACTACAGCCAGTCGAACCAGGAGCAGCCGCTCACCGGTCCGCTGATCAGCACCAACGTCACCACCGGCGGCACCACCGCCTACGTCAACCTCACCACCAGCGTCGATGACGCGGCCTCGAGCGTGATGTGGGGCCAGCACAACACGTGGAGCATCACCGTCAGCAACAAGGGCCCGTCCACCGCCACCAACGCCACCGTCACCAGCACCGTGCCCGCGCAGCTCACCAACGTGACGTGGACCTGCACCTCGCAGGGCGGCACGTGCGGCGCGGCCTCCGGCAACGGCGCGCTCAACACCACCGTCACGCTCCCCGCGGGCAAGAGCGCCACCTGGACCATCGAGGCCGACGTCATCGCCGGCTCGGGCACCGGCCTGCTGAGCGTCACCGCGCTCGCCACCGCCACGGGCGGCGCCGTCGAGGCCTTCACGCTCGACAACGGCAGCGGCGACGACGACTCCATCTCCGGCTCGGCGGCGTCGGTCACCGTCATCCGCGCGGGCGCGGGCAACGGGTCGATCGTCTCGAGCCCCGCCGGCCTCTCGTGCGGCAGCGGCTGCACCAGCACCAGCGGCACCTTCGCCACCGGCACCCAGGTGACGTTGCAGGCCGTGCCCGTCACCGGCTCGGTCTTCGCGGGCTGGTCCGGCGGCACCTGCAGCGGCACCGGCGCGTGCACCTTCACCGCCGCGGCGGGCCAGAGCATCACCGCCACCTTCAACGCCAACGCCATCGCCATCACCAGCCCGTCGACGGCCAGGGCCGCGGTGGGCAAGCCCTTCAGCTACACGCTGACGGCCATCGGCACCGCGCCCATCGCGCTGAGCGCCGCCAACTTCCCCGCGTGGTTGAGCTTCGACAGCGCCACCGGCGTGCTCTCGGGCACCGCGCCGGCCGCGGGCACCTTCACCGTCGACCTCTCGGCGAGCGACGTCAACGGCACCTCGACCCAGGTGCTGACCATCACCGCGGGCCTGGCGCCCACCATCACCTCGACGCTCACCTTCACCATCAGCGGCGCCAACACCGCGTGGAGCACCGTGAGCGTCGCGGCCACCGGCGCGGCCACCATTCAGTACAACGCCAGCAACCTGCCCGGCACGGTGTACTTCAACTCCACCACCGGCGTGTTCGCCGGTAGCTCGGGCGCGGTCGGCACCTTCAACATTCCCGTCGTCGCCACCAACGCCTTCGGCTCCGACTACAAGGTGCTGGCCGTCTCGGTCGGCGGCGCGCCGGTCATCACCTCGGCCCTCACCTCGAGCGCCGTGGTGGGCACGCCGTGGACGTACACCCTCACCGCCACCGGCACCGCCACCATCGTGCTCTCGACGTCGTCGCTGCCCGCGTGGGCGAGCTTCAACGCCGGCACCGGCGTGCTCTCGGGCACGCCCACCGCCGCCGGTACGCTGAGCATCGGCTTGCGCGCCGTCAACGGCGTGGGCAGCAGTGATCAGACCCTGGTGCTCACCGTCGACGGCCCGGCGGTCATCACCTCGGCCACCGCCATCAACGGCACCGCGGGCCAGGCGCTCACCTACTCGCTGACCGCCGAAGGCACCGCGCCCATCGTGCGCTCGATGTCGGGCCTGCCCGCGTGGCTGAGCTTCGACGCGCCCTCCGGCCTGCTCTCGGGCACGCCGCCCGCGGCCGGCACCTTCACCGTCACCATGGGCGCCAGCAACGGCATCGGGAGCGACAGCAAGACGCTCACCCTCACCATCGTCGCCCCGCCGCCCACCCCGACGCCGCCCGTCATCACCAGCGCGCTGACCGCCGCCGGCGTGGTGGGCGCGCCCTTCGCGTACACCATCACCGCCAGCGGCCAGGTGCCGATGACCTTCGCCGCCACCGGTCTGCCGGCGTGGGCGAGCTTCGACGCGGCCAGCGGCGTCATCAGCGGCACGCCCAGCTTCAGCGGCACGCTCAACGTGAGCCTCGGCGCCACCAACGCGCTCGGCGCCGACAGCAAGACGCTGGTGATCACCATCAGCCAGCCGGCGAGCATCACCTCGACGCTCACCGCGGCGGGCGTGGTGGGCACCCCCTTCAGCTACACCCTCACCGCGAGCGGCTCGGCGCCGTTGACGCTGTCGGCCACCTCGCTGCCCGCGTGGGCCTCGTTCGACGCGGGCACCGGCGTCATCAGCGGCACGCCCACCGCCGACGGCTCGTTCTCCATCTCGCTCGGCGCGAGCAACGGCGCGGGCGCCGACAGCAAGACGCTCGTCGTCACCGTGCACTCGCCGCCGTCCATCACCTCGGCGCTCACCGCGTCGGCGCTGGTGGGTGACGCCTTCAGCTACACGTTGACCTCCACCGGCGCGGCGCCCATCACCCTCTCGGCCACCAGCCTGCCGGCGTGGGCCTCGTTCTCGCCCGGCACTGGTGTCCTCAGCGGCACGCCGACGGCCGACGGCTCGTTCTCCGTCGCGCTCGGCGCCACCAACGCCGCGGGCAGCGACAGCAAGACGCTGGTCATCACCGTGCGCTCGCGGCCCACCATCACCTCGGCGCTCACCGCGGCCGGCGTGGTGGGCACCCCCTTCAGCTACACCCTCACCTCCAGCGGCACCGCGCCCGTCACGCTCAGCGCGAGCTCGCTCCCGGCCTGGGCCTCGTTCTCGAGCGGCGTCATCAGCGGCACGCCGACGGCTGACGGCTCGTTCTCCATCACCCTCGGCGCCACCAACGCGCAGGGCAGCGACAGCAAGACGCTGGTCGTCACCGTGCGCACCACGCCGGCCATCACCTCGGCGCTCACCGCCGACGCGGTGGTGGGCGTGCCCTTCAGCTACACGCTGACCTCCACCGGCACCGCGCCCGTCACCTTGAGCGCGACCTCGCTCCCGGCGTGGGCTTCGTTCTCGAGCGGCGTCATCAGCGGCACGCCCACGGCCGACGGCACCTTCACCGTCTCGCTCGGCGCCAGCAACGCGGCGGGCAGTGACAACAAGTCGCTGGTCATCACCGCGCGCACCCGCCCCAGCATCACGTCCGCGCTCGCCGTCGACGCGGTGGTGGGCCAGGCGTTCAGCTACACGCTGACCTCCACCGGCACCGCGCCCGTGACGCTGAGCGCGACCTCGCTCCCGGCGTGGGCTTCGTTCTCCAGCGGCGTCATCAGCGGCACGCCCACGGCTGACGGCACCTTCACCGTCTCCCTCGGCGCCAGCAACCTCGCCGGCAGCGACGCGAAGTCGTTGGTCATCACCGTGCGCACCGCGCCGAGCATCACCTCCGCGCTCACCGCGCAGGCGGTCGTCGGCCAGGCCTTCAGCTACACGCTGACCTCCACCGGCACCGCGCCGGTCACGCTGAGCGCGACGTCGCTCCCGGCGTGGGCTTCGTTCTCGGCCGGCGTCATCAGCGGCACGCCGACGGCCGACGGCACCTTCACCGTCTCCCTCGGCGCCACCAACCTCGCGGGCAGCGACAGCAAGTCGCTGGTCATCACCGTGCGCACCACGCCGAACCTCACCTCGGCGCTCACCGCCGACGCCGTGGTGGGCCAGGCCTTCAGCTACACGCTGACCGCCACCGGCACCGCGCCCATCACGCTGAGCGCGACGTCGCTCCCTGCGTGGGCCTCGTTCAACGCCGGCGTCATCAGCGGCACGCCCACGGCTGACGGCACCTTCACCATCTCGCTCGGCGCCAACAACGCGGCGGGCACCGACAGCAAGTCGCTGGTCATCACCGCGCGCACCACGCCCCGCATCCTCTCCGCGCTCACCGCGGAGGCGGTCGTCGGTCAGCCCTTCAGCTACACCCTCACCGCCAGCGGCACCGCGCCCGTCACCCTGAGCGCGAGCAGCCTGCCGAGCTGGGCCTCGTTCAACGCGGGCACCGGCGTCATCAGCGGCACGCCGACCGCCGCGGGCTCGCCGTCCATCACCCTCGGCGCGAGCAACCTCGCGGGCAGCGACAGCCAGACGCTGGTGCTCACCGTGCGCACCCGCCCCAGCATCACGTCCGCGCTCGCCGTCGACGCGGTGGTGGGCCAGGCCTTCAGCTACACCCTCACCGCCACCGGCAGCGCGCCGCTCACCCTCACGGCGGACGGTCTGCCGGCGTGGGCGAGCTTCGACGCGGCCAGCGGCGTCATCAGCGGCACGCCGACGGCCGACGGCACCTTCACCGTCTCGCTCGGCGCCAGCAACGCGGCGGGCAGCGACGCGAAGTCGCTGGTCATCACCACGCGCACCGCGCCGAGCATCTCGTCGGCGCTCGCCGTGGAGGCGGTCGTGGGCCAGCCCTTCAGCTACACCCTCACCTCGCTGGGCACGCAGCCCCTGACGCTCTCCGTCGCCGCGCTGCCCGCGTGGGCCTCGTATGACCCGGCCACCCACGTCATCTCCGGCATCCCCACCGGCGACGTGGACGCGAGCATCACCCTCTCGGCCACCAACGCCGCGGGCGCCGACGGCAAGACGCTCACCGTCACCGTGCGTGCGCTGCCGGCCATCACCTCGGTGCTCGCCACCGACGCGGTGGTGGGCGTGCCCTTCAGCTACACGCTGACCGCCACCGGCACCGCGCCGCTCACGCTCTCGGCCTCGTCGCTCCCGGCCTGGGCCTCGTTCGACGCGCAGACCGGCGCCCTCACCGGCACCCCGACCAACGACGGCACCTTCACCGTCTCGCTCGGCGCGAGCAACGCCGCGGGCAGCGACGCGAAGTCGCTGGTCATCACCGTGCGCACCCGCCCGGACATCACCTCGGTGCTCTCGGTGCGCGCCACCGTCGGCGAGCTCTTCACCTACGTCATCACCTCGTCGGGCACCGCGCCCTTCACCTTCACCGCCACCGGCCTGCCCGCGTGGCTGAGCTTCGACGCCAACACCGGCACCCTCAGCGGCCGGCCGCCGGAAGACGGCGACGTCAGCATCGAGCTCGGCGCGAGCAGCCCCGCCGGGTCCAGCAGCAAGACGCTGGTGGTGATGGCCCGCACCCCGCCGCGCGTCACCAACGTGCTGCTCGTCTCGGGCGTGGTGGGCACCCCCTTCACCTTCACCCTGAGCGCCACCGGCACGCTGCCCATTCAGTTCTCGGCGACTGACCTCCCGCCCGGGCTGTTGCTCAACGGCGCGGTCCTCAGCGGCGTGCCCACGCGCGCCGGCTCGTTCCAGGTCACCGAGCTCGCCAGCAACGTCGCCAGCAGCCACAGCGTGACGCTCATCGTCGACATCCGCCCCGCCATCCCCGGGCCGGTCATCGCGCTGCCCGCTGAAGGCGCGCACCTCGCCACCACCACCGTCACCGTCAGCGGCACCGCGCCCAGCACGGAGATCGGCAACACCATCCGCGTCACCGAAGACAGCACGCCGGTGTGCGACGCCCTGGTGCAGACCGACGGCTCGTGGAGCTGCACCGCCACCCTGCCCGAAGGCGCCCACACCCTCACCGCGGTGGTGGTGGACGTGCGCGGCTTCGTCGGCACCGACGTCGACACGCAGCAGTTCGACCTCGACGTCACCGCGCCGCTGGCCCCCGAGTGGAGCGGCCCGATGGCCCACAGCCGCCACGCCACCTCGCGGCCCGAGCTCTCGGGCGCCGGCGAGCCCGGCGCCTCCCTCACCGTCACCCGCGGCGCGCAGGTGGTGTGCACCGCCGTCGTCGCCGGCGATGGCTCGTGGCGCTGCACGCCCGACTTCGCGCTCCCCGATGGTGAGCTGACCCTGGCCGTCACCCAGCGCGACGCCGCCGGCAACTCGAGCCCGGCCGTCGAGCGCACCTTCTCCATCGACACCGTCACCCCGGCGATGCCGCTCATCGTCACCCCGGCGGCCGGCGCGAACCTCCGCGAGGCGACGCCGCTGCTCTCGGGCACCGCCGAGCCGGGCAGCACGGTGCGCGTCTCGGTCGACGGGTGGCTGCTGTGCACCACCACCGCCGACGAGCAGGGCGCCTATTCCTGCGTGCCCGCGGCCCCGCTCGCCGACGGCCCGCACACCCAGGACGTGGTGAGCATCGACGCCACCGGCAACGAGAGCACCCGCGTCACCAGCAACTTCACGGTCGACACCGCCGCGCCCGGCGCGCCGGTCATCAGCGGGCCGAAGGGGCTCACCCCCACCAACTCGCCGCGCGTGCAGGGCAGCGCCGAGCCGGGCAGCACCGTCACCGTCACCCTCGACGGCCAGCCGCTGTGCGTCACCACCGCCGACGCCAACGGGCTCTGGAGCTGCGCCACCTCGACGCTCGCCGAAGGCCCGCACACCGTCACCGCCACCTCGCGCGACGCGTCGGGCAACGTCAGCGGCACCACCTCGGGCGCGTTCGACGTGCAGACCGCGACCGGCTCCCTCTCGGCGCCGCTCAACACCACCTCCACCGACAACGGCCACCTGGTGGGCCAGGCCACGCCCGGCTCGACCATCAACGTGTACGTCGACGGCAAGCTGGTCGGCAGCACCACCGCCGACGAGAACGGCCACTGGTCGTACGACCTCCCGCTCCTCGGCGCGGGCGAACACACCGTGGGCATCGGCGTCACCAACGCCGCGGGTGAAGAGGTGTTCCGCTCGGAAGATCAACCGGTGGCGGTGGAGAAGCCGGCCATCGACTTCGGCGGCGGCATCGGCTGCAGCTCGACCTCGCAGGCCCCGGTGGGCGTGCTGGCGCTGCTCGCCCTGGCGCTCTCCTCGCGGCGGCGGCGCGCGGCCGTCGCGGCGGCGGCCACGGTGCTGGTCGCGGCGCAGGCCTCGGCCCAGGTCGAGGTGAGCAACTTCGAGCTCGAGCAGCTCGTGCTCAACCCCTCGGCGCGCGGCGGGCTGGTGGTGGGCGGCGCGGATCTCCTCGACGCGAAGGACTTCCGCGTCGCGGCCTCGCTCGGCTACCAGCACGCGCCGCTCAAGTACTTCGAAGACGGGGTGCTGAAGGCGAAGCTGGTCGAGCACCGGGTGACGGCGTCGCTGCACGCGGCGGCGTCTCCGCTGCCGTGGCTCGAGCTCGGGGTGACGGTGCCGGTGGTGCTGCACCAGAGCGGCGAGGCGGCGATGTCGCGCACCGGCACCATGGTGGCCTCGGCGGTGCCCACCGCGGCGGCGCTCGGCACGCCGTGGCTGCAGGGCCGCATGGCGGTGCTGCAGGAACGCAACGGCGCGCCGCTCGACCTCGGCCTCACGGTGATGCTCGCCCTGCCGCTCGGCTCGTCGCAGGGCCTGACGCGCGAGGCGACGGTGGCCGGGCAGGTGCTGGCCGGCGCGGGGCGCACCTTCGGCCCGGTGCGCGTGGCCGCGGAGGTGGGCGCCCACCTGCGCCAGGACGCGCCGCTCACCTTCGGCGGCGAGGCCGTCGGCAGCCGCATGTTGATGAACGTCGGCGCGTCGACGGTCGGTGGCGCGTTGCGCGGCGAGCTCTCGCTGCGCAGCTTCGTGCCGCTGACGAAGCAGCCGGTGAGCGCCGAGCTGCTGGCCGGCGTGCGCTACGCGATGAAGGACTGGGAGCTCTTCGCCCTCGCCGGCCCCGGCTTCGGCAACGCGCCGGGCACGCCGGAGTTCCGCGCGGTGCTGGGCGCCTCCTTCGGCGGCGTGCAGAGCGCGCGCTGCGGTGGGCGCGCGGCGTCGCTCGAGTGTGCGCAGCGCGACTTCGACGGTGACGGGGTGCTCAACGGCGACGACGCGTGCCCCGAGGTGTTCGCCGCCGGCACCGCCAACGGTTGCCCGGCCGCGGCCTCCGCGCCAGCCCCCGTCGAGCCCGCGCCGGTGGTGGCCATCGCCCCCGCGCCGGAACCCGAGCCCGTCGTCGCCCCGGCCCCCGAGCCCGCGCCCGCCCCGGCCATCGCGCCGCAGGTGGAGCTCAAGGGCAACCGCCTCGAGCTGCGCGCCAAGGTCTTCTTCGAGACCGCGAAGGCGGTGGTGCAGGCCCGCTCGTACGCGCTGCTCGACGAGGTCGCCCAGGTGATGCAGGCGCACCCCGAGGTGAAGCACGTCGCCATCGGCGGCCACACCGATGGGCGCGGCGACGCCGCCTTCAACCTCAAGCTGTCCGACGAGCGCGCGAAGGCGGTGAAGGCGTACCTGGTGAAGCAGGGCGTGGCCGCCGAGCGCCTCGACGCGCAGGGCTACGGCCTCACGAAGCCCATCGCCACCAACGACACCGCCGAGGGCCGCGAGCAGAACCGCCGCGTGGAGTTCATCGTCCTCGAGTGAGCCCTCGACGCGCGGGCGCCGACCCGCGCAAATCTTTCGCGCACCGGAGGCCCTCTGATCAGCCTTTGCGTTGACGCCATCGCCTCGCGACGACACGCTTCCGGCGTGCCCTTCCAGAGTGAGGTCGCCCCGCCGCGCGCGCGCGTTCGACCGCTGGTGCTCGTCGTGGTCGCGCTCGCGATGCTGGTGCCGCTGGCGCTCGCGGTGCTCTTCCCGCTGAGCTCGCCGCTGGAGGACTACCTCGTCCTCCACATCACGATGGAGGGCTTCTCCGTCATCGTGGCGAGCCTCATCTTCACCATCGCGTGGCACACCGCCGGGCCCGCGCGCTCGCCGGCCGCCGCGTTGCTGGGCGCGGGCTTCCTCGCGGTGGCGCTGCTCGACGGGCTGCACCTGCTCTCGTACGCCGGCATGCCGCGGCTGGTGACCGAAGGCGGCGCCGCCAAGGCCATCTGGTTCTGGCTCACCGCGCGCGCCACCGCCGCGGTCGCGCTGCTCGTCTTCGCGCTCTCGAGGCCCGGCCCGCCGGTGCGCGCGTGGACCCTGGCCGCCGCCGTGGGCTGGGCCGCGCTGGTGACGTGGGCGGTGCTCTTCCACCTCGAGGCGCTGCCCGCCGTCTTCGTGCCCGGCGTCGGCCTCACCGGCTTCAAGGTGGGCCTCGAGTTCGCCATCGTCGGCCTCAACCTCACCACCATGACGGTGCTGCTGGTGCGCCGGCCGCCGGCCCTCGCGTCGCGCCTCGAGCTGCTCGCGGCGGCGGCGCTGGCGATGGCCCTCAGCGAGCTGCCGCTGTGCCTCTACGTCACCCTCAGCGACGCCTTCAACCTGCTGGGTCACCTCGAGAAGGTGGTGGCCTACGCGCTGCTCTACCGGGCGCTGTTCCTCGAGACGGTGCGCGAGCCCTACTTGCAGCTCGAGGAACAACGCGACGCGCTGGCCCTCAGCGAGGCCCGCTTCCGCGAGCTGGCCAACACGGTGCACGACGTCTTCTTCGTGCGCGACGCGAAGACGCGCGAGGTGCTCTACATCAGCCCCGCCTTCGAGCTCATCTGGGGCCGCCCCGTCGCTGACATCATGGGCGGGCCGGAGCTGATGGTGTCCTTCACCCACCCCGACGACCGCGAGCACGTCGCGAGAGAACAGCAAGCGCAGCTCGAGCGCGAGACGTCGTTCGAGTACCGCGTGCTGCGGCCCAACGGCGAGGTGCGCTGGGTCAACGCCCGCACCCGGCCGGTGCGCGACGAGAAGGGCGAGGTGATCCGCATCGCCGGCGTCACCCGCGACATCACCGAAGAGAAGGCGCTGCTGGCCAACCTCGTCACCTCGCAGAAGATGGAGAGCGTCGCGCGCCTCTCGGCCGGCCTCGCCCATGACTTCAACAACCTGCTCACCATCATCTTGAGCTCCGCCGAGTTCGCCGCGCAGGCCGCGAAGGGCAAGCCCGAGCTCGAAGAAGACATCGCGCAGATCGACGCCGCCGCCCACCGCGCGCAGGACCTCACCCGGCAGTTGTTGTCGTTCGCGCGCAAGGACGTGGCGCAGCCGCGGGTGGTCGACGCGGTGGCCGCGGTGACGGCGCTGGGGCCCATTCTGCAGCGCCTCGCGGGGCGCGACGTGAAGGTCGAGACCGCGCACGCCCCCGGCCGGCTGCCGGTGAAGATCGACAAGAGCCAGCTCGAGCAGCTGGTGATGAACTTCGTGGGCAACGCGCGCGACGCCATGCCGCACGGCGGGGTAGTGCGCGTCGAGGTGCGCGACGCTACCGACGCCGAGGTCGAGCAACACCCGCGCGCCGACCGACGCCGGGCGTGGGTGCTGCTGAGCGTCACCGACGAGGGCGTGGGCATGACCGACGAGGCGAAGCGGCGCGCCTTCGAGCCCTTCTTCACCACCAAGCCCGTCGGCCGCGGCACCGGCCTCGGCCTCTCCACCTGCGCGGCCATCGTCACCCAGGCGCTGGGCACCATCCGCCTCGAGAGCGCGCTGGGCCAGGGCACGCGCCTCGAGGTGCTGCTCCCGCGCGTCGAGCCCGGCGCGGTGGTCGAGCTGCCCCGCCCCGCACGCCGCGGCCGGGGCGAGGTGGTGCTGGTGGTGGACGACGACGTGCAGGTGCGCCGCAGCGCCGCGCGGGTGCTCACCACCCACGGCTACGCAGTGAAAGAAGCCAGCAACGGCCTCGAGGCGCTCGCCGTCGCGCGGGCCACCGAGGCGCTGGCGCTGGTGGTGACCGATCTCCACATGCCCGGCCTCGACGGTGCAGGGCTGGCTTCCGAGCTGCAGCGCGTGTTGCCGAAACTGCGGGTGCTCTTCACCTCGGCCTTCGCCAGCGACACCAGGCTGCCCGGGCCGCTGCTGCCCAAGCCGTACCTCGCGTCTGATCTCGCGCGCGCCGTGGCCGAGCTGCTCGACCACCCCGACGTCGGCGCCGCCTGAAGCGCGTGGCGCCGCGCGACGACCGCGGGCACCATGCGCGACGCCATGCACCCCGTCCGCCTCGAGACTGAGCGCCTCGTGCTCCGTGAGCTGCGCCTCGATGACTGGCGCGACGCGCAGATCGCCGACGCCGACCCCGAGGTGGCGCGCTTTCAGGCCTACGGGGTGCTCGACGAGGCGGGCACGCGGCGCTACCTCGAGCGGGCGGTGCAGGCGGCGCGAGAGACGCCTCGACGCACGTACGACCTGGCGGTGTGCCTCGCGGAAGACGAGCGCTTCCTCGGCCGCGTGGGCCTGGCCATCGAGCGGCCGGCGCACCTCGAGGCGACGGTGTGGATCAACCTGCGGCGCGATCGCTGGCGCAGCGGCCTCGCCACCGAGGCGGGCCAGGCGCTCGGTGACTTCGCCTTCGACACGCTCGGGCTCCACCGCGTGTACGGCGACACCGACCCGCGCAACACCGGCTCCATCGCGGTGCTGGAGAAGCTCGGCTTCCGCCGCGAGGCCCACTTCCGGGAGAACTGGTTGATCAACGGCGAGTGGTGCGACTCGTACATCTACGCGGTGCTCGCCCCGGAATGGCGCGCACAGAGGAAGCGCGACGCGAATGTGACTACGGTGGGGTGATGCGTCTCGCTCTCGTCGCCTTCGCGCTGTCCGTGCTGGTCGGCTGCTCCGCGCCTTCCGAGAAGTGCTCGCCGAGCACGTGCTCTGGCTGCTGTGACTCGGCCGGCGTGTGCGTCGGAGGCACCACGCCCAACGCCTGCGGCACGCTCGGTGGGCTGTGTCGCGAGTGTGCGTTCGGCTCGGCGTGCAGCCTCGGGCTGTGTACCCCGCTGTCGACGGGCGGCGGCGCGGGCGGTGGTGGAGGTGGTGGCGGCGTGGTCACCGGCGGCGGCGCGGGTGGCGGTGGTGGAGGTGTCGTCACCGGCGGCGGCGCGGGTGGCGGTGGTGGAGGTGGAGGTGGGGTCGTCACCGGCGGCGGCGCAGGTGGAGGTGGTGGCGGCACGGCGGCGTGCAACGCGAGCAACTGCGCCGGCTGCTGCGCGGGCGACACCTGCCAGGCGGGCGTGAGCTCGTCCTTCTGCGGCGCGAACGGCAACTCGTGCACGGCGTGTGGCAGCGGGCTCTCGTGCCAGAACGGGCTGTGCGTCGTCTCGTCGGCGTGCAACTCGACCAACTGCGCGGGCTGCTGCCTCAACGGCGTGTGCCAGGCAGGCACCGCGGCCTCGACGTGCGGCGCGAACGGCGCGAGCTGCATCAACTGCGGCGCGCAGGCGTGTCAGGGAGGCCAGTGCGTCTCGAGCTGCAACAGCTCGAACTGCGCGGGCTGCTGCAACAACGGCGTATGTGAAGGCGGCACCTCGGCGGCGGCCTGCGGCGTCGGCGGCGCGACGTGCACCAACTGCGGCTCGCTGACGTGCCGCGAGGGCGCGTGCAACACCACGTGCAACGCGAGCAACTGCAGCGGGTGCTGTGACTCGGGCGGCGTGTGTCGCACCGGCACCAGCAACACCCAGTGCGGCGTGCAGGGCGCGAGCTGTCTGCCGTGCGCCGGAACCAGCACCTGCCAGGTGGGCGTCTGCCGCGCGCCGGATGCGGGCCTGCCGACCGGTTCGCCGTGCACCGACGTCTCGCAGTGCGGCGGCGCTGACGACGGCTTCTTCGGCACCAAGACGTGCATCAAGCCCACGCTCACCGACGGCGGCGCGAGCGGCTACCTGGGCGGCTACTGTTCTCCGTCGTGCCTGGAGGTCTTCACCCCGCTCGCTTGCCCGAGCACCTCCGACTACTGCAATGGCTTCAACTGCTACCAGGGCTGCCCGGCGCCCGGCACCGGCCAGAGCACCTGCCGCAGCGGCTACGTGTGCGCCAACGCGCGCTTCAGCGACGGCGGCATCGAGCCGAACTCTGCGCGGTGCATTCCCAACTGCAACAACGCGCCGGCGTACCAGTGCGGGTCGAAGGTGTGTCTGTCGAGCGGCTACTGCTCGAACTGAGGCCCGGAATGTCCCTCACGCGACAGGTGAAGTCCCAGAAGCTGCGCATGGCGCTGCAGGAAGCCCGTGCGTTGTGGGGCCTGGGCAAGACCGACGCCGCCACCGAGCGCGCGGCGAAGGTCTTCCGCGAAGAGGGCCGCGAGGTCTTCGCCACGTCCGACGCCGCGCTGCTCGAGGCCACGCTCAAGCGGCTCGCGCAGGCGAAGAAGCGCTGAGCTATTGAGGAAGGTCCGTGGCCTGCCCGCACACCACCGACGCCGACTGCCCGCTGTGCAGCGCCACCCTCGACGGTGACAGCGCCGGCGACACGCTCGTGCGCGGCGAGGTGCAGCTCGCGGCCGACCAACTCCAACCCGGCGCGCACATCGGCCGCTACCTCGTCACCGATCGCCTCGGCCAGGGCGGCATGGGCGTCGTGTACACCGCGCACGACCCCCAGCTCGAGCGCGTGGTGGCCATCAAGGTGCTGCGCTCGTCGGGCGAGAAGACGCGCTCCGAGACGGCCGGGCAGACGCGGCTGCTCCGTGAAGCGCAGGCGATGGCGCAGCTCGCGCACCCCAACGTGGTGCAGGTCTACGACTCGGGCCCCTTCGGCGACGGCGTCTTCATCGCCATGGAGCTGGTGCGCGGCTCGACCCTCGACCACTGGATGAAGGTGAAGCCGCGCGCCTGGCGCGAGGTGGTCTCGCTCTTCGTCGACGCGGGGCGCGGGCTCGAGGCGGCGCACCGCAAGGGGCTCATCCACCGCGACTTCAAGCCGGCCAACGTGCTGGTCGGGGAAGACGGCCGGCCGCGTGTCACCGACTTCGGCCTCGCGCGCGCGCTCACCAACAGCCGCCCGCCCGAGCAGGAAGACGAGCCCACGCTGCCCAACCCCATCTCGCGCTCGGGGCCCATCTCGCTCGAGACGCCGCTGACGCAGGCGGGCGCGATGATGGGCAGCCCCGGCTACATGGCGCCCGAGCAGTACGCCGGCGCCGAGACCTCCGCGGCCACCGACCAGTTCTCGTTCTGCGTCTCGCTCTACGAGGCGCTGTACGGCGTGCGGCCCTTCGTGGCGAAGAGCATCCCCGAGCTCGAGCTGGTGACGGCGCGCGGGGTGGTGCCGCCTCCGCCGAAGGGCTCGACCGTGCCCCCGTGGCTGCACCGCATCGTGGTGAAGGGCCTCGCGCCCGACCCCGCGGCCCGCCACGCGTCGATGACGGTGTTGCTCGCCGCGCTCGCCGACGACCCCGCGGTGCGCCGCCGTCGCGTGGGCTGGCTCATCGCCGGTGCCGTCGCCCTCGCCGCCGTCATCGGAGGCGTCGCCTGGAGCACCACCACCCGCACCCGCGCCTGCCAGGGCGCCGACGCGCTGCTCGACGGCGTGTGGGACGGGCCGGTGAAGGCGCGCTCCGAGGCGGCGTTCCTCGCGACCGGTCTGCCCTACGCGCGCGCGAGCTGGCTCTTGACCCGCGACGCACTCGACACGTGGGCCCGCGCGTGGGTCGACGCGCGCACCGAGGCCTGCGAGGCGACGCGGGTGCGCAAGGAGAACACCGAGCGCCAGTTGCTGCTGCGTGTCGAGTGTCTCGATCGCCGGCTCAACGAGCTCGGCGCGCTGGCCGAGGCGTTCGGCGCCGCGGATCGCGAGCTCGTCGCCTCGTCCGGCACCGCGGCCGCGCGCCTGTCCCCCATCGCCTCGTGCGCCAACATCAAGCAGCTCGAAGACCGCCGCGCCCCGCCGGCAGAGCTCGCCGCGCAGGCAAAGGAGCTGGCGCAGCAGATCTCCTCGTCGCGCGCCCAGCTGCTCGCCGGCCGGCACGTCGACGCGCGCATGCGCCTGTCGGTGGCCGCGACGCGCGCTGCCGAGCTGAAGCTGCCCGCGCTCGAGAGCGAAGCCCGCGAGGCGCTGGGCGATCTCGAGCTCGACGTGCGCGACTTCATGGCCGCCCGCCGCGCGTACGAGCTGGCCCTGCGCGCGGCGGAGGTGGCCGGTGACGACGCCGCCGCGGCGCGCATCGTCTCGCACCTCGTGTCGCTGGTGGGCTGGCGCCTCGAGCGGCCCGACGAGGCGCGCACCTGGGCCGCGCTCGCCGCCGGCATCACCGAGCGCATCGGCGGCGATCCACTGACCGAAGCGCGCATCGAAGAGGGCCTGGGCGACACCGAGTGGCAAGACGGCAAGCGCGCGCAGGCGCTGGCCGCGTACCGCAAGAGCCTCGCGATGTACGTGAAGGCCGGCGGCGAAGAGACGCTCGACGTCGCGCGGCTGCGCAGCTCGGCGGGGTGGGTGCTCACCGAGCAGGGCGAGCTCAAGGCCGCACGAGAAGAGCTCGAGCGCTCGCGCGCGATCCGCGAACACCTCCTCGGCTCGGGGCACCCCACGCTGGCCGACACGTGGAATGAGCTGGCGTCGCTGGCCACCGAACAACGCGACGACGCCGAGGCGGTGCGCTGCACGAAGCTGATGCTCGCGCTGGTCGAGCAGAGCGGCTCGCCGATCCGCATCATCCAGGTGCGCGCGTCGATGGCCAACGCCGAGGTGTTCCTCGACCCCGCCGCCGCGCTCGCCGAGCTCGAGGGCGTGCGCCCGTTGATGGAGAAGACGGAGGTCATCCAGGCGTCGTGGACCGAGTTCCACCGCGTGCACGTGCAGGCGCTCACGCTGCTGGGCCGCTCGAAGGAGGCGCTCACCGAGGGCCGGGTGTGGCTCGCCGAAGACGAGCGCCGCCTGGGAAAGACGCACCCCGACGTCGCGTCGCTGGCCAACGCGCTGTCGATGGCCGCCTTCGCGCAGGGCCTGTGGGCCGAGGCCATCGAAGGCGCCGAGCGCTACCTGGCGATGAAGGCCGCGCTGGGAGGCGCCGACTCTCCGCGCACCGGCGTGACGTTGCTGCGCTCGGCCCAGGCCCACCTCGCCTCGAAGCGCGCGGTGGAGGCGACGCCGCGTGCCGAGCGGGCCCTCACCGCGCTCGAGCAGGGGCCGCTCGATCGTTCGCTGCGCGGGGAAGCGCGCCGCACGCTGGCCGAGGCGCTCATGACCTTGAAGCAGCAACCCGAGCGCGCCGAGCTGTTGCTGCAGCAGGCGAAAGAAGACGCGCAGGCGAGCGGCGACGTCGCGCTGCTGGCGCGCATCGCGAAGCTGCAGCGCTGACCCTCACCGCTTCTTCGCCGGGAGCCCGGCCAGCGCGCGCTGGTGCGGCTGGAACGCCTCGTACACGTGGTCGAGGAACGCACGAATGCGGCTGTTGTGGCGCAGCTCGGGCAACGTCAGCGCCCAGAAGTCGCGCGCCTCGTTCGTCAGCCGCGCGCCCACGCGCCGCAGCTCGGGGTGCGCGTCACCGATGAAGCACGGCAGGAACCCCACGCCGATGCCGTTGGAGAGCGCGCGCAGCTGCACCGCGAAGTCGTCCGTGCGCAGCGAGACCCGCGCGCCCGGCGCGTGCTTCGCGAACCAGCGCTCGTACCACGTGCCGTCGGAGCGCTCGTCGTTGGCCACCCACGGGTAGTCCGCCAGCTTCGCGCGGCGGCCGAGCGTGCGCGCTCCGTACGCTTCGATCTGCATGCGCCCCAGCTTGCGGCCCACGAGCCCATTCGGCGGGCGGTTGGTGAGGCGCAGCGACACGTCGGCTTCCCGGCGGAGCAGCGACACCGGCTCGTGGCTCACGGCGATGGTGAGGTCCACCCGCGGGTAGCGCTCGATGAAGCCGGCGAACACATCGGGGAAGCCCGCGAAGATGAAGTCCACCGTGGCCACGCGCAACCGCCCGCGCAGCTCGGCGTCGCGCCCGAGAATGCGGCCCTCGGTCACGTGGAGCTCGGCCTCCAGCTTGAGCGCCGTCTCGGCGAGCTCTTCCCCCGCGGCGGTGGGCGTGAAGCCGTCATCGGCGCGATCGAACAGGCGCACGCCGAGCCGGTCCTCCGCGCTCTTCAGCCGCCGACCCACGGTGGTGCGCGTGACGCCGAGCGTCGCCGCCGCACCCGACAGCGTCTTCTCGCGGTGCAGCGCCAGCACGTAGCGCGCGTCGTCCCAGTCCATGGTGCACAGAATTGCACGCCTGCGTCCCGTTTCTGCGCGTTGAGCGCACGAATTCGCGCACGTATCTCTCGGGGCATGAAGACCATCTCCCAGAACGCGTACGGCGCCCCTCAGCAGGTCCTCCTCACCGCGGAGGTGGCGATGCCCAGCCCGGGCGAAGGTGAGGTGCTGGTGCGCGTGCGCGCGAGCTCGGTGAACACCCCCGACTGGCTGGCCGCGCTCGGCGTGCCCTACGTGCTGCGGCTGGCGACCGGGGTCCGCGCGCCGTCGGTGAAGGTGCGGGGCTCCGACGTGGCGGGCGTGGTGGCGGCGGTGGGCGCGCAGGTCACCGGCTTCGCGCCCGGCGACGAGGTGTTCGGCTCGACGTGGACCGGCGAGTTGGGTGGCGTGCAGCGCGGCGCCTTCGCCGAGTACGTGGTGGTGCCGGCGGGCCAACTGGCGCTCAAGCCGAAGGGGCTGACCTTCGAAGAAGCGGCCGCGGCGGTGATGTCGGGGGTGACGGCGCTCCAGGCGCTGCGCGACGTGGCGCAGGTGCGCGCGGGGCAGCGGGTGTTGATCAACGGCGCGTCGGGCGGCGTGGGCCTCTTCGCGGTGCAGCTCGCGAAGGCGCTGGGCGCCGAGGTCACCGGGGTGTGCAGCACGCGCAACGTGGAGCTGGTGCGCTCGGTCGGCGCGGACCACGTCATCGACTACACGCAGACGAGCTACGCCGACGGCGACGCCCGCTACGACGTGGTGATGGACAACGTGCTCAACCACGCGCCGTCCACCTCGGCCCGGGTTCTGGCGCCGGGCGGCGTGCTGGTGCTCAACAGCATCGGTGACCCGCGGTGGCTGGGGAGCCTGCCGACCATGGCCTGGGCCGCGCTCTTCAAGGCGAAGCAGTGGCGCACCACGCAGTTCAAACCGTCGCGCGAGAACCTCGAGGCCCTGCGCGCGCTGCTCGAGTCGGGCGCGGTGCGCGTGGTCATCGACTCGGTCTACCCACTCGAGGCCGCCGGGCAGGCGGTGGCGCACATGGCCAGCCGCCGCGCGCGCGGGAAGGTGGTGCTCACGACCGCGAGCTGACCCACGTGCCGTGGAAGGCGTAGGGCAGCAGCGGCATCGGCACCTGCGCCACCGGGCCGTTCGCCACCTGCGCCGCGTCGAACACGCACAGCGTCGAGCGCTCGCCCAGCCCGTCGGACGTGAGCACCAGCACGTGGCCCGCGTCGTCGGCGTCGGCGGAAGGAGCGAAGAGCGGCTCGCCCACGAAGACGTTCTCCGGTGCGGTCCACACCTGCGGCGGCCGCCCGAGGTCGCGCAGGTCGACGCGCAGCACCGAGTCGAAGGGGTCGCTGTGGGCGAGGTCCTGGCGCGAGGCGCCGAAGAGCAGCGGCGTGTCGCGGCCGTCATGCGCGGGGTGCACTCGGGGGAAGTCGACGCCGTGGGGCACGAGCTGCTGCCACGTCGCCTGGTCGACGCCCTCGCGTACCGAGATGCGGTACAGCCGCTGCGGCGCGCGCTGGTCGGGCAGCGACGGGTCGAGCGGCGCGTCGGGGCCACGGAAACCGAACTCCTCGCCGAACACGAAGTGACCGAAGAGGCACGCGTCGACGTGCACCACCTCGTCGCGCTCGAAGGCGTTGCCGTAGTGCACCACGAAGGCGGGCCCCGGGAGCGTGACGGTGCGCAGCTCGCCGGGGCGGCCGCGGGGAATGAGGAACAGCTCGCCCGGCCCTTCCTTCGCGGCCAGCGAGTTGATCAACGTCGAGCGGCCCATCAGCGTGCGCGCCAGCTCGCCGTACTTGAAGCGCAGCGGGTTGCTCGCCAGCACGTACCAGCGCGGGGTGATGACGAAGTCGTGCGCGAAGTGGGCGCCGGGCACCTGCACTTCCTTCGAGTCGAGCAGCACGCCCTGCGCGTCGAACTCGCGGAAGGTGAGCTTGGTCTTCGCGCCCATGCCGATGCTGAGGCTGACCAACCGCTGCAGTCCGCTGTCGATCTTGAAGTGCGCGAGCGTGGCCTGCTTCGCCAGCACGCCGTCGAAGGTCTCCTCACCGCGCGTGGCGAGGCTGTCCGGGTCGAGCGCGTAGGGGGCGCCGCCTTCCCACCCCGCGAGCAGCCGGCCGGCCCACGGCACGATGGTGGTGTTGGCCACGTTGCGCGGGGCGCCGAAGCTGAGGTTCTGCCAGAAGTGCGCGCCGGGGTTGGTGCCCAGCCCGCGGTGCACGAGGTGTTTGCTCTGCGCCTCGTCGCGGTAGACCTTGGTGTCGACGAAGCGCGCGCGCAGCCGCAGTGAGCCGTCGGCCTCGAACTCGAACGAGCGCACGTAGCCGTGACCGTCGAAGGGGTGCGCGAGGCGGCCACCGATGTGCGTCCAGCCCGGGCCGTTCGACAGCAGGCGGCCCCCGAAGAGCGCGGGGGGAATGGTGCCTTGAATGCGGCTGCGCTCGACGTGGAGATCGAGCGGGCCGGGCGTGGCGGTCATCGCGGCGTTGAACGAGGTGGCGCGGGAATCCATGAGCCGCGACCGTACACCCTCTCCCTGCGTCAGCGGGGAGAGGGGCGGGGTGAGGGGCTGCTTCAGTTCCGCGCGCTGGGCTGCAGCACTGCGCCTCGCCGCACGTTCCCCAGCGCAGCGCGCAGCTCGGCGATCTCGCGCTCACTCTTCTCGAGGGCGGTGCGCAGGGTGCGCTCGACCGTCACGTCTCGGATCAACTGCTGCACGTACACCCGCCCGCCGGCCTCGATGGCGTGCGCGCGCACCTCGACGGGAAACACCGAGCCATCGTGGCGAACGTGCTCGGTCTCGAAGCGCGCCTCGGCGTCGAGCGCCGCGCTCCCCGGTCTGAGCCGCAGCTGCCGCACGTTGAGCCGCACCATCTCTTCCCGCGTCCGCCCGTGGAGCACGCACGCGCGCTCGTTGACCTCCACCACCTGGCCGTCGAGCGTGAGGATCAGCTCGCCTTCCCCCATGCCCATCGACAGCCCCCGGAGCCGCGCCTCGTCGAACAACAACTCGCGCGAGCGCTGCACGGTGGTGACGTCGCGCGCCACGCCGAGAATGCCCCACGGCCGCTCGTCTTCGTCGCGCAGCAGCACGAAGGTGGTCTCGATCATCACCCGCGTGCCGTCTTTGCGGCGCATGAGGAGCTCTTCGATGGCGTGCCGTTCGGCGATCAACCGCTGCACGAAGCCCTCGAACTCCACCGGCCCGGAGTGCTCGCTGATCAACGACGCGGCCTGCATCTCGCGCGCTTCGTGGGCGGTCCACCCGAAGAGCCGCTCGGCGCCGGGCGACCAGGTGAGCACCCGTTGATCGAGCCCCACCGTCACCACCGCCTCATCCATCTGCTGCACGAGTGCCGCGATGAAGCGCGGCTCTCCGCCGAGTCCGTCGTCGTCGTGGGTCTTCATGCCGGGCACCGTAGGCACGCGGGCGCGCACCGGGGGTAGGTCCACCTCGTGGTTCAACTTCTCGATGCCATCGCGCGTGGTCCTGACAGAGTGCGCGCATGTACGTCTTCGTCGAAGGCCCGCTCGACACCGACAGCGCCGACAACGATCGCCTGGGTCTCATGCACGCCGCCGCTGCGCTCGGTCACCCCTGCCTCGAGCTGCCGGCGGAGGCGACGCTGGCCCCCGACGCACCTCGCATTCCGGGGCTCACGCGCGGCGACTTCCATTGGGGCGTGGTGTTCGGCGACACGCCGAGCCCCGAGCGCTACCGGCGGCTGCACGACGAAGCGCGCGCGCTCAACATCACGCTGCTCAACGACCCGGCGCAGCACGTCGACGCGCTCGAGCTGCACCGCACCGTGGCCCGGCTCGAGGGCCTCACCGCGCGCACCGAGGTGCTGGCCCGAGCCGACGAGCTGCCCTCGGCGCTCTCGCGACTGCCGCCGCCGGTGTTCATCAAGAGCACCGTGCACTCCCGCAAGTGGTTCGGGTGGAAGGCGTGCGTGGCCGACGACGCGCGCGAGGCCGAGGCGCTGGTGACGAAGCTGTTCACCATGCACCAGCAGAGCCGTGACCACGTGCTGGTGCGCGAACTGCTGCCGCTGCGACGCACCGGCGCCAACTACGAGGGCTTCCCGCTCGCGCGCGAGTACCGGCTCTTCGTGCTCGACGCCGACGTCATCGCGCTCGGCTACTACTGGCCTTTCGGAGACCCATTCGGAGCGCCGACCGAGCGCGACGATCGCGAGATGCGCGCGCTGGCCCATGAGGTGGCGAGCCGCACGCGCGTGCCGTGGTTGTGCGTCGACGTCGCGCAGCTCGAGACCGGCGAGTGGAAGGTCATCGAGACGGGCGATCCGGCGTGTTGCGGGCTGGCGACGGTGAACGCGAAGGGCCTGCTCGCCGCGCTGGCGCATGGGCTCGAGCTGCGCGCGGGCTGTTGATCAGCTCGGTCGTTTGCACTCCATCGAGCGCTCGCCTATCACCTGTCCATGCGACTCCTCGGCGCGCTCTGCATCACGGCCGTTCTCTCGGCCTGTGTCGATCGCCCCGACGCCGTCGAGGCGTCCCAGGACGCCGAGCCTCATCCAGCCGATGGACGCTGCAATCCGTACCGCGACTTCGAAACGATCAAGGCTGACCACCCTCAGCTGATCGTCGGCCCCAGCGAGGTGCGCCACGCGACCGGCGAGCTGGCCTACCTCCGCGGACTGCAACTCAACCCGGGGCAGCTCTCGACCCGCTTCGCCATCACGGTCGACTGCCGACAACTGCCCCTCGACCTCGCGGAAGCCGAGTACCTGGCTGCGCACCGCGAACGCTGGGGCCGCGTGGTCATCGAGAGCGCGTGGACCATCGTGCACGAGGGCCTGTACTCCGAGCAGCCGTACTTCGCGTTCCTGGAGCCAGGCAGTGACGATGCGACCGTGCTTCAGGGCGTCGCACGAATCGCGACCTCGGCGACGCTCAGGGACACGCCCCGCATCCTCTTCTTCATCGCGACCGCGGCCGACGCGATCCGCATCAGCCGCCTCCACGGCGTCAACGGCGTGGTCCTCGAGTGGTCGACGCCGATCGGCAAGGGGGCGCTGTCGTCTCCGGACGAGCCGTGACGCGCAGTCCGCTCACCCCTTCCGCAACCCGACGACCTCGCCGTACCCGCCGGGAATGAAGAACTCGTGGAACTCGAGCCCCATGATGCGCATCGCCGTCGTCACCGCGTCGGCCGATCTCGGCACGCGCTGGCTGGCCTGCCCGTTCTCTTCCACCAACTCCGCGGGCACGCCAAAGCCGCGCCGGTCGTAGCTGCCCACCATGCGGTTGCCGGCCACGTTGCCGCCGGCGAACAACACGCTGGTGTACGGGTGGTGGTCGTCAGGCAGGTTGAAGCCGCCCGCGCTCGACGGTGACGCCCACGAGCGGCCGAACTCCGAGAGCACCACCACCAGCGTGTCGTCGAGCATCGTCTTGCCCGGCAGGCCCGGCGCCGGCGTCGACTTCAGCTCGCCGAGGAAGCGCGCCACCAGGTCCATCTGCGCGCGGCCGTGTGCACAACTGAACCCGTGTCCCAACCCGGAGTGCGTGTCGAAGTCGAGGTTCAGCGACACGTGCACCGCCGACGTGAGGTCCGACTTCAGCAGCCGCAGCGCCATGTCGAGCCGCGGCTCGAGCGTGGTCATGTGGAAGTTCGCGAGCCCGAAGGTGTAGCTGAACGGCTGGTTCAGGTAGTTCGCGAGATACGCTGGCCGGTTGGTGATCAGCGCGTCGATGCCCTTCTGCGCCTCGAGCACCGACACCACATCGGCGGCCAGCACCCGGCTCACGCCGCGCAGCGAGCCGTGCAGCGACTCGAGGAAGCCGTCGACGTTCGCGGTGGAGCGACCGAGGTACTTGCCCGGCTGCGCCAGCGAGTGCTGCTCGAGCGCGGTGGTCTGGAGCATCGTGCCCAGCGGCTCGCCCTTCGCGTTGACCTCCGGCCGCGCGGTGCGCGCGTCGAGCCCGGTCCACCACGGGTTCTTCATCGGGTCGTCCGACATCTGCGGCGTCAGCGCCTCGATGGAAGGCACCCGCACCGGCGCGGCGTGCGAGGGCAGCCCCTGCGCCACCGGCGTGCCGCGATCGTTCGTCACCACCACGAAGGGCAGCGGCCGCGTCGAGGCGTACTTCGCGTGCAGGTAGTTGGCCGCCACCGCGTGCAGCGCCGGCGCGCGGAAGTCGGGGCTCGCCACGCCGCACATCGCCGACACGAAGGCGCTGCCGTGATCCGCGGTGCCTTGATCGACGCCGTGCAGCACCGCCACCTGATCAGCCAACCCGAAGTGCGTGAAGCCGTACATCGCCGGGGTGAAGCCGTTCGAGCGATTGGCAGGGTTCGCCGGGTCCCACGACTGCCACACGCGCAGCGGCTTGTACGGGCCGTTCGCCGGGCCGAGGTCGACCAGCTGCTCCTTGCGGAAGAAGATCGGCTCGCCCGCGAACGAGCTGGGCGCCGGCACGCAGGCCTCGACGTCGGCGTCCTCCATCGGCCAGAAGTGGTACTGCGGCCGGAAGCCGCCGGGCACGTAGATGACGCACAGCCGGCTCGGCGCGTCGGCCGGCGCCGCGTGCGCCACGCCGCTGCGCAACATCCCAAAACGATCGAGCAGCGCGACCTGGCCCGCACCGAGCGCCCACTTCAACATCGTTCGTCGAGAGGAGTTCATCGGTCAGTAGCTCAACCACTTCGGGTGACGAACGAGCGCGGCACACACGCCGGTCCACGCGGTCTTGGTGCTGTTGGCCTCGAGCGGCAGGTAGACCTGCTCGTAGAGCTCGGTGACGTCGGCCTCGCTCGGCACGTCGCCCAGCATGCGCAACGAGAGCTGCGCGATGTTCTGTTTGATCTCCACGCTCTTCGTCGCGCTCTTGTCAGCCAGCGTCACCGAGCGCAGCACCGCGGTGTTGCCCTGCTTCTCGATGGCGAGGCGGCACCACGCCTGGCTCATCTGCACCAGCGTCTGCAGCGACGAGGGCCCGAGCGTGAGGTCCTTCTTGCGGCCCTGCAGCACCACCGCGCCGCCCAGGGTCTCGTAGCGCTCGGTGGCCCGCTTGTCGGACACGTACTGCTGCGAGATGCCCGGCGCCCAGTCGGTGGGCCACACGAAGAGCCGGCCGCCGCGCACCGTGTACTCCTCGTCGCGCCACGTGGGCCTCGAGGTGTCGACGAAGTCTTCCTGCGAGAGGCCGAGCTGATCCATCAGCGAGAGGATCATCTCGTCGGCGCGCAGCCGCCTGACCGTGAACGCGCTGGGGGAAGGCCCGTCGTTGATCGCCCCGCGCTCCGGCAGCTCGCGGATCCACGCCTGGAGCTCATCCAACGTCAGCTTCACCCGGCCGTCGTTCACGTACGCGCTGTAGGGCTCGCCGGGCGGCATCTGCGGGTAGCTCCCGGGGTTGAGGCCCTGCAGCAGCTTGATCAACGCCGAGCCGGCCGGGTCGTCCTTGTTCACCCACTTCGGGTCGTAGACCAGCCCGTTCTCGAAGGCCTCGAGCGACGCGAAGTACGGCTTGTTGCCGGTGAGGTGACAGCTCGCGCACGCGGGCGCCAGCGCCTGGCGGATCTCGTCGTTCTTCCCTTCGGGCGGACAGCCCGCGTCGGCGGTGGCGCCGGGCGGCGGCGTCGTCGGGCCTCCGAGCTTGCCCTCGCAGCCGACGAGCACCACCAGCGTGCAGCACAGCAGGGCGCGCATCACAGGCCCCTCCGGAACTCGCTCTGGGTGAGCAGGTACTTGATGAACGGCTTGAGCTTGCGGTCACGCGCCACGAATTCGCGGGTGAGCGCGTCGACGTAGCCAGCCTCCGCGGCCGGGTCGAGCTCGCGGCCGACGAAGCGCGCGTAGATCTTCCGCACCGCGCAGCGATCGAACGCCCCGGAGCTGATCAGCAGCTTGCCGAAGCCCAGCGGCCCCATGGTGCCGTCGCTCGTCGCGCCCAGCAGCGAGTAGTCGGGCGGCATGGTGTCGAGCAGCAGCGCCTCGGGGTTGGCCATCGCCTGCGCGGTGGTGGTGGGCGTCATCACCGTGCCCGGCACGAACGCGTTCTTCCAACGGAAGCCCGGCGAGTTGTCGGCCGCGCTGTGCGGGTACTGGCCGCTCACCCACGCCGAGGTGATGCGCCAGCGCCCGACGCCCGGCATGAAGGGCCAGGGCACGTAGTAGCTGCCGGCGCCGAAGTCCCACCGCTTGAAGAAGATCGCGGCCGGGTCGAGCGCGCGGTGACAGTGGAGGCAGGTGCCGCCGGTCGCTGGATCTCCCTCGTACGGAGGGAACGTCACGCCCGCGGGCGGCGGGTTGAAGCTCGAGCACGCGAACATCTCGAGGAAGCGCGCGGCCCTGACTCGCTCGCGCGGAAACGCCGACAGCGGGCCCATCATCGTCAACACGCCGGCGGCGGGGAGTCCGTCGGGCGGCTGCGTGGTGGTGCGCGGGTCGTACGCGTAGTCGCGCCGCGCGAGGAGGTACGGGTTGAGCGACTCGACGGTGAACTCGCGCCACGCCTGCGGATCTTCCGGCGTGGGGTGGAGCGGATCGCGCGGGCCGGTGTCGGCGCTCGCCTTCCACCACTGCGTCGTGACGTCGGGCGCGCCCTGCTGCCGGCCCTCCCGCACGTAGAGCGCGCGCAGCCAGTTGGTGCCGACCGAGTAGTTGCCAACCACGAGGTCCGACAGCGGGCGGTCGTGCCACGCGAGGTGCGCGAAGAGCCGCGCCGGTTCTTCGAAGGGGTGGCGGCGCTGCGAGTTGAAGAGGTCGAAGTTGCTGCCCGCGCCGAGGCCGGACAGCGGTGAGCACCACACCAGGTGCGGGCCACAGCCGCAGCCCGCGGGGATCGACGGATCGTAGTAGCCGCCGCTGGCGAGCCCGCAGTCGACGGTGCGCCCCATGCCGTCGACCACGGTGGTGACGTTGCTGCCCGCCTTGCCGAGCACGGTGACGGTGGTGCCCGGCGCCCACCACGGCTCGACGTCGTTGGTCTCGACGGTGGTCGAGTCGCACTGCATGCCCGGCGAGGCGTTCTCGCCGACGGAATAGAAGGCCCCCGGGTGCGCGGTGTTGGCGCCGCACTTGAAGAGGTGGCCCGACATGTCGCCCTGGTACGCGTCGCCCTGCGCGCCCTTGGTGTACGCGGGCACTGCGAGCCACTCGTGGCCGAAGCGCACCATCTGCTCGTAGAACTTCGGTGACGAGAGCAACGCGTCGACCTCGGCGTCGAGCGCGGCGGCGCGTTGGGCCTCGGGCGTGGCGACCAGCGCTTCGTACTTCGAGACCACCGGCGTGACGCCCGTCAGCGCGAGCGAGATGCGCCGCAGCACGCGCGTGTCGGTGAGGACGTCTTTCGGTGGCTCAGTCGAGACCGGCGGCTTCTTGCACTGGTCTTGCGCGAGGGCGGTGCACGCCAGCAGCGCGCTGATCAACCCGAGTCGGAGGGAACGCATGGGAGGTCGGAATGCAACGCCGACACCGCGTTCCGGCCAAGCACGAAACGTATCGTCTCGAACGATTCATGTGGGGCGTCGCCCACAACCTGTAGCCCCCTCTCCCCACCAGGGGAGAGGGTCGGGGAGAGGGGAAGTCTCTCTCTCTCTCTCTCTCTCTCTCAACTACCCCTTGCTGGCCGCCCGCAGCGCGTCGACCAGATTCCGCATCCACTTCTCGTAGTCCGCCGAGCGCCCCGCCGAGTCGATGTCCAGGTCCTGGCTCTCGACGTACGCGATGGTGGCCTGGCTCGAGTCCGCCGACACCTTCACCCGCACCAACCCCTTGCGGTGGTTCAACCGGGCGATCCACTCCCCCGCGCCGAGCTCCTTCTCCAGCACCCAGTTGTGCGCCGACAGCGCGCGCTGCACGACGCCCGCGACGCGCTCCGGCGCGACCTTCTGCTCGAACACCGCGACCGTCGGCGGCGGCGTGGGCGGAGGAGGCGTCGTCGCCGGAGCGATCGGCTTCTCGAGCGCCGACCTGATGCTGCTCTCCAGGTTCGCCAGCCAACGCTCGAGGTTGCGGCCGGCCTCGTCGACCTGCACCGCGCGGAGCAGCACGCGCTCCGGCACGTACTCGATCGACAGCTTCACCGTCGCGCCCTTGTGCGTGAGCCGCGCGTCGATGGCGCCCTCGCGCTCGGTCTCGGCGACCCAGCCCCGCGACTTGAGCGCCTCGATGACGGCCGCGCGCACGTCGCCCACGTCCCGCGGCGCGGCGAGCAGCACCACGCGCGGCTCCGAGGTGTCGATGGCCGGCGCCCGCTTCGCGCAGCCCGCGCCGAACATCGCCACACACAACACCAACGCCGTGAGCTTCATCGCGTCTCCTTCGCGCGCGCCGTGAGCGCCGCCGACAGCTCGGGGAAGCCGGTGCCCTTCCGCCTCGCCATCGCCTCGGCCTGACGCGGCGTCAGCACCGAGACCAGCCCGGCCAGCGGTCGATCGAACGCCACGTCGCGGTTGACGATCGCCTCGCCGAACAACACCTCGGGCGAGTCGAGGTTCTTCGCGAAGCGCTCGAGCGACGCGGGTGACGGTGCGAGCACCTGCAGCAGCGTGCGCGAGAGGTTCGTCACGTGGTCGCGGCTCTGCAGCAGGGTGTTGGCGTCGCTGCCGACCGCGTCGAGCTGCCTGGTGAGCGTCTTCAGCTCGCTCCGGGTGGCGGTGAAGCCGCCGGTGGCGAGCGTGTCGAGCGACGTCGCGAGATCTCCGTGCGCGAGCGCGTCGCGGAACAGCGCGTGCGCGGTGCGCTTCGAAGCCTCAGCGGGGACACCACGCTCGGCCGTCAGCTGCTTGAGCACCGTCGAGAGGTTCTCGCGGATCGTGTCGTCGCTGCACGGCAACTGCGCGCGCACCGCGTCGAGCGCCGTCTCGAGCGCCGCGGCGCGGGCCGTCGACGGCATCGCCTGCAACCCTGCACGCAGATGCCCGCGGTGCACCAGGTCCGGCGTCGCGACGGCGCGATCCACCAGGCCGGAGATCAGCTTCTTCTCGCTCGGGCTGAGCGTCGCCGGCCTCGGTCCCCAGGCGCGCGGCGCCGCCTCGGTCTTCGGGGCGGGACGAGAAGGCTCGGAGTTACGAGTAGTTCGGGGTGCGGCGCGGTGAACGGTAGGCATGGTCTGCGTGAGACAGGGCTCGGCGCCGAAGCGCGCGTCGATTTATGAACCGCGACCTTGAGGACCCTCGCGCTCGCCGCCGTGCTGCTGCTGTCGTGCAAGACCGAACCGCCTCCGCTCGAGGCCGTGTACGTCGCCCCGCGCGTGAAGACGGCGCGCGCACCGGTGCTGCTGATGTTGCACGGCGTCGGCTCGAATGAACGCGACCTCGTCGGGCTGGTGGACTCGGTGGATCCCCGCTTCGCGGTCTACAGCCTGCGCGCGCCGCTGGTGCTCGGGGAGGATCGCTTCGGCTGGTACCCCGTGCAGTTCACACCGCGCGGCCCGACGCATGATCCCGCCGAGGCCGAGCGCTCACGCGCACGGTTGAGCTCGTTCATCCGCCAGCTCGCGAAGAACCCGGAGCTCGACGCCTCGCGCGTGTACCTGCTGGGCTTCAGCCAGGGGGCGATCATGAGCCTCGCCGTCGCGCTCACCGAGCCGCGGTTGATCAGCGGCGTGGTCGCGCTGTCGGGCCGCCTGCTGCCGGAGCTGAAGCCGAGCGGCGGACCGCCCGTGTTCCTCGCGCACGGCCGGCAGGACGCGGTGATTCCGTTCTCGGCCGCGACCGAGGCGAAGGCAGCGCTCGAGGGCGCCGGGGTGCAGGTCGAGTTCTTCCCCTCGGAGGGCGGACATCAGATCGACGGCGCCACGCGCGCGGCGATGGGTGCGTGGCTGAGCGCGCGGCTCGGCTCGACTCCGGCTCAGTAGGCCTCGAATGGGGCAGTCGGTGCGAGTGGCTTCGCGCTGCTCGATCCGAACCTGCCCCTGGACCGCGCGGCGAGGACGCTCAGTTGTCCTCGATGGTGACAACGAGGAGGGGGGTGGGCCCCTCCCAAAACGTTGTCCTCTTTGATGACAACGCGTCGGCTGATCAGCGCGCCGTGTAGTGCCAGTCAGCGCACGTCAGCGACCCCGCAGGGTCGAGCGGCGGCGCAGGCACCATCACCACTCCGCCCGCGCGCGGCGCGATCACCAGCGAGCTCCCGCTCATGAAGCTCACCCCGTCGCCATCCGGCACGAACGCGAAGCAGGTCGGCGCGTCGTCCATCGACGACTCGTGCAGCACGTCGCGCTGACCGGTGAGCGAGGTGCGCACCGCCTGGTAGCTGAACACCCCGCCGACGACCCGGTTGCCGCGCAGCACCGCCTCATCCGTCCAGGGCGACGCGACGACCCCTTCACGCTGCTCCGTCGCCGCGAGCCCGTCCGCGAAGAGCGCCGTGCGCCCACCATCGGCGTGGAGCAACGAGACGACGTCGCCGGTGCCACCATCGACCAGCGTGCCGCGCGCCTGAATGATCGGCTCGCCCGTGTGGCTCACGTCGAAGAGCTGCGCTTCGGCCAACTGCATGACCTGTCGGCTGCTGACGTCGACGCGGCTCGTGACCACCGCGCCGACCTGCGAGTCGAAGCGCGAGAAGTAGATCGCCTCGCCGTCGCGCGACCACGCCCAGCGCTCGGCGATCGCCAGCAGCTCGGGGAAGCCGCCGTCGCCCGGCACGAGGAACACCGAGCGGGCATCCGTCGTGCTCTCGGTGCCGTCGATCGCCAGTCGCCGCCCGTCCGGCGACCACGCCACCAACGACGTGTCACCCTGGTACGGCGCGCTGCTGGACGTGCTCTTCGGCACCTTCGTGAGCTGGCCGTTCTCGAGAATGAACGCCGAGCGCCCGTCGGACATCGCGACGTCGTCGTGGCCGGGGCGCCAGCGCGGGTGGCGGTACGCGAAGCCACCGTCCGTCGCCGCCAGCACGCGCGCGCCACCGTCGAGGCGCACCGCGAGGACCGCTCCGGTCTGGCCGATCACCGCGACCTCGAGCGCTTGCTCGGGACCCGCGTCAGGCGTTCCGGCATCAGCCGCGCCGGAGTCGGGCGCCATCATCACGAAGCCCGCATCGTCGACGCCCGCGTCCGAGTTCTGCTCGCTCGGCAGCCCCACGCGACCGCAGTCACACCCCGCAAACACCACCGCCGCCACGCACCCCAGCACCTTGATTTTCATGGCACGGACAAAATCGAGTGAGGGCAGATCGTCAAGGATTCAGCCCAGAGCGCTCGCGGCCCACTGGCGAAATGAAGTCTCGCCTTCGACACCTCCGGTACGCTCCGCGGCGCAGGTCTCACCCGCCAGGAGCACACATGCAGCAGAAGCAGAGCTGGAGCGGATGGACGAAGTGGAACACCACCCTCAAGGCAACCCTCGACGACGCGCAGAAGGCCGCGGCCGGCGAGCTGTCGATCGCTGAGTTCAGGAAGTCGGCGCCGAAGGGAGACCACGGCATCCTCGACGTCGAAGCGCTCGTCGAGAAGGCCACTCCCGGCGCCTGCTGGGTGCTCTCGCCCGACGAGCTGCACCACCACTTCGGCTCGAAGACCCCGAGCAAGAAGGCCATCGAGGGCGGCATCGAGTCGTTCCTCGCGCACCACGTGAAGCCCGGTGAGTCGGTCGCGGTCACCGGCTACGTGATGCACCAGCCCAGCGTCGTGCTCTTCGCCGGCTGGCCTCGCAGCTAGGAACTCTCCCGGTCCATCACGCGTTGAGGAGCTCCATGCGTCTCCCGATCCTGCTGGCGCTGTGTTCGCTGTCCGCCTTCGCAGAAGAAGCGCCCGTCTCCCTCACCGCGTCCGATGGCACCGGCCTCAAGTTGGTGAAGCTCCAGGCGCGCGGCGTGGTCACCGACCCGCTCGCCTTCACCGAGCTCACCCTCACCTTCGAGAACCCGCTCGACCGGGTGCTCGAGGGGCAGTTCAAGGTCACGCTCCCGCCCGGCGCGACCGTCAGCCGCTTCGCCATGAAGCTCGACGGCCGCTGGCAGGAAGGCGAGGTCGTCGAGCGCCAGGCCGCGCGCCGTGCCTACGAAGACTTCCTCCACCGCCGGCAAGACCCCGCGCTGCTCGAGCAGAGCGGCGGCAACGAGTTCACCGCCAAGGTCTTCCCCATCCCCGCGCGCGGCGTGAAGGAGGTCGTCCTCTCCTACTCGCACGAGCTGGTGCAGAAGACCGCCGACTACGTGCTGCCGCTCAAGGGCCTGCCCGAGGTGGGTGAGCTCGACGTCTCCGTCTCGGGCGTCACCGGCGAGGGCGTGCTGGCGAAGAAGCGCTTCGTGCCCAACGCCGACTTCGTCGCGGCGCCCAAGCGCAACCAGCTCGGCGTGCGCTCGGGAGATCTCATCGTCGCCCGCGTCTTCCCCGTCGACGCCACCGAGACTGATCAGCTGATCAACTTCACCCTGCTCGTCGACTCCAGCGGCAGCCGCGCGCTGGGCTGGCGCGAGCAGACCACGCTGGTGCAGAAGCTGCTCGCGGCCGTTCCCGGCGCCACCGTGCACGTCGCCGCGTTCGATCAAGAGGTCGTTCCTCTCTACTCGGGGCCGGCGAGCGGCTTCGGTGAGGCGCAGGCCCGGCAGCTCCGCGATCGCCGTGCGCTGGGCGCCTCGAACGTCGAGCTGGCGCTCAAGTACGCCGCGACGAAGGCGTCCCCGCGCGTGGTGCTCATCGGCGACGGCGTCATCACCGCCGGCATCACCGAGGGCCCCAACCTCACCGCGCAGGTGCTCAAGCTCAAGGCCGCGGGCGTGAAGCGGCTCGACGCCATCGCGGTGGGCGGGCTCCGTGACGAGGCCGCGCTCAGCAAGCTCACCACCGGCTCACTCGAGAAGGACGGCGCGGTGCTCGACGGCGCGCTCGGCGCCACCGAGTTGGTGCACCGCCTGTCGCTGGCCACGAAGTCGAGGCTCGCGGTGAAGATCGACGGCGCGCAGGCCGTGTGGCCGACCACCATCGCCGGCGCGCAGGCCGGTGACGCGGTGTTGATCTACGCGCAGCTCCCCGCGAGTGCGCCGTTCAAGGGCTCGGTGGGCGGCAAGCCGCTCGCGGTCGGTGACGGGCAGCTCGCGTCGATCGAGCGCCCCCTGCTCGAGCGCGCGTGGGCGAAGGCGCGCATCGACGCGCTGCAGCTCCAGCTCGACCAGGCCGACGGTGCGCCGCAGCGCGAGAAGCTGAAGCGGGAGATCGTCGAGGTCTCCACGAAGCACCGCGTGCTCAGCTCGCTGACCGCGCTGCTCGTGCTCGAGACCGAGCAGGACTACGCGCGCTTCAACATCGATCGCCGCGCGCTCGCCGACATCCTCACCGTGCAGAACGGTCAGGTCACGCGCCTCAAGCGCAGCCCCGAGCAGGTGGTGGTCGCGGTCAAGCCGCCCCCTGAGCCGAAGAAGCCCGAACCGAAGCTCGAGAAGTTCGAGAAGGTGGCCGAGAAGAAGAAGGTCGCGCGCGACGACAGCTTCGTCGCCGACAAGGGACCGGCTGATCCCGCCGCCGAAGGGGCCGCGGCGCCGAGGGAAGAAGCGAAGGAAGAGGCCGAGGCTCCGCGCCCGGCGCCCCGCCCTGCGATGGAGCCCGCACCCGCTGCGCCGCCTCCGCCTCCCTCGCCGAGCATGGCGCGCCGCCGCGAAGGCCCCGGCGGTCGGGGCGAGCCGATGCAGCAAGGCGTCGACCCGTACACCGGCAAGTTCAAGGACGTGATGGTCGCGCTGCGCACCGACAAGAAGAAGGCCGTCGCGCTCGCGCAGGGCTGGCACGAAGAGCAGCCCGGAGACCTGCTCGCCCTCGTCGCGCTCGGCGAGGCGCTCGAGGCGGCCGGCGACACCGCGACCGCCGCCCGCGCCTACGGCAGCATCATCGACCTCTTCCCCGCGCGCGCCGACCTGCGCCGCTTCGCCGGTGTTCGCCTCGAGCGCCTCACCTCGGGCCTCGAGCTCGCCGCCGACTCGTTCGCGAAGGCCGCCGAGCAGCGCGCGGATCACCCCGCGTCGCACCGGCTGCTGGCGTTCTCGCTGCTGCGCGCGGGCAAGCTCGAGAAGGCCTTCGAGGCCATCGCCACCGGCCTTGCGCAGAGCTACCCCGAGGGCCGCTTCGCCGGTGTGCGCCAGATTCTGCAGGAAGACGCGGGCCTCATCGCCGCCGCGTGGATCAAGGCCGAGCCGTCACGCAAAGGGGAGATCGAAGGCAAGCTCAAGGCCGCGGGCGGTACGCCGGAGAACGAGCCGTCGCTGCGCTTCGTGCTCAACTGGGAGACCGACGCCAACGACGTCGACTTCCACATCAGCGACGCCCAGGGCAACCACGCGTACTACTCGCAGAAGCACCTCGCGTCCGGCGGCGATCTCTACGCCGACGTCACCACCGGCTACGGCCCGGAGTGCTTCACCATCCGCCTCCCGAAGGGCAAACGAGCGGGCCCGTACCGGCTGCAGGCGCACTACTACTCCATCGGGCCGATGGGCGCGGGCATGGGCAAGCTGGAGATCATCGAGCACGACGGCAAGGGCGGCCTGCGCTTCGAGCAGCGGCCCTACGTAGTGATGGTGAACCAGGCGTACGTCGACCTCGGCGTGGTGAAGGACTGAACCGTTTGCGGAGCCCCTGTGCTATCGAGGGGCTTCCGTATGCAGCTGCCTTCCGAGCCGACCCTCCTGCAGACCGCGCTGGTGACGTCCCCGCTGAAGGATGACGTCGAGCGCGCGTGGGCCTTTCTCCTCTTCTGCGGGCTCATCGAGTCGAAGGCGCACGGCGACTTCATTCGCCTCGCCGACGAGTCGGGCGACGACGTGGTGGCGCTGTCTGACGCGCTGCTCGACTTCGTGACCCAGCGCGCCGAGCTGCTCGACATCGAGCAGGTGCTCGCGCAGCGGCTGTGGCAGTACTTCCAGGTCGGGCAGTCGCTCGAGCCTGAAGCGCGCCTCGGTGAAGTCGATGAAGGCACGCAGCCCGGCATCACCGCGCCCAGCGAGTTGATCGAGTCGCGCTGACAGCGGTAAGTCATGCGCATGAAGCATGCGCATCGCTCTGACCGGCGTCGTGCCACCAATCTCTCGCTCGACGAGAAGCTGGTCGCCGAAGCGCGCGACCTCGACCTCAACCTCTCGCGCATCGTCGAAGACCGCCTGCGAGAGGTGGTCAAAGAGGAACGCGCCAGGCGGTGGCTCGAAGAGAACCGCGCCGGCTTCGAGGCCTTCGAGCGGTTCGTCGAGAAGCACGGCATCTTCAACGAAGATGAGCGTGACTGGTGACGCGCCAGTTCGACGTCTTCAAGAACGGGAAGGACAAGTCTCGTTTCCCGTTTCTGTTGCTCGTTCAACATGACCTGCTGTCTCAGCTCTCGGTGCGGGTCGTGGTCCCGCTCACGCCGCAACGCAGCTTCGGTGCGCAGCCCATCACGCGCCTCAACCCGGTGTTCGAGGTCGATGGCGCGGCCCAGGTCATGCTGACGCAGATGCTCGGCGCCGTACCCACCAGCTCGCTCGGCCGGAAGGTCGCGAACCTCGGCGCGAAGCGCGCGGAGATCATCGGCGCGCTCGACGTCCTCTTCGCCGGAGTCTGATCACAGGTCCCACCCGACCCCGGCAGGGAATGCCGACTCACGCGGCTGATCCGCCAGACCCGCGAGAGCACGCGCAAACACTGCGGGCACATCGGCTGCACTGAGGGCGAGCTCCAATCAACCGGGGAGTTCGCATGTCTCGCCTCAGCGTGGTGATGGCCGTCGTGTGTGGCAGCGTCGGCGCCTTCGGCGCAGAGCTCGAAGTGACGCGCGAGGTCGAGCGCGACGAGCCCGAGACCATCGAGGCGCAGGCGTGTCGGCCCACCATCGCGTGCATGGCGGAGATCGTCCCTGCCGGGTACTTCGAGGTCGAAGCGGGCTACGGCGGCCGTCAGAGCCAGGGCAGCTTCGCGAACTCGGGCCAACTGCTGCTCAAGTACTCGCTGCTCGACAACCTCCAGCTCCAGCTCGCCACCAACAACGTGTTCCTCGCCGGCGCCGGCATCACCCCGCGCGCCTTCGACGGCGTGATGCCCGGCGTGAAGTGGAAGCTCAACAACCAGGGCTCGTGGGCGCCGAGCAACGCGCTGTCGGTGCACCTGATGATGCCCACCACCGGCTTCACCGACGCCGCGCAGAAGACGTGGGACCTGCAGGCCTGGTGGTACGTCTCGAAGGACCTCTCGTTCGTGCACGCCGACTTCAACCTGATGCTCAGCGTGTACGACCTCGCCGGCACGCCCACCCCGCAGGGCCTCTCGACGCTCGCGGTGGCCTTCGACCTCACCCACGGCTTCGGCTTCTTCACCGAGCTGTACTCGACCTTCGGCAACGGCCAGGCCGTGCCCCTCGACGGTGGCTCGCTCAACGGCTTCAGCTACGCGCCCATCGACGAGCTGGTGTTCGACATCGGCGGAGACATCGGCCTGTACCAGAGCACCCGCGCCTTCAGCGTCTTCGCCGGCGTGACCTTCGTGCCGCACCGCAAGAGCCGCTCGCCGCTGGTGCGCAACAAGGTGACCCCCGTGGGCGCCCTCGCCGCGCGGGGGATGTAAGAAACTCCCGCGGCCCCTGACTAAGGGGTGGTGAACGCCGCGCTATCCGCAAAACTCGGGCGGGTGACGGACCAGGACCGGCTCTACCGCGAGGCCGTCGCCCAGCTGGCGGCGGCGCTCTCGCGCGTGGCCACCGGGTACGAAGCCGACCCCGAGCTCCGCCGTGACCTGTTGCAGGACATGCACGCGGCCCTGTGGCGCAGCTTCGCGACCTATGACGGCCGCTGCTCGCTCAAGACGTGGACCTGGCGCGTCGCCCACAACGTCGGCGCCTCGCACCTCGGCCGCCAGCGCAGCGCCCGCTTCGTCGAGCTCGACGAGGTCGCGGTGCACGACGACGTCGAGGCCCGCGTCGATCGCGCGCGCCGGCTCGAGCAGCTCACCGCGCTGCTGCACACCCTGGCGCCCGTCGATCGCCAACTGGTGATGCTGTACCTCGAGGACCTCGATGCGGGCTCCATCGCCGACGTGACCGGGCTGTCGAGCTCGAACGTGGCCACGCGCCTTCACCGGCTCAAGGCGACCCTCGCGCGCCGTTTTCAGGAAGGAGCTCGTCATGAGTGAGCGTGAGCTCCAGCGGCTGTGGCAGGACCAGCCCGTCGAGCCGATCGACTTCGTGCCGCCGCGCGGCCCGCCGGAGGTGGACTACGCGGTGCCGACCTCGCAGTTCCACGCGCCGCGCCAGGGCCGCGCGCCGAAGCTCGTGGTGGGCTTCGTCGCCCTCGCCGCGTCGCTGGTCGCGGTGGTGCAGTGGCTGCCTTCGGGTCCACCCGTGCCCGGGCCCGCGCGGGTCTCGACACCGGCGCCCGTCGACGAGGCGACCGAGCTCGAGGGGCACCTCGCCGAGTGCCGCACCTTCTCCAACTCCGACGTGGGCGACCCCGACTGGGCGCGCGCGCGGGCGGCGTGCGCGCGGGCGGTGAGCATCGACCCGATCCACCGCGAGGCGAACGAGCTGATGAAGCGCATCGCGGTGCTCAGCGAGTGTGAGCACCACCTCGAGACCGGCCGCGCGTTCGCCTCGACCGGCCGTGACGAAGACGCGCTGGCGTCGTTCGAGAAGGTGGGCGGCGCGTGCGAGGGCTACCTGCTGCGCGCGCGCGCCGAGGCACACGGCACGGTGGCCACGGTGAAGCAGCGCGCCGGCGCCGACTGCGTGGCCTACACGAAGGCCAGGAAGTGGGACGTCGCGCGCCCCCGCTGCGAGCTCTTCGCGCGCCTCGCCTGTCACAGCGGCGCGCTGGAGGCCGGCGCGCCGGCGGTGAAGGCCTTCGAGCAGGTGCGCGCGGCGACGCAGGCGCCCGCCTGGCAGTGCCCGGACGTTCCGGTGCTCGAGCAACCCCGCGCGCCCCCTGACCCGACCGCCGAGGCCCGCGCCAACCTGCCGCGTCGCTACGCCGAAGCCGAGCTGGGCCGCGCCCTGGTGCTCTACTTCGAAGGCTCGACGCCGCAGGCACGGCTGGCGGTGCAGCGCGTGCTCGAGAACATGAACAAGGCCGCAGCCCACGCCGACGCACGAAGGCTGCTTGCCGACCTCGACGCGGTGAGCGCGCTCGAGAAGCAGGGCACCGCCGCGCTGCAGGCCGAGAAGCTCGAGCGCGCCGCGCTGGCCTTCAAGGCCGCGCTCGAGCTCGATGAGCGGCTCGTCGTCGGGGCCGTGGTGGACCCCACCGAGCGCGCGCGGCTGCTCAGGCTCCGCGAGTCGCGGCTGCGGCGGGAGACCACGATGACGATGGGCCGCGCGGCGTACGACCAGGGCCGCCAGCTCGCCGACCGCAAAGACTTCCGCGCGGCGTGCGGGGCCTGGAAGGTGGGCCTGACCTTCTCGCGCGCCAACCTCGATCTGCTGAAGGCCGTCACCAACGTCTGCACCCGCCGCGCCGCCGAGACGTACGAGCGCGCGCAGTCGTGCGAGGAGCTGAAGGCCGCCCTCGACTACGCCGTGGAAGGCGACGGCTTCGCCGAGAAGATCAACGAGTCCCTCGTGGAGCAGGGCTGCCCGTGACGCTCAGAGCCCCTGCACTCCGGGCGCGGTGGCGAGGTCCCACGCGAAGGTGAGCTGCGTCTGCGAGCGCGGCGCGAGCTCCACCGTCCACGTCGCGAAGCCGTTCTCATCGACCTTCGGCTTCGGGTTGCAGCGCTTGCTCGCCAGCGACACCTTCACCTGCTCGAGCTCGGACACCGGCATGCGCTCGACGATCTCCACCGTCGCCGGCGCCTCACCGAGGCTCGACAGGTAGAGCCACACCGTCTTCGAGGTCGTCTTCCAGTCGGTCGACGTGGCGTCCTGCTGGCGATCTCGCTCGGTGCGCGACAGCCGCAGCGACGCGTCGGGGCCGAACGACAAGCGGAACTCCTCGCCGGGCGCGACGAACAACACCTTCGTCCACCCCACGAAGCCGTGCTGCAGCAGCAGCTCGACCGGCCCCGCGAGGATCGGGAACCTCGACTCGTTCTTCTGCACCGAGGTGAGGAACACCCGAAGCTCGAGCTCCGGGTACGCGATGCGCCGGGTCTGCGGCGTGGCGTTGAACTCGAAGAGCGGCACGGTGTTCGGCCGGCCATCCGACGGCACGGTGCAAGGGCCCTTCGCCTCGAGGTTGCGGATCTCACCGCCGTCATCGACGCCGGGCAGCTCGACCGTGCTCGGTGGCGCCGCCGGAGCCCCACCGCTCGACACCTTCGCCTTCTGAATCACCACCTCGCGCGCCTGCACCACCAGCTTCTCGTTCTTCTTCTGCGCGGTGAGCAGATCGTCCGACAACAGCGGCGGCTCGATGCCCAGCGACGCGCGCGCGGTCGAGAACACGAGTCGCACGTTGTTCCAGTCTTCACCGGTGTTCTGCCAGACGCACGCGCGGCTCTCGAAGGTGAAGCCCGCGTCGGACAGCCGCGCCGAGTGGATCGGCCGCCACAGCGCGTTGGGCACCGTGTACTCGAAGGTCAGCTCGACGGTGCGCTCGGCCTCGACGATGACGTCGGCCTCGAGCCAGGTGACGAAGCGCGCGTCGGGGCGATCGAACGCCTGCCGCTGCTGCACCAGCCGGTCGTGGGTCTGCTGGAGCTCTCTGCGCTGAAACTCCAATTCCAGCGCGCGCGCTCGCAGGGTGCGCAGCTTCTCGAACAGCCCGTCGAGGGTGTCCTTCCACTGCTGCTGCGGCAGGCCCCACGCCACGTCTTCCGGCAGCTCGGTGAAGCCGCGCTCGAGCACCTCTTCCAACCGCGCGGTGCGCCGCCCCACCAGCGCGCCGTCTTCCCGCAGCCGCTCGAGCTGCTCGGCCAGCGCGTCGATCTCCACTTCCAGCGCGCGCAACACCTCTGGCTTCTCACGCGGCGCGACCTTCATCGCCCGTCGCGCGCGCACGTCGCTGACCTTCGCGCCTTCGCTGGCGTGGGCCCGCAGCGAGAGGTCCTGCAGCACCGGCGCGACGTCGGGCACCACCAGCAGGTGTTGCCCCGCGCTCAACTTCAGCGAGCCCACGCGCCGCACCTGCGCGCGATCTTCCAGCAAGGTGACCTGCGTGACGGGCGCGGCGATCGAAGAGGCCTTCTCGGGAAAGAGCGACATGGTTCAGGCCTCCCGGCGGTTGCCGCCGACCAGCTCGTTGTTGGCGTAGAGCTTCACCCGGTACTGCGCCGCCAGCTTCTGCGACGCGCCCGGCTTCACGGTGAAGAGCCACCGCCGTCCACCCTCGACGAGGTGGCCGCGCTCTTCCTGTCGATACGGTTCCCACGCCGGCTTGATGGTGCCCTCTTCGACCACCACCTCGGCTTCCGGTGCGGGCTGCGGCACGCGCTCGCGAATCTCACACTTCGCCGCACGCTCGAGGTTGTTCACCACCTCGAAGTCGAGCTCGTGGATCAGCTCGTTGGTGGCCACCACCTTGTCCCCGCTGCGCTGCTCGACGTACTTCGTGTTGCGGGCGACCTTGATGCCCTGCTCCACGCCCAGGGAGAGCTTGAAGTCGCCGCCCGGCGCGACCGACGGCAGCGTGGTGGTCAGCACGTACTCGCCGCCCACGCTCACCTCCACCGGCCCGGGGAGCAGCGGCGCGGAGATCGGGTTGCGCACCTGCGCCTGGCGGTACACCTGCGGATCCTCGCGCGGCACCGAGACGTACAGCACGTCGCTCGTCGCGGTGCGGGTGCCGACCGGCACGGAGTGGAAGGTGCCGTCGCTGGGCACGTCGACCGCCGCGTCGGTGTCGTAGACGTAGTCGTACCAACCGGCCTCGGCGCGCACGTCGACGGTGCCCGAGGGCGCAGGCAGCGAGAGCAGCTCATGACCCTGCGCCTCGGCGCGCTCGACCACCGAGAGCACGTCGAAGGTGACCGTCAGCCCCAGCCGCGTGAGGCCCTCGAGCAGCGCGCGCCGGCGATCGACCGGAGTGAGCGCGCCGCGCGTGCCGCCGTCAGGTCCCCCCAGCCGCAGCGACGCGTAGAGCAGCACATCGAGCTGAGCGCCGCCGCCGCCGAAGCCGTCACCTCCGTCGCTGAAGTCGGCCTCCTCGCGCATGCGGGCCGCCTTCTTCGCCTTCATCGGTCCACCGGGCGCAGGCGGCGGAGCCATGGCGGACATCATCGGCAGCGCGGCCGGCGCAGGAGGCGGCGGCGGGCGGGACATCGCGCGACGCGGAGCGGCTTCCTTCTTCAGCTCGCGCTCTTCGGCCACCTCGTCGGCCATTACGCTCTCGTCATCGGAGAGCTCGAGGCTGGGGGCGACGCTCCCGGAGGCGGCACCGAAGGCAGCGCCGAGCACGTCGGGCATCACCCGCTGCGGCGGCTGCCACGTGGGGATGACCGGCAGCGCCGCGCGCGCGCTCGACAGCCCGCGGTCGTAATCGGTGAACAACGACGCCGCGCCCTTCGGCGGTGGGCGGAACCCACGGGGCGTGGCGGGCGGCGGCTGCGCGCGACCGATACGAATGGCGCCCAGCTCGGGCAGCTCCGTCCACGCCATCGGCGCCGCGGTCGAGAGCGAGAGCCGCACCCCGCGCCAGTCTTCGCCGGTGCGCTGGCAGACGAGCGCGCGCAGCTGGAGCTCTGCGCTGGTGCAGTCGCGCGTCATGCGGCACTGGTACGAGGGGGCCCAGCGCGCGCCGAGCACGAAGTACTCGACTACCAGGCGTGCCTGCTTCGGGGCACCGCCGCCGGCCACCGTGGCGTGGATCGACTTGGTGAGCTCGTCGGGGCGTACGTGGGTAGCCGTCGAGGCGAGCGTGAGGGCGCGCTCGAGTTCCTGTTCCTTCACCTCGAGCTGCTTCACCTCGTCGCGCGCGGCGCGGATGAGCTCGAGGCGCCTGGAGACCGATTCTTCGAACAGCGCCTCGAGCGCGGCGCGGGCGGCCATCGGCGCGGGCGGCGGCAGCCTGCCTTCTTCGGCCTCGGGGCGCGGGAGCACGCTCACCTCGGAGAGCCGGCTCATCTCGCGCTCGAGCTGCGCGATGAGCTGGTGCTTCGTCTGCAGCGCGTCGCGCACCCGCTGCACTTCCTTCGCCTCGGGCGGCGCAGGCGGCGTCCCGCGCGGTGGCGCGTGGAGCCCGACGCGCACGTTGGAGAGCGTCAACACCTGGCCCGCGGCCTCGAGGCGCACCCGCACGGTGTGGTCGACGAGCGAGAGCGGCAGCCCGGCGAGGAAGAGCTCGGGCGGCGCGCCGCTCGAGAGGTCAAGGTCAGCCGTTCGGCGAACGGTGGCACCGCGGTGGTACAGCGTGACTGACTCGACGCGCGTCTCGATGGGCTTCATGTCCCCTCCGGGGGCGAAGAAACCCACGGCGCGCGTTCTGGTTCCACCCGAAAGTCGGGCGGCTCAGTTGACGGTGATGGCCACCGTGCGGCTCGCAGTCTGGCCGCTGAACATCGACCGCGCCTCGGCGCGCAGCACGTGGGGCCCCGGCGTGAGCGACACCAGGCCCGACGCCGTGGTGCTGGGCCCGGAATAGAAGCCGGTGGTCAGCATGCCATCGACGAACAGGTCCACGGTGGTGTCGGGCGACGTCTGCAGCGACACCGTGACGCTCGGGCCGGTGACGGTGGCGCCGTCGAGCGGCGCGGTGAACTCGAGCGCGAGCGGCCCGACGACGGAGAGGGACACGACCACGCTCGCGTCAGCCGAGTCGGTGAGCACGAGGTTGCTGGTGCCGCCGTCGCCGCCGAAGAACGAACCGGTGGGCGTGACGCTGCTGCCGTTGACGGGCGAGGGGAGGCTCCACACGTACGGCGGCGTGCCGCCGAGCCCGTACACCTGAATGGTCTGGCCGGCGCTCACCGACGACTCGACCGACCAGGCCGAGAGCTCGCTCGGGGCGGCGCCGGTGATGGTGATCAGCACCGGCGCGGTCTCGGCGCTGGCGTTGCCCGAGAGGTCGCTCGCGCGGGCGTAGAGGAACTGCTGCCCGTTGCGCACGTCGGGGATTGACACGGTCCACGCGCCTCCGTCGACCGAGAACGCGGTGCCGGTCGCGCTGTAGGGGAAGGCAGCAAGCCGCGCGGTGACTTCCACGTCGGGCTCCGCGGTGCCAAACACCAGCAGCGCGCCGCCGTCGGCCACCGCCACGGAGCTGTTGGCCAGCGGGGCGCTGATCAGCGGCGTCGACGGCGGATCGCGATCGACCACGAAGGTGAAGGTCTCGGTGCGGGTGCGGCCGCCGGGGCAACTCGCGGTGATGACCACCGGGTAGGTGCCCGAGGAGTACAGCATCAGGCTCAGGTCATAGGTGTCGGCCGAGCGCGCCGAGAGCCCACGCGACTGACCGTCGACGCTCGCCGAGAGCACGCAGTTGACCGCGGTGCCGACCTGCATGCTGTCGAACATCTGCGCGGTGCCACCGGACGGCGTCGCGAAGAGCGGCACGGCGAGCACCACCTCGGCGGCCGCGGTCGCCACGCCACCATCGGCGTCGGTGACACGGACCTGATCAGTCCCAGTGGTGGGACCGGCCGAGTAGACGCCGGAGATCGGAGCGACCGCCCCGCCGCTCGGCGCCTGCGCCATCGAGAAGAAGTACGGAGGCGCGCCGCCGGTCGCGTTGAAGGTCCAGGTGTCGCCGGTGAGGATGCGGATGGACGTGGGGCTGATGTTCGGAGGACAGCCGTCGTCGACGAGGCCGTCGCAGTCGTTGTCGAGGTTGTCGCCGCACGTCTCGGCCTGCGGGACGACCTGGCCGCTGCACCACGGTTCCCACGTCGCGCCCATGCAGTACTGGTTGCCGGCGCGGCAGGCGCCGACTCCGAGCGTGCCGGTCGGGCCGTCGTAGCACTGGCGCACCGAGCCGGGCCCGGGGTTGCAGGACTCGGCGACGCCGCCGTCGCCTTGGTCGACGCAGGTGCCGCCGGTGCAGAGCTGGCCGATGCCGCATGGAGTGCCGCAGGCGCCGCAGTGCGAGAACGTGGTCTGCACGTCGACGCACTCGGGCTGACCGTAGGGGTCGTTGCAGGACTGCGTCGGAGGCGCGCAGCTCAGCCCGCCGTCGGTCGAACCGGAACCGCCGCCCGTCGCGCCGCCGCCGCCGCCCGCGCCGGCACCACCACCCGTCGGGCCGCCACCTCCGCCCGCGCCGCCATCGCTCGCGCCACCACCACCCGTCGCGCCGCCACCTCCGCCCGCGCCGCCGTCGCTCG
>Ga0208755_100060_pt1 | contig 89421 bp, 99 predicted proteins | sample LakWasMet57_HOW8_2_FD_183891 | JGI IMG/M metagenome (GOLD analysis project Ga0208755, IMG submission 183891) | Freshwater sediment methanotrophic microbial communities from Lake Washington under simulated oxygen tension - Sediment Metagenome... | ecosystem: Environmental > Aquatic > Freshwater >... | reverse complement strand
CCGGCAGAACCGCAGAGCAGCATCCCGGCAAAACCGCAGAGCAGCATCCCGGCAGAACCGCAGAGCAGCACCCCGGCAGAACCGCAGAGCAGCACCCCGGCAGAACCGCAGGGCGCACGACGGTAGATGTGAGTCGGTGCGACGAGCCTTCAGGCGTAGATGCGATGGCCTGGCTGCGCGGGCGCAAAACCCTGAGGCCACTGCGCGTTGCACGCAAGGCAGTAGCTGTTGCCCTTGTCGTCGAGCACTACGGAGACGTGCGTGGTGTCGCTGCAGAACGACTCTGGCCCGGTGGGCGATCCCAAAGTCCCACCATTGATCGTTCGAGGGGGGAAGAAGACCGCTCTGGCCTTCGTCCATCCCGGCTTCATCTGCACCCGCACATCGACAACTCCCGATGAGTTCGCCTTGAACTTCGCGACCACGGCATCTTCGGCGCCCGCTTCGAGCATCGTGTCGACCAAGGATCGCTCAAGCCCGAACTCCGAAAGCAGTCGGTCGGCGATCGCGATCCGCATCTCGGGTGTCAGCTTCATGTGCGGCCAATCTACACGGCAAGGTGCCGCGCCTCACGGGGCCGAGCCGAAATGCGTCAGTACGACTTGCTCTCAAAGCGAGTGTAGGCGCCGTGGAACAACAGCCGCGCTTCGCCCTGTGGTCCGTTGCGCTGCTTCGCCACATGAATCTCGACCGGCATGAGTTCGTTCGCTGCAGGTTCTGCCTCGTCGTCCTCTGAGCGCTCCCGGTGGAGGAACATCACGACGTCTGCGTCTTGCTCGATAGCCCCTGACTCTCGGAGGTCGGAGAGCATCGGCGGCCCCTTTCGCTCTTCGACCCGTCGGTTCAGCTGCGCCAGGGCGACGATCGGCACCTCGAGCTCCTTCGCGAGCTGCTTGAGCGAACGGCTGATCTCCGCCACCTCGACCTGGCGACTCTCGACGCGGCCCCGCACCTTCATGAGCTGCAGGTAGTCGATGATGATGAGCGAGAGGGCAGGGTGCTGCTGCTTCAGGCGACGCGCCTTGGACCGGAGGTCGAAGGGCGAGACGTCGCCAGAGTCGTCGATGTGGATCGGCGCGTCGAACAGCGTCTGCATCGACTCGGACAGGCGCTCCTCGTCGACGGGCGACAGTCGGCCGCGGCGGATGCGCTCGAGCGGAACCCTGGCTCGAGCCGCGGCCATGCGAAGCACGAGCTGCTTCGACGGCATCTCGAGGGAGAAGACCGCGACTGGCAGCCGCTTCTCTCCACACGCGTGGTGCTCGGCGAGCTGCATCGCGAACGATGTCTTGCCAACACCGGGACGCGCCGCGAGCACGATGAGCTCACCTGGTTGCATGCCGGCGAGCACCTTGTCGACGTCGGGGAAGCCAGTGCCGAGGCCGAGGAGGCCGCCGTCGCGCTTCATCGCGTCGAGCATCGAGAGGGTCTCCTCGACGAGCTCGGACATCGGCTTGAAGGCTGCGCGCTGTCGCTGCAGCAGGACCTCGTTGAACTTCCGGCCCGCCTCTTCCAGCAGCGCGGGCAGCTCAAGTGCGTCGGAGTGACAGAGCTCCGCCACCTCGAGGCTCGAGCGCCGCAGCTGCCGGCGCGCGCCCTTCTCGCGGATGAGCCTCGCGTGCCCCGCGATGTTGTCGAAGACAGGCGTGTCCGTGATGGCGGACAGAAACGCCGGGCCTCCAACGGCCCCCAGCCGCCCTTGGACCTTCAGCACCTCGGCGACGGTGACCAGGTCGACCCTGCGGCCGGCGGCGTCGAGCGCGAGAATCGCCTCGAAGGTGAAGGCGCAGGCCTCGCTGGAGAAGTCTGAGCCTGAGACCTCCTCGGCGGCTGTGGCGATAGCCGCGGGGTCACCATTCGCCAGCAGCGACGAGATGAGGGCGTGCTCGGGGTTCCAGGCTTCAGTGGCATGCGAGTCGGGCTGAGCGGTCATCGAGGACCTTTCCCTTCCGGGCTAACAGCGGTGGGTGGGGCAGGGTGGTCGTGGACAGTCAGCGAGACCCGAAGGGCTTGCGACGCCAGAGGCGTCGTCTCGCGGTGCCAGACTGGCCTTGGGGCTTCATCGTTTGTTGGTTGCTCAGAGCACTGGCGAGAAGTGACCTCATTCGGTTGCAGGTTCATGAAGGTGGGGATGGCTTCTGTAGGGTGTGGTTAGGAGATAAGTTTTCTGGGACACCGGTCGCGCCGAGCAATTCGCGCCGGTTTTCGAGCACTTCGCCGACATGCCCGCCGTAGAGGAGATTGTGGCCTCGGCGCAGACGTGCCGAGAGCAGCCAGCGGCTCCGCCTTCCCCGGTGCCCGACGTCGAGAGCAGCCTCCAGCGGGCGACGAGGGCGGCCCAAGACGCCGCGCCCAGCTGCCGTGAGGTACACCACGCCGCGCACGTCGACGTAGACGTGCGGGCGCCCCTCGGCGTCGACCCAGATGCGACGCGGGTCATTGGGCGCCTTCACGTCCTCGAAGCGCTTGAGGCGACGGAAGCGGTGTACGTAGGCGGTCCCGGTGGGCTTCTCAGGGGCCTGCAGGAGCACCTGGTGGCGCTTCGCGCGGCGTCGGTTGGCTCGCTTCGTCTCCAAGCAGTCGCGCCGCCAGCGCGCGTACGGGTCGAGGCGGTTCAACATCGCCTGGGCCCACACCCGCGTGCAGCCGAGCTTTCGAGCCAGCCAGTCCAGCGACACCTGGAAGCCCGCCCCGCACTCGTGCTTGTCCTTCGACAGGGCAGGGCGGAACGAAGAGGTCCACTCCAGGAGGCAGAGCAGAGGCACTGCGCGTGGGGGCAGCCCCATCGCGCGACCCAGGGCACCGGCCTCGGCGGGGAACGTCGCGCCCCAGCCGTCCGGGATGAAGGCCTCCAAGTCGTCCTGCTGGAGGTAGAGGGCGCTCGTCTTGCGCCCGTAGGCGGGCAGCTGGGGGCCGCGCCGACCGTCCTTCAGCGCCATCTTCAGCAGCGTCCCGACATCCTCGATGACGCGGCCACCTCGTCGACGCGCGCTGCGCGAGAGGTCGCGACCGCCAGAGTGCCGCTCGAGCTTCTCGCGTTGGTTGGGGAGGAGAGCGGTCGGCAGGACCTTCGGGAGGGACGCCACCGCCGCCATGGCGGCCTCTGAGACGCTCCGCTGCTTGGCGACGTGCACGCCGCGCGAAGCAGACTTGGAGGCGTAGGCCTCGAGCTCAAGCAGCTCGGGCTCGGTCAGCGCGCGGCCGAGCTTCTTCTCACGCCCCTTCTGGAGCGTCCGGAACAGCATGGAGGTGCGTGCTTCCGAGCCCGTTGGGGGGCTGGAGGGCGGCGTAGGCATAAAAAATCCTCACGCGCTCTCGACAGCGGATCCTCTCGTGGTAGAAAGGTCCTCAGCCGAGGCGCTTCAGGTGCAGCGGCGAAGTGAGCGCGGGTCGAAACGCTGTTCGCTATGTGTCTTCTGGGCCGTCTCGAGCTGGAACTCGAGGCGGCCCAATCCTTTTCAGCAGTCGGCTCCGTTCGACGTCACGCGCGGCCTGGCCGGCGTGCACCGCAGCCCAATGCGGCGGTGCAAAAAGTTGCGGGGGTGCCCTTCAGCGCGGATCCTCCCCGTCACGAAGCACACGGCTGAGGCTGGCCGGGCAGTGCAGGGCATGTTCCCTCGAAGAGCTTCAACAAAATCGCAGGGGTGGGGTTTGACCATACACTGCGTGACCATACAAGGGCCAAGCTGATCAGCTGATCCGCTGATCAGAGCCGACGTGTGTTGCAGGCCGGTAAATCGGCCTTGGCGCGATCGGCACTGCCCGAAGTCTGCGGCCCGCATCGTGTCACTCAGCGCCCGAAATGATCAGCGCGAGCCTGCAGCTCGACCACTTCTCGCTCCACCTGGGCGAAGTCGGCGTCGACCGCTCGCGCCAGAGCACGAAGCCTGGCCGCCTCGTCGTGGCGGCCGAGCTGCTCGAGCGCGCCGTCGTGCAGTCGGAGCGCGGCGACTGCCTCGCGAGGTGTGCTCGCCGCCCGCAGCGCGCCGAGGAGGCGCGCCGAGAGGGCTCGACGAGCTTCGGTCTGCTCCTCGAGTTCGCCGGACGAGGCTCCTGTCAGGCGGGGCACTGCGATGAGGTCGGTCACGTCGTTCTCCAGCACACGGAGGCGAACCTCCGGCATCAATGAGGGATGGTCGGCAGTGGGGGCAGGGAAGGGCGGGCGCTCCTTCAGTGCAGCGCCCGAGCCCTCATAGACTCACTCGCCGGCGTCGCCGTCGGCGTCAGCCTTCTTCTTGTCGTGGGGGAAGATGCTGACCTTCTCCACCTTGGTCCCGTCCGCGAGGAAGAGCGTCGCGACCCCACCTGACTGGTCCGTGCGCATGTTCAGGTAGCCGAGCGTCTTCCACTTCTGCGCGCCCTCGGGCTTCACCTTGAGCACGAACGGCTTCGTGGGCGACTTCGTCTTGCTGCTGGGGGCCTGCGGGTTGGCGGTGTCCATGATGTCTCCAGTTTCACCACCTGAATTGGTGGTGTCGTGAAGCATCTATGATTCTTTATGGATTCGTCAAGGCTTCAGTTTGGGATCTGCGGACGGCTTCTCGAGGCGTTTCCAGAGCGCGAGGATGTTCTTCACGTAGTCGGGGGTCTCGCCATTCGCCGGCACGGGCGCCAGCTTGGCCTTGGGGCCGCTGTTGTAGGCAACGAGGGCTGCGATGACGTCCCCTTCGTAGTGCCGCAGCAGCGCGGCAAGCAGCCGCACGCCCGCGAGGATGTTCAGCCGGGGAACCCAGAGCTCCTTCTCGCTCTTGAGGCCGAGCCGCTCTGCGTTGCGCGGCATGACCTGCATGAGCCCGATGGCGCCGCACGGACTGAGCGCCTTCGGGTTGAAGCCCGACTCCTGCTGGATGACGGCGCGGACCAGGGTGACGGGCACGGGGAAGACGGACTTGGTCTCGTCGACAGCAGCGTGGATCTCCTCGCCGAAGTCCGGAGGCGCCGCCAGCGAGAAGGCGAGCAGCAGCGTCAACACGCTGGCGTCTCCCAGATGAGCGCCACGAGGCCACACTCAGGACGCCCGCGGCGCTTCGCCTCGGGGTCCTCCGGCGTCCCGAAGTGCGTGCGCTTCGGAAGGAAGCGCGTGGTGAGCTTCCAGGCGTCCGACACGTGGCGATCGCGCCAGGGCTCCACGTACCAGCTCCACCAGGGGCGATCGGTGCGGTCGGCCGGCAGGAGCATGAACACGAACGGGCAGCCCGTTCGAATCTCGGTCCAGGTCTTCTCAAGCCACAGCGGGATGCAGCTCCACGGGGGATTGCAGAAGACCCTCTCGCCACGCCACGACTGCGCGAGTCCGTTCTGCTCGCGCGTATAGAAGCGCGGCAGCTTCGCGGCGGTCACGCATGCGGCCACGTCGACGGTGAAGGTGAACTCCGCATGAAGGCGCCGGAAGAGCGGCCATGGCGTGAAGCGCTCGTCCTTCGAGACCGTCTCCGGTGCCGCCTCGAAGGGCAAGGCGAGCTGAGGGACTGGGCCGAGGAGGGCGCTCACAGGTGCCTCCAACGGCTCGGGTGCCTCGCCTTGTGGCTCTTCATGAGGTTGCGTCGACTCGGCTCTGGCGGCAGGGCTCGGGAAGCTTCCTCCCACGCCTGCAGCAGCTCGTGCCTCGCGTCGCCTCCGTGAGTTGGGCACCACGACGCGCTCAGAGCGTCGAAGTCGACCGGGCTCAGCAGACGGTCCTGCACCCCTTGTGGGGCCCGCTGCGTGCGCAGCAACTGGACCCACGCGTCGCGGTCGGGGGCGAAGTCGATGAGCACGACAGCGAGCGACTGTACGGCCGCCGGCGCGGCCACCAAGTCCACCACGAAACGCACCACGCTGCGCCCTGAGGATTCCCAGCGCTCCTGCAGCTCAACGAATCCCCGAAGAAGAGCCTCAGGTGGTGGGCGCGGAAAGGGCAGGGGCCGGATGCGCTCGTCGTCCCGAGCCTCACGCCCCTGAATCCAGGCGGGACGAACCTTCGCGGAGTTGCCACTCATCGAGCCTTCTCCTGCAGCCGACGTGACATGCGCTCGAGCGCGGCCTGGGTCTGCGCGGCGGCCGCCCAGTCGAGGCTGAAGCGGTGCGAGCGCCTCGCCGCCTCGGCGACGAAGGCGGCCGACTCTGGGAGCAGCCATCGTGGCTCGAGCGCGGGCACCTCCTCGCGGCGATCCTCGTGCGTGATGATGAGGAGACGCCCCTCGGCAGAGAAGCACCGCACCACCATCTGCTCGGACTCGCCGGGCCAGACGAAGTGGACCTCGAACGTGAGGGGCCCCTGGCGGAGCCCCCACTCGGCACCGAGCACCTCGGCGAGCGCGAAGCGTGCGACGAGGGCCTCGAGGTAGTCCGCCGGCAGCTGACCGCTGGCGTCGAAGTACGCCGCAGCTCCCTTCGGGACAATGAGCAACGCGGCGGCGATGGGCACGGCCAACGCGTCCATCGGCTGCACCGGCATCGTCGCGCGTTGCGAGGGTCGACGACCCTCGGCGAGCGAGATGCGAATGGTCCGCGCGTCAGACATGGCGCGCCTCCTTGCTCTTGGTCGCGGCCGCGTCTTCGGTGTGGCGACAGGCGGGGTAGCCCGTGCAGCCGAGGAACCTGCCGCGGCCGCCGCGCTTCTCGACCATCAGCTTCGAGCACTTCGGACAGCGCCGGTTCTTCGTGAGCGCCTTCGCCATCACGCTCTTGTCGATGGAGAAGCGGCACACGGGGTACGTCGAGCAGCCCAAGAACTCACCCTTGTCTCGCAGCGGGCTCGAGCACTGCGGGCAGGCGTGTTCCGTAGCCGCCGATGTGTCGACGCGGCCGTCGCAGCCATCAGCGATGCAGCGCGCGCGCGTGCCGTACTTGCCGGTGACCTCCTCCATCGGCCCGCCGCACTTCGGACATTGGAGCGAAGTGGCCCGAACTGAGGGGTCCACCGAGTAGTTGCAGCTCGGGTACCCAGTGCACGCGAGGAAGGGCCCGCGCTTGCCGGTCTTCATCACGAGCTCGCGCTTGCAGCGGGGGCAGGGCTTTCCTGTGGGCTTCGGAGCATCGGAGATGCCGTCGACCCACTCGCGGTTGGCGTTGTACCAGGCCGCGATGGTGCTCGGCCCCCGGGCGAGGAGCTTCTCGAAAGGTCGGTGCCAGTCCGAGAGCTCGACCTTCCAGTCTCTCCGCCCCTCGGCAATCTCGTCGAGGCGGGACTCGAGCTGTGCGGTGAAGGCCGCCTCCATCAGGGAAGGAAAGCCCGCGCAGAGCGCCGCTGCGATGAGGCGGCCTCGGGGCGTGGGGTAGACCGCCTTCTTCTCCTCGGCGAGGTACTGACGGTCGAAGAGAGTGCTGACCGTTGGCTCGAGGGTGGAGGGACGACCGATGTTGAGGCGTGTCATCTCCTTGATGAGGGTCGCTTGCGTGAAGCGGCTCGGTGGCTGCGTCTTCTCACCCCGGAGCTCGAGCCGGCGGAACGAGACCGCCTGCTTCAACTGCAGCCTCGGGAGGCTCGCGCTGGCTTCGTGTGGCTGGTCGGGATCGGCCGCGTCCTCATCGGCCTCGAGGAACACCCGGAAGCCCTCGAACACCACAACGTCGCCGCTAGCGACGAAGCGCACGCTCGCTGCGGCTGTGCGCACGTTGGTGCGGTCAATGAGCGCTGGCTTGCACTGAGAGGCGAGGAAGCGACGGCTGATGAGGCTGAGCAACTGCTGCTCGTCGTCAGAGAGGACCGTCTCCGCATCCACGGAGGCGGCCGTGGGCCGGATGGCTTCGTGCGCCTCCTGCGCCTCGGCCGAGCTTCGGTACCGCGGTGGCTCAGTGGGGAGGAGCTCAGGCCTCGTGGCGCTGATGATGGAGCGCGCGAGGGCGACAGCCTCTTCGGAGAGCGCGACCGAGTCGGTGCGGTGGTAGGTGATGGTGCCCTTCTCGAAGAGCGCCTGCGCGAGGGCCATCGTCTGCTTCGGTTTGAAGCCGAGCTGCGCGGAGGCCGCCTGCTGCATCGTGCTGGTGGTGAACGGGGGCTTGGGCTTCACCTCGACGCGGTTCGTCTCGAGCGCCTCGACCACGTGCGGGTGCGCTCGCGCCATGGCCTCCGCATCGGCCGCAGCCTGCTGCGACTCGAACCTCACGGCGGACCAGTTGCCCTTCTCGTCTGACTTCGCCGCGCGCGCAGCGAAGCCCTCATAGTGGGCAGTCAGCGTCCAGAACGGTGTCGACTTGAAGTTCTCGCGCTCGAGCTCTCGCTTCACCACCACCTGCAGCGTCGGGGACTGAACGCGGCCGGCTGAGTGGTTGGAGCCGAAGGCCCTGAGGAGCGGTGAGACCTGGTAGCCGACGAGGCGATCGACGACACGCCTGGCCTGCTGAGCGTCGACGAGGTGGCGGTCGAGTGGTGTGGCCTCGGCGACAGCCTTCTTGAGGGCCTTCGGGGTGATTTCGCGGAACCGCACTCGGCGCGCGTTCGAGAGGCCAAGGACGTGCGCCACGTGCCAGGAGATGGCTTCGCCTTCGCGATCGGCATCAGTGGCGAGGAGCACCTCGCTCGCCCCCTCTGCCGCCTGCTTGAGCTTCGAGACGACGCCGGGCTTCGACGCGAGGAGGACGTACTTCAGCGCCCACGACGCGGTGTCGATGCCGAGCTCGTCGTCAGGGAGGTCCCGGAAGTGGCCGAGCGTCGCGACGACCTTGAACCCGGGCCCGAGGTACTTCGAGACCTTCGCAATCTTCGCGGAGGACTCCACCACTACGAGTTTGAACGGTGCCATACAGACACCGTATCAGACTCAATTTAGAATCAATACCGCATCACTCATCATCCTTGCTCACGCTCATCTTGTGGACGCGGCGTAGAGGCTTCGGGACCACGACTTCGGCAGTGAACTCACTCTCGGGACGTGCCAGATCGAGAGCACGCGAGAGTCTCAGGCACCGCATCGGGTCTCGCGTGGCCTCGCCCAACACTTGGGCCAGCATCACGACCATGCCCTGGTCGAGTTCCTGCCAACTGCGCTCCGGGTGATCGCTGATGTCGAACAGAAGCGCGCTCCTGCTCTGCGCGACAGAGCACGAGTCGAGCGCAATCATCTCGGTGAAGGCCTCGGTATGATCATGCCAACTCACAAGCCCGGGCGACTTCCCGTGCGATCCGGGCGTGGCCCTTTGCACTTGAGTGCGTTGGACTGCGTGAACCACTTTCGTGGGAGCGAGAGTCGCGACGAACGAAAGCCCTGCTTCGGTCAGCCTGACGAGCCGCGCATTCTTCGCCATTCCGGGACCAACGGCCGGTTCAACGAGCCCCTCGTCCTCGAGCTCGTCGAGAACGGTGGACACCAAACCCTTCTTCCCTTCTCCGCCGAGCGCCTGAGCAATCTTCGTGAGCTTATGTACGTTGCCGTCAGCGAGCTGCGCGAGCACGTCCCTCCAAGAGTCCTTTGCCAGGACCGCAGGTGGCCGTCGTCGAGCAGCGTCCAGTTTGATGGCCTCAGCTGCGCTGAGCAGCTCCAGCAGGGCGTCACGAATGCCCTTCGCACGCTCGTCCTGCGGAACGTGACCAGTGAGGCCTTTGGAGAGTTCGCGCACGGACGCGTCCGCACTCAGGAGAGCCCCGAGCTGCTCGGCGACCAAGAGCAGTCCCTTGCGCGAGTCCTTCCTCACGGCTTCGAGCAACGCGGTGGTGTTCATAAGGCTGTCCCTTCCGGCAACTACAATGAACAACCTAACAACAAGGTCCAACAACGTGCCAGTCCGCGATCACGAGTCTCCCAGTGCGAACAGCTGGTAGCCGCTAGTCCCCCTCGCAAAGCGCTGATTCCCTTGGAGGGGGTCCGCCTCGTTTCGTAGGGGAAGGTAGGCGAGAGAGGCAGGGACCGTTCCGACCGGAGCGTTTGCGACGAGCGCGATGGACTGCGCGGCGAGGCGGAGGCGAGCGGCGGCGTCACCGAAGACCGTCGTGGTGTCGCTCAAGGCCGCGACAAGGACGACCGACGGTCGGAGCGCTGCGAGGGCCTCGAGCACGTCGGGGTCCATGAAGTCCTTGCAGACGAGAAGGGCGACGCTGCGCGTCCCGAAGAAGTGCAGCACCAACTCCCGCCTCGGCGAGAGCACCTCTGTGCGACCAAATGGCTCGTCCGGAAAGAATGGACTCAACTTCGGGAGCACGTACGGGTTCACCTTGTGGTGGTGATGATCGTGCTCGCCAAGGATGAGGGACGCGCGATTGGTGATGGCCGAAGTGAGGTGCGCTGAGCCGGCAAGAACCCCTCCAGCGAACGATCTTGCGTCTCGCCACTTCCGCACTCGCTCCTGGAGTTGCTCGGTCATGCAGAGCTCGGGGAAGAGCACGAGGTCGGCACGGTCGGCCAGAACCTGCTCAAGCAGCGCCTCAATCGTCGACCACTGCGCTTCCTCATCCCGTGGCCGGAGCCCGTAGAAGCCAGGGTCCCCGGTCAGTGTCTCCCGGCGGTCGAGACTGAACGTCGCGGGATCGACGCCCGCGTTCGGAAGACAGAACGCGACACGGCCGCACTCGAAGACCTCGCGATGGAACTCGACGCGAACATCGACACCGCGAGCGCTCCACATGCCCAGATGCTCTAGAAAGCGCGAGGCGAGGTTCAGGCTGCTGGGCCGCGGGCTCAGCTTTGTCCCTCCAGTAAGGTGCTTCTTCAGCAGTTGGTCGAGCTGCAGATGACCGACCGGAAAGAGCGAACCCGGCTCAAGCCGCAACACGCCTTCGCTTCGAAACTTGCCGAGCCAAAGCGGACCGAGTGCGCGATCCATCGCCTGAAGCAGGGCCCACGCCTCGACACGCAGGGAGGCGTCGTCCTTCGGGTGGAGCTGCTTCTTCAGCTCGTCGAGGGGCCCAAGAGGACTCGCCCAGTCCGCCCGAATGAGGTCCGCCAACGCGGCGATTCTCTTGGAGCTCAACGCGGTTGTCGCGCCAGCGGTGAGCCAGTCTGAGTGAGTGACGTCCGCGAGCGCGAGCAAGCGCCGCGCGGTGCGAACGAAAGAGTCGTCGAAGCAGTCGAGGATTCGCCCGAGAAGCGCGCCGCCCATGGTTGGCCCACGCTACCAACTGCACGGCCAGCCGGAGCAGGAACTCAGAGGTACCAGGACCACGAGAACTGCAGCGGAATCAGCACAGCCCAGTTGACCTGCCGCGCACCGAACAACAGCTGTCCTCGAGGGAGAACAGCGAGGCTCCAGTGGTCGCCGGCGGCCCACTCCAGCCCGACGAGCGGCGACACAATGAACTGGCCGATGCTTCGGTCACGGAGCCCGAGCCCGTAGTCGATGGCCGCGTCCGGGTTGCGGTCGTCGTACATCGTGAGCCCCGTGTAGAGGCGCTGACTCCAGCCGACCTCGACGCCGAGATGGAACCGCAGCGCGAGCCCAAAGACCATCCGCGCACCAACGAGGCCGCCAAACCGCATCGTCTCGTGCACCAGGGTGCCGGCGAAGTTCCCTGAGTCGGTCGCGAGCACCACGTTGTTGTGCGCCACCGAAACTGGGACGTCGAAGAGGCCAGTAGCGGAGAACTCGAGGTTGTTGGTCAGGGCGTAGCGAGCGCCCAACCAGACGCTCGGTCCCAAGGTGAGCGTGGTCTGCGGCTGCGTCGTCTGCAGCGCGGAGACGGAGCCCGCGCTCCATGCACCGGAGACGTCGAGCGACAGGGCGCGATAGTCCGCGTGGGCCGAAGTCGCCACGAACAGCAGGAAGGGAAGGGCGCGACTGATGCGAGACATGCTCACCTCGGTGGCTAGTGACATTGAGGGTAGGCGGTGCGCGGGAACGTTCCGCAGTCGGTCGCAGTGAAGGCCGCCTCAAACAACACGGTTGATCCCTGGCCAACACGGACGCGGCCCTTCAGCGAACCGGTGCGAGGCGCGCGATGAAGCTCGGTCACCCACATCGTCCCGAGGAAGGCGCTTCGATCGCGCAGCTCGTAGCTGGGGTCGGGCCGACACTCGGCATCAACAACGCCCATCGACGCAGTGGCCGAGGTGAAGTCCCACGGATGAGCACCAGCGGCGGTCGCCGTCTCCGTGATGTCGATGACGTCGCCTTGGGCGAGCTCGCGCGCATCATCGGCTCCGAAGCGCACGACAGAAACATCGAAGCGCTTGGATGACTTCGCGTCGACGGCCGCACAGCCACGGTCGTCGTCGGTGAGGCGAAGCACGTGCGTCCACTCGACGCCGGCCGAGCCGTCCTTGCGGTTGTTCTCCAGCGTGTAGAAGAGCGCGCTCTTGATGGGGAACTCGTCGCGAAGGGGAATCGAGACCCACGACCCCGGACCACACGAAGAGAAGGCCACCAAGATCGCCAACAGGAGCACTCGAGCAGAAAGAGTCTTCATGAGAGCTAGGGAACGGTGACGCAGCACACGCGCGCCTTGCCGCCCCAGGTGCTGGGGAACGTCGGCGTCACACCTGGAGCGAAATTCCACGTGCAGGTCCAAAAGCTTGGCGCTCCTCCCTGCTCGACAGAACCGATTCCCGGATTGCTTCGCTGAAGGATGACGCCGGCAGGCGCGCTCGCGTCGTAGCAACCACCAGTGATCAGCAAGTCGTTTTGGTCGTCGCAAGCAGCTTCCGCGAAATAGGAGTTGGCCGCCGCCAGAACGTCACGGCAGTACGCGGACTGACGCGAGACGTAGAGGCCGCCGCCGGTGGCGCCATTCATGCCCGTTGGACCCTGTGCGCCTGCAACACCTTGGGGCCCAGCGGGACCTTGCGCGCCGGTCGCGCCGGTATCGCCCTTCTCGCCTTGAGGGCCCTGAGGTCCGGTAGTGCCCGAGCAGGCTGCGAGGAAGAGAACGAAGGAGAGCGAAACGATGTTCTTCATGGTGCGGCCTTTCGGTGAAGGCGCAGCTTGGCGGAGTGCCGAGCGCGCGAAGTGCGAAGTACACGAATTGCAGCAGCGTCAGTGCGAGAACGTGATTGAGGCGGTGTCGGTCGCGTAGTCGGTGAAGCCGCCGACCAAGGTGTAGGGCGCCGCTGCGGTGACGCCTGAGGTCTGCAGAGTGGCCCCGATGGTGTTGAACGTGCTCGTCGCGTCCACCAGCTGCTGGTACCAGCGACGAAGCGCGTAGGCCTCCGTCGTGAGGTCGGGCCGACTGATGTTGCAGGAGTAGCCGTCGCCATTCGGCACCCACATGTCGCCGCGCCAAATCTGGTAGCGGCCGGTGGCGTCATAGGGCGAGGAGCCGTAGTTCAGCGCCGGCGCGGAGCCTCGCGTTGGCCGAGGGGACGCGTGGTAAACGGCGACTGAGCCAGGCGTGGTGCCGCTGGCTCCGGGCACCACGTAACCGGTGGTCACAGTGTCCGCCGACGTCGTCTCGACGCCGGTCGGCGCAGTGATGGCGCCCTTGAAGGCCTTGAATGTCCCCAGCGCGCCAAGGCCCGGCGTGGACCAGGTTTGGCTCAGGCTGAGCGGGACCGTCTGGCACGACCACTGCGAGCCACTGCCGTTGACGTGGGCGGGGTACTGCGTCGTCTTGGTGCCTGTTCCACACGGCGAAACGAACTGGGCGTCGTACCCGCATCCACTCATGAAATTGGAGCCTGCGCGGGAGTCGAAGTTCGGATCGACGCGGAAGGTGAAGCCGTCGTTGGTGAAGTTGGTCCCGGGCGCGGCGATGTTCGTCGGGACAACGTAGTTCACGTTCGTCCACGTCTCCCGCTGAGTCCCGTTCACCGAAGCGCCGGCAGCCCTCACGTTGATAGCGACAGGGCTCTCACTGGGGTTGTAGACAACGAAGCGCGTGTGACGGGCGTAGTTGTCAGTCGCGAAGTTGCTGTTGTTGGGGTCAAAGAAGTCGTCGTAGGTCTGGTTCGCGATTCGGTAGTTGTAGATGGACTTCGCGTCGCCTCTGGCTGCGTAGCCAGTGTCGCGAACGAAGGCGACCGGAGGCGGCACCACCAAGAGCGTCTTCTGCGTCCCGGACGATCCGCTGCTCCACGTCCACGTGTTGCCTGCGGCATCAGTCATGTTCACTTCAAGAATGAACGTGCGCGTCGTGGAGCCCCACGTGGTGAGGTTCGGCAGCGTCTCGAGGGACACCGGGCAGTCGAAGTAGAGCGTGTTGGTCGCCGTGCGGGCGGCAGGAATGGCGTTGGTCCATGCCGTGGTGCCGAAGAGGGTGGTGAACCGGAACCGAGCCTGAGTGATTGGCGAGTCGGTCGCGGTGTTGTACCCAACCTGTGCCTGCACGAACGGAACGTTTCGGGAGTTCGGGCCCTCGAGTTCCGCTCCCGTCGGCGTCGCCGGACCCCAGCTAAGGCGCGACGCTGCTTTGACGATGCCCACCGTGTCCGGAGAGACGTCGACCTTGCTGCTCGTCTGGTAGGTCCAGACCGCTGGCATCACCGGCGCGCCGCTCGCTTGGCGCTGAAAGTTCAGACCCGTCTCGGGAATGTATGAGGCGAAGTTAGCGAACGAAATGACCGGGGGGGCGGTATCGAGCAGTACGGTCGTGATCACTTGCGCAGGAGCGGAACGGCCCTGGCCGGAATTTGAAGGCGTCGCGAGGTCCTCGGCCCAGATCACGATGGTGTTGGGGCCGGTACGAAGCACGACTGGTGCTGTCCACACGCCACCTGCGAGCGTCGCTTGGTTCGGCGGGGCACTGTTGGCCGCTACGAGCACGCGGGAAACACCAGCTCCCGTTGCATCGGTGGCCGAGAGCGTCAGCGTCAGCGCTGACTGATTTGTGTAGAGCGGAACGGTCGACGTGATGGTGACGGCCGGCGGCGTTCGATCCAAGGTGGGCGAGACCGAAGCGCTTGAGCAGTTCCTCACCACGTCGCAGGCCGCGAAGCCAATTGGCAGCGGCCCATCCACTTGCCCGCTTGGGACCGACCAACTCGTCGCCGGCGCGTAGACACGATTCAGTTGCGCATCTTGGTCCGTGAGCCCCGGCACTCCCGAGACGTCAAACGAGGCGAGCCTGTTGTTGTCCGAAGCCAGCGCCTCCACGTCGAAGCTCGCGCTGTAGAAGCCCGGAAGGGGCTTCACGGGGGAAACGGTCGGCGCGGTGTTGTCCGAGTCGACCACGTACGTGGTGGGCCCGCAGTTCGCCAAGCGGTCGCACGCGGTCGACGTGAATGTGAAGGTGCCGTCGGGCAACGTGGCGGTGTCGAATGTTGCCTTGAAGAGCGTCATCGTCGACCCCATGCCTGGCGCGAGCTGCTGACCGTTCACATCAACCGAGAGGCTCGCCATGCCGCTGACGTCAGTGGCCGATGCCTGGATGCTCACGACGCCGCCAACCAACTTTGTCGAGCCGAGAAGGTAGGGAGCGAGGTTCATCTGGCCGCCGTTCGCGAACGTGACGGTCCAGGTGACGACCGGGGGCACGTTGTCGAACGGAACCGGCGCCACCGAGCTCGGGTACAGCAGCGAGGTGTCGCCGCTCATGGTGTCGTAGATGCTCTGAGTCTGGAGGTCCTGCCGCGTGAGGCCGGTGTGGTTCAAGGCGCTGCGGATGAAGCGGTCGAGCCCGATTGCCTGGCGGAATCGGGTCGTGTTGGCGTCCAGGTCATAGGGCGTGACGCCGCCAGTGCGGAGCTGGACGCCGCTCGCGCGTCCGTCGAACTGGCCGTCGTCGATGTCCTGGAGCAGCAGCTGCACGAGTTGCGGCGCGGCGAAGCCCGTGCCCGGGGTCAGGCCAACGTCACCCGCGAGGTCGCGCGCCTCCTGATTCAGGGCGACGTCGGCGAACGCGGCGAAGACGACATCGCGGAGCGACTGCGAGGCCGTCGTGAGCGAGACCGGATACACGGTGCGCGAGTTCCAGAGGTTGTTGGTCGTGATGTGCCGCGCGAAGAGCGGATCGACGGCGCGCATCGCGGCCGGCAAGAGCACCGCCGTGGTCTGCGCCGGGTTGCGGCCAGCCGCATAGGCTCGAGCGGCCGCGTCGGCCAACGTGGTCCAGTACGTCAGGGGCCGGTCGAGGCGGTCACCTGTGCGGTAGCTCTCGACGTAGCTGGTGAAGACGAAGGTCGAAGGCAGCGAGATGTCGGTGACGCCGTCCGACGGGTCGACGTAGCTCACGCTCGCTCCCTCCGCGACGAGCTGCACCGGCCCGACGTAGTTCTCCTGGGTGAGCTCGAAGCTGACGCCACCGTCGACGGTCACCCCGGTCGACTGCCCGAGGATGGGCCCTCCCAGTCTTCCAGCGACAGGAAGACCGGTCACTTCGTCGACGGCGACCAGCTTCACCGTCAACCCATCAACCGGGGCGCCTGCGCTCACCACGGCCGACACCTGCCCGGGGGCCACGTTGTCGACGGTCACGGAGATGGTGGTCTCGGTCGAGGTGCCGAAGGAGTCGACGGCGCGCAGAGTGAGCGCAGCGCTCCCCTCGGGGGCCGCAGTCGAGTTCCACGAAGCCGAGAACGAATCCGCGGCGGGAAGGATGTCCATGCCCATCCCGGCCGGCGCGTTGACGAGCTCGATTCTCGCGATGGTCGCGCCTGGGGCTTGAGCCTGCGCAGTCGCCGCAAGAACCACCGAGCTCCCACGCACGGTGACGCCGTCGCCGGGCGAGGTGATGCTGATTCGTGGCCCCTGGTTGGAGACCGTGATGCTGACCGACTTCGCGGCCGGATTGCCGGACTCGTCCGTAACCTCAGCGCGAATCTCGACCGGGCCGTCAGGAAGGGCCGAGACGTCGAGGGTCGCGGAGAGGACCCCTTCTCTGTCGTTGTTCGTGAACGTCGGCACGGCGGTGAGGAGCGACGGCGGTGAGGTGAACTTCAGCGTCTTCAGCTTCACGTTGTCCGACGCATGAACCTCGACCTGAGTGCTTCCCGCGACGCCCGCACCCGCCGTCGGCCGCACGAAGGCGAGCACCGGTGGCTCGGTGTCGACCGGCCCCGTGCCGCAGGTCGCTGCGGCCATCTGGCCCGGGCAGAAGAGGTAAGGGTCGTTGTTGGTCCCCACCGCAGCGAGCAAGGCCGTGACGTCCTGGAGTCGAAGGGCCGAGGCGTTGCGGTTCGAGTTCACGAACGCCGTCATCGCCTGAACGAGGTCGGCGCGGAGCGTGACGCCGCTGAGCGAGACCTTCCCCTGCTTGAGCAACTCCCCGCCGACACGACCATCCAAAGTCCCGTCGCTCGCGTCGCGCACCAGCGCAGCAGTGAGCGTCGCGCCGTTTACAGTGAGTCCCGGGGTCAGGTCCGACGCCTCGGCCTCCTGCTTCGCCAGCCAGGAGAGACCCGAAATGAGGAGACCTGCACGCGCCTCAGGCGAGAGGTTCGTCACGCCAGCGACCGTCAAGTCTGCGGGAGAGACTGCTGACCAGTCGATGGCGCCGAAGTGCGCGTTGAGGTGCAGCCGTGCCTCCTCATGAGCCTCCGCGACTCCCTTGCCATTTCGAACATGGAAGGTCGCGAGCGCCGTCGCGAGCGAGGAGACGGGCGTGACGTGCAGGCCGGGGATGACGGCGCCGCCGGTGTACGCGGGGATCAGCGCAGTGAGCTCGTTTCCGTCGAGCTTCACGCCCAGGCCAATTGCCTCCTCGATGTAGGTCCCGCTCGAGGCGACGATGAGAAGCGGGCCCGAGTAGGGCGGCAGCTTCAGCTCGAAGAGCCCGTCAGCGTCGGTCGTGGTCGATGCCAGCTCATCGCCGCGCTCAAGCGTCGTGCTGAGCTTCAGCGCTCGCACCGAGCCAGCGGCAACGGGACCCTTGAAGACCACACCGGAGACGCTCCCCTGCGCGGTGCCACCCGTCTTCGGGATGACGCCTCCGCCGCAGCTCGCGACCACCGAGAAGACCACTCCGACAACTGCGACGCGAACCGCCCGACCGTTCAACATGGTGACCCCTTTCAGAACGCTTCAGTGATGAAAACCGTGAAGTCCGCCGGGGCGTCGAGCATCAACGCCTCCTGTGCCGATGCACTCGACGCAGGACCATTGCCATTCAGGACCGTCTGCCCGGCGCTGCGGGCGACATCCGCACCGTCATTGCCGGCGACGTTCGACAGCGCCGCGTTGGCGGTCGACTTCATGACCTGCTCGCCGATGCCGGGCCCCTGCGAGCCCGAAGACGCCGTCACGCGACGGGAGGGAGCGAGACCCGGCTTCTTGTCGCTCGCGTCGTAGGCGATGGCGAGAAACGGCGACTCCTCACCGTCCGGCAGCTTGAGGCGCGTGAGCTGCGCTTCGAAGCGCCCATTCCCAGCGGTCGCCGTGCCGTAAATGAGGGTCCCGGTGGGCAACAGGATGTCCCCCCGAGGCGCAAAGGGCCTCGAGAGCTTCGCGACGACGATGCAGGGGGGAGTGCGGGAGTCGAGCGGTCGAATCAGCTTCACCGGAATCTCACTGCCCATGGTGATGCCGAAGCGGCGCGGCCCCGACGGAGCCTGCTTTGCCGAGGGAGCTGCGCGCATGGCGAACGCCGGCATCGACGGCTCCGCAGCCGCCGGGGCCGGGGCGCCCCCTTCGCCAAGCACGGGGCGCTGGCCGCCGTACTCGCGCTTCAGGATGTCATCGACTGCCTTCGCGTCGGGGTTGGCCTTGCCGCCCTTCTTCACCTTTGGTCCGACCGCGTCGGGCTGGATGGGCGCCTCTCCGGTCTCGGTCTTCAATTCGACCGGAGCGGGTTCAATCACCGGCAACGGAGGAGGAAGCTCGGCCGCCGCAGCCATCGCGCCACTGTTCGGCTTCTCCGACGCATCGATGAGGCTGGTCGGCGCAGGGGATGTTGCACTCCCTCCCGAGGTCGCCATCAGCGCCGCGCCCAGGGCGACGATGACGACGATGAGCCCGCCGATCACCAACCTCGGCCGCTTGTTGCCTGCCGGCCGTGCCGCGGCGAGGTCATCGCGGAGGCGCTCGAGTTCGGGGTTCATCTCGAACTGAGCAGACGGCGGCGCGGAATCGGGCTGGTGCTCCGCGGGCGTCTCGAACGCGCCAACACTCTTCACCGCTGAGGGCGGCCGAAACTCTGCGGTCCCCGCTTTCGGCCCAGGAGCCGCCGCAGCCTTCGACGCCTGCCGTGCAGCCGCAGCGGGGCCAAGCGGCACGGTCGACCGCGCCGCTGAAGTGCCAGGCAGCGACTTCACGCGGTGATTCGCGGTTGGGACGGGCGGAGAGGAGACGTTTGCCGTCTGGGACCGCACATAGGTCTTCGAGAGGCCGCCAGACAGACCCGAGAGTGAGACCTCCACACTCCCCGCAGGAGCAAGCGCCTCAACGGGAAGGTCCTCAGCGAGGATCCTCTCGCTGGAGTCGCGCACCCGCTTGAGCCGCTCTTCTTCGGGTGGGAGAGAGAACGGGTCGTCGAACGTGGCGGTGGGGATGGGGAAGGCGTGGGTCAGTGCCTCGACGGCGTCGACCAACTCCTGGCCGGACGCGAAGCGGTCCGTCGGTGAGCGCTCGAGCATCTTGAGGACGAGCGCGTCGACCGCCTTCGGCACAGCGGGGTTGATTTCGGAGGGCGCCGGGATGATGCCGCTCTTGAGCACCTCGAGGAACTCGATGCTGACGTCCTGCGAAGGGAGCACGTCCTTGTAGCCGGCCCACGCTGAGACGCCGGTGAGCACGAGGTAGTAGGTGTGACCGAGCGCGTAGATGTCCTGGGCGGGCCCGTAAGGGAACGGCTTCCCCGCGAGGAACTCCCGCGTCATCGTGTACGTGACGTACTCGGGAGCGAAGAAGTCGAGGGTGCCGACGAGCTGCTGCTTGCCGGTCATCGTGTAGGTCGAGCGACCCTTCGCGATGCCGAAGTCGATCAGCACAGGCCGCCCTTCGGGGGCCATGAGGATGTTGGCCGGCTTGATGTCGCGATGGACGAAGTTGCGCTTGTGCACCTCGCCGAGGGCGGACGCGATGTCCCTCAGCGTGCGGAGGACAGTACGCAGCGAGGGCTTGTCCCGCTGCACCCAGTCATCGAGCGTCGGGCCGTTGATGAAGGGCATGACGATGATGGGGAGGCCGTCGTCGCCACCGATTTCGTTGGACTGAGGGTCCCACGGGAAGAACTCGGTGACGGTGATGACGTTCGGGTGCTTCAACGACTTGAGGCTGGAGATTTCGCGGTCGATTCGAGGGAGCTGCGCGCGCGCCGCGGACCTCTCCTTCTCGTCGCTGGAGGTCAGCTCGAGGAGCGGGAGCTTCACGGCGAACAGCCGCTCGCCGCGCCTCGCGCGGTACACGACGCCGAAGCCACCCTTGCCGATTCGCTCCTCGAGCACGAGGTCGCGCAGGCGGAAACCGTCAGGGAGGCCGGCAAGATTCAAGAACCGCGGCGCGGTCAACTCTTCAGAGGCCATGGGGTCCCTCTCAGAAGTGGAGGTCGGTGAGCTCGAAGTGGCGGGAGCCGTTCTTCTCGAAGAGCCGGAGCGTGAAGCGCTGCGACGACTCGAGCTGCGGCATCCTGAAGGCGATGACCATCTTCGACATCTCGCCCGGTGGGATGACGTTGAGCTCCTGCTCCACGCTCGTCACCTTCACGTCCACCGCCGCGGCGGCGCCGACGGCCGACAACTCGGCGCGCTCGAGGACCCATGGCTTCGTCGGGTCACGGTTCTCCGTGGTGATGACCAGGTACGTGAGGTCGAACAGCCGGAAGAGGTAGTGCGTCTCGACTAGGAGGCGGTTCTGCTTGTCGATGCCGCTGCGGTAGCTCCGCTTCTCAACCGTGAAGACGTCCGGCTTGCTGAGGTCCTGCTTGAGGATGCTCGCGCCGAGCTTCCTGACGCCTTCGTCCGCGCCCTCGTGCAGGCACTCGTCGAGCCGAGACTGCGCCTCCTGCAACTGCGCCTTGAGGCGCTGCGCGTTCCCAGCGCCCGCGCGCTCGGTGAGGGCGAGCTCGACGCGCACGAAGCGGTCGAAGGTGCCCGTAGCGGCGCCGATGAGCGCGAAGTTCAGCTGGGTGCCGTCGACGAGCGTCACGGTGAGCGGCACCGAGGTGCCAGGCCCAAGCGCCTCCTTCGTGGTGATGACGATGAGGGCCCCCTGCGCCATCGGCTGGAAGAGGCGCATCTTCGGGTCCGCGTGCACCACCTTGTCGGGCACAACATCAACAGGGAAGGTGAGGGTGGTGGTTTGGCCCGGAGGCGCGAGCTTCACCTCACCCATCGTCGTCGCGTCGGTGATGGTGAGGGTGCGATCGCCACCAACGAGAGGCTCGCTCTGAGCCGTCTTCTTCGAGGGGGCGCTCTTCGGCGGTGCAGCGAACGACGAGAGAGAGAACGACAACAAGACAACGCAATACAGCTTCAAGGTGTACCCCCTGACCGAACGGAAGTTGGTGTGGACACAGGACCGCCGGTCTCGCCCTCACGTGCCTCAGGGGACCTCGGCGCCGCGTGCCACTCCAAGACCTCTAGTCCATCAGGCCGTCGCCTCGTACGAGGCACTTCCGCCAGCACGAGGTCGACCGCCTGCGCTTCAGCAGGACCAACTGATTCGGTCGAGAAGAGCTTCGTACGCTGACGCGTGAGGAGCGCGCGAACGTGTGCCCTCTCGCCCTTCCGCTCCACCAGTTGCACGTCTTCGAAGAGGAGGCTCGTTCGAATCTGCGCGAGTCGGTACGTCTCGACCAACTTCTGCGCCTTCGCCTCCGCCCCGACCTTCTCCGCAAGCGGGAGTGCCATCATCGAGAGCGCCTCGCTCCAGGACTCGTCGATGGTGGCCGAGTTCACGCCGCTGGTGAGCCGAACGAAGCGCTCGGTGAAGGCCGCGAGCGTGAGGTCGGTGGGTCGCTTCCGCTCCGTGTCGAGGAACCGGACCAGCGCATCTGACGTCACGGTGCGCTCGACGTAACGGCTCGCCCCGTGGTCATCGACGACGATGACATCTGGCGCGACCCGCGCGAGCGAGAAGCAGACCTGGGAGAGAAGAGCGAGGACGCCCAGCTGCAGCACCATCACCCAGTTCTTCCATCGCCCTTGGGCCGCGAAAGCAGTCCAGACAGCCGGCGGGCCCAACACTCGCTTCGGAGGGGGAGTCGTCATGGCGGCACCCATGGTGCCACCTCAATCGAGTCGTGACAACATCTATATTGATTCTCTACCGCTTCACCTATGAACCACTTCAGACCAGTTCGCCCTGATGGTCCGCGGAGAGGGGCGCCCGAAGTCGGTCGGGCAGCCCTCGGCCGGAGTCATCAGCTGGAAGCTGGGAATGGACTCCACCCAGACCCCGAGCACCACGAGCTCGAGGCGCCCCCGCGGCCCGAGTTGCTGCAGCCCCGAGAGTCGACGGATGGAGATGAAGTTGAGCGCCGGCAGCTGCTCCTTGGAGCCCGCGAGGCGCAGCGCGTGGCGCGCGACCATCCACGCATCCGCAGAGTCGCTGGAGGCCGGCAGCTCAAACGCCAGCGACCATCCAAGGTGCTCCGGCCAGAAGGGGAAGCGGCCGTCGTGGCGTTCTGCTCGTAGCGACAGGCGCTCGCCCGGAGGAAGTACGCTCGCGATGGTGCATTGAAGGACGTGCATGGTCAGGCCTGCCCTTGCTGCGGCTGACCTGCGCCACCAGCACCACTGGGCACGCCCGCTCGCAGACCTGGGCCTTCGTCGAGTCGGCCCACCATCGAGCCTCCGACCCCCGCGCCAACAGAGCCCGCCTGCGTCAGCGTGGCGAGACCGGAGCCAATTGCGCCCATGCCGCTACCGACGAGAGACGACGCGACGGCGGGCACGGCAGCCGCGCACACCGACATGAGCAGAGCGGTGGCGATGCTCGCGAAGGCCGGTGAGGCGCCCTCGAGGCCCTTGAGCCCCGCCCCAGAGATGATGCTCAGCATCACCGCAGAGAGGATGGGCCACGCGAGGACGGTGATGAGCGTGCGAAGCCAGCGCGAGAGGCTGTCGGACGTCTTCGGCACGGAGAAGACCACCGCGAGTGGGCCAACTGCATAGAGCAGGATCGCCAAGACCTTCGCCATCTCCTGAATCACCCACATGGCGCCTTGGCCAATGAGCAGCGCGAGGCCGATGAGCGCACCGAAGATGTAGCCACCAATCCCAGCGCCGAGCGCCTCTCCGGTGCCGAGGTTGCCGGTCTCCTTCGCCTGCACCAGCTCGTCCTGCCACTTCGCGTTGACCTCCTTGAACTTCTTCCAGACGTCCTTTGGCGCGACCGAGTCGGTGATGGAGTCCGAGAGGCCAGCGAGCCCGAAGACAGCCCACCCAAAGACCGTTGTGTTGCGAGCGCCGGGAATCGACAGGGGGACCAGCAGCACGAAGACGATGGCCGCTCGCCAGAGGGGCCCGCGGAACGAGGCCGGCTGAGCCGGGTCCCGGAAGACGAGCTCAATCACCAGCGACAGCAAGAGCATGAACGGGAAGAGTCCTCGCGCGATGCCCAGCGTCTGCATGCCCAAGCTGCCGCCGAGGGAGAGAGCCGTCGTCATCTCTCCGGCAAGCGCGGCCGTGGGCACGAGGAGACCAGCGACAGCGAGCACTCTGAACGAGGCACGCATCACGGCACCTCCCCGACGTCGACCGGCTCACCGCGCTGCCGCAAGTCCCTCTCACGCGGGACGATGGTCGAGCGCTGCATGTCGTCAAAGCCATCGAGCACGGCCTTCGCGCGCTGCTGGGCCTCACGAACCTCTCGCTTCTGGGCGCCGGACTGATTCGCGAGCTGAGTGGCCTGCAGGCGGTTCGAGGTCGCCATCTGCTCGTTGAGGTCGGCCACGCCCTTCGCCTCGAGGATGTTCGCCATGTTCGCCGCGGCTTGGCACGAGGTGATGTCACCCGCAGTGCACTTCGCCATCAGCGCATCGAACTTCTCGCGGCTCACCGAGGCCTTGCCCTCCTGAATGGAGGCGTTCACCAACGCAGCCGCAGCTTCGGAGTCGCTCGCGGCGAGGTCGTTCCGGATGACCCCGGCAGGGACGGTGCCGAAGGTCCCCGTGATGGCCTCCTGTGCTTGGCGGCCCCGCAGCCGCTCGTAGAACTGCCCGCAGTCCTGCCCACCTGAGAGGCAGACCTGAACGCGCCGCTGCAGCTCGCCCGTTCCCTTCATCCAGCTCGCGGGCGTGTCGAGCTCGCCGCGCACCGACGTGAGGTCGGGGAAGAGCTGCCCGAGGGCCTGGTCAGGGCGGTTGATGATGGAGTCGCCGAAGGACTTCATGTCCTCGAACGCGTTCACGGCGTCCTGGGCCATCGACACGTAGCGCTTCGTCTCGTCGTACGTCTCCTTCAGCGTCGCGAAGGTCTCTGCGGCCTGGCTGATTTGGACAGCAGCCTGGGCAACCAGAGTCGTCAACGGCCCGTTCTCTTCACCGAACAGACTGGCCCTCGCTCTCCCAGGGAGGAGCAAGACGGCCATGATGCCGCACACTCGAAGCAGGTGGTTGAACATGATGGGTCTCCTTCAGGCTGCGTGGTTGGAGGGCGCGCTGAAGCCGTCCGGCGCGCCGTGGGGGTAGTGCTTGGCGAGTTGCAGGAGCACCTCGAACTCGGAGAGATGGGGGTTCTTCCTCTGCGCCGCCGCGATGAAGTGCTTGTCGGTCGGCGCCGTCGTGAGAAGCCAGAGCGCGAGGGGGTGCAGCGCGAGCCGCACCGTTGAGCGCCGCTGTCCGTACAGCATCAGGAAATCGCTGAAGTGGCCGGGCTTGCGCTCCAACCTCGTGAAGGCCTCCTCAGCCCGCGGCGTCAGCCCGAAGAAGTTCGCGACCGAGCGATGGCCGGCCGCCGCGTAGAGAAGGAATTTCAGAGCGGAGTTCCCGAGAATCGCGCGCCCCGCCTTCACGCTCTGGAAGTCTTCGAGGCCCTGGCTGACCATCCACATCGCCACGCCGTACTTGCGCATCACGCGGTAGCAGGTCTCGAGGAACCTCTCGGCCGTCTCGTCCTGGCCGAGCCACGTGTGACCCTCGTCAATCTCCACGAGGGTCCGCCGCGTGACGCCCCTCTTCCGACCTGCGGCGGCTCGAGCGGTGATGGCGCGCATCACCGTCGCGAAGGCAATGGACTTCGCCGCGCCTCCCTTTGCGACCCCTTCCATCTCGAAGCAGACGAGCGGGGCGTCGAAGCGGAGCGTCGATGGTCGATCGAGGAACCGGCCGTACTGCTCGTCTCCGACGAAGAGCCCAAGGCGGCGGTAGATATTGTCCGCGATGGCGCGGTCGTCCGCGTGCGTACCCTTCGCCTCTCCGACGCTTCGAATCGCGTCGCGGAAGTGATGCATCAGGGGGCGCTCTTCCGGGGCGTTCTTGAAGCGGGTCTCGTAGACCTGCCGCACGGCTGAGGCGACGAGCCGCGTTTGGAGCTTGTTGAACTCAGGCAGGTCGACGTCCCGCACGCAGAGCTCGAGGAACGACACCACCTCCTCGACAGCCTCAGCGTCCACGCCACCGTCGCTGGCGACGACCTGGCTCCACGGCAAGAAGGGGGTAATGGCAGTTCGAATGTCGACGTTGACGTGGATGCCGCCCAGCAGCTCGGTGAAGCGCTGCCAGCTCCGCCCATTGTCCACGAGGATTGCGTCGTGGCCGGAGGCGAGGGCATCCAGGGTGAAGGCACCCAGCGCCACGCTCTTTCCGCTGCCCGTGTCCGCCCACACGAGCCCGTGGTGCGCCGGCAGCCGAGGGTCGAAGAAGTCGAACCTGAAGACGTCGCGCTTCGGGGTCCACAGCAACGACGAGGCCCTTGAGCAGCCTGTCCACGGAGCGATGACCGGGAGGAAGTCGGCCGCGTTCCGCGACGTGCAGGTCTTCCTTCGGTGCTGGAAGGGCCCAGCGCCCGGCAGCATCGAGAGGAAGGCAGGGAGCTGAGAGACCTCCTCGAGCATCAGCTCGCTGTTCCCGGCCTTCGCGAAGGCGGCGCGCGCCGCTTCTGTGCGGATGTCGAGCGCCTCTCGCGAGGGTGCGTCGATGAGGATGCCCATCGAGAGCGTCACAATCTTCGAGGCCATCGCGCTGACCTCCTCGAAGAGCCCCTCGATGCCGGCGAGCTGCGAGCGGTCGGCGGCCTCCCTCGAAGCAGAGCGCGTCTTCAGGAACGGCACCGCGTCGGTGACGAGGCCCACGAGGTTGTGGGCAGTGTTCAGCTTCAGCCGCTGCTTACCCTGGTGCTCGATGTTGACCGAGACCGAGAGCCAAAAAGGGAAGGGGATGACGTCTTGGCCGTTGGGCTCGACGAGGTCGGCGATGTGCTCGACGGAGAGGTAGCCGGTGCCTCCTTCGGGCAGCTGCTTCAGCGTCATCGCCCGACGCCAGGTCGACTCCTGCCGGAGCGCGTCTCGCTCCTCGACGATGTCCTCGAGGCAGAGTTGCTCCGCCTCCGTGTACTCCCGCAGGTGGTCTCCCACCTTGCGAAGCGACTCTTCGGCGAAGAGGTTGTCGCGCACGCGAACATCGGGCGGCGGCCAGCGCTTCTCGGCATGCGTCGGGTTCAGCAGCGAGTGCATCACGGCGTGCACGTCGCCGATCCCCAGCTCGCGGACTCCGATGCCGGCCGTCTCCAGCCTCGACTTCAGCGCGTTGCGAATGGAGCGCAGCGCGGTGAGCTCGCTCCTGTGCGTCTCAACGGAGTGCCCGTCGAGCTTGGCGAACCACATGCGGATGCCGAGCGCCGTGTGGGTGGTGGAGGTGTTTCGCCGCGAGAAGAACAGGAAGAGCCGCGTCTTCCTCAGCGGCTGCTGCTTGAGCCAGGAGACGCGCGCCCTCACGTACTCCTGAAGCGCTGGCGGTGTCCGTTGGTCGTCCTTCCGCTGCGCGGAGACCTCGTAGTCGCGGATGTCGGAGTCGCAGTCGGTCGTCACCCGGTAGAGGAACTGGAGGTTCCAGCCGTCGTCGGCCGACGCGATGACGCTTCGCAGCTGCTCGCCGAGCCCCTGAATCGCATCGACGCCGGCGAGGCGTGCGTCGACGGTGGTGAGCTCGAGCGCGCCGACGTAGTCCAGCGCCGGCGTGATGAGAGACGTCACTTCCTCCTCGCGAACGGTTCGCCACAGCGGGAGGAAGTCAGCGAGGGAGATTTCACTCATGGAAGCCTCGCGGCCCCTTCGCGCCTGGCTTCTCGCGACGGACCGCCTCATGGGATGCGAAGGGGAACCGCGGCTGACCTCGAGTGCGAGCCGCCGCGCTGAAGCGGCCGCCGCCTTGAAGCCGCCGCAGGGTGAAGGGAATGAGGTCCTGAAGGTAGCCGGGGGGCTTGCCGCGCCCGCCGAGGCGGATCAGCAAGTAGACCACCAGCGTCGCGAGGATGGTGGGCAGCGGCGGAGCCCAGGCGACGCCCAGCACCGCAACCAATCCGACGGCGCCGGCCTCGTAGGGCATCGCGAGCCCGAGCACGACCGAGGTGGTGTCGATGTTCCGATACACACGCGCGCGCATGTGGCTCAGCTGAAGAAGAGCCCTGCCCAGCTCGAGTAGGTCTTCATCAGGAACGTCGCGATGATGAACAGGGCGCCGCCACCGACGGCCATGTTGCCGGGCGTCTGCTGCCCTGCCGCCTTGGCGATGATGCCGCCGATGATGGCGAGGGCTCCGATGGAGCCAATAATGGGGGCCGCGAAGTTCAGCGGACCAGTGAACTTCCCGACGATGCTCGTCGAGTTCTGCGCGAAGGCCTGAGACGCAACGAGGACGACGGGGAAGACATAGCGAGCGACGGAACGACGCAGCATGAACTGCTCCTTTGGGTGATGGTGCCGCAGCACCGGGTGGGTCCTTCAGCGACGGGTTTCGGCGTGTATTCGCGCCCTGAGCTGCTCAAGCCACGCGAGCGGCGACCGGCCATGTGGCCGCACCACCGCCACGAGGCTGATGGCAGAGAGAGCGAAGCCGGCCCACGGCAGCACGAGGCCGACGGGGCTCGGCCCGCGGGTCAGCTCGAGCAGCACGGAGGCCAGCGAGGGGGCACCGCAGCACAGCAGCAGGAGCACGATGAAGGCTCGAGCTCGCGGCCGAAGGCGCCACCAGAGGGAGGGGGAGGGCGACCGCATCGCGTCACCCGACTCGGCGAGCCCCTTCGGGCGCGCTCAAGGAGTTGTGACGCTCGACGCAGAGCCAGGTCAGGTAGGCCTGAACGTCCGACATTCCCTTCGCCTTCATGTCCGCCATCAAGGCGAGGCGAACGGGCTCAGGCAGGCCGAAGAGCGTGCGCACGGCGCGCAGGACGGCCGTGACGGCGCGACTCGCGGCCTTCGGCGAGTTGGCCGGGGCGAAGTAGGCGACCTCCTCCGCCGGGACCTTCAGCGCGACACGAGTGCGCTGAGAGTCGGTTTCGGGGTGAGACATTGGCATCCTCCTGAGTGATGGAGGTGCCAACTTGAATCATCTTAGAACCGGAGTCAATGCCCTAGAGAATCCTAGATGACCCTATTTGCGGCTCTTGCTGGTGGGTTTCTCGGGGGCCTTCTCTTCTTTGGGCTCTTCCTCGTCGAGAACGTCGATCGTGGTGCGGACCTGAACACCCTCGGGCACGGGGGGGAGGTCGGTGCAGTACTTGGTGAGGGCCTCGTTCACGAGCGAGGTGATGGGCATGCGGCGCTTCTGGGCGGCGTATACGAGCCGCTGGAACAGGTACGGCGAGAGTCCGGCCAGGGTGCGCCAGTTGTTCAGCCAGTCGCGCGCGACGCGCTCTCGAGCTGAACCGGCAGCTTCCTTCTCTAGGTGCGCGAGGGTCTGAAGGTCGACCTTGATGCTAAACCGAACCCCTTCAAAGCTCTGACTGATGGCCATGACGAGGGCATAGCGCCTCAGCTTCGGGTCTTCAACGATGCCGGACTCCGAGGCCGAAGCTAACGCTCGGGGTCCACCACGCCATTCGGCCTGCTGACGTGAAGATAGCCACCTTCGTAGTTGAGCCCGGCGCTGCGAGAGAACTCCTTCAGACAGGCTTCCAGCAGCGCCGGAGCAGCGGCCTCCTCGGCGCAGAGTCCCTGCACCAACCTGTCCCAGCTTCCACTCATGTATTCGCCGAAGCCCTCTGCTGATTCCAAGTGCGAATGAAGCTCCGCAACCTGGTCTCCGCTCCTGAAGGCGCCGACCAGGTGAGCAAGAATGGTGAACAGTTCCGTCTGACGTGCCCAGAACTCCGGAAGGATCAGTTCAAGTCCGCCACCAGTCACGCGGTACTGCTGGACCCGTCCGAGCACCCACTCTCGAAAGCGTGGCATCAGCGTCATCGCGCTCTCCATCAGGCCCTCGATCTGCGTTTCTCGAAGCCCAAGCGCATTGCCGAGGTCGTCCATGAAGACGCGTGAGCTCCTGATGGTTTCGTCGACCAGGGTATCTACGGCGCATTCCTCCCAAATCTGCCGCGCAAGCGCCGCTTCGTGAGATCCGCGAAGTGGAGGCGCAATGCCCGAAGCGAAGCGTCGCAAGAAGATCACGAAGTGACCAAACTCATGGAGCGAGGTCACCAGCCTGCTAACGCAAGCCTCGCTCGCCTCGTGCCGCCAGAAGCCGGCGTACAGGAGCACTATGCAGCGCAGGCCGCTCGCGTCACTGACCGCGAGGTGCTGGCCAACCGGAACCACAGCCTCGCGCTCTGGACGTTGCTCCTCAACGCCGGTCAACTCTCGCGTCGCAGCTCGAACAGCTGTGGCGAAGTCCTCGACAACTCGGACCTTGAGGGAAGTCGAGGGAGGCACCGATTCGAGCCCTGCCACGCCCGAGATCGTTTGAAGCGCCCAAGCCACCTCTTGTTTGACGCGTTGGGACTGCTCCGCATCGAGGCCTGCATCCTCGCTGATGGTCAACTCCAAGTTCATCGCGCCTCCAGCGCCCAAACGGTGCCTGCGGCCAGACTTAGACGAGCTCTGTGTAGCTCCTGATCGGGGCTTCCGAACCGCCCGTCTGGCTGCGAGTTCGGAGTTCAGGAATCGTCACCGCGCCGATGAGCCTGCAGCAGCTCGAAACTCAGCCTCGAGCGCGCTCATGACGCCGAAGATCGGGTTTTCGCCCGACCCGTCGTGCTTGCCCCGCTTCTGCGCGGGGGGTGGTGAGCCGCTAATGGACTCCCGGAAGATGACGTGCTTCTCGCGGTAGTCGACGAGCGCGTAGGTGCAGAACCACCGCCAGGCATCCGACTTGTCCGAGTACTTCCCCACGGACTGCCGAGAACAATCCACCTGCAGAATTTGATCGACCTCGCTGTCCTTGGTGGCGCCCATACTCGGCTGAGAGGACAGCAGCAGGTTCTTGAACACTGTGTGGAAGTCACGCCCCTGCACGTCGACTACGACCATCCGCCCTGGAGCAGGCCGCCGAGTGAGCAGAACGCCGTCCGCGTACTGCTTGAGGTATTCGTCCAAGTGCGGCCGGAGCTCAGCGGAAGCCTGTGCGAACTTGTGATCGCTCCACGCGATGTACCCCGCGACCAGCAGGACAATGGGCACGCCCACGACCGCGACGAACAGCAACTTGAAGAAGCCGGATCGGAGGCCCTGGAAGGCACCCTCAGCGGCACCTGCCGCGACCGCCACGACTCCCTCGCCAGTAGAGCGCAGGATGGCCTTGAGGAAGTCCGCGTAGGTCATTTGCGCCTCGCTCACAGCCTGTTCGCGTGCGTGCGCGGACCAACGCTCGTACTCGCGTCCCTCGGGCGCGGGCTTCGACGTGACTTCGGCCGACACACGACTCATGGCGAGCAACTTGTCGTGCAGCGCACGTTTCTCCGGAGACCTGAGGAGCTCAAACGCCTGACGGATATCCACGAACCGTTCAGTCGCATCCGGCTCGTGACAGTGGTCAGGGTGATAGCGCATCGCCAGCGTCCTGAACGCGGCACGGATCTCGGCCGCAGACGCCTTCTCCGACACGCCGAGAACGCCGTACAAATTTCTCATTCTTCCCTCACCTCGCCCAATTCCCCGAGGCCACTCTTCTGCAGGGTGCTTTCGTGCTTCACCCTAGTTGATGGAGGCGACACATGCCGATCGAGTACGAAATCTTCGTGGCTGACGCTGATGGCAGGCCCTGGACTGATCGCCGCATCTTGGAGTTCGTGAATCCTGGAAGTCGCAACAAGGGGCTTCGTGAGCCACCCGACGGGTCTCCCTCCGTCGTGGTCACGCTGAGAGAGACGGCGCTGAAGGTGCGCGACCGCATCTTGGAACGCGCTCCCAACGCCTCGGTGCGGATCTTCAAGTTGGATTTCGATGACCAACCGCCTCAGAGGACCGACGAGCATTTCAAACCCAGCAAGGACGGCGTTCTCGTTCCTCGACGAATTCCGGGGCAACGACGGAACCCAAAGCCGCCGCGAGTCGATCCGCTGCTCGCCGACGAGTTGGCTCGAACGGAGAAGCCCTTTCTGATGCTGATGCACGCAATCCTTCGGCTCCAACGAGTCGAGCGCGAGTCCTTCGGCGACTGCAACCCGATCGAGGACGTCATCGACTACCGCTTGAGCAAGCTGACTCCGGAAATCGTCGCTGCGTTGGAAAAGGCTCCTACCTTCGAAGACTTCGAATCGCCGTGAGGGAAGGGCGCACCAAGTAGGACGCCCTTCGGCCAACAACTGAGCGTCTGGGCCTCAAACGCCGACCGCACTCCAGCGGCTCTTCAAGTCTTGAAGCAGCACGCGCCCTTCCTCACTCAGCGCGTAGCCGTCATCACCGTTCCAACTCAGCAGCCGCACGTCCCACAGGAGTTCGAGCAGGGCGCCGATCCGATCTGGCGTCATCGATGGCGCGCTCGGCGTCACCCGAACCAGCGACCACAGCCCCTCGTCGCTCGAGAAGCGGAGCCTCCGCCGGCCGTCCTCCAGCCGAGACATCGCGACGCCCACGTGCTGCTGGAGCACGTCCTCAAGCAGGAACTCGACGAAGACGTCCCGAAGCGGAAACCCCGCCCGAGCGCCCCACCACTGCGCGAAGGAGAGCAGCCCAAGCCGCGCTGCGCCGCCGGTGTCCGCGAAGCGCCGAAGGGCCGGGTCCTCTGGCGCGAGGCGTGCGGTGTGATTGAGCACGAGCCCGAGCAGCCGCAGGGTGAGTACCGTCGCCGCGCGCAGGTCTGCCTGCTTGAACGCCTGTCTGAGCTCGTCAACGGTCTGCCATGCTGCGCCTCGATCCGCCGAAACGAGCGCAAGCGCTCCGGCCGACGCCTGCAGCGCGATGTCCTGGCCCACCATTTCCTCAAGCCACTCGCCCAGGGTCGAGGGATCCAGCTGGCCCACCTCTGCCATGCGCGCCTCGACGAGCCCGAGTGCACTCTCGAAGGCGAAGCGCTGGAGCTGTCGCAACTGGAAGAGCTGCCAACGCTGGCGCGTCCCCTCAAGGAACGCGGGCACGGGCTCCACAGGCTCGAGCATCAACACGCGGAGGCTGTCCCCAAAGGCAAGTTCGCCGGACCTTCGGCGCTGGTCGATGAGTTCGAGGAGTAGGGCGATGCTGAGCGGGCGCCGGTCCTGTGCGAGCTCGGATGGCTCCTCGCCCAGGCGGAGCAACGATCTGCGGTACACCAGTAGCTCGGGGCGCGTGTCTTCGGGCGCACGAAGACCGAGACCCCGTGCGGCGAGATCCTCCGCTGCCTCGAGCGAGAGCTGCGTCGGCGGGGCGACCGCTGTGAGAACGGCATAGAAGGGCGAGCTGCTCAGCTCGTCGTCGATGGCGCGTGCGAGCTCGAGGCCCTGCTCTGTTGGGACCCAGATGCCCATCACGTCGTGGACGAGGCGGAGCCCCGCCCCCTTTGAGGAGGGCCCGTACTGCACGGCGGCGAGTGCGCTGGTCTGCCGCGTGCGATCGTAGGCCTTGAACGTGAGCGGGATGGTCGGCCCAAGCCCAAGGTCCTCCGCAGCGCCGCTCCCCAGCCCCTCGACCGACCTACCGGTGTCTCGAGCCCGCGCGATCTGCCCGACGAGTTGGATGGTCTCGAGCGCCTCCATGAAGGTGATGAACTGCTTCGCAGATGGATCGACCTTCGCCGCCCTGCAGTTCTCGCGGAACCGCCAAGCGCCCCACGCGATGATGGCGTGCTGTCGAGCCGAGACGACGAGGTTGTTGAATGCGCCCGTCAGCGTGCCGAGCATCTCGAGGTTGGCGGCGCGGGTGCCGAGGAAGTCGACCCCGTTCGCGGCGACATCAACGGTCGCCGAAAGCGCGGGTGCCGAGGCCTCCAACAGGTGCGCTGCAAGCGTCCAGCTCATGCGGCCTCCGAGGGAACGAGCCACCGAGAGCAGCCCATGCCGGAGCACTGAATCGGCTCGCGGCGGGCGAGCGCAGGGAGGAGCGCGGTCGAGAGCGTCCTCCGGCATCTTGGACACTCGCGGACCCAGGGCGCGACGAAGAGCGGAGCCGCGCGGGCTGCGCTTCGGAGGACCTGTCGGTCAACGTCCGACCACGTGCCCGTCGGGGTCGCACTGCTCTGGAGTTGACGTTTGAGCCGCAGGGCCCGCTCGCTGGGACACTCACTGGCGCGCAGGGCGTGCACTGCCGTAGAGAGGTCCGTCAGCGTGAGTTCGAGCTCAGCGAGCGCCTCGGGGATGGCCTCCACCTCCAGCGGGCCACCGTGGCAAAGGTCGAGCGTGGCGAGGGCCTCGCGCAGCGCGCCAACGTCCATTGCGAGTTCGTCGGACCCCTCCTCGCGCTCGCTGCGCAGGTGCGCGAGCACGCTGATGGCAAACGAGAACGTGAGCAGGACGGACTTGTCCACAGGCTCATCACCCTTGAGCAGCAGGAGGAGCGGCCCACGCCGCTGCTGGAGGTTAGGCAGAAGGAAAGCGCCGACGAGTTCGCTCAGCGAGCGAACGAGCGGATCCAACGCGGTCTCGCGCGCGCGGTAGCGGAGCACGACGCGGAGGCAGAGGCTCGCGTACTGGAGGACGCCGGCTGGGTACTTCGGCCGCTCGACGAGCGCCCGTGTGGAGCTGTGAAACGTCTCCTCGAAGAACTCCAGCGCGTCGCGCACATGCCGCTCAAGCCTCCGCTCCTCAGGCGCCTCGTCGTCCTCCTGCGCAACGCGAATGTGCCCGGTCGCGGTGCTACCGCCGGAAATCCCGAACGCGACCTGCATTGCGTGGGTCACGCGCGCGAGCCAGCCGACGCGGTCCCCGTGGTGCGTCGTCGCGTGGCCCGGGAGCGCGCTTGGGAGTGCCTCAAGTAGATGCAGGGCGATGGGTTCGTCAGAAGGCCCGTCTGCCTCTCCGCCGTCTTCGGTGCCATGGGCGGTGGCGTCTCCCGGCCGCGCGCCGCTGCCCAGAATGCCAATGACGCGCGAGTGCTCGTGAGAGAAGAGGGTGAGCAGTGTCACATCGTCCTCGTCCGCCTCATGATTCGGGTCACCGCTGAGGAGCCGGTGCATCGCGTGGAGGCCGGCGCGAAACTCGGGCGACTTCTCGAGGAGTTCGTCGAAAGCGATCCAGCAGCGAGTTGACTCCCGGCGCCCGTCAGCAAGCTGTCCCCACACCTCCAACCGCATGGGCTTGAGCTGCATTGGGTCGAAGTTCGTGTAGGGGATGCAGAACCGCTCGCCGCCCTCGGGAGTGACGACCACGTGCTCGCCTGGCCGCTCGCCGAGGACGACTGCGGTCAGCGTGACTTCCGACACGGGGACGGTCAGCCTCAGGCCGAAACGTACAAAGCCCGATCCGTACGTCGCCCAGGCGAGGCTGAGGAGGTGTGTCGCGCGCTCCTGCTCCGGCGTGGGCGCGTGGGTTGGCGTCGCCGCCTCCGCGTCGAGGAACAGGAGGGGCCCGGCCGTCCAGCGCGCGACGCCGACCTCGACGTTGCGCTGGGTCCACAACGCCTGGTGTGTCGCGTTGGGTGAGCCGCTGAGGACGAGGGTGTGGGCGGTGGAGGCCGCGCGGAAGACCTTCGCGTGGAGCGTACGGTCATCCGCAACGAGGAGGCGCGACGTGCTAACCGGTCGCGCCCCGAGGTGACGCCGATCGACGGGGAACGCAGTGGTCTTGCCGGTGAAGAGCACCTCGACGTCTCCGACCTCGAGCGTCTGGGCGAGATCTGAGACAGCCTTCGCCGTGGGGTCGTGGAAGGGGGAAAGCACGGAGAGGCGATCGAACCGATTGGCCCTCTGCTTCGCGACCGCGCCGAGCTGCGCGCCGATGGTGCCGGCAAAGGTGTCGAGCCAGGTGACATCGCCATCGTCGGGCAGGGTGGGCAGCCACCGCTCGAGCGCGCCCATTGCCTCGCCGACGATGACGGAGGACCGGTTGCTCGGGGGCAGTCGCTCAAGGCACCCGGTGAGGAAGCTGAGCGCCCCCTGGGCGATGGGGCGGCTGAGCCGCCGTTGGGAGGGCAGGTCGCTCGGCCCAGCGAGGAACAGCTCCACCACCTCGAGGTTGCCCTGCATGCCCGAGAAGGTGAGGTTGCCGCTGCCGACGACGAGCATCAGCTGGTCGCGCCCCCAGAGCACGGCGACCTTGGGGTGGAAGACGCCGTCGGGCGCACGAATGCTGTCGAGCGCGTAGCGAACACCGGGGCCGCGCGCGAGGCGCTCGCGGGCCGACTCAGTGACGCCGAGCGGGTCAGCGAGGATTGCGACGCGGCGTGCGCGCGCTCTTTCGAGGGCAGGAAGGATCGTCCGCTCGAACCACGTCAGCGACAACGTGAACGTGGTGAAGAGCGCGCCTTCGGAAGGGAAGCTCGTGAGCGCTTCGACCAGGGAAATCGATGACCGTGTCCCGCCCTCTGTGTCTGTCATTCGCCACCGTCCTCGGCTGTTCTCGGGCGTTCTAGCGCGATGGCTCTGGCGGAATGCGAATCTCGCGGGGACGTGTCCGACGGAACTCGGCCCCTCGAGTGGCAATGGACCCTGAGTGCCGGAGCTGCGGCGGTGGGCTAGCCTCCTCGGGTGACGTGGATTTTGGGTGTGAACTCTCCAAACTGGGCGCCGCGCACTGTTGTGCTCGCCGGCGACACGCGTGCGTCGTGGCCGGCAGCTCGCCGACACCTAGATCGGTTGCAGAAGGTTCACCTCGTGGGTCCTCTCACGGCCGTAGGCTACGCGGGCTCTGTCGAACTCGGTTTCGCCGCTGTCGAGAAGCTCCGCAGCCTGCCGGCCGACAGCGCCGCGCTTGGACGTGAGCTGGTGACTCGAGCGCCGCGGCTGCTGCGAGCCGTGTGGAAGACTGGGGCGCCGAGCGGTAAGGCGCACGGGCTCGACGTGATCGTCGCGCACGCTTCGCCGGATCCATCCAGGAGCGAGGCCAGCTGCAGCATCGTGTGCAAGTTCTCTGCGTCGAGAGACTTCGCGCCCGAATTCGCTGGGCCTGGTTCCGCTGTTGCGATCGGTTCCGGAGCGCAGCCGTTCGCGGCCGCGCTCGAGAATTTTCCAGCTCTGCAAGGTGAACCGGAGCCGACAAACAAGGCGCTCGAGCGCTTCGGCGGCTGGCTTCGCTTCATGCTCACCCAGAACAACATCGTCACGACAGTGGCGTCATCGGCGTTCGCGATAGGCACTCGCCAACGGAGGAGCGGTTGGTCCGCGGCTTTACGCCTTTGACCGAGCGCTCACCAACACCCTGAACGTGAAGATTCCATTGGACGGTCTCGCCACGAATTTCACGGCGTCCGACGACGGCTCGTTCGACTTCTCGATCGAGCGGCCGGATCGGCAGCTCGAGACAATCGCCGCTTTGGTCTCACGTCAGCAGGGAGAAGCAGTCTTGGCGCGCTCAGCCGAGTTCAGACGCGAGGACTACGCCGAGAACCTCCCCGAGTTACTCCTGCTCGCAACGTCCCTCGGACTCAACCTCACCAGTGCCGAGGCCTCCGACGCGAGCGCTCGCGGCGCTGAGAATTGCCCAGGCCCGAAAGGCACCGGCTCGCACCGCCGGAGAACACGCGGATGAAGAAGCGCTGCAGCAGTTGCAAGAAGGAACTCCCGATCCACCAGCTGCGCATCATTCGCTGCACCGAGAAGGACTGCAGCTTCGAGGCAGTGAGTTGCCTCATCTGCGACGTCGGCGTCGTCGGTCAGAAGGGCCATGCCTCGCGAAGGAAGTACCAGCAGCACCTCCACCGGATGCACAACGCGCTATGGAATCCGGACGGCTCGCCGAAGGTGCGGTGAGCGCGCGCACGAGAAAGAGGCCACATAACTCTGCGCACTGCTCGCAGCTAACTGACCGAATTTAAAGCGGATTGGCCGGTTAGTTTACATAAGTAATGTTATCTGACTCAACAATCAGAACTTCTTATGATGATCCCACGAATGGTGGTCGATGGTCAAGAAACAGTCCGGCGCTTCGGTGCGACGCTGCTCCTGCGCAGGGTTGCGGCGGGTCACAACTGGGCCTGTGGTCTGGACGCTCTCCTGCGGTAGCTTCCTTCTCGGCCAAAGATCGAGAACGCCTCCACTGGAAGTCTGGCTCGCCAATGGCTGTGCGCAACGCTTGAGCGGGAGTCCTCTTTGAAGTTCGACCAAGAAATCAGTTCGGTTGGGAACTTGATCGCTGAACTCAGGAGTCAGCACGAAAAACTGGGGCCTGTTCGATGGTTCCGAGGGCAGCGTGACATTGATTGGACTCTTGAGCCGGGGATCGCTCGCCCACCCGCGAGCCTAGAAAAGGAGGCTGCGCTAATGAAGCGTTTCAAGCAAAACGCCGCCTCCATGATCGCCGACCGTCCACACAGCCCGTGGGAGTGGCTATTCCTGATGCAGCATCACGGACTTCCCACTCGCCTGCTCGACTGGTCAGAGAATCCGCTCGTAGCCCTCTACTTCGCAACGGCCGTTGAAACGACCCCGGGGAAACCGGACGCTCACGGGGCTCTTTGGGTTCTGGACCCGGTGGCGCTCAATACCTCGAGCAATCTGGACTTCCCGCCTCCCGACTTCCCGTCCTTCCACGACGACGAAGTCTTCGAACCTTACAGTCCAGCTTCCAAAGACGCCTCCGGACTCAGTCAGAAGCCAGCCGCAGGAATTGCCCACCGAGCCTTTCGGCGACTGATCGCGCAGGCTGGCGTGTTCACGATCATTCACAAGAAGAGTTACGCACTGGAGAAGCTGGAAAAAGGTGAGTTGGTTGGACGGTTCTGGATCAAGTCGGAAAACAAGCACGCTATCCGGGACGAGCTGACGCTCCTGGGGATCACGGATCTTAGCCTGTTCCCTGAACTGCCGAACGTCGCCCTCGCGGCCAAGCAGGTGCTCGGATGAGCGAGTTTCGGATCCGACAACTGCCCAAGAGCACCATTCGTGAACTCAGCCGCCTGCGTCCGAAGATCGACTTGGAGCCAGTCTACCAGCGACAATCAGGAGTCTGGGATGAGGAGGCCCAGCAACTTCTCATCGACTCGTTGCTCAACGGAATGGACGTACCAAAATTCTACTTTCACGCACTGGAGAGTCCGACCTTCCGCTATGCGGTAATTGACGGCAAGCAGCGCCTTGAGGCCATCTGGAAGTTCGTCGATGGAAATTTGCGCTTGGCAAAGGACTTTGAGTACTTCGCAAACCCAAAGCTCAAGCTCGGCGGGTTGACCTTTGAGGAACTGGGGCACGAAGCGCCTCGTCTGGCCGCAGCCTTCGAACAAACCGAACTCACCGTGATGGTCGCGGAAACCTCGGACGTGGAAATGATCGAGGAGATGTTCTCGCGCCTCAACGAGGCAGTGCCGCTCAACGCCCCTGAAAAGCGAAATGCGCGCGGCGGGCCGCTTCCACAAGTCGTTCGCGACCTCGCGAAACGCGAGTTCTTCACGGCATGCCTTTGGATCGAGAACAACCGATACCGGCACTTCGATCTGGCCTCCAAGTTCTTGCTGATCGAACACTCAGGGAAGGCCACGAGCACGAAGAAGCGAGACCTCGATGACTTCTTCGCCGATTTCTACGATCGCAACGACCGTCGTGGCGCGCAGGCTCTGGAGTCCAAAGTCGGTTCGGTGTTGGACAAAATGGCCAAGACCTTTGACCACCCCGACCCGCTGCTCTCCTCTATCGGAATGATCGTGGTCTACTATTTGTTGTTTCGGGCTACGGCTGGCGACGTGGACCGCAAGCAGCTCGTGGCGTTCGATGAGGCTCGAGAGAGAAACAGGGCTATCGATCGGGAGATCGCCCGACGCCTTCGCACAGGGGAAGCGCTCGGGAAACTGCCCTCGCAGAGCATCAAGGCATTGACCCAATTTCAGGCTTACTCGCAGAGTCTGAACGACCCTACTGCCTTGGGCTATCGGGTTGGGTTGATCGGCAAATTCCTGCGCACAGGCAAACTCGACTGACTGCGGCACAGGGCGCAACTGGTGGCACTGCTCCTACGCACGGCACGAGGCGCCTCGTTCATGAAGAGCCGAAGCATGTCGGCCCCGGAGAACAACTGGAGGCGCCCGAAGCAGTAGCGCCCGAAGCTGCTCAGCAAGAGCGTCGGGGCGCTCCGACTGGCATTCCCAAATAACCCCCACGCGCCAGCCACGCCGCCGGAGAGCACGGATCGCTTTGCGATCGCGAGCCACGTTCGCATCGAACTTCTCTTGCCAGAACGCGCGTCTGCTCTTCGGAGTGCGAGTCCTCGCGCAGCGGGGGTGCCGATGCCAGAAGCAGCCGTGCACGAACAGGACGAGCCGCCGGCTCGCCACGACCACGTCGGGGCGTCCTGGTAAGCCGCAGCCGCCCAATCGGTACCGGACACCGAGGTGCCAGAGCATCCTCCGGACCGCCAACTCCGGAACGGTGTCCCTGCTCCTCACCCGGGACATTCGCTCGCTGCGCTGCTCGCGGCTGAGCGAATCCAAGAGGACCTCGAAGGGCTTGCCTGAACTGCCTACGCGCTACGAGAGGAAACCGGAAGTACCAACTTCGTCGCAACGCTACGCGCCACGACCTCCGCGAGTTTGAGAGGGACTGCATTCCCAAGTTGGCGCATCGCCTCGCTCCAAGCGCCGGCGAAGTACCAAGAGTCCGGGAACGACTGCACTCGTGCTGCTTCGCGTACCGTGAGGTACCGAACGCGTCCATCCGGGAAGGCGATCATGTTCTCGCCGCCCGGGACACCGTGGACGCCCGCCTTCAGCGTCTTCGACGGAAGGTCGACGTCGCTGCCGGTGTGCCCAGGGTATGCGCGAGCGCCAGGATTCAGCTTGTGATCGGGCGATGCAAGTGGGTCATCTTCTCGCGGTTCGGCGAGGCCCTTCAGTGTGTCCCGGATCGTGACCCACGGCAGCAGCCCATCAGCCTCCGGCGAGCCCCGTACGAAGTCCCGCGGCTTCACAGCATGGCGCTGCCAATACGCCCCCGAGACCATCGACTGCTCCAGGGCAGCCCGGCTGTGGGTTGCCTCCGGGAAGTGGTACTCAAGACCGGTGTCGTGGCGAAACCCGACGATGAAAACACGCTCTCGACGCTGAGGAACGCCATAGTCCGCAGCGTTCAAGAGTCGATGGATGACGTTGTAGCGGAGGCCCTTCTCGGTGCCCTTGGTCTTGTGGCGCTCAAGTCGCTCAAGGTGGCGCACCCAGTCTTCACCCTTTTTGGGAAGGACCTCGGGGAACTCGAGTTGGAGGGTGATGTACTGGAAGTAGTTTTGGAACTGACGACGCAGCAAGCCCTTGACGTTCTCGATGATGAACGCGCGGGGCCGCAGCGTTCGCACCGCACGAACGAACTGCGGGAACATGTCCCGCTCGTCGTCCATGCCCTGCCCCTTGCCGCCGATTGAAAACGGCTGGCACGGGACACCACCCGCGACGAGGTCGACGTGCTCGTTCTTGTAGACCCCGAAGTCGAAGGTTCGAATGTCGGCGTGGTGGATCTTCCAACGGTCGATTCCGGGGACGGTGTTCTCATCGACGTTCGCCTTCAACGTCCTGCACGCGTCGGCGTTCCACTCGACCAAACCAAGGTGCTCAAACCCGACGGCGTGAGTGCCTAGGGCGAGACCGCCGGCTCCGGTGAACAACTCCAAGGACTTCACGGACACTCCCTCCCGAAAAGGTCGGCACCGAAACACACGTTCAGCAGTGGGATCAAGCCCGGGTCAGACGCGCACGAAAGAAATCGGAACGTTCGCGCGCAGAGCCAAGGCTGAGAAGGCCTTCCTCTTCGGCTCCGTGAGGGGGCTTTCGATGGTGTCGAACACGACCACTGCCACAGCCTCCTTCGGGGCCGCGACCGAAGCCTGAAGCGCCGCCCAAACGAGGTGCTTCAGGTCCTTCGGGGGACCCCAGAAGACGCGCTTTGACTCGTTCCCGCGCTCAGCGATGCATCCGAGGGGCTTGACGCTTTCGCTATCCTTGCGCACGCGCCAGCCGGCGCCAAAGGCGGCTGACACTACGGCGCCCGCGCTCCGCGGGTGCACGTCCAGAAACCGGGCGTACTCACCTTCGCCCGCCATCGCCCTGGCGAACTCCTTCATTGGACCGTCCTTGATCCAGACGCGGATGTCGCCCGACATCCACTCCTTGAGGACCCCGCCGACCTCCTTGTCGTCGAGCCACCTCTCGTACTGGGCGGTCTTCTCGGAGTGGGAGCAGTGCTGCCAGTCGAGGCTCTTCGCATCAGCGTAGATCTTCCTCACCACAGCTTCGTGCTTCGTTTGATCCTCAATTCGCTTCATCGGTCACCGTCCAGCGCGGGAAACTGCAGCTTGGCTTCGTCGATCGCCGTTTCCACATCGGCGACGTCCCTGAGCCAGGCGTCCATGAGCGAGCCGACCTCAGCGTTCGAGAACGAGACTCGGGCGGCTGACGAAAGCACCAGGGTTTCAGCAGGCCCTCGCGCGCGTTCAAGCTCCTCACGGAAGCTGAGAATCGCGGCCATGCGGCGAACGTCCGTCACGAAGTCGAGGACCGTGACCCTCTCCTTCACGCCCTCTCGAAGGCGAAGACCGCGACCGAGCTGCTGGACGAAGATCCTGCGGCTGTGGGTGACGCGAAGGAACGCGAGGATGTTGACGTCCGGAACGTCAACGCCCTCGTTGAGAATATCCACGGCAGTCAGGACGGGGATGGCGCCTGAACGAAAGCTGCTGAGAGCTACATCGCGCTCTCGTTTCCCGAGATCCGTGTGCAAGCAGGTCGCGTTCGCCCAGTTGGGCGCGTACCTCGCCATCGCCTCAGCCATGGCTTCGGCGTGCTGGATGGTCTTGCAGAAGAGAATGGCCCGCGGATTCGGCGTCTTGGTCCACGTCTCCCACAGAACATCGAGGATTGCCTCGTCGCGCTGGGGCAGGAAGAGCCTCGAGTTGAGCTCCTTCAGGGTGTAGCCGCGCTGGCTGGCCGCCTTCACGACGTCCCAATCAACGTCGTCGACGAGAACTCGATAGTCCACTTGCGCGAGCCATCCCTGCGCCATGCCCTCAGCGATCCCCATCTTGAAGCTGGGCTGGCCGAAGTGCGTGGTGATGTCGAACCCATCGCCTCTCCACGGCGTTGCAGTCACGCCGAAGTGGACGGCGGCTTCGGTTGCGAGCAGCAACTGCTGAAAGGCCCCCTCTTCGGCGACGTGGTGAGTCTCATCGACCATGATGAGATCGGGCCGGTACCCCTCGTGGAGCACCGCCGACAATGCCGACTCGACAGTCGCGCAGGTCACGCCCTTGAGGGAGACAGGCTTCTGGTCGCCGTTCAGCACTTGGGTTGCGACGGTCTTGGGAAGATGTCGCCACATCGCTCGCTCTAGTTGCTGGACGAGCTCCTTCATGGCCGCGACGACAAGGACGCTGGCCCCAGGATGTCGCTCAAGATGCCGGCGAATCACCTCGCCACCAACAACGGTCTTCCCAAGGCCCGTGGCGAGGATCAGCAGCGCGCGGCGCCTCTCCGAACAGTCGCGCTCGAGCGCTTCGATGGCCCGATGCTGGTAAGGCCGCAGGTCCAGCTGGCCGGGAACGCGCTCAGGAATTGCCTCGGCAAGCCGCCGCAGGTGAAGCCCGGTCCAGAACTCAACCTTTGACCCAACGTCGGCGAGGTCGGCCGCGCGCTTCTGGGCTGCGCCATCAGGGGCGGCGTTGGTCACGACGACAGCCCGTTGGGTTCCATAGCGGCTTCGCGCCGCCTCGACCTCATCGACCGCCTCTCGTCCGATGCTCGCGCCGGTCGTCCACTTCGCCTGAAACACGAACGATTCAGCAGCGCGATGAGCGAGAAGGTCCCCTCCTCCATCGCCTGCGCCATCGATGATTCGAACGTCGTCGAATCCAAGGCTGAGAAGAAGCCGCTGAATCGCAAGGTTGAACCGCCGCGGCCCACCGGCAAGGAGCGCGACCGGATCCAGGAAAGCCGCAGCGCTCACGAGTCCCCGCGAGCCAACTCGGTCCGAAGCAGCTGCAGGCTGAGAGCCGAGCGAGAGAGTGCCGTGGTTGTGGCTTGCCTGCCCGATTCAGCCAACACCGCGACGTCGTAGAGGTACGAGACGATGCGTCCTAGCGCCACTTGTCGCCCGGGTGCGCTTCCGAGGGCGGCGTACGCTCCACGGAAGACTCCGCCGTCCATGAATGCCTCAGGCCATTCGTCGACGAGTCGGGCAATGAACGTGGCGGGCACGAACAGCAGGAAGTCACCCGTGCGCTGTGCATCGGCGAGTGACCCGAGGCGCCCGGAGACGACGAGGTTCGCTTCGGTCGCAGCCCGCTCCTCCGGAGTCAGGTGCTGCCACGCGCGGTCAGGGTTGGAGGAAACGACGCTCACCATTCGAGTCCGAACGTCGTCGAGAAGGTCGCGTGCTTGGCCCGCGAGCACTGCGGGCTCAATTCGAAGATCGTCGAAGTTCGAATCGAGGAGTCGCGCCACGAGTTCCGCGTGGGGGACCTTCGAGTCCGCGCGCGTTCGGAGCGAATGAGCGACTTCGAGCGCCAGCAAGACCGCAGGTTCCACTGCGAACGTCTTGAACACCGCGTGGTCGAAGTCGATGAACGCGAAGTGCTTCTTCCCCGAGTCCCGGCAGAGCCAGATTGGTGTCGGTGCGCCATAGGCATCCGTGACGGGAGTTCCTCGCACGGCCAACGCGGTGACCTCGACCGAACCGAATTCGACGAGCGCGTACTCCTTCGATAGGTGTGGGACGCTGACTCCGACGCTCTTGTAGCGGTCGACCTTCTCCTTCTCGGTCTCCGCTGGCCGTGCCGGGGCGGGTGTGGCGGCTAGTCGGGCGGGCGGCGGGGCGCCAGTTGCCTGAACAGTCGCAGTCCCAAGGCCCAACTCCGAGATGACATCACCAGCGGCCGCGGCGGGCTCCTGCTGACCAGCGGCGAGCCGCTCGTGAGACACGACGGCGTCCCACCACTTCTTGTCTGTCTGATACTCGGGCTCGCCAGAATGGAACTTCAGACTCCATTCAAAGGCCTCAGCGTGCGTCGCAGTCTTTCCATTCCCGGGCACGAGACACCGAAAGCCAGGGTCGTTGCGTCGGTAGGCCCTAAACAAGCGGGCGATGGGACTCTCGTTCGGCGCGAAGCCTCTCTCCTTCGCGGCCTGCGGCTTGAGCGGCGAGTCGCCGCGCAGGAAGCGCACTGCGGCGAGCCACTGCCGATCGCTCCATTCGAACGCATTCTTCTGGTAGTTCACCGGCACGTGGTCGAGGTGCACCTCGCCGATGATGCGTCCACCGCCAACCTCGACCGGGTACTCCACCTCGGCCGCTGCAAGCGGGTCATCGGGGTCGTTCCAAGTGAAGAGCCGCTGGTCCTTGCGAAGGATCTTTCGTCCATTGCGCAGGAAGTCGATGCCGAAGTCTGACTTGTGCAGATATCGCTGAATGCCGACCCAGCCGTGGATGCGGCGCTTTCGCTGTTGGAGCGTAGTGTGGCCACACTCCGAGCACTCTGAGAGTCCAGGCGACTGGAAGTAGCCGCACCTGGTGCAGGCATCGGCGAGCGGGAGGTCGTGGTCGAGCGTGATGACGGCCGGAACCTGCTCAGCGTTCGAGCCGGCGCCGTAGGTGACGAATCGAGAGGCGTCCCAAACACAGGCCCGACGCGGGACGACCTTCACGTCCTGCACGTACAACTGGAAGGGCTGTCGATCGAGAAGGTGGGAATAGACATCACCCAGGGTGGTCCGCAGCTTCCCGGCGCTCTTGGCGAGCCAGCCCGCTCGTGTGGGCTCCAGGCGACCGATCTCCACGACCGTGCCGTGCTCGCTCGGCCTCGACTTCGGACGTCGCACCACTGGGACACGGAAGTCCTCGCCGAGCTTGTCAGTGTCGATTTCAACGCCGATCCATTCGGCGTCCTGGGCGCGAGTCGTGAACACTCGCGCGAGTCGCCCAAGCCGCGCAGTCGCGACGTTGAAACCCATCCCGAAGAGGCCCAGCTTGGAGAAACGGTCGTTGCTGCTCCAACCCGCGCGGACGGCGTTGTTCAGGGTCTTGAGGTCCATCCCCCGGCCGGTGTCCTCAATGCGAATCACTCCGGCTGCACCGGCACGATCAGGAAGCGTGACCGACACCTTGAAGCCGTCAGGCCAAGGCGCGCCGCTCCTCGTCAGCTCCAAGAAGTCGTCGAAGGCGTTGTCGACGAGTTCTGCGACGCACTGCCAAGGCTCAAACTCAATGTCGCCGAGGATCTGAAGAATTCTTGGCGACGGTCGAATGTCCAACGTCTCGCTCATGCTCGATTCCCCTCCGAAAGCCCGCCCGACGCTTCCGAGCGTCAACGGACCACACCTTCGGATCATCAGAGCACTCGCGCAACACCTTCAAGCACCACACGGGGGCCTCAGCAGGACGAGTACCCGAAGAAGAGGAACTCCCCGCCGCTGAGAGCTAGGCAACCGGCTGGACCCCACTTGTCCGACACGCGGCGGTCGTCACTATCGAGAAGCCGGACAGCGTACTCCTCCGCATCCAGGTCGTCGGGCGTCTGAAGAACAACGAACGAGTGCTTTTCGGCGATCGACCCAGTGTAGCCGCCGCTCCCGAACTCGCATTTGGCCTCCCGAATGGCCTCACGAAACGCGTTGTCCGCGCTGTACCCCTTGCTACGAACGATAAAGGAAGACGCTCCCATATTGCCTCCGTGACACGAGTGAGGGAGCGACCTCGCCGCCCCCGAAGCGTCAGCGGGCGGCGAGTCGATTCCTCCGTCGCTACGGCCAGAACGGCTCCCTGAGCCACGCCTGCACCGCGTCGAGGTGCGCGCGGTCCCAGACGGCCGCCGCCTCGAGCAGGTCGAAGCGCTTCGCCGCCGCGGGAGTCGACATGCCGGCGAGCTTCGCCTCGTGCTCCCAGTCCGCCTGAGCGTTCCAGACCCCGAGCACGAAGCGCGCCGCGAGGAGCTCACCGTGGCTCAAGCCCGTGCTGCAGAGCCACCCGAGGAACCTCATGGCGTCCCAGGGCACGGCGCCAGGCGCACGCCTCAGGGACGGGAAGCTCTCCACCAGCGACTGAAAGCGCGACTTGGACATGAAGACCTCTCAGCGAAGAAACCTACTCGACGACACTGACAACCTTGAGTAGCGAGTCGAGCCGAGGTTGCGCCGGTTGCCATCCCCCCGGCGGCGCAACCGCCTCACTCCACACCCCGGCGCTCGAAATGATTCAGTTCTCAGCGGTGAAGGTCTTCAGCTCGACGCTCGCGCGTGACCGCGAGGTGATGGGCGAGCGCATCTCTCAGTGGCTCCGCGAGCACCCCGAGCTCACCCCGGTCGAGACCGAGGTCACCCAGACGAGCGATCGGGAGTACCACTGCCTCACCGTGACGGTCTTCCTTCAGGGAGACGTCACGAAGCTGCTCGGTGAGCGCCCCTCCACCGTGCTGCCAGTCCGGCCGCCTGCTTCCGGGCGCACCGTGGTGCCGACCAGCCGTCGCTGAGGTCCCTCGGGGAACTCGCGCACCCGTAGCTCGACAGGCCACTCGCTCATGTCCCCGCCGTGCGGGTCTCGGAGCGTCATTGCCAGCGGTCGACTGCCCAGCTGCTTCACGAAGGGCACGACGCCGGCCGCACGCGCTGCGGCGACGACGTCGCCCGCCCAGTCCGGGTCGAACACCCTCGCCTGCTTGCCCGACTCGCCGCCCACGATGACCCAGTGCACGCCGGCGAGCTGGTGTCGGCGGAGGTCGATGCGCTCGAGCAAGGGCTCCATCGACAGAAAGCGCACCGCAGCCGGCGCCGCGACCAGGTGATGGACGCGCTCGGCGGCGCGCTCCTCGTCCTCGACGGTGGTGCCGAGCCACACGTTTGGAGGCGCGACACCTTCGAGCCACGCCTCCACCCACGCCACCGTGGCGACCTCGACCGACGCCCGACCCTGCGCCTTCAGTGCCGCGGAGAGCATCGGCAGCACGTGCTGCGGGCGCTTCGTGAGGAGCTGCCAGTCCAGCGCTGGCGTGAGGCGGATGAGCTCGAACAGCTCGAGGCGCCATGCGTGGAGCTCAAAGCGGGAGTTCTCCTCGAAGACGTCGGCGAGCGACGCCGAGAAGACACGCGCGCGAGCGCCCTTCGCGATGGCCTCGGCGTTCCAGGCGATGGGCTGCCGCCAGTAGGCCTCCGTCGTCCGCGTCCGCGGGGCCGACACGCCCCAGCGCAGCGCCTTCTGCCCTTCCTTCCGCTGGGCGACCGGCACCCCGCCCACGCGCCTGTCGAAGGCCTCCGCGTAGCAGTGGGCGCAGCCCGGGCTGACCTTCACGCACCCGACCCAGGGGTTGAAGCTGTGGTCCGTCCACTCGATTCCCGAGTTCTCACCCACGGCGCACCTCCGGGTTCGCCTCGAGCACCGCGTCGATGCGCATAGCGCCAGGCCGACGACAGCCTCCAGCGCGTCTCGACTCACGACCTCACCCAGCTCACTGAAGGCGGCACGGAGGTGCGCGAGCGCGTCCGCGAGCGACTCGGTCGCCACGACACGGTGACGCAGCCGCCCGAGCTCGAGCTGCAGCGGGCGCAGCGCCTCCACGAGCCTCGCCTCCCTCGCCTGGGCATCACCCATCGCGTCCAGGAAGAGCTCTCCCGTCTCGGCCATGCTCTCCTTGAGCCGCGACAGCTCTGCCCGCAGTCGCAGCTCGCCAGGCGTCACCACGATGACGTTGTCCACCGTCGCGCCCTTCATGACGGCACCGCCACGGCAGTCGGCTTCGGGCTCGACACCGTGGCCCCGCGCTGGACGTCGTTGCGACGACGGGCCGCGGCCTTCACCTCGCGGAAGCGGAGCGCGACGTGGACCTCTCGGATGAGGCACCTGAGCTCGACCTCGGCCTGTCGGACGTTGGGCCCGCGGATGGCACTGAAGCGCTTGTCGAACCACTTCTGATTCAGCTCGGGCAGCTCGTCGTGCTCAGCCATGGTGCACCTCCAGCCCGTAGGTGGGCTCTCTGTTCGCCGGCGTCAGCCGCTTCGCGGCCAGCGCTGCTTGAAGTCGTTGTTGGGCGGCCTCGAGCGCAGCAGTCGCCACGCGAAGCGCCTCGGCCGCCGCCCTGCCCTCGTCGTCGTCGGCCGCCTCGAAGCTCTTCGCTGCCTCACGCAGCGCCTCGGAGGTCCTCCGCAGCGCCGACGTCGCTCGCGCCACCTGGGAGAGACGCTCCCTGAAGGCATCCCAGCGGCTCACGCGACCTCCCGGCGCTGCAGCGAGAACTCGACCTCGTTGGTCGCCACCCGCAGCCACGCATCCACCGCGGCCCAGCAGTCCGCAGTCGACAGGGCCATCCGAGCCACCGCGAAGTGCGCCGACGCCCGGAACTCCAAGCCGTGCGAGGCGCAGAAGAACATCACCCGCGCCAGATGCGCCGAGGTCTGCTCGGCGTCCGCGAGCGCGCCACACACCACGCACCGCCGCTCGGCCACACGCGGCGAAGGAGCCTGCACACCACGACTGAGAGTCACCGCCTGGCACATGAGAACCCCCCGGAGAAATGGAGCCCAAGAAAGAGAGGGCACCCCCAGCGGGCGGCCCCCCTTCAAAAGAAGAGGGGAGTCGAACGCGCAGCAGAGAGCAGTCAGCGTCGCCGCGGCGCGCGAGGTGCGGTCAGCCGTCGAGACGCATCGTCACGTGACACCTGCGGAGAGCGCAGCGGGCGGCTTCACCGCCGAAGCGAGGTGGCGCGTGCGAGTGCGTCAGGCTGACGAATGCGCCTCGCGCGCCGCGGCGACCCACCCTCGGCCATCGGCCCACCACGCATCGAACCTTCGGCCTGCGTCGATGCCCCGCTCTCACCGGCGGCTCTTGAAAGAGGAGGTGTCGAGGCTGTTGGGCCCTGGGTGAGGACTTTCAAGAGTGGCGCCGCCGCCCCGGGGCTGGCATCACCTCGCTCGTGGCGAGACGAAAGCTCAGTACGACGGTCTACCTGACTGTCGAACAAGACAAGGCGCTGAAGGAGCTCAGCGAGAAGACCAAGGTGCCCGCCGCCGAGTACATCCGGCAGGGGGTCGACTTCATCCTCGCAAAGCACCGCGAGGAGCTCTCGGGACAGGCGGAGCTGACGCTGTGACGACTTCACGCGACGCGCTGCTGGCCAACGTCGCGGAGTTGGGACGGGAGTTCTCGCGGCTGGGTTGGACACGGCGCCTCCCGCCACTGCGGGAGTTCTACGCCGCCGTCGCGGCGGGCCAGGAGCGCACGGAGCGCTGGTCAGCGGAGTTGGTAGTGGGCCTCCGGCGCGTGATGGGGCTCGGGCCGGGCGCGCTACCCAAGGCTCAACGGTGCCCCCGCTGTGAGGTACCGAGCGATGGTTCGTGGGCAGGCGCACGCACGACGATGCACCTCGACGACAGGTGGGCGATGGAGTGCGCGAAGTGTGGAGCGCAGTGGTGCTCGAACGCGAGCGTGGCCAGTCGTAGGCGCAACTCAGGCACCAGACTCACCAGAAGGCTCTCGACTGAGCCATGAGTTTCAGCAACCGAACCAGCGAGCCTGTCCATAGATGTTGAGGAAGCTCTTCGCGCGGTCGAAGCCGTCTGGGTGCGTCGTTGATCCCCGGGTGCCGAAGAGGAAGAGGAAAAGGGGCTCGCTGTCCAACGCCAGCCGCCCAAGCACCGTGGCGGCCAAGGCGTCGGCGCGTTGCTCGGCCTCGTGCGTTGAACGCTGATCTCCCGCCAAGAGGTGACCAGCTTCGTGCGCGACGATGCCCGAGGTGAACGCTCGCAAGCCGGCGCCGTGCAGATCGAAGCCGAACGGGGAAGCGGCATGTCGAATGGCCAGCTCGAGCACCTCAACGCCTCGCTGGAAAGCCTGAGCCGCGCGGTCGCCCTCGACCCGAAGCACTTCGCGGCAGCGACCGAAGTCGGCATCGTGCTCTTCAACGCTGGGCTGATTCACGAGGCAGATAGCGCACTCGTCGCCGCCGCCGACATCAGCTCGGAGTGGCACACCTTTCATATCGCGCGTGGACGCACCCTCATCGCGCTCGGGAGGTGGGCGGAGGCGAGAGCCTCCCTCAACAAGGCTCTCGAACTGGAGCCGAGGAATCAGGTCACGCGCGCGTACCTCGCGGCCTTGCTGATGAAGCAGGGCGAGACCGGCGAGGCCAGGAAGCACGCACGAGAGGTCCAGCACCGCTCCGGCGAGGACCCCCTCGCCGAGTGGGAGGCGCTGCTCGAGCGCAGACCGAACGTGGCGGTCCGGTGGGAGCACACGCCCGACGGCTGGGTTGCCGGTTAACGCTGCGTGCATCAGCCGAGGGGTTGGCGGCGCAGACATGCTCAGCGCAAGGGCGCGGCACTTCCGTCGCGAGGCCCAGTTCGGCCGGCTCGAATGTTATGAGCTGCGCGCCAAGTCGGTCTTCGATGCATCCACCTCTCAACTGGTGCCGAGAATGTCTCTAGACAAGATGATGCGGGAGATGGTCGCGAGCGAAGTCGCGCGCGCCCTCGAGCCCGTGAACGCAGCCCTCGCTGAACTTCGGAGCAACAGCGCCATCGTTGGGAGACTGGCTCTCGCGCTCGGCCACCCCATCAAGCGGGGGCCGGGCCGTCCGTCACAGAAGACCTCTCCAGTCGCGGCGCGGGGGCCGAAGCGAGGCAGCCGGAAGAACTCGAGCACCAAGCGAGAGTGCGCGGTCATCGGCTGCGGCAAGCCGACGCTCAGCCGCGGCTACTGCGCAGCCCACTACCAGAAGTTCCGCATGCTCGACCGAACGGGGCGAAGGCCGGCGGACTGGGTGCCGGACGCAGCGCCCGCGTCGGTGCAGAACATCGTGCTACCGCGTGGTCGCCGCGCTGGTTGACCAGCAGCACCCACGGCTCCGCGACAGGGGCGTAGTCTGCGTCAGGGAGGGCTCTATGGTCGGTCGTGCTTCGATATTGTTCGCGCTGTTGGCTGGCTCGGCGGCCAGTGCCGACCCTCTTATGGTGCGGTGCCCAAGCGGAATGAGCGCTGCCGATTGCGAGGTCGTCACGCAGTCTGTTCGGAGCGTCATGGCGAAGGCTCTCGAAAGAGGGGGCATCGACTTCCAGCAGATCGAACTGACGGCCACAGAGATCGTCGCGCAAGGGCAGTTGGACGCGCTCGCCGAGGGGAAGCTGAAGCTGGCGCGGACCAGGTTTCTTCCCTGGGATGGACGCGCTTACCGGACGATGGGAAACGAAGACCCCTCAGCGGAGCAGTATCTGCTCCAGATGCAGGGTTCGTTCATCGAGATGCGCGGGCTCATCTTCGCGTCCTTGATGAGGTCTCCACGGTGGCTGAACTCCGGGAGTGGCTTCTTCAGGGAGTACAATTGGCTTTCCGAGGTTCCCTTCCGTGCCGTGTTCAAGACGGGCTCCGGACGACTCGAGGTCTCCTTCAGCCTTCGCGACTCGCCTCAGCCCGAAGTCGTCGAGAACAACCGAACGACAGCGTTCATTGGCGACCAAGAGTTCGCCGAAGCCTGGAAGCAAGCCGCTTCGACACTCTTCGTGTCGCCGACGGTGAGCTTGGTGGGCACGTGGGAGAGAGACCGGTATTCGAAGGAGCGCAAGGCACCATTTCAGGACCCGAAGGAGAAGCCCATCTTCACGCTGAATGCGGACGGAACCGGTTCGGGATGTCTCACGCAGGTAGTTACCGAGCGCCGTAGCGAGGTGGACGAGAGCATGGTGCGGCATCGGACCTGCACGAACCGGATGTTGAAATTCACGTGGCGAGCAGACGGACAGCAGTTGGTTCTCGCTCCGGTCAAGGGCGCCAAGACCACTGTTCGATACACGACTCAGCCACCCCAAACGAAACGCGACTGCAACCGTGCCGGCGACTCCTGCCGAATCGGTAAAGACTGCTGTAGCGGCTCGTGCGTCAAGTCCCAGTGCTCCGACCCAACGGAGGGGCTGAGCACCATGATCCTGAGTTGGAGCGATGACGAAGTACCGCTTGTCGTCTGGGGCAAGCCATCGTTGAAGCCGACGCCCTGAGTCAGTGGGGATTCCAGCGAGGGAGCAAGCCCCACAGAAGGAATGCGACGAGACCAGTGCCCCAGGCGAGCAGACGAATACCGGACTCGATGCGTTCGCCCACGACGTGGTCATCACCCGGCGAGTCACGCCAACCGCGCACTCGGCGCCGCCAGAGAGCCAGGACGGGGAGCACCAGCACGAGTCCGGCAACCAGCGTCGCCACGTTCACCTCGTCGTAGACAGGCGCATGAAGGACCGCCGCGTAGCCGCTCGCGAAGTTCCCACCAACGAGAGCAGCCGCGAAGGTCACCCACAGAAACCGACGCTGCCGTCCCCTGAAGGTGCCCGCAAGAAGAAAGGCGGCTCCGGGCGCTAGTCCGAGCCAGAGCGCGCTCGCAATCGCCTGGGAGGCCGCTCGACCTTGCGCTTCCTCGCTCCGGTATGCGTGGTCCGCCTCTATCGATTTCGTGCCGGCGGGAGCCTGGACCCGCTCGTACACTAACGTGATGCTCACAAAGAACGTCGGCACGGCCGTGAGCAGCCCGACGGCTGCGACGATGGCGGCGACGACGCCTCCTTGCGGCCGGGACGCGCAATTCGCGCATCATCAACTCGCCGACGACCGCGACCTCAAGGTAGACCTCGACCGTCATTGCGCTGCGAATCGAGGCGGCCGTTCACACCGGGGGCGAACTCACCAGTGCATCAGCCTACCTTCGAGTTTGCGCATCGTTTCGAGAGCAGCCCAGCCAGCGTAGTGCCCGTGCGCGAGCGCGTTGCGAAGATCGGCCAAGTCCTTGACCTCGGAGTGGTGCGGAACGTTGAGCGCGCGTAGCAACTGACCCAAGCTTGCGAAGCCCCAGGCATCCTCTGGAAGTGCGGGCGACCCTCCTGGATACAACAACCGAACCAGCGACTGCGGCTGGCTCTGGAACTCAGCAAAGTAGTCCTGCGCGTCCTGAGGCGGATTCCGGTCAGACAGTGCGCCGGTGCGGGCGCGCAATCTGAGCTCAAGCGCGAAGCATCTGCCCAGCACTTCTAGTGAGAGCGGCTGGCAAACGAGGCCGCCGCGCAGCAGCGCGCGCTGGGCAGCGGGGCGCTTCTCGCCAAGCAGCAAGGCTCGCGCAACCCACGGGACCGGCTGTGGATGAGCGCCGGCGCTCGGTTGCCAAAGAAGGCCTGACTGAAGCAATGCAAGGCCACGCGGGTCTCGCGCGAGCGCGCCTCCGGAGAGCCAATCAAGGAGGAGTTGGCGGTGCTCTCCCGCTACTCGTGTCCACAGCGCCTGGGATGCGGCGCTGAGACCCCTCTCCAACGCGGAATCGTTCGCTGGCGCAACGGCCTCCAGCGACTCGTCGATTCCCATGGCCAAGGCGGGACGCCCTCCCGCCTCCCAAGCGACTCGCGCGTGGACGTAGCGAGGCCACAGCAACTGCGCCGACTCGGTGTGAGCACCGAGCACGGGCTCGACAGGCTCCCCCTGCGTGAAGTCGTCGACCGGGTGCGAACTCCAGTCGCGGCCCTGAGCCACAAAGACGACCGTCAGCGGAAGCGGCACGGTCTCCTTGGCGAGTCCATCGCAGAGCCGCGCAGCCGCTTCGTGCCAGGGTCCGGCCGGGTTCGCTGACGCAGTGGCGCAGAGAACGAGCGTCGGTGGCCGCCCCTGCAGGTATTGCCCCACCGCTTGTCGCCCGCTGCGGTCATCGGTGACCGCGGGAAGCTCGAGCTCGCGCTGCAGCGCAGGCCAGAAGGACTCCCCCTCCCTCACCGTCATGGTCAGCACGCTGAGCCCCGAGGCGCCGCCATCGGTCGCCAACACGGCTCGTCGCACACCCTCGACGATTGCGGACGAGCTCGCGTCGGCGTCGACGAGCAGTGTCCGTACGCCGCCGGCCTCGGTCCAGGGACGACGAGCGAGCCACTTCTCAAAGCCGGGTGAGCCTCGGAAGCGCCACGGCGCAGAGTGACGCGCGAGGCCGACCTCGACGTTCACGCAGTCCCTCCAGCCATCGCCTTCACGAGCGGCACGAGCGGGTCAGCTGCCTCGAGGGGGCTCAGGCGCACGAGGGCCTCGCTCTCGTCCTTGTCTCCCTCGAAAGGAAGGAAGCCCAGTCGCTGGAGCACCAGGAGCGCGGTCTGGTCCGCAGGACTGGGCGGCTCCAGCCCAAGGCCCGCGCAGATCTCCGGGGCGAAGCTCTGGAGAGCCTGGCCCAACGGCTGGCCCGGGAACATCTCGGAAGCGCCGAGGCAGATTCGAAGCAGCTCAATCTCTCGCTGAGTCACCCGTACCGCCGGAGGACCGACGCCGAGCTCCTTCGCCAGCCGCGACAGGTCGGACCTCAAGGCCGTCAGCACCGTCTGCAACTCGAGGCTTGACTTGGTGTCGTCGGTAGACCGCAACAGCGACTGATCGACAGCGTTCACGAGGAAGGGGATTCCTCCGGTGGCCTGACGAATGCTGCCGATGGCGTCCGTGTCCACGAACTCGAAGCAACGGACCCTCCGGAACCACCACGTCAGCTCGGCGACGCCGAGTCGGCCGACTGCGGCAACCTCGATGGTGCTGTTCGCCCGCGACTGCTCAATCCCCCAGCGCAGCAGGTCTGCCCCTCCCACGAGGAGCGGAGGCGCTCGCAGCTGCGTGCTGCCCGCGAGGACGGACTCAGCCACTGAGTGCGGGACCTCGTAGAGTACGGGCCGGTCGACCTTGCGCGCCTGCGCCATCCCCTCGCGGTTCGCGGCGTGGCAGTTCTCGGGTGGGATGCCGAGCAGGTCCGCGACCCCCCGTGTCCGCGCTTGCAGCGCCGCAGGCCACATCGAGCTCACTATGCCCAGCTTGAAGCCGCCCTCCCCCAAGGCGAATCGGAGATCCTCAAGGGCGCGATAGGAGAGCAGCCCCCGAGCCTCACGCCGCCCATTGGACTTCGTCGGCGCGGCGTCCCCTTCGATGGCTGCGACGCCCTTGGCAAGCGTCGCCTCGAGGTCGAGCTGGCGCAGCACGTCCAGGTGATGGGGAAATCGCAACGCGACGCCCGACCCGGTCCGGATGATGAGCCGCCGTTGCTCGAACTCGCGCAAGAGCGCGTTGAGCTCGGCGTGCGCAGAGCCACCTGCCGGGTAGAGCCAGTTGAGCTTGTTGGCGTGCCGTTGGAGGCGCGCGACAACGCGCTCGGCGGCTGAGTCGAGGGTGACGCCGGGGGGCAGCTCCGCCAGCTCGCACAGGAGGGCAACGAACACGACCCAGCTCGTCCGGTTGTCCTGGAAGTTGTTGCGGACGACGGTCTGAATCTCCTCTTGGACGGAGGCGTGCGAAAAGACGGCAGCGGCATCCTGATTCGTGACGACGATGGTCGCGTCCCGCGCTGCGCCGCCGCGCGTCGCCTCGAGGTGCTCGAGGAGTCGCCTGCCGAAGCGGATGAGGACGGCGGGCTGGTAGCCGCATCGCCACGCGATGAGGGGCGCCTGCTCCCTTGCGTCGATGCCGATTCGCGCGAGGGGACCCTCCACGAGCTCCGCGGCATCCTCGGGCGCGAGCGGCGACAGCATCAGCACCTCGCCCCAGTTCGCCCAAGCGCCGCCATTGCCGTGGGTGGCTCGGTAGCCAGCCATCAGGAACCGAACGCGCGGGTGCCCCATCGAGTCCCGGATGGACTCGATGTTCGTCCGCATCTGAAAGCTCAGGCACTTCTCCTGGAGTTCGTCGTAAGCGACCAGCTGCTCTTCGAAGAAGACGTCGGCCTCATCGAGGACGACCAAGATGCTGTCGTTGCGATGGGAGGAGGCCCATCGCTCGATGTTGCTCTTGAGCGCGGTGACCGGGTCGGCACCGTTCGTCGTGTGAACGCCAAGCCGCTCCTGCATCGCCTTCAGGATGCGCTCGACGACCTCCGCCTCGGACGCGCCGGCAATCGGCACGTACAAGACGTGAAGCGTACACCCGGAGGGCAACGGAGACTTGTCACGCGCCTGCTCAAGGAACTTTAGCAGCGCGCTCTTGCCCAGCTTGCGGCCGGAGAAGAGCCGCGAGGTGCTGGTGTTCAACAGCTTGTCGGCGTCATCGCGACGCCCGACGTACATCTCCATCTGAACGTGCTGCCCCTCCTTGGCTTCATAGGGCGTGATCTGGGCCAGCCGCTGCTGCTCCAGCGCGACTTCGAAGAAGCCAAGCAGCGGATTCGGGCGGATGCCGCCCGGATTCAGGAGGCGCAAGAGGTCAAGGTCATCGACGACGGCTGCGGGGAGCTTCCGGTGGCGGAACTCCTTAATTAGCCGCGCGCGCGGCTCGGCCGCCAGCCTCGGCGCGAGGACGACACAGAGCGCGCCCACCTCGCCAGCGACCTGGTCCGCAGTCCTCTGGACAAAGGCGGCGTCGGACACCTTGGTGGCCGGCGCGAGCAAGGTGATGAAGCGGTAGCCGGCGAGTTGCGGCAGAAAGGAAGGGTTGCGGCCCTTCTGGCCGAGCCAAGTTCGAATCACCTGAGGAGACAGCTGCCAACGCTGGGCGTTCTCGGCGGCATCCTTCGTCAGCTGGTCGAAGACAAAGTCGGCGAAGCGGTTGCGAAGACCGCGGTCGGACTGCGTCTGCTGCCCGCTGCCTTCGACCCACCTGTCGAGCAGCTCGGTCGGTCCGTCCTTGGACTTCTGAAGCTCCCTCAACGTGAGTGCGGCGTTCGGGAACCGCTGCGCGGCAGCCTGCCGCCACTCGGCCTCACGCAAGGGCCGCTTGTCCTCTCCGTCGTGGCCTGACTCGCCGAGGAGGAAGAGCGCTTCGGCCCACCGGCCCTCCTTGAGGCTTTGGTGAATTGCTTCACCCTTGGGCGCCCCCGCGCTTCGGCGACGGAGTCCCTCGACGAGATCGTCACGGAACTGCGTGGCGCGCGCGGCGACCTCGACGAGCCACGCGCGGAGGAACGGCTCCTCTGTCGTCGCGTCCGGGCGATCCATCAGCTCTGCGGCTTCACTCAACACGACGTGGAGAACCGACTGACGGACGGCAAGCTCGTCGAGATCGCGCGCCAACACTCGAACCCGGGACAACGCCAGGTGGACCTGCTCCATGGCGTTGCCGCGCTCCTCCTTGAGCCGACCCTTCAGAGGCGGCGAGAGCGCTGATAGCTGGCTTCCGAGGTCTCCCCTGCCCCGCTCGAGAAAGTAGGTCGCGAAGGCCTCCTGCGACGACCAACCCTCAGCCGGTGAGCCGCTGCGAGCGCCTTCCGCGAGGAGCACAGCAGCCGTGTGGAGCGCATCTCGCACCTTCAGCCGCTCGAGGCCGCCGCTCTCGGTGTCCCACTCGACCTCGACAGAGGATACCAGCTCGGGGCGAGCCCACAGCTCAGTCGCGCTCAGGTCCCGAGGGTCCCACGACAGCGCGCCGCAACGGATGCAGGCGAGCGCAGCACGAATACAGATCTCCGCACTGCTCAAGCGCCCTGAGCCAAGCGGTCCGCAGGTGGTCGGAGGAGGAGCAGCGGAGAGCCGCTCCAACGCGGCGCGGGGCGCGTCGCTGCGGGGCTGCTGAGCGGAGTCCCGCACGGCCCTCAGGTGGTTGCGAGCGCCAATGACCGCCTGCGCCGCGCGCGCAATCTGGTGCGCGACCTTGTCCATCTGCTTGCGGTCCGCGAAGCGCGCAGCTCGGTCGTCAGCGATTCGCGTGTGCAGCGCCTCGAAGTCAGCAACGGCTTCCGCAACCTCATCGCTGATGTCCGTCGCGCCCGCCTTATCCACGGGAAAGAGGGACTTCAACGGCACCTCGATCTCCTTCATGAATTCGGACCACGCAGCACGGCAGTGCGAGCGCGCCACGTTCATGTTCCAGTTCCGGGTGGCGACCTCGCGCAGTTCCAGCCTCGCCTTCGCCATAGCTCGAAGCGCTTCCGGCTCCGTCAGCACCTTCTCTTGCTGCAGCGCGAGGCGGAGCTGATCCACGGCGACGCCGCTCTTGTAGGGCAGGCCGGAGAGCCAAACCATGACCTCGCGGAGGTCGGGTGATTTGCTAAAGGCGCGCTCCACGCGCGCCCGGAGGGTCATCGCCGGGACGCGGAGCAGCTCCGGCGACCAGCGCAGCAGCTCCAAGAAGATGGCTAGCTGAGCGCCGTCTCCGAGTTCGTCGGCGTTGGAGTACACCGCTTCTGCGACGCGCTGGCATCGCTCACTGCTGAGGATTCCTCCAGAGGTCGGGTCGAGCAAGAGGCGGCCGAGAGCATCAAGGTCAGCAACGTGAAGAGGCGCTGACCGCTGCATCTGCTCGAACGCGCGTCCGAAGGCGATGGCGCGCGCGAGCTCGCCTGCACTTCCAGCGGCGAGCTGCGCCTTCGACAGCGCAGCGGCGAAGCCTCCGGCCTCGCGCCAGGGGACGTCAGCGACCTGACCTCGTGGGCCAAGCCAGCGTGACTTCCGGTACTCTGCGTACCGCAGGCCTTCTCCAACGAACTGCGCGGGGAGTCCGGCCGTCTCGCGGACCGTCGCGACAGTCACTGCGGCAGCAGCCGGCGCAGAAGTCGCCACAACAGGCTGGGCAGGGAGCGGCGAGCGCGCAGGAGCAACGGCGGCGCTCGCCACGGCCTCCGAGGCGACCTCCTCCGACATAGCGGGAGCTGCGTCCTCCTCGATTGCTCCGGTCGATGCCACGGAGCCCGCGACGGACACCGCAGGCGTCGGCGTCGATACCTCGGCAGACCCCTTAGGGCTTCCCGCCGGAGACATAGCGGAGGCCGTTGCATCGGCCTGCTGAGCGACTGCGGCGGTGGCTAGCTCACCGTCGGCCTTCGCTTCAACTTGGGGTGGAGGATTGGCAGCAGTGTCGACAGCCGTCGCTTGCGGTTGATCGCTGGGCGACACCCACTCGGATTGCGAGACGGACTCGAGGAAGTCGCCGAGCCGTGCGAAGCGGTGCTGAAGCGCCGAGAGCTCCTCGGTGCTGAGGCTCCACGCCCACGGCAGCCAGTCAACGGGCTGGCCGGGACCGGGCAGCTCGGGGGGAGCCTCAGCCGCCGCGTTCGCCCTGAGTTCCTGGACGCTCGCATCTCTGAGCTCGGTGTGCGCAAGCCGCATTCGAGCCACTCGATGCTTCGACACGCCAGCCGCCAGGAAGTCAGCAACGCGGACGAGTCGCTCGCGCAGAGACCGAGCCAGCGCCTGGTCTGCGGCGCTGGCGGTGCTCGTCAACGCCGCTTCGTATCCGCTTCGATCGTTCCAGGTAGGTCCGCTCGCGTCGGGTGTCGCCACCAATGCCGACAGCTTGTCGACCGTCGCGACGAGCGCCCGCAGCCGGGCCACCGAAGCATCACCGTCAGCAGGGAGCACCGCCCGCAGCCGCGCGAGGTCTGCCTCGAGCGCCTCAGCCTCGCGATCCAACGCATGGAGAAGGTCGTTGGCCTGACGCGTGAGCTGATTCTCAGACATGGACGACTCCAGTCTCGTGGTGGCACTGCGAGGCCAGAGCAGACTCGGAGGAACCCGAGCCGACAAGCAAAGTCTTCAACGGCTGTCCTCAGGTGTCACCCCGCGCCCGTCCGCCACCTGACAGCGCCGAGTCGCGAACCGCACCTCAGGCACCCACCCGTCGAGAGCGCACCGAACGCCAGCACCGCCAGCATGTCGTCGTGCCCCGAGCGCGCGGGGAATGGACGCGGGGCCGAGAGCCCATCGCGCGCGCTGCGAGCGTGCGATCGCCGTAGCGGATGAAGCGTAACCGTCCGGCGATGGGCGTCTTGATCGCGGCGACCAAGGTCGCTGCACGGGCAGTCAGTTCGAGCTGAGCGAAGAGCTCGCCCCCGGCGGACCGCGCCAGAGATGCGGAAGAAGCTCATCGAGCCGCGAGTTCGGATGGTGGTCTGTCGAGGTCGTCACCGCGAGCACGGACTGGGGTTGCTCTTCAAAAGAGAGGGCGTCCGAGTTGTTGGGCCCGAAGGCGGGCAGCCTCAAGAGTGGCGCCAACGCCGCCGGGCTGGCATCACCTCGGCCGTGGCGAGAAAGAAGCTCAGCACGACGGTGTACCTGACGGTGGAACAGGACCAGGCGCTGAAGGAGCTCAGCACGAAGACGAAGGTGCCGGCGGCGGAGTACATCCGCCAGGGCATCGACCTCATTCTCGCTAAGCACCGAGAGGCGCTGTCGGGTCAGACGGAGCTCTCGTTGTGACGCCGCGCGAGGAGCTGCTGGCCGACGTCGCGGAGCTCGGCCGGGAATTTACCCGGCGTGGGTGGACCCGACGTGTGCAGCCGCTCCGGGAATACTACGCGGCCGTCGCTGCGGGCCAGGAGCGCACGGAGCGCTGGTCTTCGGACCTGGTCGCCTGCCTACGCCGCGTCATCGGGCTCGGAAGGGGCGCGCTCCCCACGGCGACGCGGTGCCCGAGGTGTGAAGTGCCGAGCGATGGCTCCTGGGCCGGAGCGCGCACGACGCTGCACCTCGAGGATCGCTGGGCGATGGAGTGCGCGAAGTGCGGCGCGGAGTGGGTGTGCTCGAGCGAGGGCGTCACCAGTCGTAGGTAGGCAGCTCGTCGACGAGCGGCCCGTCCGAGTCGAAGCGAATGAAGACGCAGTTCTCGCGAACCGCCAGGGCCACCGCCGCAGTGAGTGTCGGCGCCGTCTTCGGGTCGATGTCCCTCCCGGTGTAGAGCAGCCAGCCGTCGTCACTACTCATCGACGCGTGGGCCTCGAGCTGGGGAAGCTCGCTCGGGTCGAGGTGGCCGGTTGAGAGGATGATGGTGCGGTGGATCTCGAAGGGCATGGTGGCTCCTGTGGTTGAGGCGGCGCGTCCGCCCCGCCACCTTGGCGCGGGCGCGCAGCCTCATCGCGATGAGCCGGGCCATCGATGAGGCACTCAGTCGTCGTCCATCACTTCGTCGACGGACGCTGCCTGCTCCACTGGCGTCTCCCCGAGCACCTTCACGGTGACGTCACACGACCGGGCGAGGCTCCACTCGTCGGTGGCCGACAGCGCGCTCGGCAGGCCGCTCGGGGGAGGCACACCAAGTACGTTCCCGAGGGACACCTCCGCCTTGAGCGACGAGAAGAAGCGCAAGAACTCCTGAATCACATGCGCCTGCTCTCCAACGAGCAGCGGCGCCGCGAACGAGCGCCCCGGCTCCTCGATGAGCACGAGTTCTCCCCACGCGCGGTCCATCCATCGCTCGCGCACCACCCGAAGACGAAGGAGGCCCGCCCACATGAGTGCTTCCTCTCGCCATCGGAATTGGTGCCACTTCCATCGCCTCGTATCGACGGTGCGAACCAGCCCTCGCTCCTTCTTGAGAGTTCCGACGATGTCCGGGAGGTGGGCCGACAGCTTCACGAACGACGGCGACTGCCACTCCGCGTTGGAGCCGCCAGTCAGGCGCTCGAAGTTCGCCATGTAGCTGGTGGTCCAGCCGGGTGTGGAGAGTGACGTCAGCTGGAATGTCGCGCTGCCAGAGGTCGGCGCAGTCAGCGCGGCATTATGGATTCTCGCGAACCGCGCGACCTCGCGAAGCACGAGAGCGTAGTGGGCGTCGGGGATTTCGGGCACCAGGCGTCTCCTTGAAGGTCCACCACAAGCGGCAGATGAGCGAATTCTCCGACTATGCGGGGCGCAAGAGAGGGAGACAATCTCTGTCCCGACCATCGGCTGCAGCTGGCCCCAGCAAGTGGCGCTCGTATTGGGCAATACGAGCGTCCCGAGACCGCAGGCGCAGGGCGAGACGCCGCGCGCGCGAGGGCGAGGGCGAGGACAAACTCGCCCAAGGGCTGCAAGTCGGCGTCCGCAGTGAGTTAGCCGCCGCGCTCGGACGAAGCCGTGCTTCCAGGGGCATAGCTGGCGACGACCTCCGCGATGACCCCGCCGTCGGCCCCAACCCACACGCTCACGTCGTAGGACCACGGGCAGCAGTCGCAAGGGCTGAAGCGGTGCACCCCGGGTCTGACCGACAGGCAGAGGTGACCAGGGCACTCCGGGTCCAAGCACTCAGGTGTGAGCGGCTGGTGGCTGGCTACGACGACGGCTGGCACGGCGGCACCCGCCACCAACACGAGCACGTCGTAGGACCACAGGCAGCAGTCGCAACTCGTGAAACGGTGGAGCCCGAGAGCGGCCGGGATGGTGAAGTGACCAGGACACCCTTCGTCCAGGCACTGAAGGGTGATGGGGGCGGGACTGACTTCTTCGGCTTCGATTTCGATGTTCGTATTCATGTGCTTCCTGCTTGTTGGTTCTGCTGGGGACATCCCCATGAAGAAAGATTGCTACTCAGTCCGAGGAACTCGGACCCGAAGCAGGAGGCGCCTCTTCAACTTCGCCCCCCCTCCATAGAGTTACCGTTCTTGAACTTGGTCCCCTCTGGCCCACGGTCACTGGAGCCCGGGCGCCTCCTGCGCCCACCCGTCACGCTGCCGGACCCAAATGCCGGTGCCCCCGAGCGCCCACCCACCCACTGCCGACGCCACCAACGCCGTCAGGAGCGAGTCCGCTATTGCCTTCGCCGCCTTCACCGGCACCGCATTCCCGATGCGCTCCCGCCAGGCGGAGCTGCTCTTGCCGGCGAGCTGCAGCGGCTTCCCGTCGATGCTCGTGGGGAGCTCCTGCAGGGCCGCGAACTCCAGCGTCGTGAGGGGGCGGTGCCAGGTGCCGTCCTCCGCCACGATGACCGGCAGCCGGTGCTTCGGGTCCCTCGGGTCAGCCACCGCGGCCGAGCCGTTGTCGATGGAGACGCTCCCCGTGACGGTCGCCGCCGCCTGATGCCACCCCATCACGCCGTAGGTGCCGGCGCGCGGGGCGCACCCAAGCTGCACCGCCTCGACGAGGCGAGGATCGGCGACCCCGTACCCTCCGTTGACGCCAGGGCCCGTCACCGCTCGGGCCGGCGCGTCCCAGGGGCGCAAGTCGTAGCGAGCGTGGATGCTGCGCCGCTGCGCGCCCTCGGGCACCGGTGAGGTGAGGCGAGGGTCAGCAACCGCGGCGACCGTCGTTCCGCCGGAGACCGTCGCGCGCCCCGTCACCGTGGGCATCGGCTCGTCCCACCCGTTGACGCCGAAGAGCCCGGGCCGCCCCTTGAAACTGTCCGCGCCCTGCCCTGCCCGGCCCAGCTGCACGAGCTCGAGCAACCGCGCGTCGGCGAGGCTGAGCCGAGGGTCCGCCACGGACGGCGCGCCGCTGCCCAGCGAGTCGGCGCCGATGATGGTGCCCATGGCCTTGTCCCAGTCGGTGACTCGGAACTTCGACTGGTGGCTGCCCGCCTGCTCCGGCGTGATGGCCTTCGGGAGGTCCCTCCAGTCACCGCCGGCCGGGATGAGCGCAAGGCGGACCCAGTTCAGCCACGAGATTTTCGGGAGCGTGTGCAGCGCGCCTGCGTCGGGGTCGCTCGGCATGGGGAGGCTGCCCAGCACCTCACCGCAGCCACGGACCCTCAGCTTCGGCGGCTTGTAGACGTACGCGGTCACGGCCTTCGGCTGGCGCGCGACGAGGAGGTACCGCCGCCGGTGCTGCGCGAGGCCACCGACCTCGCCGCAGTCGTGCGTGCCCTCGTGGAAGACGTAGCCGTACCGCGCGAGAAGCTGCCGGGCCTTGCTCAGCAGCTCGGCGCCGCGCGTCTGAATCTTCGGGACGTTCTCGAGGACGATGAGGGGTGGCACCTCGCTCCACGTCTCGCAGACAAGGAAGAGCCCCTTGAAGACGAGGGTGTTGAGTTCCTGGTACTTCGGCTCCGCCGCGCGCGCCTTGGAGAGGAGCCCCGAGAAGCCCTTGCACGGCGGGGAGGTGAAGATGGCGTCGGGACGTCGCTCATCCCACCGCGCCTTGAGCGCCGCCGGCGTGATGCTCGAGAGGTCCGTGCACCACGAGGGGGACTTGGTGATGAGCTCGAAGTCGGTGCAGGCGTTGGCGTCGTTGTCGATGCCGCCGAGGCTTCGGAACTTGCCCCTGTCGGGCCCAAGGCGCCCTTCGCCCTGCAGGAAGCCGAGGGCCCCGGCACCAAGGCCGCAGAAGAGGAACCCTGCGGTGAATTCTCGAGGCTGAGTCATGCGTCGCGTCTCCAGGTGCGAGGAGGCGGAAGCGCCGCCCTCACAGCGCCAGCGGGCGGCGACGACGCCTCCTTGCGACCGGGAGCCGCAGCTGGCTCTTCAGCATTCGCCTGCAGTGGAGCAGTCTGGCGAGATGGCGAAGGGGCAGAGACCGGCGGCGAAGGGCCTGGCTTCGATTGGGAAGGTGGTGGCGGCCAGCACCACCGACGCGGCGCTGCGCGCGCTCGAGGCCCACCAGTTGCCCGAGGCGCGCCGGCTCGCCGTGCAGACGCTCCAGGGCACCGTCTCGGCCGCAGACAAGAGGCGACTCGCCGCCGTCTTCTACGCGCACGGCAAGCACGTCGTCGCGAGCGGCGACCTCAGGGGCGCCCTCGCCGACTTCGGCAAGGCCTGCGAGCTGCACCCCGAAGAGGGCCTCTTCGGGCAGCGAAACAAGGCGACCGCCGTCGCCGAGCTCGAGGCTCGCGAGCGGGAGGTGAAGGGCAGCGACGGGCGCACCGTCCGCGCCATCACCGCAGCCGAGGTGCGACGTCATGACGTCGTGCGCTTCGCCAACGAGGTGGCCCGCGAGCTGAACTACTCGCTGCGCGAGCTGACCGACACGCCGCTGCTCGACTACCTGCAGGCCAAGCGGCTGCTGCACCCGGCGCTCGGCACCTTGAGCGTCCAGCTCGACAGCTTCACCGCCCTCGGCGTGTACCGCTGGATGGGGGACCCGCTGGCGTCGGACGAATTCACCGGGTGGATTCGGCGCTTCAAGAACCAGGAGAGAGAGCTCGCGATACACCTCGGCGCGGCCATGGCGGAGTGGGTACGCCGTCGCACGAGGCTGATGGACAGTGTCGATGCCGTCGTCGCCGTGCCGGGCGACCCGGGCAGACTCCGCGAGCGCGGCTACAACCCGCCCGGAGAGCTCGCGCGAGTCATCGCGCGCCGGCTCGGCGTGCCCCTCATCGAAGGAGCGCTCCTCAAGCGCGGCGCTCCGCGCGCACGAGACCTCCAGCGCAACCAGGTCGACGGGAACTTCCTCTCGGTGTCCGAGGCCAAGCACCTGCACGGCCGAACCGTGCTCCTCGTCGACGACGTCGCGACCCGCGGGTACACGCTCGCGGCGTGCAGCGCGCGCCTGAAGGAGCTCGGCGCCACCCGCGTTGACACGCTGGTGCTCGCCCAGTCCGTCACCTCGCACCGGGAAGAGGTCGCTGTGGCGCGGCAGGTGGCCACCGAGCTCACCAAGGTGGCTGAGTGGCTGCACCTGGCCGAGGCGATGCACGTGGGCCCGGAGCGCTTCAAGGCGCTCGTCGCGGCCTTCGGAAGCCCTCGCGCCGTCTTCGACGACTTGCCCCGCGCGGCGACCGTGGCCAACAACGCCCAAGCGGCGAAGGGGCTCCACGCCCGACGCGGGCGGGAGGACGAGGCTCGAGCGGCGGCGGAGCGCGCTCTCGAAGCGGCAACACGCACCGGAGGAGCGGTGTTGCTCTCGGACGACGCCCGCTACCCTGCCCGCCTCCTGCGCTCGAGGGCGACGCCGCCGCTGCTCTACGTCCGTGGAAGGGTCGAACGTGTCCAAGGAGAGAAGCCGTGGCTGGCCGTCGTGGGTTCGCGCGATGCCACACCAGCAGCTCTGCGAGTCGCGCGAGAGGTGGCACGCGCGCTCGCGGCCGAGGGCTGGGTCATCGTCTCAGGCATGGCCGACGGCATCGACCAGGCGGCCCACGAGGCCGCGCTGGAGGTGCGAGGGCTGACGGTAGCGGTGCTGCCGTCGGGCCCCGATGTCGCGACCCCGGCATCAGCGAGGCCCCTGTACGAGCGCATCGTGGAGACTGGGCTCGTCGTCTCTGAGTACGCCTTCGGAGTGCACGCCCGCAGCGACTCGTTCAAGAAGCGCAACCAGGTGACGGTCGGGCTCTCCGACGCGGTGCTGGTGGTGCAAAGCGCAATCGACGGCGGCACCATGATTGCGGCGAAGGCAGCCACCGAAGATGGCCGCCTGTTGCTGACGCTTGAGCCGCTCGACGCGCACGCCTTCGGCGGCAACCAGAAGCTCCTCGACGACAAGTTGGCGCAGGGCGTGCCGGCGAGGAGCGCGGTCGACTTCATCCGCGACGCGGTGCGAACCCGGCCGAGCTGACTCGCGCGAGGAAGCGGTCACCTCGCCGGCATGTCAGTCTGAGGCTGCTTCCTCAGCGAAGAGGCAGCCGACAGGCGCCGGAGTAGGGAGTTCACCGAGCACCCTCACTTCGATGTCGCAGGACCTGACGCGGCTCCATTCGTCGGAAGCGCTCAGCTGCGGAGCGCCTCCCTGCAGACGGCCTGACCCATACTGCGCGTCTCCGACGGCGTTGCTGATGACCACCTCGGTTTGAAGGGAGGCGAACACCTTCAGAAATTCCTGAAGTACGCGCGCCTGCTCGTGGACGAGAGCAGGCGCTGAGAAGGTGCGTCCCGGGGCCTCGACGACGAGCAGCTCCGCCTTCGCTCGGTCCACCCAGCGCTCGTGAGCGACGCGCAGTCCCGCGAGCCCAAGCCACATCATGGCCTCTTCGCGAGCATGGTAGTGGAGCCATCGCCACCGCCAAACGTTGACGCGACGAACCAAGCCGCGATCCTCCTTCAAGCACCTCTCGAGGTTCGAGGCCGGGGCGTCACTGAGCGTGAGCCAGGTACCGTGCCCTCCACCAGTTGAGGCTTCGAAGCGGGCGAGGTGCGTGTTGGCGCCCGACTGGGCGCCGCACAGGTTGCTCAGCCGGAAGGCCGACTTCCCAGCCGCGGGCCCGGCCAGCGTCGCGTTCCAGAGTCTTGCGAATCGGCTGAGCTCTCGGAGCACAAGCGCGTAGTGCTGGTTGGAGAGTTCACTCATCGCCGTTCCTCCCGTGGCTTCGCGGCTTCCGAGGAGTCCAGCGGATGGGCGTGAGGTCCCTCCATCGAATCTTCCGCACGAAGCGGCCTCCGACGAACCAGGAGAGCTGGTCGTTGGGGTTGTGGCGAGGCCCGAAGAGTTGGTGCACTTCGTCCGGAGTGATGCGGCGCCACTCTCCATTGGTGAGCGCCGGGTCGTTGGACGAAATCCCGGTCAGCCCATCGAGGATGAGCCTCAGCCGAGGCATCACGTCTGGCGGGCACGGCTCAACTGAAACCAGCAGCTGAATGAGCTCTGATGTCGCGCACGCCTGCGCGGTGAATCTGTCGATTCGAGCGTGAACAACGACGCCGTCGCTCCGCAGCTGCTCGACGATGACCGCGTTGGCCTCCTCGTCGCGCCGCTTGGCGGCGAGGACCATCTGCTGCTGCGCGGCCTGGTAGCTGCCCGTCTTGCTGGCGCGCTTGCGTGCCTGCTTCTTGAACTTCTTGTTGCTCGTCATGTTCACGACCCTCGCCAAGCGGCATGGATCCACGCTCCGAGCGCCCGGCAATGGGGTGAACGAAGGCTGCGACCACCGAGGAAGCGTGTTCCCCTTCGCCTCGTCCTGCTTCAACCGCGCGTGGAGCGGCCGTTTCGAGGTCCCGCGCGATGAGTCGCGGTCACATGAATCTGGCGGACCAGAGCCGTCCGGTCAAGTCGCCCACCCGACCCCGAGCGCCCCACCAAAACTGAAGGCTCACCTCGCGAGCAGGCGCGGGTACGGCCCACGCACTGCTGCCAGGGCGTGGTGGTCGGCGCGTCGGAACGCCCACGCGTAGCGGTGGTTGCCGGGATGCCGGACGGTGGCGAGCGACGCCAACGCCGTGCAGAGCCATGTGGAGAGGTCGGCCGTTGGCGCTGGCGCGCCGGCGGCGACGAGCTGCTCGACCGCGTAGCGCCACCCGCGCTCCTGTCGCCGAATCTTCTGCGCAGCACGCGCGCTGAAGGTCGTGCCATCAGGGAGCAAGTGAAGGGTGCGGGGAGTGCTGCGCCCCAGGTAGAGGCCATTGAACGCCTGGTAGCAAACGCCCACGTGCCCCGGGGTCGTCTGCGTGCCGTCGGCGGCGCGCCGCGGGAGTGGGTCGGCGAAGCTGACCACGCCACGAAGTCCCTCGCGACGCAGCAGGTGGAAGGCCCGCGCGAGGAACCACGTCTCGCCGTTGCCGGGCACTTCGTCGAGCAGCACGAAGCGACCGAGCTCCACGGACTCGCGGGCAACGCCGGGGAACACCGAGGTGAGGACGGCGTCGTTGCAGGGGTGGCTGAAGACGGCGACCCCCTGCAGCGCACCGCCCCGGAAGAGGCCGAAGCGGTAGCGCGCCGCCGGGTAGGTGCCGGAGTAGTGGTGCTCCTCGACGAAGGCCTTGGCGCCTCCGTCGCCGGCGAGCTGCGCGACTTCGTAGCGCGAGGTGTCGATGACTTCGCCTGCCGGCCGGAAGCTGGTGCGACGACGCCTCCACCGCTGGGTGAGTTGAAGCTCGAATTGCACGAGTGTCTCCTTGGGCCTGCGAAGGCAGCGCCTCGGGAGAGCGCGCGCTGCCGACCGCCAGGCCCTGGAGCTCAGGCTCTCGGAATGAGGGAGATGAGCCGCTTGCTGCCTCGCTCGAGGACATGCGCATCGAGGATGCCGAGCCTGTCTCCCGCAAGCTCCCACTGCTCGACGTGGCAGTGCTCCGCCGGCGTCTCTGCCGAGTCGATGGCGCGGATGTGCTGGAGGGCCGCCGCTTCGGTGCCGAAGACACCAGCGAGGGCCGTGTCACTGTCACCCCACACCATCACGATGAAGACGAAGGACTTCACGGGAGCACCGCCTCGAGGTCCGCTCGCGACACAGCGAGGCCGTTGTTGAGACGCTCGCCGATGAAGTCGCAGGTGTTCCGCCAGTCGTGGCGCTCCCAGAGAGCGGGCCGCGACAGCTCGAGGTCGGCGAGGTGCCCGGCCGCGTCGATGAGGCGCTGCCGGACGACGTCGCTCAGCGCCTCGTCCGAGGCGATGCCGTGGCCTGAAGTGTTGGCCACCATGGTGCGGCTGTCGAAGGTGGAGTTGGCGGCGACCTCCGCCAGGGTGTCGATGATGAGCTCGCTGCGAGTGGGCTTCGGCCTCGGGTGAGTCACGTGGCGCTCCTTGTCGGGCCGCGAAGAGCGGCGCCTCGAAGAGCGCGCGCCGCTCGGAGCCGGCAGCGGAGCAGGCTTGCGTACTCGGTCAGTCGAGGGCGGCCCGGCGTTCAGCTACCGTGCAGTCATGCGACGACAGTGCAAGCGGTGCGCGCGCCTCCCCGTGTTCCGCGATCACCTGGAACTGCTTGAGAAGCACCGCCAGCGCGTCACGTACTCGGCCTTTGCCGAAGCGCTGAAGACGGACCCGAACAGCCCGCTCAGAGACCATGTAAATGACCACCTGCACTGCTGGGTGGTTACGGCGAAGGGTGACCCGTCCGGCTACCAGCCCATTGAGATTCATCCCGACCTGAAGAGTCGAGCCACCATCATCACCAGCGCGACCGACTACCTGTCATGGCGCGCGAATCCGCTCTGAGCGCGCGGCGCGCACTCGCGATGGACCAAGGGCCCAAGCACACGGGCCAGAGGCTCAGTTGCCGTCGCCGTGAACGCTGCAGTCGCGGCTGGGCCCAGCGAGCGCGCAACGGCATCTCCCTTCGTGAGGGAGGCGAGACACCCACGAGGCCATCACCCCGCGCGCCCGCGACTCTCCCTCGACGGCCACGCCAACGTAGTCGGTGCAGAAGCAGGGATTGGGGGCGTAGGTCAGGACGCCGAGGTGGCGCCCTCCATGGCTGTCGGTGAATTCGACGGCGTCGCCCTCGGCGAGAAGAAGTGACTCGGTGCGCATCGCAGGTGCTCCGGAAGTGAGCGGCACGAGCGCCGCCTCACCGAAGCGTGGCGGCGCGAACGCGGCGAGGTCCCGTCCAGGCGAGCGTGCCTGCTCACCGCGGCCTCAAGCCTGCGGAGGCCGCCTGCTGGGCGCGCAGGCGGCCCTCACTCGCGGTGATGAGCGCTGCGAGCTCCGACCAGTCGTAGAGCTCGACTACCGCCCAGGCGTGGCGACGGGCAGCACGAGCGACAGCACTCACTGCCCTCCTCACGCCAGGCGGGTATCCGAAGCGCCCGGTGAGGTCCCCGGAGTGCCAAAGCTGCACCGTCTCGCCGTCAGCGGTGCGCCGCTTGGCCACGATGTGCTCGACCGCGAGTCCGCAGCTGCAGCCCCCGAGCGCGCTCATGTCAGCGCCCAAAGGGGGTGACGAAGATGGCGTAGTGGTGCGCGCCGATGCGGACGGTCTCGAACCCGGGAGCGTCGAACTCTACTGCGAGCGCGCTGAGCCGCGACTCGGAGACGGCGTCAGCGCCCGTCTGAAGGCCGTCGACATCGATGACGGGGACGGCCTCGACGTGGAACCAGCAGCCCAACATCGTGACGGTGGCGGAGAGCCTGCCGTCCTCGGGAAGCCCGGAGGGCTCGAGGGCTTCGACGAGGAAGGACAGCGAGACGGTTGCTGCTGACATGGGGGCTTCCTGTGTTGTGCGGCGCCGACCCGCGTGACGGCGTGGTGCCGGGTAGCGCCCGGCGGTCGTCCTTCACGCCTCGATGGGAGCCTCAGCGGCATCGACGGCGGCGGAGGCCTCCTCGGCATCGGCCCCCGAGTAGGCGTCCCAGTCGCAGAGGTCGCTCGCGCGAAGGAGCGGCTGCGCGTCGTAGTCCTCGGCGGTGGCCGACACGCTGTCGTCGCCGCGGCCGTAGTCGTCGCAGTCGAAGCTGATGGGGCCGCCGTGGTGGTGAAAGGTGCAGCAGGTGGTGTCCTTCATGGTGTCTCCTGATGAGTGGGCGGCACCGCGCCGCTTCCGCAGGAAGTTCAAGCGGCGCGGTGTTGCCCTGCTGGCGCGGGCCGCACGACGACGGGAGACGGAGGCACGAGGCGTGACGCAGCAGTACCGCGGCGCGCATCGGTGCCGGAGACGACCGAGGAGAAGGCCCGCGTCAGAACCGGAGACACTGAGGGACTCACGCGCAGCCCTCCACGCGGAAGCCCGCGAAGTTCAACGCGAACGAGTCGCTGCCAGGCTACTTGTCAGTCCCTCCCTGTAGAGTGGTTTGGTCGACGAAGGGCGAAGCAACCGCACGGCCACGGCCGGGCCCGAGTCGATGGCAGCGACGGCGGCGTGGGAGAAGAACGGCACGGCCATCGGCTGGGCCCACGCCGCCGTTGCGCTCAGTCCGAACCCGCCGCCCGGCCTGACGGCTACTTGGTCGGAGGCGGGGGTTGGTCCTGCGGAACCTCTTCGTCCTCTTCCGGGTAGTGCGGATCGGGGTCAGCCGCCGGCGGAGTGGGCGTTCCAATGAAGTCCTCGCCGTACTTGGCCGCGAGGAACCTCTCTCGGTACAGGTAGTAGGCCGCGTCACACACGCGCGACGTGAAGTACGCGTTGAATCCTCCTCCGACAAATGCACCAGCAACCGGGAGGATCTGAGTGAGCTTCGCCTTCGTGAGCCTGATGCCAATCGCCTTGGCGATCTGCTGCATGATCTTCACGAAGGCGTGCTTCTCAAGGTCCTTCCACGCACGCTTCTTCGCGACGTCTTGCGCGATCTTCACCAACTGAGCCATCGCCAACCCCTTCGACGAATCGGTAGGGCTCGAGGCAAGCCCTAGAACGTTCATGGCGAAGAGCCGTTCGTGCTGGGTCGACACGTCGAACCCGCAGTAGGTCGCGTATTCACCGATGGCTCTCAGGTTGAGCGTGACGATGGCGGCGACGTCGAGAGGAATCCCTGGAAGCCCCATCGCTCCGAAGGCGGCCCCCTCAGTCATGGCGATGCCTTTGTACTTGGCGCCCAGCCATCCGATCATCCGGTCGACGGTCTCAAGATCGAGTTCGTGAAGCTCGCTCGCGCGAGCCACCGCGTGCCCTGCGTTTCGGTACTCCGAGTAGATGACGTCGGGACGGACGCTCCACTGCGCAACGTCATTCGTGACGGTGACGAGCCCACCGATGCTTTTCTCGATGACCCATCCGACGCCAGGCGTCTTCATCGCGAGGTCGCCGGCCTTGTCGAAGGGCCAGTTGATGACCTGCATGGCTTTTCCGAACCACCCCAGTGTCGGGTTCTTCCACTCCGCGATCTCTGTTCGCGCCCGCTCTTCGTACGCTGATGGAACTCGCATTCGTTACCTCGGTCGACGGTGAGGGTCTTAGGTGGGCGATGAAAGGGGGACCGTTCGTGAGGAGCCAAGTCGGATCATCCGACTAGGTCCACCGGGTTCTGTTCAGCTGGCAAGACGCGTCGACGAGTGCATCGGGCAACTGCAGGTCCATCGTGGCTTCGGTGAAGGCAGGGGCGAGCTTGTTCTTGCCCACGGTGATGAGGGCGTGGCGGCCGACGCGGGAGACCAGGCACCGCACGGAGCTGAGGTACCGGAGCGAGGTCGACATGCGGAGCCCGACGCAGGAGCGCGGCTGAGTCGTGAAGAGGAGGCAGGTGCGCGACCGCGAGACGGTGTTCCAGAGGGTACGCAGGCCGTCGGAGACGGCTGCTGGGCGATCCTGAGGCACGCCTTCGACCAGGGACCCCAGGCCGTCCACGACAATCAGGTCGACCACGCAGCTGCGACAGAGGTGCTGCGCGACCTCGAGCGCCATCAAGGGGTCGTCCGGCTGGCTGACCAGCAGTTCGGCGACATTGACGCCGAGTTCCTTCGCGAACTGCAGGTCGAGGGCGTGATGGGCGTCGATGATGGCGACGACGCCCCCGCGGGCCTGAGTCTCCGCAGCCGCCCGGAGCGTGATGGCCGACAAGGCAAGCGAGCTGCTGCTTTGCAGTTCGACGAAGCAACCCCGCGCGAGCCCACCGACACCGAGGGCTGCGTCCAATGGCGGGTGACCCGTCGGCAGGACGTCGAGGCGGGCGAGTTCGTGAGCAGAGGTGCTGCCGAGCGACTGGTGCATGGGCTCTCCGTGACGGGGCGACGGGAGCGCCGCCCTTCGAGAGCGCCAGCGGGCGGCGCGATGAAGCACCGTCAGGCTATCGCTGCGCCTTGTCCTTGAGGCGAGCCGAGCGACTGGGGACCAGCGACCAAAACCGCTGGCCGAAGACCTTCCTAAGGTCGTCGCTCGCTTGCTCTGCAGTCCACGCCTTGGCCGCCGCGATCGTCTCGATAAGGACGTCGATGGAGGCGGTCGTTAACCATCGCCACGCGAGGTTCTCTGGTTCTGGTGTGTGCGCAGCCTCGGAGAGCACTCGGGCGGCAACCTCCGCTGAGCCGCCGAGCAGCTCTTCCCTGTGTGTAGCGAGGAGCATCTGGAAGTTGGCCGAGGGCGACGTGCCGCGCTTGCGGGCCTTGAGAAGCACGTACAGCGGGTGGAGGTTGTCCCAGTTCGGAACATCCCGAACCGCAGGGAGGCCGGAGTAGCGCGGAAGGTCCATCATCAGGCGAGCCTCTGAGACGGTCAGTGGCTCCCTCTCACCTATTCCCAACTCGAGGCACTCATGACCCAGAAGCGCGATCGCATCGAAGCGCCTGTGCCCGTCGTGAAACGCGATGCAGGCATCCAGCTGAAGCTCGTCGGAGATCCAGCCGCTCCGCTTCAGGGACTCAATTCCCGAGCGGACTTGGGACGAAAGCTCGGGCAGCTCAAGCTGCGACAACAACCATGTGGACCATGCTCCGGCGAACTCGCCGCCCCTCGCGACGTCGGAGTAGCGCGAACTGAGAGCCACGCGAAGCTGACGACTCTCATCTGCTCCGATAGCTCCGATAGAGGGAGAAAGGAGCCCGAGCTTCGCGCGCTCAAGGATCGCGTAGCACGTCGAGCCGAGTTGCGTTGTTGCGTTGGTTCGCAGATGGCGGACATGAGTCATCGTTCTGATCTGCTTACCGCAAGCAGCACACCGCGCGCCCTCCGGCAAGTCGCGGGTCTCGTATTCGAATGTCCAGAGGGAGAAGTTCGGCCTCTCCTCGCCCGAGATTTGGGAGAGCCGCCGAAGCACCACGGACTCCCGCGATTTCGGCATCGTCACGCGCCGGTCCCGAGTGCCGCGCACACGTAGTCGAGATGCTGTTTCGGAGGCGTCATGCGACAAGACTACGCCTCGCCAAATTGCCATCAACTCACGCCGCACCAAACGGGGTGCGTGACCAAGATCAGAAGCAAGAACATCAACTTGGGCTTGCGAAGAACGACATCTGGTCGTTGGCCTCCTGGACGACCACAGCGAACGCCGGCAACTCCGGGTCCATCCACCCGTTGTCGAGCAGCAGTGCGAGGGACTCAGCCCCGAGCACCCGCTCGAGCGCCACGCGCTTCACCCTCGATGACGCGGCCCCTGGCTCCTCTCGCCGGACAGCGTCCTGAGCGGCGGTGAGTGGGCGTGCGCCACCGCCGTCACCCCGCCCCACCAACGCCGTCACCCGCACCGCGTCGCAGGTGATGCGAGCCTCCGGGCACTCCGCTAGGAGACTCAACACCACGGCCTCGAAGCGAGGCGATGAGGGCCCCATGCCCAGCAGGTGAAACGCGGCGTCAGGAGGGCAGCGGCGCGCGAACAGGGTGAGCTCGCGCAGCGGAGTCGCTCCCTTCTTCATTGGGATGCCCCACACGACTTCGTCTTCGCCGAGCCCCAGCGCACCGCACGCCCGCGCCGCGAACTCGGCCATCGAGAGCTCGCCGCGCTGCACCGGCACGATGAGGTGAGGACCGAACCACGCATCCCCGTGCACCAGCCGCAGCGCACGCAGGCGCGGCGCGTAGCGCTCGAGCCGCGCGAGCGTCTCGCGCTGGTCTCCCACCTTGTCCGGCGCGACGAGGTACGCGTTGGCCCCGCAGCTCCGCGCCAGCCTCTCGTAGACGGCCAGCCGCCGCTCCCAGTCGGCCGACGAGAGCGGCCGCACGGTGACGAGCGCACCATCAACGACGGCGACCTCCGAGAAGGCGCCGGAGTCGACGAAGACACGCACGGAGTGCTCTCGCACACAGGCCTCAACCTCCTCGAGGAGTCGCGGCCGCAGCTCTGAGCAACTGATGCCGATGTGGTAGCCGGCCAGCGTGACTCCACGGACCTCTCCGGGGTCACTCAAGCCCGACGCGAAGTAGCTGCCCGCTGCGAGCTCCGCGATGTGACGCCTCATGCTGGCTCCCTGTGCGAGGCGGCAGGAGCGCCGCCCTCATCGCGTCAGCGGGAGGCGCTACGGCGACTCGCCAGGTGAGCCCCGACGTGGCCCTCCGCAAGCACACAGCGCCTGGAGCCGCGGCCGAGCGGGTCGAGGTCGACGCCGCAGCGGGCCGACGCGTGGCACCACGGCCCGTTCTGGAAGACACGGAAGTGCTGCACGAGTCCGGGGTGGTGCAGGAGCGCGACGTCACGCACCGGGAGGCCGTCCTCGAGCGCCTCGCGGCACGCGGCCTCGTGCGCGTCACGCAGCGCCACCCAGCTCGCGACGTTGCCGGGCTTCCCGAGTTCGAGCAGCTCAGCGACGCGCGCGAAGCACACCAGGTGGAGGTGGTTGCCGGCCCACTGCAGCCACGCCGTGATGCCCACTTCCTCGGGCGGCTCCGAAGTCCAGGCGCCGCACGGCTCGGGATGCCCGGGCGGCAAGAGACAGGGTGCGGCAAAGAGACCGAAGCTGCCACCACAAGGGACGTGCGCCACGAGGAACCTCCGCAAAGGAGGGCGCCGAATGCGCCGCTCGCGAGGCGAGCGCGGCGCAGCACGCGCCTCGGCGGCGAGGCTTCAGACCAGCTCGAGAAGGGAGACCCCTGCTCTACTGGGTCAGCACTGGCTCGTTGGCGTACCGACGAATCGGTAGCCCACCGGCCTCGAACGGGCTGTAGGCCACCACGTCGAGGATGGGCGCTCGCTGCTGCTGCAGCACGCCGCGGGGCAGCTGAGCGATTTCCCGCTGGCACGCGAAGACGACCGCCACCCGATTTTGAAGGAGGGCCTGATCGAGCCCGTCGTACTGGTACACCGCGAAGAGCCCCTGGGGGTTGAGGACCACCGAGTGCAACGTCGTTGGCACGGTCTCCTGGGTGCGGATGGTTGAGTGCGCACGTCCTGAAGCCGAGAGGAAACTGCTGCCCCAATAGACGCCACGGCTCGACCTGTGGGTCGTGTCGCTGCTAGCGCTGTAAGTCGTGTCGACCTCCGTCGTGACGGTCTCCTTCTGAAACTCAACGCCCGTGCCCTCGAGCCGCGGAGACACCAACTCTCCCACCACCCGAGTCAGGGGCGGTGTCGACGCGAAGGGCTCCCTGAGTTGCACGACCGCCAGCGCACACACCCCGGCGGTGCGCTCGGGCGCTGCGATGAGGGTCTGCAGGGGTTGGATGTTGATGCCCCCTGCGGCGTTGAGCCACTGAAGCTGCTCGGGCTCCACTCGACCCGCGTTGAGCAGCACCGAGGCCAGAGTCGCTCGATAGCCCGGCAACGCGCGTAGGGGCGCCAGCCACGTCGCACGCGCGAACTCCGTAATGTCGACGCGGGTTCCGCTGACTGACTGCCGAAGCGCCGTGGCTGCGGCCGCCACGTTGTTGCCGTCCAGCAGGACAAGGGGCTTCAGCCACCATGAAGAGGGGTCCAACCCCGAGTCCATCGACAGAACGATGCGGGCCTCGCCGGCCGCCTCCTTCGTTCGACCAAGCGCCAGGAGCACCTCCGCGATGCGCAGGTGAACAACCGAAGCCGCAACCGCATCACCGGACGCCGGCTCAGCGAGCAAGGCACGAAGCTCAACCAGCGCCCGCTCGTACTCGCCGATTGCCTGGAGGGCTCCCGCCGCGTCGAGTCGCTCGGTCGCCGTTCTCGAATGGACGCAACCCACGCCACCAACCGCAAGGATGATGAACAAGGCCCGCCTCACGACCAACGCGACGTCGGCCTTTCGGCTTCTCGTCGCACACGCCTTTGCGCCCATGTGGCCACCATACAGCCCCGAATCGGGGCGGTCGTCGGTGACGCTCCGCCCGTCGCTTGCCCTGACCTCTGGTGACCCTGTGACGCGCTGCTCAGCCGAGCGAGACCAACTCGGCGATGTCGGCTGGCAGCTTCGCGCGCTCACCGACCCACGAGCCGCCACCCCAGCGGAACCCAGCCTCGCGAAGCGCCTCCAGCACCTCGCGCGCGGGCTTCTCGGCGAAGGTGACGCGCACGTACTCGCCGACGCCCTCGAGCTTCACCCCGCCCTGCGCCCGCGCCGTCTCGGTCCGCTCCTGCCGCAGCTTCAGCTCGGCGATGCGCTCCCTGTCCCGGCGGATGTTCGCGGTGAGGTTGGTGAGGCTGTAGCTCGGGAAGGGCCGGTCGTACCGCATGCTCGCCATCGTCCCGGCGACGCTCAGCGCCGCCTCCTGAGTCATGTGCCCGGCGGCAACCATCGCCGCGAAGCGCGCGGGCGCGTCACCCGTGGCCTTCTTGAAGGCGGCGTTGATGGCCTTGCGGCGCTCCACCTGCGCCTCCCGCTGCGCGATGCGGGCCTCGAGCGCGTCGATGGCGTTGGTGTCGTCGGAGAAGACCGAGCGCTTCAGCTGCGCGGCGAGGCCTGCGGCCCGCTGCTCGTGGTGCTCGGCCAGGTGCGACTCCTCGACGGCCTTGGCGAGGTTGGAGTGAATCCGCTGCGCATCGGCACGCGACCGACCCTCGCTATGGTGACCCACCAGGATGGGCTGCCCGAAGGGGATGCCGGCCCCAATGCTGCGCGCTCGCGCGAAGCGCGACTCGGAGCGCGCGGCGGCCTTGCCAGCCCAGACCGTGCGCCGCTCCATCTTCGCCTCGAGCCGAGCACGCCGACTGCCCGGCGCAACCTCAACCGGAGGGGACTCACCGACAGGTGCTGTGACGACGCACTCCGTAGGGGCAGCCTCGACGACGGGGCTGGGGTGGCTGCAGGTGGTGTCGGTACCGCACTGGGCGCAAGGCTTGGTGTCCATGAAGGCTCCGGGGAACGAGGGACGGAAGAGCCGCCCTCGAAGCGCCAGCGGGCGGCGAGAACGTCCGCGCGTTCCCGCCAAGCCCCTGAAGGTGCACCGCCCTCACTCGTAGCGAGGCCTCGACTTCGGGTATGCTTGCGCGGGCATCAAGAGCTCGAACGTCAGCGAGAGCCGCCGCCGTCGCCCATCGAAGACGAAGGCCCGCTCGAGCAGCGCGTCGACAGGAAGTAGAGCCGCGTCGGTGAGCGCCCGCGCGGTGAGGGAGACCTCCTTGAGCGCCACCGGGACGGCGGCCAACAGCGCGCCCGCCTCGAAGGTCCACCCGCCCTCCTCTGGACCGCCGACCTCGTCCCAGGCCTCCCACGCGCACCGCAGCACGTGCGTCGGCGCGCACCCGGCATGCACCTCCCAGAGGGGCGCATCCACGCCTTCGCGGCCGACCGTGACGACACGCGCTGCTTGCTCGGGCCAGATGGGCTCGTCGCAGGCGGCGCAGCGTGGGGCATGCGTCGCAGTGCAGGGCTCGCACGCCCAGGTGACGACCCCGTCGGTGGTGGTGAGGAAGCCAGGCGCGTCGTGGCTGCTCTCGGCGCGTCCACAGTGGCTGCAGGTGTTGGGCATCGATGCTCCGGTGTGGGAGCGGCAGGAGCGCCGCCCTCACCGCGCCAGCGGGCGGCGCCCTTGGCCGCTTCGGTCACCAGCGCATCAGACAGACGTCGGCCTCGAGCGCAGCGAGGGCCCGTCGGAGCGCCCGCGTCGACGGCCGCGTGGCCGCCTTCTCGAGGTCCTCGGCATCCATCGGGTCCAACCCCTCGTCCGCCATGGCGGCGTCGAGCTGCTCGTCGACGAAGGTCCGCGCGCTCTGGAGTCGGCGCCGCTGCTCGTCGGAGAGTCGAGCGACCTCTCGCTGCGCGGTCTCGTGGGAGCTCGGCTCACGCCAGCGACGCAGCGCCTCGTCCCGCGCCTTCTCCGCTGCCGCCGCCGCAGCCGACTCGAGGCGGAGCTCGTCGAGCGGGATGGTGCCCTGCAGGAAGCAGTCAGCCGCAGCGGTGACGCGGGCGCGGCAGCGCTCGAGCTCCTTCATCGCGGCCTCGAAGGCGTGGACAGGGCTCAACAGCACACGCCCTCCTCGGCGTCGGCGCAGCCGTCGCACTGGTAGCCGCGGGCGACGTCCGCCGGCGTCAGCTGGTTGGGCCGCTTGCACGTGGGGCACGGCAGGTTGCGAGGGTTGGCCTTGCCGGCAGCGCGCAGCGCGCTGCCAGGACGGGCGAAGGTGAGGCGACGAGGGGCGTCATCGGACTCGGGCATCGAGAGGCTCCGGGGGTTGCGAGGCGGCACGAGCGCCGCCCTCACCGCGCCAGCGGGCGGCGAGCGTCCGACTCGCGGTACGATGGCGCGAATGCTCTCCGTGTTTGTCCTCTGCGTGGCCGGTGCAGCACCCGGCGGTGGTCAACCGCCATCAACAGCGAGACCGTCGACAGCCGAGAAGGTCTTCGCACTCTCAGCTCCGTCTGTTGTCACCGTGCGCGCACGTGCGAACGACGGCTGGAAGCAAGGGAGTGGCGTCGTTCTCGTCGGCGGCCTCATCGTCACGAATCGGCACGTGATTGACGGCGCATTCGGAGACATCAAGGTCTCGCAGGGGCCCACCGAGTGGCGGGCAGAGGTCACTCACCGTGGGACCGCCGACCTCGCCCTTCTTCAGTTGTTGGTTCACGTTGGAGACAAGTCGCCGCTCAAGCCTGCACGCCTCCGGCTCAAGCCCGTCGTCGTTGGGGAGCCGGTCTTTGCCATCGGAAGCCCCCGCCAACTGGAGCAGTCCATCTCCGACGGAATCGTCTCCGGGGTCGGCCTCGCCACTGGCGACGAAGGATTGATTCGGACCACGGCTGCAATCTCTCCCGGCTCGAGCGGTGGCGGCCTGTTTGATGCTGCCGGGATGTTGGTCGGCCTCACCACCATGTCGTTGAAGGACTCTCAGCAACTCAACTTCGCGATTCGCGCTGCAGACATTGTCGCGCTGGCGGAAGAGCGACCTGGATCCGCTGCACCAGAGCCGCAGTTGCGGCGACTGGCAGACATCGAGTGCCTGACTCTGAGTGTGGAGGTCAACAGGTCGCTCCCCATAGACCTTCACCCGAAGCTCCATCGGTCAATCACCGCCGCGCTGGCGAAGCGCGGAATTCGAACCGTTCCAGAGCTGTCGCGAGAGTGCCCAGACTCGATGTGGTGGAGTCTCGACGCCATCGAAATCGGCGCCCGCTACCTTGAGCTCCTAGCCCACGTGACGGTCCGGTCCACCGACATCGAGGCGCTCGAGAGTCGCACCATTGTGGAGGATGACCGCCGCGTAGGTGCAGCCGCAGCCGCGCCCAACATCGAACAGTTGGCCTTTCAGTTGCTCGCCGAGACGATGTCGACCTTCGACTTGGCTACACAGGCCGGAAGGTAGGATTCGTCGCTGCCCGTCGCCACTCGGCAGGCATTGGCCTCAGTCTCGTCCGGACAGAAGCCCGCGAGCGAGCAAGCTCACGTGCGTGGTCGCACCAATGACCACGTGGTCGAGGAGCCGAATGCAGAGAGTTCGCCCCGCTTCGCGAAGCTGGCGGGTCAGTGCGACGTCATGCGAACTCGGCTCCGGCGAGCCTGAGGGATGGTTGTGGGCCAGCACGATGCCGGTGGCATCAGCCTGAAGCGCCGCCGAGAACACCGCGCGCGGGTCGACGTGGCACTGGTCGACCGAGCCGTCAGCGACCGTCACCTGCTTCACGAGGACGTTCCGCGAGTTGAGGCAGAGCACGATGAAGCGCTCGTGTGCGAGGTGAGAGAGCTGGGGCATCAGGAACTCCGCGATGGCGTGGGGAGTCTCCAACCGGGGCCGCTCGTCGGCGCAGACGCGGAAGCGCTTCGTGACCTCGAACGATGCGCGCAGCGTGGCGATCGCCGCTGAACTCAGGTGCTCGGCCAGACGCGCGTCGCTCGCCTGAACCAGCCCGCGGAGCCCTCCGTTCGCAAGGAGGGCCGCAGCCCAGTCACGGCGAGCAGTGCCAGGAGACAGCGACTGCAGGAGCTGTACGTCGTCCTCCGCCTCAACGAGGGCGAGAGAGGCCTGCATCAGAAGTCCCTCTGCGCGTGCTTCGAGACGATGGCGAACATGCGTGCTCCTTGGGTGCGAGCGGCAGGAGCGCCGCCCTCACCGCGCCAGCGGGCGGCGCGATGGTCGAGCACACCCGAGAGGAGTCACAGCAGCCTCGCCGTTGCCTCGGTTCTGTAGGCCGCGAACCCCGCCACCGACGAGAGCATTGGATGCCTTCGGACCAGACCGCGCGGGAAGCGCTCCCACGGCCCATCGTCGACTCGCTCGTAGCTCGCCCAGGTGAGGCAGCCGAGCTCCGCCAGCCTCGCCAGCTGCGCAAGGGCGCTTCGCTGCAGCTCTCGACCCACCACCGTGTCGGCGTCCAGCCGAGCATCGGCCGCGTCCAGCTTCCGCGCGAAGAGCGGAGCTGCCCCGGGTAGTGCGACGTAGCCATCGCGGTCTCGCTGCCAGCGACCACAAGGGGCCGAGCGTGAACGCGACGGGGCCTCGAACATCTCGAACTGCGAGGCGCTCACGCCGCCTCCCGCTGCTTCGGGAAGAGCAGCGCCTCCAGCTCTCGTCTCTCAGTGGGCACGTCCGCGTAGCCCTCGTTCAGGGTCGCGATGGTGCGCTTCGCCATGTCGAGGTCTCGTCCCGCGATGGTAACGGCCAGGTCAGCCAGCAGGTCGGCGAGGTGCGGTGAGGCCAGCAGCTCGAGCTTCCGCTGTGCCGCGTAGTCGTGGTGCACCCCGGCATCGCCGTAGAAGCGGACGTGGAAGTAGTCCGACTGGGGGTCGCTCTTGTCGAAGTTGTAGTCAGCCATCAACCCGTCGAGCACCGCGACGACGCGGTCCCCCTCCTTGGTGAGCCTCGAGTAGCGAAGGGGCTCGTTCGGGAGCAGCTTCTGGGCGACCACCGCAGCCGGGTTGAGCAGCGCACCGGGAAAAGCCGTGATGCGTGCCGTGATGCTGCAGCCGCCGGCGAACTTGTCCAAGCGGACGCTCACCTTCAGGCCCTTCGGGAGCGCCCAGGGGTCGACGGCAGGCTTCCCCATCGCCGCCTTGATGTCGGCGCGAATGGCCTTCGCGATGTCATTCGTACTGCGGGCCGGGTCGTACTTCGCACCTTGCATGGAGCCTCGGGGGTGTTGGACGGCTTGAGCGCCGCCCTCACCGCGCCAGCGGGCGGCGCGAGGGCCGCCGCACCTCTCGAGTCCTGAGAGTTGCGATGGAGCGTCCGCGCACCGTCCGCGCCCTGCGACAACCGCAACGCCGCCGCACCCGGAGCGGGCGCAGGCACGCTGCGTGCTGTGACGCCTCGACGTGGAAACCCATGGCGAACGAGAACAGGCCGCCCTCGAGCTCCTTGAAGCCGAGAGGGCGTTTCAGGTGGTGCACCGAGGGTTGAGCGGTCCCTCGACCGCCGAGGCCTATGCCGCCGCACGCGCGCGGCTGGAGAGGGCGCAGCAGCGCGTCGAGGCGCTGCTTGCTCGCGACTGCTAGACGGCGGCAATGCGCTACGAAGACTTCAGGGCCACCTGGGAGAGGACCATCGGCGCCTCAAAACTGGGGCGACATGGCTTCACCGAGGAGACCCTCGACAGCCAGTCACTCGACCGCACCTACCTGGTGAGGGTCGAGCCGCCGCAGGGGCAGGACAGTCGGCCCTTCCACGTGGTCGCCGAGCTCAGCTGGCGCTGGAGCGCACTCCAGACGGCGCGCTCGAGGTACGGCGAGGACGAGCTCGTCACAGAGTTGATGGCCTCCAGAACGACTCGAAGGACGGCGAAGCCGTGGTTGCGCGTCGACATCAAGCTGAGCGCCACCCTCATGCTTGACCACCCCATCGAGATGCCCACTCCGAGGGTCTGGTCAGCGTGGGCACGCGAAGTCCTCGGGAGGCTCGACCGGATCGAGCCGCTGCTGCCGAAGCGGCGCGTGCGAGAGCGCAAGGGCGGTGCGCTCGAGGTGCTCGCATGGAGCGACGAGGAGCCGACGCTCGAAGTGAAGTGCTCGCCAATGGGAGAGCTCCGACTTGCCGGCGTGGCGCTGGACTCCTGGGTGGCGGTCGAGCTGCCCCGAGCGCGCAGCTCCGACGAAGGGCAGGAGAAGGCGCCTGACGAGGCCCTCGTGGCGCTCTTCGGGCGGCTGGAGCGTGCTCTGAGCGCCTGGAGCGAGAGCGTCGACCACCTGCGGCCGACGCCAACGCCGGGCGGGCGAGGTCCCGCCCGGCGAGCCTGAGGCGCCTCAGCCGCGCGTGTCGGTGTCGCTGGGTCGAACGTGGAGCTTCCCGTCGAGGGGCAGCACGTCGAGGTACACGTTGAGGGAGCCGTCGCATATGCGGTGCAGCCCATAAGCGACGTTATGTGGGGCGCGTCGTTATGCGGCGCCCGCAGGGAATTGGTCGCGGCGGCGAAGGCCCTCCCTCGGTGCAGACCGCGCGAGGTCCCTGCCTCGCGCCGCATAACGGCTGTTGAGCTGCTCGCCGCTCGCGCTGGAGTCGGCAGCGGCCTTGTCAGCACCTTGGGGTAGGGTCGTCCGAGAGGAATGACAGTGCTCAACGCTCTCGATGCAGCGGACCTCTTGAAGCAGATCCAGGAGATCTGGATCGCTCCGGAATGCGCGAAGAGGGGTCTTGCTCTTGCCGATGTGTCCGCCGCCGTCGTGGTGATGCCGCCAGAGGGAGTGCCCTCCATTCGGCTCAACGCCGAGGCCGGCTGGATCGCCTCCGTTCGCGCGCGCAGGGCAATCTCGGCTGGAGAGCACATCTCGGATGAGGACGCCGACTTCCAGACCGCAGTGGTCGAGCGGCCGGCGGACGTGCACGCGGACGACGGCTGGGTCGGCTACGTAACGATCGGAAGCACAACCCACGTTTGTTTCGACCTGCGCCGATTCCGAGGAAGGTCGCAGGAGCTCCTGGATCTCGCCACGCAGTACTTGGAACTTGCTCGTGGCGCTGCCGAGAGACGATTCCTTGGACCGGCCGTTGAGAATGCCTACGCGGCCGCTGAGCTCGCCGTCCGTGCCCTGATGATGGTCTATGGTCGAGACCTCACAGGGCACAGGCCGCGTCAGAACGCGATGCGTGCGTGGGCAACGCTCGGCAACAGCCCGATGGCGCACAGCCAAGCGCTGGATCGCCTCGCCGCCGCCCGTGGGGCCTCCCGCTACGGTGACTGCCCCCTCGACGTGCACGCTGAAGAGGTGTCCGAACTCCTCAGCAGCGTCGAAGGCATGGTGCACTCCGCGCAGCGCGCGAGACAGTGACCCCAGCGAGTCGGCACGTTCATCGCTCCCGTCCAGGCCTCCGTGTTCGTGACTCTTGTAGCGACGCGATGAGCCGATCCGGCGGTTTGAACCGACCAGGTCGCAGGCTCGGAGGGATGAGCGTCGCGATCGCCTCGAGCTTTTCGGAGGGGTCGGCGCGCAGGTAGATCTCGGTAGTCGTGATGCTCGCGTGCCCGAGCCACAGCGCGACCTTCCTGACGTCTCGAGTGGCCTGCAGGGTGTGCATGGCGCAGGTGTGGCGGAGCACGTGCGGCGTGACGCGCTTCGCAGCGAACGATGGACATGTCGTCGCGGCTCTCGAGACGTACTTGGCCAACAGGTACTCGAAGCCCGAGCGCGACAACGGACCACCGCGCGCGCTCACGAATAGCTCGATGGTCGGAGCATCGCCTCTGACGGCAAGCCACGCCCGGATGGCCTGCGCCGTCTCCCTCCACAGTGGCAGCGCGCGCTCCCTGCGGCCCTTGCCGTGAACGAGTATCGATGGCGTTGGCTGCAGCTGCAGGTCAGCGAGACGCAGGCCCACGAGCTCAGACACCCGCAGACCCGCAGCGTACGCGAGATGGAGCATCGCGCGATCCCTGAGCTCCATCCGCGAGCGGTGCCCAGGTGCGTCTAAGAGGGCCTCGATCTCGCTCCTGCTCAGGTACCGCACGAGGCGGCTGGTGCTTCGCTTTCTGGGGATCGCGCGCACGCGCCGCACTTGGTCGAGTGCAGATGGGACCCGGTGCTCGATGAACTGGAAGAACGACTTGATCGCCGCAAGGCGTGCATTGCGCGTGCTTGGGCTACAGCCGCGGCGACTCTCCAGCTGAGCAAGGAACGCGAGGACCAGTGGCGCATCAAGCTGCTCAAGCTGTAGCTGGGCTGGCCGACACCTAAGAACTCCGCTGGCGTACTCGAAGAGCAGCTGGAACGCGTACGCGTAGGCGTCGCAGGTGTGCTCGCTCGCGCTGCGAACCCGGGGAAGGTGGTCGCGCAGAAACGCCGTGATGTGCGGAGCAATCGGCGTCATGGGTGGCCTCGATGGATCTGCTCAGCCCTGTCGGCGATCGCCGCCATCAGGCTCGGGGTGCTCTGCTGGTACCAGTAGGTGCCCTCGAGATCGACGTGCCCCAGGTACGTCGCGAGCGAGACCTGATGCGCGCCGACCCGTGAGCGGTCCCCCGCGCACGCCTCGAGCGAGCGAACCGCGAACGTGTGCCTCAAGCAGTGGATTCGCGGGCGAGGCGTGCCTGCTGGGACTTGATCCAGGCCGATAGCGCTCAGCAAGCGCACGAAGTTTCGCCGAACGCAGGAGTACACGAGTCGTCGACCGTCAGCCGCGAGAAAGACGGCGTCCCCGAGCATCCGCCGGCGCCGGGCTAGGTAGAACTCCAGCGCGCGACGCGCGCTGAGGTGCAGCGGCACCAAGCGGCTTTTCCGGAACTTCGTCTCACGAATCACGAGACCATCGTGCGTTACGTCCTCCATCCGAAGGTGGAGCGCCTCAGAGACTCGCAGTCCGGTGCAGGCGAGCAGACCGAAGAGCGTGGAGAACATCAGCGGTCGGAAGCTGCCTTGGCCTTTGAGCTTCGCTGCCGCCTCCACGAGCGCTGCGATTTGAGGCTGGCTGAAGATGAACGGGACAGGGCGCCGGAAGTGGCCACCACCGAAGACTCCGCCGGCGGGGAGCTCATGCCGGTGGTCCTCCGCGCGGAGGTGTCGTGCGAAGAGGATGACCAGTCTGAGGCGGAAGTCGCGCTGTGCAGGGCGCGCTGCTGCTGCCGCCCACTCGACCGCAGTCTCCGCCTTGATGTGACGATCGCCCCGACGCGAGGCGAACAGCGCGAAGCTGCGCAGCGCACTGCCCGACGTGCGCATGTCGAACCCCGACGCTCGGCGGAGGGCCAAGTACCTACTCGCTGACCGAGTCAGCACGAAGACACCGGCCAGGGCTGGGCGATGGCGGCGAGCGAGACCAGGTCGACCTTCGCGTAGATCGCCGTGGTGCGAGACGAGGCGTGGCGAAGGACCGCACCGATCTCGGGAATGCTGGCTCCCTGATGAAGCATCTCGGCCGCTGCGGAATGGCGCAGCAGATGGGCACCGAGGGTCGGCGTCTCGACGCCAGAACGTAGAATTGCGTGCCGTACGACTCCGCCGATGGCGCCAGGCCCAAGGGCTGTGTGGGGAGCGTGGTTGCGAAGAAACAGCGTGTCGAGGTCGCTGCGAGGCCGCGCGTGGTCGATGTACCTGCGCACAGCATCACCAACTTCTTGAGTGAGCGGTAGGAGAGCGGCTCGCCCACTCTTGCCCGTCACTCGAAGGCAACCGCTCTCCCAGTCGATGTCCTTGACGAGCATGCACCTGACGTCGCCAGCGCGAAGTGCGAGGCGCGCCATCAGCAACAGCATGGCGCGATTGCGGAGTCCGGCACCCTCCATCGGACAGGTCGCGATGATGCGGTCTACGTCGTCTGCACCAACGAACCGCGGCAGGGTCGCGAGCCTCCAGTGCGCGATCTTCGGAACAGCGGCGTCGAGGTCGGCGCTGCAGCGATCCTGCGAGATCAGGCACCGAAGGAACATGCGGAGGGCCTTCACCATCGTCTGGACGGAGGCTGAGCCTCCCTTCGCGCGCTTGAGCACGAACTCGCGAACTGCGCGGGCCGTGTAGCGGCGTGGGTGCTCCCCCAGCTCCTCGACGAAGGGCAGCAAGTAGCGACGGTAGCCACTCAGCGTGTCCTGGGCGGTCCCACGATGGAGTCGCATCCACTCACAGAACTCGGCGACGACCAGCGGGGTCTGGGGCTCCGGCTCCGGCGGGGCACGGTCACTTGCGCGTAGGAACTCGAGCAGTCTCCGAGCGCCCTGCATCGTGGCCGGACTGCGATCGGCGCGTCCTCCTCGGTAGTCGTTGGTGCAACGACACCGTCCCAGATGACTCTGAAAGCGAGCAAGCCCGGCAGAGTCGAGTCGACTAATCGGAAGGCCTCTTCGCGAGGCCCAGTCGGCGAGGTGATCAGCGGCGTCGATGTACTTTCGAATCGAGAGTCGCGCGTACCGACGCTGGACCAGGTAGCGCAGGAACTCGTCGAGCAGCGGGCCACCAGCCCGCGAGCGAAGACGCGCGGCGGTGCCGCTCAGCCTGTAGAAGCCGTCGAGGGAAGCAGGGGTGTCGCGGGAGTCTTCAGCCTGCGGACGGCCATCCGTTATGCGGAGCGAATCAGGTACCCGTCGCGCTTTCGCCACGGCGATCGAACCTTCGCCGACGCGACCAATTCCCGAGGGCGCCGCATAACGAAGCGGCCCACATAACGTCGCGGTTGGTCCACGCGCTGCCAGCCTTGACCCACACCGAGCCGTTGGCGGTCTGCTTCACCGAGAACACGGTGAGCCGGCCGGCCTTCGTCGTGGGGGCTTCGTCTGGAACCTGCGGTCGCTTCGAGTCGGGCATTGCGGAACTCCGGAGGAGGACTGCGTGGTGACGCGGCACGATCGCCGCGCTCGCTGAAGAGCCGCGGCGAGCGGGCGAGGCCCGCAGTCGAGCGCCAGATGTCGCTGGGCTCGAGGCCTGCTTGACTGCGACCATGCTCTCTCTCGCCATTCTGGCCCTCATGGGCGCCGAGCCGCAGACACCCGCGCCGACGCGCGAGCAACTCGCTGCGGTCCTCGTCGAAGTCGAAGGCTTCAAGAGGACCGTCGATGCGTGGAAGCGCGGCGACCTCCGCGGCGCCGACGCGAAGTACGTCAGCGCGGAGGGCGTCACCGTGATGGCGCACGCGCTCTGGGACGAAGGGCTCCCGATTCCGCTCGTCATCAACAAGAAGACAGGCGACTTCGCGCACTGCAGCTACCTCGACATCGGCCCCCAGCGAGTGCTCCTGTGCATGAAGTCCTACGGAATGGACCGCTCGGCTATCTACTGGGCGCGCCCGGGAGCCTCGATGACGGTGGCGATCCACAACCCGAGCGACCTCCCCGAGAAGACGGCCGCCGAGCTGGTCCGCAAGGTCGCCAACCAACTCGTGGCAGAGTCCATCAAGCGCCTGCCGTAGTCGTCGCAAGCAGCCCTCGCGCAGCGAGGGTGGAAGCGCGCGCCTGCGGCGCGCTCCATTGCCGGTGGCTTTTGAAGGCTGTCACCGGCCGCAACCGCCCGCCCACGGGCGGAACCCGCAGTCGAGGCGCGACACGACGGCCTCCGGCCAAGTGGAGCGGCGAGACTTCGGCGACGACGGGGCCAGGCACCGTCGTCCAAGTCCGAGCGCACCAGCGCAAGGACGCCTCGAGCTCGGCCCTCACGGCCGATAAGTCGACCCCGGGCCGTGCCGAAGGGTCGACGCCCAGTTGGGCGAGGCGCGACACGCAGGCACCGCCAAGTGAAGCGACGAGCCCGACGCGCCCGGCGCGCGACACCAGGCGCGGGCCGGGCGTCGTTCCAGGAGGCCACCCAACGTGGCCCCCTGGGCACTGCGGCTACTGGTACGAGAGCCAGCGTCTCCCTTCGGCGAGCACCGCCTCATAGCAGCCGTCGCAGGTGGCCCCCTGAATCCGCAACTCCTCTGCTGAGACCGGGCCGCGGCAAGTCAGGCAGCGCGGTGTCGTGGCCATGGCATCGGCGAGAAGCTCCACGATGCGCTCGCAGGCCTCGCCGGCGACGGCGGCGACGTTGCGGAACCCATCATCGAGCCTGCGCGCCACGTCGACCGGAATGACGTAGGCGAGGTAGCAGAGCTCGCAGGTGTCACCCTGCAGAGCGACGACATCGGGCTCCATCGCTTCGCCGCAGAGGTGGCAGGTGCACGCGTCCACGTCACACCCCCGTCATGCGGCAGTAAGCGGACACAGCGCGCTCTTCGGTGAGGCGGGCCTTCGCGAGGTTCTGCGAGGCCTTCTGCGCCGCGTCCTGCAGCACCGCGAGGGCCACGCGCGGCGTGTGTCCCCGGTGCGCCGCCTCGATGGTCTCGTTGAGGCGCATGTAGCAGTCCTGCCACGCCGCCCGTTCCAGCCTTGCCACGGTGACCGCCTTCGTCAGCCGCTCCACCGTCGCCACGTTGAGACCCATGACTTCCTCCAGTTGCCCGTCCGGCAGGACACTTGAGCGGCCCGCCTGAGGCGTTCGCAGACCCGAGAAGTTCGGGCCCGGAGGAGCGCTCTTTCGTTGGCGCCCT